>Ga0255751_10000016_pt1 | contig 157437 bp, 131 predicted proteins | sample 071ome_20_FD_179951 | JGI IMG/M metagenome (GOLD analysis project Ga0255751, IMG submission 179951) | Coastal salt marsh microbial communities from the Groves Creek Marsh, Skidaway Island, Georgia - 071412BT metaG (version 2) | ecosystem: Environmental > Aquatic > Marine > Intertidal zone >... | reverse complement strand
AAGGTGATCCAGGGATGCGTCATCACCAAATAATATAGTCTCCCCCTTATCCGCATCAATTAACAGGTTCAAACCCGCTTTACTAAGACCGCAATAGTAAAGGATACTTGAATCCTGGCGGTAGGGATATGAATTATCTTCAAAGTTGATGCTGCTGTAGCCATTGCCGAGCAATAGGATTTTGCCTCCACCCATCAGTTCCATCAGCTTCTTCCTTCTTTGAATGTATGTTTCAGTGGAGAAAGGCAATTGTGTTTCTTTCATGGTTTCGTTTCTAATAGTTATCAAAAAAGCGGAAGGCGTCAGTAATCTCATTGGGATGGCATTCGATATCGTATGCACAGCTTCCTATGCCATTCAGTAATGACAACATCAGCTTTTGATTTGTATTTTTTTTATCCTTTTTCATGAGACCCAGTAATTCTTCACTCATGCCGAGCAACGATGGTCGTTCTTGAATATGTTCAGACAAGACTTTTTGAATCTTTTCCAGATCATCACGCGAAATCATTGATTTGGTATAGCTTACATATGCTTCACAGATCATACCGATGAATATCGCTTCTCCATGAAGCAGGACATTCTCCTTATCTGAAAAGTATGTCTCAACCGCATGCCCAATTGTATGACCAAAGTTGAGTATTTTTCTCAAGCCTTGCTCGAAGGGATCCTGCTCGACTATTTCATTTTTAATAATTACGGAACGTTCTATGATTTCTGTGAAAGGCCAGTTTCTTATAGCCTTATCCCGGGCAGATAAATAATCCCAATGTTCGTTAGAGTGAATCAAGGCATGTTTGTAAATCTCTGCCAATCCGCTGTTAAGTTCCCGATCTGGTAGAGTGTTCAAAAATGAACTGTCGATCCATACCATCTCGGGATTATTGAAAACACCGATCATGTTTTTATAGGCCAGAAAATCAATACCCAGTTTACCGCCAATGCCGGCATCTACTTGCGATAGAAGGCTTGTCGGTATCTGGATGAATCGCATGCCCCGCATATAAGTTGATGCAACAAAGCCGCCCATATCACCAATGACGCCGCCTCCCAGGTTGATGATAAGGCTTTTTCGATCAGCTCCATGGCTGATCAAAGCATTCCAGATCTGGGTGCTTGTTTTGAGGTTTTTATACTGTTCTCCCGAGCTTATTCGAATGCTTGAAAAGGGAATTTTCATATAGGTTTTAAGCCGCGGCAGGCAGTAAAGTTCTGTGTTCTCATCTACTATGACAAAGACGGAGGACGGCTTAAGCCTGTCGATGAAGCTCGCAAAGAGGGCCTCTTCCTCGTCGATAAGGATATTGTAGTTTTGGGCTTTGATTACAGACATCAGTCCAGGCTATGCAGTTTTTTAAAACTTATGGCTTCCGGCTTGCGGGCAAACATTTTCTTGGTCAGTGTCCAGGTCTCTTCAAACAGGCTGGAGTACCTGTAGTCGTTGAGCTCCTTTTCCGATTTCCAATAGCTGTAAGTCATAAACACTTTTGATTTGGCTTCAGTGCCTTGCAAAAGCTCAAGATATTGGCAACCTTTAAAATTGCGTATTTGTTCTTTCCTTGATTCAAACAGCTCTATGAATTCCTCCACGCATTCCTCTTTGAACTCCATTTTTACAATGCGTACTATCATTGATCGTGGAATTTAATCTGGATTGTTTCATCTTTGGCCAGGTCGAGCTGACTGGCAGCCTTGCCCATATTGATAGCGATTTCAAGGTGTTTGGCACTGTTAAATAGACAGACAGCTTCACCTACAGGCACGTCGCAATAGAAATCACTTATTTCTGTAATCGGGTTGTAATATTTAAAGAAGAGTTCGAAGCTTCTGCCCTTGCGTGCATGCTCGAAAAACTCGCGGTGCACGTTAAGAATGACATTTTCAAACTTATCGATATGTATGATGGTCGCTCGTATTTCATTGTTGGTAATGACAGGCTGTATGTCCAGTTTTTTCTCATAATGGTTGAGAGGCACACCCACTTCCGTTATGGCCATATTCCTTGAGATCAAGCTCACGGCATGAGAAACAAGGTCAAAGAGATTGCTGTCATCTTCATCTACGACAATTTTGTAAATCTCATCTTCATTGACAGAATCAAAGGCCAGTGAAAAAATTCCGTTGTTGGGGCCTATAAAGAAGTGATCCTTGTATTCAAAAAGGATGAACTCAAAATTGGTTTCGTAATAGTTATTTACAGCTACTACATGAATGGTGCCCGGCGGAAAATGTTTGGCCGTTGCATTCAGAACATAGGCTGCCTGCCTGATGTCGTGGGTGTCGATCTCATGTGTGACATCTACGATGTTCAAATCTGTATTGGAACCCAGAATGCTGGCCTTAAGAAGGGCACTGTAGTAATCCTTGGTTCCAAAATCCGATATCAGGGTAACAAGCTGCATAGAGAGCTTCAAATTTCACCAAAAATAAGAAACCCGCCAAAGTAATTTTAGCCTAATTCTTGCTTTAAGAATTTAGCGGTATGACTCGTCTTCTTTTTTATCAATTGTTCAGGGGTTCCAGAGAACACAATCTCACCACCTGCATGACCACCTTCAGGGCCAATATCGACGATATGGTCGGCTACTTTTATAACATCCATGTTGTGTTCAATGACCACAATCGTATTACCCTTTTCAACCAATTTATGGAGTACATCGAGCAGGTGTTTAATATCTTCAAAGTGCAGACCTGTAGTCGGTTCGTCAAGGATATATAAAGTATTCCCTGTATCCTTCTTCGACAGTTCTTCTGCCAGTTTGACCCTTTGGGCTTCACCTCCTGAGAGACTGGTGGCTTGCTGTCCGAGGGTAATATAGCCAAGCCCCACATCCTGAAGTGTTTTAAGCTTTCTATATATTTTCGGAATATTCTTAAAAAATACGACAGCCTCCGAAACGGGCATCTCGAGCACATCCGAAATGGATTTTCCTTTATATAAAATTTCCAGCGTCTCCCTCTGATAGCGTTTGCCCATGCATTCCTCACACTCTACATATACATCTGGAAGAAAATTCATCTCGATCAGACGCATGCCTCCTCCTTCACAGGTGTTGCACCGACCTGTCTTTACGTTAAATGAAAAACGGCCCGGCTTATATCCCCGAATCTTGGCTTCAGGCAGGTCGGCAAACAATTTCCGTATGTCTGTAAAAACGCCGATGTAGGTCGCCGGATTGGAGCGTGGCGTTCGGCCAATGGGACTTTGATCAATTTCAATAACCTTGTCAATATGCTCAAGCCCCTGGATGTTATTATAGGCAAGAGGTTTTTTGATGCTTTTATAAAAGTGTTGCCTCAAGATATGGTAGAGGGTTTCGTTGACAAGGCTGGATTTGCCACTGCCTGACACCCCGGTCACACAAATGAAGCTGCCGAGTGGTAGTTCCAGCTTGACATTCTTCAGATTATGTCCCTTTGCTCCAGACAAAATGAGCTTCTTGCCGTTCCCTTTCCGACGTTTTTCGGGCACCTCTATTCTCATGTCATTGTTTAGGTACTGAGCGGTTAAGCCTTTCCCTTTTGTAAATTTTGACGGTTTGCCTTCGTCTACGATTGCACCACCCAGAATGCCAGCTCCAGGCCCCAAATCGATCAGGTAATCAGAAGCTAGCATAATATCTTTGTCATGCTCAACAACTACTACCGTATTGCCAATAGTTGTTAAGTTTTTCAAGGCGGTTATCAGTCTCTGGTTGTCACGCTGGTGCAATCCAATACTGGGCTCATCCATGATGTATGTGATGCCGGACAGCTGTGATCCAATCTGTGTTGCCAGCCTGGTTCTCTGGGATTCTCCACCAGACAGTGTCCTAGTAGGCCTGTTCAGGCTGAGATAACTCAGTCCTACATCCAGCAAGAATTGCAGCCTCATGCGAATTTCTTTCAGGATGTCCCTGGCAATCGTATTTTGCTTTTTATCAAGGTGTTGGTCTATCTGGCCCATCCAATCAGCGAGATTCTCAAGGTCCATAACAGCCAATTCGCCTATGTGTTTCTCTCCAAGTTTGAAATGGAGTGATTCCTTTTTAAGGCGGTATCCCTCGCAGTCTGGGCAAATCACAACGGTCATAAACTCTTCTGCCCATGAACGAATTTTTTCTGAAGTAGAGCTCTTCTGCCACCTGTGCAGCATGTTGACAAGACCCTCATGAGCCAGGTTGTATACCATGTCATGGGGGCTGTATTTCAGACGGATGTCATAGGCTTCATCTCCTCCATGTAATATGCTATCCAGTGCTTCTTTGGGAATATCTTTAACCGGTGTGGCAAAGCTGAAATTGTATTTCTTGGCTATTTGCCTAAGTTGTTTGAATGTATAGTTCTCCCGCACTTCTCCAAATGGAGCGATTCCCTGGTTGTTGATGGATTTGCTGTCGTCGGGTATAAGCTTATCCATATCCACTTCATGGCATTCACCCAGGCCGTTGCATCGTGGACAGGTACCATAGGGGGAGTTGAATGAAAAGGTGTTTGGAGAAGGTTCTTCGTAAGAAATGCCTGAATCGGGACACATAAGGCGTTTGCTGTAAGTTCTGACTTCATTGTTTTCATTATCCAGCAGTTGAATGAAATCAGGGCTTTGTTTGAAGGCAATTTCGATCGATTGATTCAAACGGTCTTTCCGGTCCTCTGCCACTTTAATACGGTCAATGACAATCTCAATATCATGAACCTTGTAGCGGTCCAGTTGCAGGCCGGGCACCAGGTCCTTGACTTCGCCATCGGCTCTTACCTTGGTGTATCCTTTTTTGCGCGTTTGTTCAAAAAGCTCCCGGTAGTGTCCTTTCCGTGCCCGGATAACGGGTGCCAGGATGGATACTTTTTTTCCATTGAAGTTTTCAAGGATATGATCCAGGATTTGCACTTCACTGTACTGCACCATTTTTTTTCCGGTGTTATAGCTGTAGGCTTCACCGATCCGGGCATAGAGCAATCTCAGAAAATCATATATCTCTGTTGTGGTGCCCACGGTACTCCGCGGGTTCCAGGCAGTCGTCTTTTGTTCAATACTTATAACAGGACTCAGGCCGTCAATTTTTTCTACCTCGGGCCTCTCCATTTTGCCAAGGAATTGGCGTGCATAGGAGGAAAAAGTCTCCATATACCTCCTTTGACCTTCGGCATAAAGCGTGTCAAACGCCAAGGATGATTTTCCACTTCCACTTAATCCGGTGATGACCACCATTTTATTCTTAGGGATGCGCACATCGATGTTCCTGAGATTATTCTCTTTCGCACCAATTATTTCGATAAAGTCCTCTTCCAAGCTTGATATATTATTAAACTGTCAAATATATGCCTTAGCTGGGCAGTGAAACAAGTGAAAGATTATAAAAACCCCAATTACTCAGGAATCAGAACCCATCAAATTCCTTTGGATCACCTCTTCGATCAATGTTCTCAATGGCGCCACTGCTTTGCCGGCTGTAGCAATAACATCATCGACAGTGGTTGGTTTAATTCTTTCCGGGGGATAGCAAACATTGCTTATTACTGAAAAGACAGCTATTCGCATACCGCAGTGTTTGGCTACAATCACTTCAGGTACCGTTGACATGCCAACCATGTCAGCTCCAATGGTATGGAGAAATTTATATTCTGCCGGTGTTTCCAGGCTTGGTCCCTGGAAGCTAACGTAAACGCCGTGGCGGAGTTTTATGTTTAAATCTGACGCCAGCTCTGAAATTTTGTTTCTTATCCTAAGGGGATACACTTCTGACATATCTGGGAATCGGACTCCAAAGCGATTGTCATTTGGACCTCTAAGCGGGTTGTCAGGCAATAGATTAATATGATCAGACACCATGGCTATGTCACCAGCATCGTAGTCTTCATTGAGTCCACCCGCAGCATTCGTCATTATTATTTCACGGATACCCAGTAAAGACAATATCCTGATCGGAAAGGCCACCTCTTTGGACGTATAAGCTTCATAGTAATGCAGGCGCCCCTGCAAGGCACAAAACCGCTTCCCCCTATATTCAAGCACAATAAATTCACCCCGATGGAAGGTGGTTTCTTTCAGGTGAGGGATTCTGGAATAGGCAATGCGATCGATGACTTTGAAATTATCTAGGATGCCTTCCAGTCCAGAGCCTGTGACAACACACAGGCTGCCTGTATCTTCAATGCTCTGTTTGATAAAGCGGGCGGCACCTGCAGCTCTCCTGTATTCTTCAGTCATATGCTGATCTATTTTTTGACAAGGTAAGCTGAAAATGGCACATTGGGAAAAGAGGATTCAAAGAGAAGAATAAGTCCTTTAGTTTCATAAGGACGAACAGTTGTTAAAGCGACATAAATTACTTATATTTGCAGCGGATTTTCGGAAGGAGGGAGCAGGAGTTCCCTCTTTTTAATTTATACACATTGGAAAGCATAAAAGAAACTTTGACAACTGTAGTTGAGGATTGCCTTAAAGAAGACGAGTTATCCTCATGTTTCCTTGTGGATATCAACCACAGTGGCTCCAAACTGGAAGTGTTTATCGACACGGACGAAGGAGTGAGTTTTTCATTATGTCAGAAATTAAGTCGTAAAATAGAAGCTGTCCTTGATGAGACAGTTATGCTTGGTGAAAAGTATACACTTGAAGTTTCTTCGCCCGGTGTTTCCAGGCCTTTGAAGTTTTTCAGGCAATACCCAAGAAATATAGGCAGGGAGATTGATGTCACGCTCAAGGATGCCTCAAGGATCAAAGGCACACTTGCAGATGCCAGGGATAACACGCTTACGATTGAAAGTCCTGGTGAAAAAAAGAAGGAAACGATTAAAACGGAAATAACATTTGATGCTGTCGACAGCTCAAAGATTTTAATTTCATTTGGAAAGAAAAAGATGAAAAAATGAATCTTGTAGAATCCTTTTCGGAATTCAAAGCCGGAAAAAATATTGATAGACCTACAATGGTCCGCGTTCTGGAAGACGTTTTCAGAACTTTGATAAAAAAGAAATACGGTTCCGATGACAATTTTGATGTCATTGTTAACACGCAGAATGGTGACCTTGAAATGTGGAGGGTTCGCGAGATAGTTCCTGACGGTGAGGTGACAGACGAGATGAGCCAGATATCTGTATCGGAGGCACTGTCCATTGATGAAGATTATGAAGTTGGGGAGGAGTGTTACGAAAAATTGGGTCTGGAGGACTTTGGCAGAAGAGCTATCCTCGCAGCACGACAAACCCTGATTTCAAGAATTATGGAGCTTGAAAAAGATGAGATCTACAAAAGATACTCTGACAGGGTTGGAGAAATTGTTCTGGGTGAAGTCGCACAGGTTCTCAAAAGAGAGTTCCTGATCATAGATGATGCTACGGGCTCTGAACTTATCCTGCCGCGCTTAGAAATGATCCGTGGTGATTTTCTCAGGAAAGGTGATATGGTAAAAGGTATCATCAAGAAAGTGGAGATGAAAAATAATAACCCGGTGGTTATCATGTCCAGAACAGACAGCCGTTTCCTTGAAAAATTGATGGAGCAGGAAGTTCCTGAAATTGAAGACGGCTTGATTACGATCAAGAAAATTGTTAGAATACCGGGGGAGCGTGCTAAAGTTGCTGTAGAGTCATACGATGACAGGATTGACCCGGTAGGTGCATGTGTTGGTATGAAAGGATCCAGAATCCATGGTATCGTGCGTGAGTTGAAAAACGAAAACATCGATATCGTGAATTTTACCAACAATATTACCTTGTTTATTCAAAGAGCATTGACGCCTGCCAAGGTATCCAATATAGACTTGGACAACGATAAAGGCACGGCAGCTGTATTCCTGAAGCCTGACCAGGTGTCACTGGCTATTGGTAAAGGGGGATCAAATATCAAGCTTGCATCCAGGTTAACAGGTTTTGAAATTGATGTATACAGGGAAGATGATGAGCCTGGTCTTGAAGATGTCGATCTGGATGAATTCACGGATGAGATCGAAATGTGGGTTATCGATGCCTTCAAAGCGATCGGTTGTGATACAGCCCGAAGTGTTCTTGATCTGAGCAAGGAAGAGTTGCTTAGAAGAACGGACCTGGAAGAAGAGACTATTGATGCTGTGATTCAAATACTTGAATCAGAGTTTGCAGAGGATTGATATACTCATTCCGAGAGCAAAATTTTTTTATAAAACTTAAAGCAATACATGTCAAGACGCTTAGTTAAAATAGCGAAAGAATTAAATGTGGGAACCTCCACTATCGTTGAGTTTCTCCAAAATAATGGCTTTGAAATAGACAACAAGCCTACCTCTAAAGTTTCTGACGATATGTATGAAGCTTTGCTTGAGGAATTCAGCAATTCAATAGCGGTAAAGGAAGAAGCGGATAAGCTGATCATTGGTAACCGCGTTCAAAAAGAAGATGAGCCTAAAAGCGCAGAGCCTGTGCCAGAGGCGAAAGCAGAAGAGCCTAAGCAGAAGGAAGTTCCTAAGGAAGAAAAGAAAGAGGAAGAAGTAGTAATAAAGGCAGAGGTCCCTAAGGCTGAACTCAAAGTTGTCGGCAAGGTAGATCTTGAAGACCAAAAGAAAAAGAAGAAAAAGGAAGAGTCTAAGGAAGAAAAGAAAGAAGAGCCTGCTCCGGAAGCAGAGCAGAAAACAGATGAGAATAAGGAAGAGCCTGCTCCGGAAGCAGAAAGTACTCCAGACGAAGCAGTGCTCCGTGCTGAAACGCCTCAGCTACAAGGTTTAAAGATTCAGGGCAAAATCGATATCAACAAATTCGAAAAACCCAAGAAGAAAGAAGTTGAAAGCAAGGCGGATTCCAAGGAAGGGCAGACCAAAAGAAAACGTACTCGTAAGAAGGTTACGGCACAATCCCTTATGAAGCGCCAGCAGAATAAGGATAAGTCAAAAGGTAAGAAAGAGGAAGAGCCTAAAACGATATCTCAGAAAGAGATCGAAGAAAAGATCAAGGCTACTATGGCTCGAATCTCCGGTGGAGGAAAGAGCAAGAGACAAAAAGTACGAAGAGACAGCAGGGCCGACAAGAGGGAGAAGCAGGAGATGATGGAAGAGCAGATGGAGGAAACGACACTGAAGCTTACGGAATTCATCTCGGCATCCGAATTAGCCGGCTTACTGGATGTGGGGGTATCTGAAGTGATCACGAAATGTATGAATCTCGGTGTAATCGTATCCATCAACCAGAGAATGGATGCGGAGATCATTGAATTGGTAGCCAACGAATTTGGTTGCGAAGTAGAATTCATTTCTGCCGAGGATCAGGAAGACACTGTTCTTGAAGATGAACAAGACGATCCGGAAGATTTGAAACCACGTGCTCCAATTGTAACCGTTATGGGTCACGTCGATCACGGAAAGACATCACTTCTGGATTATATTCGAAATGCAAATGTTGTAGCCGGTGAGGCAGGTGGTATCACCCAGCACGTTGGTGCGTACTCTGTGAATGTAGGAGATAATAAAGTAACATTCCTGGATACTCCGGGTCACGAAGCCTTTACGGCGATGCGTGCCAGGGGAGCCAAGGTGACGGATATCGTCGTCGTTATCATTGCCGCTGATGACAAAATAATGCCGCAAACAAAAGAGGCTATTTCCCACGCCCAGGCAGCAGGGGTGCCTATCGTATTTGCGATCAATAAAGTAGATAAGGAAGGGGCAGATGCCAACAGGATAAAACAGGAGCTTTCTGAGATGAACATCCTGGTAGAAGAGTGGGGTGGTAAGTACCAGTCCCAGGACATTTCCGCCAAGACAGGATTGAATATAGATCAGCTTCTTGAGAAACTATTGCTTGAAGCTGAAATGCTTGAGCTTAAAGCGAATCCGGATAAATTTGCTATCGGCACAGTCGTAGAGGCCTCATTGGATAAGGGCCGAGGTTATGTCACCAAGCTGTTGGTACAGGCAGGTACTCTTTCAATTGGTGATGCCATGGTTGCCGGACCATACGCAGGTAAGGTAAAAGCCATGTTCAACGATAAGGGTAAAAAGATCAAAAAAGCTGGTCCTTCTACACCTGTGGCCATTCTTGGTCTTGACGGTGCTCCGCAAGCGGGTGAGAAGTTCAAGATCATGGAAAGAGAGCAGGAAGCCAAAGCCATTGCAACCAAACGATCTCAGATCGAGAGGGAACAGTCTAATAGGGCATCCAAGCGAATCAGTCTCGATGAAATTGGAAGACGATTGGCATTGGGTACCTTTAAAGAGCTTAACCTGATTGTGAAAGGTGATGTGGATGGATCTATCGAAGCCCTTTCAGACTCATTGATCAAACTGAGCCAGGAAACAGTCCAGGTGAATGTGATCCATAAAGCGGTAGGTGCTATCGCCGAATCGGATGTGCTACTGGCATCTGCTTCTGATGCCATCATTATTGGATTCCAGGTCCGTCCTTCCGGTGGTGCCAGAGCTTTGGCCGAGAAAGAAGGTGTTCAGATCAAGACATACTCCATCATTTATGAAGCCATCGATGAAATCAAAAAAGCCATCGAGGGTATGTTGGATACCATTAAGGAGGAGAAAGTACTGGGTAACATAGAGATCAGAGAAACTTACAAGATTTCCAAGGTAGGTACTGTTGCCGGTTGTTATGTGACAGAAGGCAAGGTGACCAATGATGCTAAAGTGCGCGTTATTCGAGAGGGTATTGTAATCTATCCTACCAAAGAGGGTGCCGTAGCTGAATTAGCCTCTCTTAAGCGTTACAAGGATGATGTCAAGGAGGTTCGTGCCGGTATGGAGTGTGGTTTGACGGTTCATAACTTCAACGATATAAAAGTAGGTGATATCGTTGAAGCCTTCGAAATCGTAGAAATCAAACGTACCCTGGACTAATCATCCTCACAACCCCTTAACTCTTAGCTTTTCATGTCACTCCTTAAAGGCAGGCAGAAAGAACTAAAGGCTTTACTGGACGCCAAGTACAGGGAGGTCAACGTGCCTCGTTTCGTGCTTGATGACCCGATCAGCATACCGCGATCCTATTCAAAACTTCAGGATATAGAGATTACAGCATTTTGGACAGCCATTCTTTCATGGGGTCAGCGCAAAACCATTATCAATAAGTGTCATCAACTCTTTGAGATGATGGATGGGTCACCGTATGACTTTATTGTCAATCATAGGGAGACTGACAGAAAGATCTTTTCAGAATTTAAACACAGGACTTTTCAGTATACAGATACGCTTTATTTTCTTGAATTCCTGCAGTATTATTATAATGAACACGATTCACTTGAAGACTTTTTTGTCCGGTATAAAAGCGTTGAAGACGCTTTATCAGCATTTCATAATTACTTTTTCAGTCTTGAATCAGCCCCGGTGCGCACGCGTAAGCATATAGCAAGCCCGGAGCGTAAATCCACCTGTAAAAGGCTCAACATGTTCTTACGCTGGATGGTACGGCCCGATGAAAGCGGTGTCGATTTCGGTTTGTGGAAGCGTATGGATACAGCCTCATTGATGTTGCCGCTTGATGTTCATGTAGAACGTGTAGCTCGAAGACTTGGCATACTCAAACGAAAGCAAAGAGATTGGCAAGCCGTGTGTGAGCTGACGGAAAAGATGCGCCTCTTTGACCCTTACGACCCCGTAAAGTATGATTTTGCATTGTACGGCATGGGAATTATGGGCGACTTATAGGGCCCTGCGGAAGCGAATAGCTGTGATTTTTCTTTTACTGCCTTCGACAGAGGTATGTATAAAAATGCGTAAGCCTTCAGATTTGCTGTTGCCCGCTTTTACAATATAATAATTGGCATCCTTTTGCTCGGATTCACCCCGGTGAATCATCTCCCATTCCGTGGCTCCAAATCGATTGAGGCGCTCTCTGACTTTTGCAATGGCACTTGATTTATCAAGGATTTCCTTGGTCCTTCCTATTTCAAGATGTACTTCATCAGCCATGTGCCTGTTTAATTCAGCATAGCTGCCAGCCTTGAAAATGCGCATATATTCTGAACTTTGTGCTGACGCATTCATGCTGGTAAATAGCAACAAGGCGAATCCAATAATCATATTCTTCATACTAATAGATATTACATGCCCCCATACAGATCGACGCGTTGATCCATACAAAAGCCTTCATGCAATTGAAACGCTGCAGGCATGCTGTTTGTTACAATTGTACGACGATTAGTTAATGCTACAAAATTCAATATCTTGCGGCCTTTCAAAGAAAATCAATTAATGGGACATAAGAAATTAATGCTTTGCATATTGGATGGATGGGGCCACGGTCAGATTCCGGGACGCAGTGCCATAGCTCAAGCCAGGACACCATTTGTCGACAGCCTGTATCACTCATACCCCAATACGGAACTGATTAGCTATGGTGCGCAGGTTGGACTGCCAGAGGGTCAGATGGGTAACTCGGAAGTAGGGCATTTGAATATTGGTGCAGGACGCATAGTCTACCAGGAACTGGCGCGTATAAATAAGGCGATCTGTGAAGGAGAGATTGAAAAAACCGATGCATTCAGGCAACTTGTTGAATACTCTAAAACACAGGATAAACCGGTTCACCTCATGGGATTGCTTTCAGATGGTGGCGTGCATTCACATATCGATCACATCATTGCACTGGCCAATCTATTGGCTGAAGATGGACTTAGGGTCTATGTGCATGCATTCCTGGACGGCAGAGATACATCGCCGAGGGGGGGAGCTTCATATTTATCTAAGTTGATAAGTCAGGTAAGTGAAAGAGTGTATTTGAGTACCATCATTGGGCGATATTATGCCATGGACAGAGATAACAGGTGGGAGCGAATAACTAAGGCATACCAGCTTCTTGTTAATGGCAAGGGCACCGTAACTCAGGATGCTGTATCTGCTGTAAATGCCTGCTATGAAAGGGATATAACAGATGAATTTATGGAGGCTATAAAAATGAAGGCCGAGGATTTTGGAACTATCCAGGATGGCGACGCGGTTTTGTTTGCCAATTTCAGGACGGACAGACCAAGACAGCTTACAAAAGCCTTGACGCAGCAAAATTTTCCTGAATTTGATATGTCAATTAAAGATTTGTATTATTTGACCATGACAGAATATGACGATAATTTCAAGGGCATACATGTCATATTCACCAAAGACAAGATTAAGAATACACTGGGTGAGGTCATTTCAGAATATGGCTTGAAGCAACTTCGAATTGCGGAAACCGAAAAGTACCCGCACGTTACCTTTTTCTTTTCAGGTGGTCGTGAAAATGAATTCGAAAATGAGCATCGCATTCTTGTGCATTCGCCCAAAGTCGCCACCTATGACCTGCAGCCGGAAATGAGTGCTCATGAAGTCACGGATAAGTTGATCACATTCCTGGATGATGAGGCGCCGGATCTTGTCATTCTTAATTATGCCAATGCTGATATGGTAGGGCACACAGGAGTATTTGAAGCAGCTGTAAAGTCTGCCGAAACTCTGGATGATTGCCTCTCCACGCTTATCCCGAAAGCTTTAGAGGAAGAATACAGGATTGTGATCATAGCAGACCACGGCAACTCAGAATTGATGATCAATGATGATGGTACACCGCATACAGCCCATACTATGAATCCTGTGCCCTTGATAGTCATCGATCCGGACAGGCATATCACTCAATTACGCTCGGGAAAGCTCGCTGATATTGCACCAACTATCCTTGACCTGATGGGGCTTGATAAACCGGAGGAAATGACCGGCATATCACTTTTGAATTAATTGTTTTAAATATTAGAAGATTGTTAAAATATTATTTGTTCTGATAGAATTTTTTGTCAATTAAATACCAAGTTCTTGTATTTATGAAAAATATTACTTATTTTTTATCTAATAAAAATTCTATCTATGACTATATTTTACGCTATTCTTGGATTTTTTGCAGTAGCATTAATGTTCACTTACTTTATGTATAAGAAGAATGCAGACGCATAAGCAGTATTACATGAAAAAAACGTGGACGATGCTAACAAAGAATTAGGGGAGGTAAAAATCTAGAATTTTTACCTCTTTTTTTATGCCTTATAGAGAGGCGTTCCATTCAAATCATGCGTCAAAATATCGGACATATAGTCGAAGAAAGGTCTTACAGCCTTGTAGGATGAAACAAGCTTCGACATAAAGCTGGAATCCAATACTTCCTTATCTGTAAATTGTTTGGTCACTATAAATTGCTTCATTTTGAGCAATTCTATATCCTTGTGGTCATTAACAAAGCCCCTTGGTGCCGATTTCAGTTTTTCCCCTTGCAGCGTTCCGAAATGTTTTTTAAAGCTCTTTGAAGAAATAATCTTCTTTAGTGGGCTCGCATCTAGTTCAAGCTGAGCACGGATCAACTTCAGGTCGCTAGTCTCAGGCCCCCAGAAGCCGGCTGCCATAAAATTTTCTCCCGGCTTTATCTTTAGATAGTAACCACCTCTCCGGAACGCACCTGCCCGTTTCATTGACATGCTGATATGCGTGTTATAAGGTGTTTTATCTTTGCTGAAGCGGATATCCCTGTTGATTCTGAACAATTTGACTGATTCGATCACATCACTTTTATTCATCTCGGTTTCCAGCTCAGCCAGAAAGCTTTTGGCATCATTGCGAATTGCTGTCCAGTTGTCCTTGTTAGCCTGAAACCAATCCCGGTTATTGTTCTTCCTGAGCTTAGTCAGGAATTCAAGGGTTTTCATTTCAAAGTGTTTCATGGCATGGAGTTATTCTAATTCATGGATATTTTCCTCATCCTTAAATTTAAAGGAGTCACCTCAAGATATTCGTCTTCGCGGATATATTCCATGGATTCTTCGAGGGAAAGCACAATTTTAGGTGAGATTTTATTGGCATCATCTGATCCAGATGCACGCATGTTCGTAAGTTTTTTGCCCTTGATAACATTTACTTCAAGATCTCCTTCCCGCGTATTCTCTCCTATAACCTGGCCCTTGTATACCTTCTCACCAGGTTCTATGAAGAAGCGTCCCCTGTCCTGAAGCCTGTCAATGGCATAGGCAAGTGCCTGTCCTTCAACTCCTGAAACAATGGATCCCTTGTTTCGGCTCGCGATATCGCCCTTGTATTCCTCATAATCTTTAAACCTGTGCGTCATAACAGCCTGGCCGGCTGTTGCGGTAAGCATGTTGTTTCTAAGGCCTATAAGTCCGCGTGATGGAATTTCAAATTCCAGGTGTTGTACATCACCCCGGGGCTCCATGACTTTTAGCATGCCTTTTTTCTGGGTTACCATTTCGATAACCTTACCGCTTGATTCCTCGGGAACATCGACAATCAATTCTTCAATGGGCTCATGCTTTTTGCCATCTATTTCCTTGAATATAACCTCGGGCTTGCCTACCTGTAGTTCATAGCCCTCACGTCTCATAGTTTCGATCAGAACGGAAAGGTGAAGAATACCCCGGCCATAGACCGTGAACTTATCCTCCGTATCCATATCCTTAACCCTGAGCGCCAGGTTTTTCTCCATCTCCTTATAGAGCCTTTCTCTGAGATGCCTTGAGGTGACAAATTTTCCTTCTTTACCAAAGAATGGTGATGTATTGATTGTAAACAGCATGGACATGGTGGGTTCGTCCACCTCGATTCGTGGCAATGCTTCTGGATTTTCCAGATCGGCAATCGTATCTCCGATTTCAAAATCCTCCAGGCCAACGATAGCACAGATATCACCGCTTCGGGCATCCTGGACTTTGCCTTTACCCAGACCGTCAAAGAGGAACAGCTCTTTGATACGTACTTTTTTTGTGGACCCATCCTTTCGACATATCATGTAGTCTTTCCCTGCTTGCAGACTGCCTCTGTAGATGCGCCCGATAGCAATTCGACCGGTAAAAGTGGAGTAATCCAGTGAGGTGATCTGCATCTGCGCTGGTCCTTCCCTGAATGGAGCCTCAGGAATATGATCAAGCACTGCCTGGAGGAGAGGAAATATATCCTTTGTTTTTACTTTGGAATCAAAACTCATCCAGCCGAATTTGGAAGAGCCAAAGAGGCTTACAAAATCAAGCTGGTCTTCTGTAGCTCCCAGGTTGAACATCAGGTCAAAAACATCGCTCTGTACCTCTTCCGGACGGCAGTTTTCCTTATCAACTTTATTGATGACCACAATAGGTTTTAAGCCCAACTCGATCGCTTTGCCCAGTACAAAACGGGTTTGTGGCATAGGCCCTTCAAACGCATCAACGAGCAGCAATACGCCGTCTGCCATTTTTAGGACACGTTCTACCTCACCTCCAAAGTCGGCGTGACCTGGTGTATCTATGATATTGATCTTGACACCATTGTACATGGCGGACACATTCTTGGATGTTATGGTTATCCCCCGTTCTCTTTCCAGGTCCATATTGTCAAGGATGAGTTCTTCGCGTTCCTTTCGTTCATCAAGAACTTCGCAGGCTTCGATGATTTTATCGACAAGTGTTGTCTTGCCGTGGTCTACGTGCGCTATAATGGCTATATTACGTATGCTTTGCATGTCTTAAATTAAGCGTGCAAAGATGATAAAAATAAAGCATCACTGCTTGTTTATTTTATCTGTGCATAAACTCAAAAGATTATAATCCATCAGACCCTAGGACATTGGTCGATGGCTATGTACAATAACATTGGTCGGATTGATGCAGATATCTTTGTGGCTCATATCCTGACGGAATGGACTCAGTTATTCTCTTCATTATCTGCATCCTCTTCATTGATCATAAGTCTCAAAACTTCTATACGCGTATCATCCATCTTTTCGACTATGAAGCGGTAATTTTCAAGGGCAACTACTTCTCCGGGCTGGGGTAATGTTTCAGATGTCATAACAACATATCCTGAAAGAGTCTGAAAATCATCTTCCGGCAGGTTTAACTCAGGAAATTTCTCATTGATATAGTCAATTTCAAGACGACCGGACAAAAGGTATTCCCCGTCTTTGATTTTTTCCATGATATAATCTTCCTGGTCATGCTCATCCTCTATCTCTCCAAAAATTTCTTCCAGGATATCTTCAAGCGTAATAATCCCTGCAGTACCACCAAATTCATCAACAACACATGCTATGGAAGTACCTTCTTTAATAAACTGGAGCATCAGATCTTTCAGATTCATCACTTCCGGCACATACAGGATATCCAGGACCAGTTTGTTCAGGTTTTGAGGTTTATAGAGCAATTGCTGGTGATGGATGTATCCAACCACATTTTCAATCTCTCCGTCGATTACCAGAATCCGTGAAAGCTTAGAGCTTTTGAAGACCTCTATCAATTCATCTATGCTGGCCGATTTGTCAATACTGACGATTTCAGGTCGGGGCACCATACATTGACCTACATTGGTGTGTCCTAGGTTCAGGGCATTGGTAAGTATTTCCTTGTCTATTTCATCCTGGTCGTCACTAAGACTATCTGCAATGAAATGTTCGAGGTCCAACCTTGTAAGGGCATCTTCTGCATTAACCGTTGGAACACGCAGGATACCCTTGAGGATAAAATTGGATATGCGTGTCATAAAAAAGGTTGGAACAGCTAAAAGGCGCTTGAAGAAAACAAGTGGATAGGCAAAAATAAAAAGTGCATTGGTGCTGTACATCCCAAAGAAGGTTTTCGGCAGGAATTCACCAAATAGCAACACAACTACCGTTACGATAAGAGTGTATAGCAACAGAGAGGTATAACCATCTCCAAGATAAGGTTCAATGACCGGCGACATCAGTTGGGTGGAAAAGTAGGTGAATGCTACAAGGGCAATATTATTACCAACAAGCATTGTACTCAGAAAACCTTCACGGTCATCATAAAACTTTGCAATGATCAAACCTCGGCGGGTACGCTGTTCTTTCTTTACAGCGATGCCGAGTTTGTTGGCCGATACAAAAGCTATTTCTGAACCCGAAAAGAAGGCCGAAAGAACGAGAAAAAAGAGGATGCCAAGAACAAGAAGCATATGGAATAATATGGAACAAAAGTACGATTAATCTAAGATTTGGCAAGAGTAATTGGGTGCAGCTAAGCTGAAATGCCTTTACTTTGTCGAACGAAACAGCAGTTTGTACTGTTCAGTTATGTAATCAGCAAAAATCAGTGTTTTGCTGGCAATAATAGAAATGTGAAATTAGATATCAGAAAGATAGAACGCTCTGAACTTGAAGGCTTTATGCAAGCCAATAATCTTCCGGGATATAAGGCGAAGCAGGTCTGGGAATGGATCTGGAAAAAGTCAAAAACCGATTTCCAGGAGATGAGGAATATCCCCAAAGATCTGAGAGCCCTTTTGGAAGAGCATTTTATGTTCAGGCCTCTGAGTGCGGATAAAGTGCAAAAGAGCGTTGACGGTACGGTGAAATCCAGATTGCAGTTACATGATGGCCATATGATTGAATCTGTCCTGATACCCGTACCACATGACAGGCGTTTTACGGCATGTGTCAGTTCGCAAGTGGGATGCAGTCTCAGTTGCCGGTTCTGTGCAACGGGGAAAATGGATCGTATTCGTAACCTTGACGCATCAGAAATATACGATCAGGTAGTCACTGTGAATAATCAATCACTGGAACATTTTGGACATCCCTTGACAAACATTGTTTTTATGGGAATGGGTGAACCACTGATGAACTATAAGAATGTTCTGAAATCTATAGAGTATATTTCTCATGAAGGACTGGGCATGTCTCCAAAACGGGTTACCGTCAGTACGGTCGGCTTGTCAAAATTGATCAGGAAACTGGCCGATGACCAGGTTAAGTTCAACCTGGCTTTGTCATTGCATGCAGCGAACGATACAAAACGATCTGAGATTATGCCGATCAATGATCAAAATGATTTGGCTAGCCTGATGGAGGCATTGAAATACTTTTATGATAAGACCGGCAACCGAATCAGTTACGAATATATTAGCCTCAAAGCTTTCAACGATACGGCACAGGACGCCAGGGAATTAATCGCTTTATGCCGCCACTTTCCTGTCAAACTCAATATAATAGAGTATAATGCTGTGGATGGTGTGAAATTTGAACGATCAGAAGCAGTAAGCATTGATAATTTTGCCAAAATCTTACGCGATAACGGCATTATGGTTACCGTCAGGAGAAGTAGAGGGCATGATATTGACGCAGCTTGCGGACAATTGGCCAATAAAGGGTAAACCCCTATGCCATAAATTTATAAATTCAGCTAATTTTACCTGCATCTGCTGCAGATTGTCATACCTTCGTATAAAAGAAAGGATTTAACTCATTGCCTTTGAAATGAGTATATATAAACCATTAAATCACAAAGCATTAAGTATGCGTTTATCAGTATTGTTTTTTTTATTCTTCTTGAGTTTTACGCTTTCCGGCCAGCTGTCAATTACAGGAAGCTTGGTTGAAAGCCAGGAAGGAGAATATCCAACGCTTGAAGATAATATTTCGCAATTTGAGATTTACAAGATAGAAAATCTTGACAGACTCAGCCTTGAAGCTCAGGGGAGCAGTTTTATTACCGACCTAATATTGGGTGACAGGTCCTATAGGCTGAGTCTTTATAAAGATAACCTGAAGACCTCTTTCGAAAAACCCAACAAGCCTTTTTGCCTGGGTGGTTCCTTGAATACAGGAGGTATCGTCAGTCTGACCATCAACGACAATTTCATTTTTGGTTTTTTGAAATACGGATCGGTAAAGTACTATATCGAGCCACTGAAAAATATTGAGAAAGGAGCCGATGATCAGCTTTTTGTTTTTTACAATGTTGATGATGTTATTGAAACAGGGGAGCATGTGTGTGGTGTGACAGAAGTGGAGAAGAGAACACAGAAAGTACCGGAAGAGAACTTGAAAATGCCTACAACCATGTGCAAGGTGGTCGACTATGCGATCGCCAACACATTCAATATGATCGACGCCACGTGTGATGCTACTTGTGTCATGAATTTTAACTTGGCAGTATTGAATGATGTCCAAACCAATTACCGTTCTGAATTTGATGCGAATCTTGAATATGATGTCGTAGCCCATTATGTGCCAACAGGCAACGCAGGAAATCCTTACAACAATCCATTTACAGGTAGTACCAATGCCGGATTTTTGCTTGGTGAATTCAGGGGATGGGCTCGGGGCCCGGGGAATGCAGGTGGAGGTAATTCTGGAGGCGCTACTGGAGGCTTTGGTGTGGATTATACTATGGCCGGTTGCTGGACAAATACAGATATTAGTGGCGGTGTAGTAGGCATTGCGTATACGCCGGGATGGCACCATTTACTGGAGAACTTTACCAGCAATGCTGCCAGTCTGCAAGTAATGGTCAGTCATGAAATTGGGCATAACTGGGATGCTGTTACATCATCTGCTACAGGACATGACCCTTCAGGAAGTAATTTCATAATGGCCCCGTCTGTTACCATTACGGATAATTGGTCGGCAGCATCTCAATCAGATATTAATGGAAGAGTTTCCAGCCAGACCTATCTGGATAATTGCAGTGTTTTAGGTCTTCCCAACGCTAATTTTTTCCAAAGTGCATTGGCTGTATGTACCAATGAAGATGTTGAATTCGAAGATCAATCCCAGTATGGTGCGACTAGGAGTTGGGTATTTACAAACGGAACACCGGCCAGTTCGACGGATGAAAAACCAACAGCCAGCTGGGCCGCAACCGGGCTGAATATGGTTGAGATTACATCGACCAATGGAGCAGGTTCTGATACACATATGGGGTATGTCGATATACAGTCTGAACCAGGAAATCCATGTACACCTACCAGCGGAGGTGGGTCAGCGGGAATAGGATCATTCAGATTAGAAAACGTGAACAATGATAGTGGTACTACAACCATTTACCAGAACTTTGCATGTTCAGATGTTGCACTTCTGGAAGCAGATACAGACTATGCGATCGTATTTACTGCAGTCAGTATTACAAGTGTTCAGTATTTTATAGATTGGAATAATGACGGAGACTTCTTGGATACCGATGAGGAATTCCCGAATTACAGTTTAGGAAATCCCAATGCAACGTATACATTGCCAGTATTTACGACGCCAATGAGTCCTATAGAAGGGTCACTTCTTAGACTTAGAATTATAGGATCTAACAGTTCTATTGGGGATGCATGTAATTCACCTTCATTAGGGGAGGTGGAAGACTACGCAATTTACTTTGAAGCGCCCCAGGTATTCGGCTGTACAGATCCGGCTGCCAATAATTATGATCCTTTGGCCACCATAGATGATGGGTCATGTACCTATGGATCTCAGACCTGGTATGAAGATGCGGACTCTGATACTTTTGGTAATCCGAACGTCAGTCAGCAGTCGGCTTCACAACCGCCTGGCTATGTCGCGGATAATACGGACTGCGATGATACCGATCCCCTAGAATTCCCTGGGCAGACCTGGTATAAGGATTTGGATGGCGACACCTATAGCGATGGTATCACTCAAACCCAATGTAACAGACCGATCAATTATTATGCAGCCTCCGAGCTTAATGGCCTCTCAAATGATTGTGATGATAATAATGCCAATGCTTTTCCTGGAAATCCGGAAGTATGTGACGGGGTAGACAATAACTGTGATGGAAACATTGATGAAGGGGTACAAACGCCCTATTATCAAGATTCTGATAATGATGGTTTTGGTAATCCTAATGTGAGTCAACTAGCCTGTATAGCGCCTCCAGGATTTGTGGAAGATAACACGGATTGTGATGATACCGACCCTCTAGAATTCCCTGGACAGATTTGGTTCAAGGATTTTGACGGAGATCAATATGGAGATGGTACAAGTCTATTCCAATGTACAAGGCCTGTCGACTACTATGCGGCATCAGAGTTGATCAGTGTCGATCTTGATTGCGATGACAATAATGCCAACGCTTTTCCTGGTAACACAGAAGTATGCGATGGGGTAGATAACAATTGCGATGGCAACATAGATGAAGGATTGCCTTTGAATACCTATTACCGTGACAGCGATAATGACACTTATGGCGATCCAAATGTGACTGCATCTTCGTGTTCAGCACCTGCCGGATATGTTTTGGATAATACCGATTGTGATGATTCAAATGCTGCGATCAATCCTGGTGCAACAGAAATATGTGATGGAGTAGATAACAACTGTGATGGCACTATTGATGAAGGCTGCAACAATCCGCCACCACCATGCGATGGTACCAATCTTATAATAAGCAATGTAACTCAGAACAATTATCACGCAGAAGTAAGCATTACAAGTGATGCCTTGGTTGATTTAGGATCTGCAGTGCTCTTTACAGCAGGTACCAGTATTGATCTTACAGCAGGATTTGAAGTGGAGGCAGGAACGCCATTCGAGGCGATCATTTCTCCTTGTTCTACAACATTTGATAATCCTGACGATGACGGAAATGCATCAAGTCGTGCGATAGAAGACAAAGAGTTAGAATTAATCAAAAACCAGATGCTTGAAAGTTTTGGTCCTGAACATCAGGTTCAGTTCAAAGTTCTGGACAGATGGGGCGAACAACAGTACAGCCAGCAATCCAGCTTACAGGCTATAGGCAATGATGGACTTGACAGTTTGAGGCAAAAACTGGAGCCTGGTCAGTATATGGTGGTGATAAAGGTGGGGGATGAATCCAGAAGATTTGTCTTAAGCGTTGCCGGGAATTAAAGGAATTATTTAAAAGCTATACAGCTCATGTCGATTTCGGCATGGGCTTTTTTTATACTTCTTCTATTTTGAATCCCATTTTTTTAAGATCTTCCCAATAGCTGGGGTAGGACTTTGTAACAACAGACGGGTCTTTGATGATTACTGGATGGATGCAAGCCAAAAGTGACAGGGCCATTGCCATGCGGTGGTCATCATAGCTTTCGAATTCACATAAGTGTTCTAAGGCCTGACCCTTTAGTATGTATTCCCAGCTATCCTCTTCAGATTCTAATATGCTGACACCGACTTTTGCCAGTTCAGCTTTCATGGCTATTACACGATCACTTTCTTTCATAGCCAAGGTGCTTAATCCTTTTGCTCTGTGATGAATGCCCAGGCCTGCGCAAACCGCAGCAATGGTTTGAAACAAATCAGGTTGTTCTATGTAGTCGTAGTCAAAACGATCGCTATAGGCACCTATATTTTCGAGGATAACACCATCACTGGCAAAGCTTGTCTTAACGCCCAGGTGCTCTGCCATTGAGCTGATCTTTGAATCACCCTGGGTACTTTCTTCATAATAATATCTAAGCGCAATTCTGGACCCAGGAAGGAGAGCACATAAGCCATAATGATAAGAAGCAGAACTCCAATCCGATTCGACAATAAAATTCCTGGCTTTGTATTCACTATGGGCTATGTCGATCCAGTTTCCTTCAAAGTGACTTCCAGCACCAAAGTAATCCATGATGGCCAGGGTCATTTCCAGATAAGGGCGTGACACCAAACTGTCTTCAAGTTCGATGCTTAAACCTTGTGGCAAGCATGGAGCTATCATGCACAAGGCTGAAATGAACTGGCTGCTGACATTGGCTTTTATAGTTATTTCTGATGAAATCTGGCCCCTGAAAGCATTTATTTTCAAGGGTGGGTAACCCGGGTTTTCAAGATATTCTATATCAGCCCCGATTGCATTCAGGGCTTCTACCAAAGCACCCACGGGCCTGTTTTGCATCCTTTCACTACCGCTTAGGATCTGGCTGCCGGGCTGTATGGCCAGAAAGGCGGTGATAAATCGAAAACTGGTACCGGCATGATGTAGGTCTATGAATGACTTATCTTCAGAGTCAAGGGCTTTTAACAGCACTTGCGTGTCATCGCTGCTGGAAAGATTCTCGATATTAAATCCTTGAGAACATAATGACCTGATGAGCAATACCCTGTTCGAAATACTCTTGGATCCGCTTAGATCTAGCTCTGCCTGGACTCTTCCTGTAGGTCCTGAAATCTTAATGGCTGACATTTTACCAAATGATTTTAATCAATTCGCGGGTATCTTTGCTCAGGCTTAAAGATACAGGGCAATGATGAGCTGCTTTCTCAAGCAGTTTTTTTTCTTTATCGCTGTATCCCTTGTCAGGCATTTTTATCTCAATTTCAATACTTTCGATACACCTGGGTGAATTAGTCATAATTTTTGTAACCGACGCCTCTGCACCTTGCATGTCAAGTCCTTTGTCCATAGCGGCGATACCCATAATGGTCAAGATACAACTTGCCAAAGATGCCGCCGTAAGATCTGTGGGTGAGAAGGCTTCTCCTCTGCCTCTGTTATCTACTGGCGCATCTGTAATGATCTTATTGCCTGATCTAAGATGCTCGGCCTCCGTTCTCAAATCACCCAGATATGTGATTTTGGCCATCATTCCTCTTCCAGTCTTAGGTTTTTGCGTTGCGCATGCTCATCATACCTGTTGATGATTTCCTTGACCAATTTGTGTCGTACAACGTCTTCCGAATTTAAAAACAGTTTGGCTATGCCATCAAGATCTGAGAGTATGTCTAGGGCCTTGTATAAGCCCGACTTCTGGTGTCTTGGAAGATCAATCTGAGACAGGTCTCCGGTGATGATGCATTTTGCGGATGGCCCCAATCGTGTCAAAAACATTTTAATCTGTGTAGATGTAGCATTTTGCGCCTCATCAAGGATTATGAATGCCTTGTCGAGAGTCCGACCACGCATAAATGCGAGAGGCGCCACCTCAATGGTCCTGTTTTGCATAAAGAAGTCCAGCTTCTCGGCAGGAAGCATATCGTCCAGGGCATCGTACAAAGGTCTCAAGTAGGGATCTATTTTATCTTTCAAATCCCCGGGAAGGAAGCCCAGACTCTCACCTGCCTCCACGGCGGGGCGTGTCAGAATTATTTTTCTGACCATTTTGCTTTTTAGTGCCCTTACTGCTAAAGCTACGGCAGTGTATGTTTTACCTGTTCCGGCCGGGCCAACAGCAAATACGATGTCATTGGTTTCAGAAAGGCGAACCAGTTTTTTCTGGTTGCGCGTCCTGGCCGTTATGGCTTTTGCATTTCGGCCGTAGACTATGACATTAGACCTGGTAGAAATTTCAAAATCATCTTTCCCATTCGCCGGTCTGTCCTCTTCATGAGCCATGTGATGGCCGTTGAGAACATCCCGGAGCTTTTCGACTTTTAGCTCATCTTCCTTTCTGATGATGTTAACAAGCTGCTCAATTTTGGCTTTGGCTTTTTGGCTGTCCTTCTTTTCGCCAGTAATGCGCAGTTTTTCGCCACGGGAGTTGAAATTCAAGGCAGGAAATGCTGCTTTTATAATATTCAATTTTGAATTCTGCTGTCCGTACAATTCGACAGGATCGATACCTGCAATCGTTAATACAATTTCGCTCAATGCTTTCTTTCCTATTTTATTGTGATTTTATTACAAAGGCTAAACGCAACAACAGGAAAACAAGTTTCCTGAATTTTTCTGCAATTTAAGGAATAGCTGTGAGCTGCCCCTATAAAAGAGACTGCTTTGCCATCTTACAAAAAACAATTCTCCATAGCAGGACTTCGTTCGTTTTCGTAGCTTTGGGCTTCCAAAAAGAATAGCATAAATGGATTTCAAACAACTGGTATCACATTGTAAGGAATACGGATTCATTTTTCAATCCAGTGAAATTTATGATGGCCTGGCAGCAGCCTATGATTATGGACCGCTGGGTATTGAATTGAAAAACAACATAAAGGATTACTGGTGGCGCAGTATGGTTCAGATGCATGAAAATATAGTAGGCCTGGACTCAGCTATTTTTATGCACCCGAAAACATGGAAGGCTTCCGGTCACGTCGATGCGTTTAATGATCCTTTGATTGATAATAAAGATTCAAAAAAAAGGTACCGTGCAGATCAGCTGATTGAAGGCTATGCAGATAAGATTGAAGCCAAAATTCAGAAGGACGTGGACAAAGCCCGCAATCGCTTTGGTGATGCCTTCGACGAGCAGCAGTTCCGGACAACCAATGACAGGATTATCAAGCGCCAGGAGCAAATTGATTATGCCCTTGGCACAATGAATAAGATGCTTTCTGATGCCGATATGGGAGGGCTCAAAGCACTTATCGATGAACTTGAAATTCCTTGTCCAGAGAGTGGATCACGTAACTGGACTGAAGTCAGGCAGTTTAACCTTATGTTTTCAACTCAGCTTGGAAATATAGCAGGGGAAGAATCGAAGTTGTACCTGAGACCTGAAACAGCTCAGGGTATCTTTGTCAATTTCCTCAATGTACAAAAGTCGAGCAGACAAAAAATTCCTTTTGGAATAGCGCAGATAGGGAAGGCATTCCGTAACGAAATCGTGGCCCGTCAATTCATTTTCCGTATGCGTGAATTTGAACAGATGGAGATGCAGTTCTTCGTCAAGCCTGGAGAAGAATTGAAGTGGTATGAGTATTGGAAAGAAACGAGGATGAATTGGCATAAAGCCCTGGGAACTCCTTTAGAGAACTTGCGTTATCACGATCACGAAAATTTAGCCCATTATGCCAATGCTGCTGTAGATATAGAGTTTAAGTTTCCATTTGGATTCAGGGAACTGGAAGGCATTCATTCTCGCACTGATTTTGATCTGTCTCGACACCAGGAACTGTCTGGAAAGAAACTTCAATATTTTGATCCTGAATTGAATGAGAGTTTTGTGCCTTATGTTGTTGAAACTTCCATTGGATGCGACCGTATGTTTCTTGCACAAATGTCACAAGCCCTGCAGGAAGAGACTGTACCGGATGCGCAGGGTAACGATTCGACAAGAACAGTATTGAAACTAAATCATGCCCTGGCTCCAGTAAAAGCGGCTGTCTTGCCATTGGTCAAGAACAAAGAAGAGCTTGTGAATGCCGCCACAGATGTTTACACGGAATTGAAGAAATATTGCCAGTGTCAGTATGATGAAAAAGATGCTATCGGACGCCGTTACCGCAGACAAGACGCTATAGGTACGCCATATTCTATTACGGTAGACTTTGAAACACTGGAAAACAATACAGTCACAATTCGCGACAGAGATAGCTTGCAGCAGGAACGTGTAGCTATTTCTGAGCTGTCCGACAGGGTAAAATCTACGACAGACATCAACAGCCTTCTGTAATGGGGTCAGAAGATAAGCTTATCGTATTTGATTTTGGAAATGTATTGATCGATCTCAATTACGACAGGCACTTCAAAGCCTACAGAGATCTTTTTGGAAAGGAATGGCCAGACCATGATTATCCGGATGCTGTCATGCGCGCTATGCATAGGTATGAAAAGGGTGAAATTTCCGATGACGCTTTTATATGGGTATTCCAGCAGATCAATCCTGCAATAAATCCCAGATTTATTGTTAATGCCTGGATCACGCTGTTAGGGGATATCCATTCAAGCAGGATCCAGATGCTTGAACGTCTTTCCCGAACTTATGAATTGGCCTTGTTAAGCAACATCAATAGTTTGCATTTAAGACATATACATCGTTATCTGGATACCACATTTGGAATAAAAGATTTCGAAGAGCGATTTTTTAGTCATGTCTTTTATTCGCATCACATCGGTATGCGCAAGCCGGAAGAAGATATCTACAAAAACCTGGAATCAATTACCGGCAGACCCGCTGAAGAAATCCTGTTTATTGATGATAGGGAAGATAATATTTTGAAAGCGCGATCCATTGGGTGGCAGGGAATACAACATGACCCCGGAGTTGAGATTTCAGAGCAAATTGAGTTCTACCTTCAATAAATGGATAAGAGGATGAAAAGCTACCAGGATGTTCTAAAGAAGATGATGAGGTATTGTGCCTACCAGGACAGATGTCACCAGGAAGTGAGGAATAAGATTTACGATGCAGGGATTTATGGTGATATGGCGGAGCAGATGATGGCGGAACTTGTGCAGGATAATTACCTTAATGAAGAGCGCTTTGCGATCAGCTATGCTGGTGGGAAATTCAGGATGAAGAAATGGGGTAGGAACAGGATTCGTTTTGAGCTTGAGAAAAGAAATGTATCGCATTATTGCATACGAAAGGCTTTGCTGGAAATCGAAGAGGAGGATTATATTGAAGCCCTTGACGGGATAATAGATGAGAAATTACAACAACATGCAGCATTGGGGCTATTACTTGCCAAGGATAAGGCTCTTAAATATTGCACCGGCAGGGGATTTGAGATAGATCTAGTGTTGGCTCGGCTGCGTAAAATTAATTGAGATAGCCCGTTCTGAACAAGATGCCTTTCTTGGCATCGTAACCAGGTGTCACGCCTCGGTGAATAAGTGCCTGCTTGTAACTATAAGTTTTTGCATCAATGATATACACCTTGCAGCCAATAGCTTGTTCCAGTTCTTTGTGATTATTTTTCCACAGATAGGATAGTTCCTGGGCCGTTGCATTGTAGTCTTTGGACCATCTTTTACCCAGAACAACTTCAATTGTAAAGATTCCAAATTTGAAGTCAATAATTTTTGATGACAGCCCATACCCAACTCTGTAGTACATATCTGTCTCAATAAAATGTTTTCTGTTTATTTCTTCAATATTCATCACGGCTATGGAAATGCATAAACTATGCCATTCTGAACATTGTAGCTATGGGATGGTGAGAGCAATTAGCCCATGGAATAGGCTTAGGCTTACAAAAAAGAGTGTATTTTAATGCTTTAAATTTCAAGGCACTATGTTCAAAAGATCTGTACTGTTTTTTATACTTCTGAGTTTATTATCCTGTAATTCCGATAGGGTATCGCATTCAGGGCAGTCCCTTCGTCCTATGGATACCTGGGTGTACAGGACAGTGCTCGATGAAATGCCTCGGATGCTCTTTGCTGCCCTGCATCGCGACTTATATGTGGCTTACGATACCCAAAAAGCGAAATTGTATAAGGCCTGGAAAGGCGTTGTCAATTTTCAGGGAGCGGTCTATGATGGAGCCCATGGTCCACAGCCAACAACGGTAGGTGATGCCTATATGATAGATCATTCAGGTGAGGACGTCTGGAAGCTTGTCGTTGCGGGCAGTGATCAGGCAGTTCAAATCGATTATAAAGGCCATGGTTTTGTCGATGGAAGCCTGGAACTTCATTACAACTTGGCTGCAGAAGGTATAGAAGCTATTTCAATCAGCGAAAAACTAGATTATGCCGAGAGTGAGACCGGTCAGTTGCAACTCAAAAGAGTATTCAAACTTGAAAACTGCCCGGAAGATGTAAATGTGATTTTGAAATCAAAGGCGGTTCTTGTCGATAAGTCACAGATAATTTCGACAGGCACGGTAAATACCACCGATGCCGAATCGATACGTTTTGATACGAAGCAGTTTCTTGTTTATCCCATTGAGCTTGGATTGAATAAAAATGCTGAAACAGAGTTCACCATTCCGCTCCTGGAAACCGTCTACCTGGATCCAAATATTTCCGATGGTTTTGATGCTGAAGACAGCAGCTTGCCACGAGGTGCACAATTGATAGGCAAAAACGATTGCAAAACATGTCACAATGTGTCTAAGCAAACAGTGGGACCGTCCTACATGGCCATAGCCAAAAAATACGAGCATAACGATGAGAACAGGGAGTTACTCATCAATAAGATTATTAAGGGCGGATCAGGCGTATGGGGTGAGCAAGTTATGACCCCGCATCCGGAGATTCCAAAATATGACCTTGAGGAAATGCTTGATTATATTTTTAGTCTCGCAGATTTTGAAGGTGTAGCCAGTGTGAAGGAGGATAATCTTGAGCTCATGGAAGGCAAGGAGTTGGAATCCACTTTATTGATACCCGGTATATTGACCAGGGTGTATGAGATCCCCCATAATACCTCATCCTTCCCTGCAGACATAGCCGATACAAAACCTATCCAGGCAGGTATTATGGAGAATTATAATAATCTGAGTGGGGGAGACTTTAAGGGTCTTGAAAGCAATTTTGCTATTGTAGGCATGGCTTATCTCAATATACCTGAGACCGGTGAATACAGTTTTAGGCTATGGAGCGACGATGGTTCCAAGCTTTACATACATGACAAGCTTGTGATTGATAATGATGGCCTGCATGGAACCACTATGAAGCAGACTACCCAGAAATTAGGGAAAGGATATCATCCGATCAGGATTGAATTTTTCCAGGGTCAGGGCGGTAAATTTCTATCATTCAATATGAAGTCAGAGAATGACGAGTCGTGGCATGTGGTCCCTAAGGAAATGATCAGTCACAGTTCTGCAGACCATAAATATCTGACCAGTATGAGTTTGCCTATGTCAGTACTAAGTAAGATTCCAGGAGACGGCATACCAGTGGCAGGTGTTCATCCTGCGTTTTCGCTAAAACAAGCCCGTCCGGAAGATTTTGTCAAAAAAATCGGAGGCATTGATTTCATGTCGGATGGGCGCATGGTAGTAAGTACCTGGGAGCAGGATGGTGGTGTATTCATGATCGAGAATCATGAATCCGGTAATCCGGATGAGATGGCGGTCACAAAAATCGCGGCAGGCCTGGCTGAACCACTGGGATTAAAGATTGTCGATGACCGAATCTTTGTTATGCAAAAGCAGGAAATGACTGAACTGATTGATCATGACGGTGATTCAGTTATTGACGAATACAAAACATTATGTGATGACTGGGGCGTCTCGGCCAATTTCCATGAGTTTGGTTTTGGTCTAGAAGCAAAGGATGGCTATCTCTATGCTAACCTGGCAACAGGCATACTTCCCGGAGGAGCAGGCATGCCCAACCAACACCCTGACAGGGGAAGCGCCATACGCGTATCTATAGAAGACGGGAGCCTGGAATTCGTAGCTCATGGATTGAGAACACCCAATGGTGTTGGTATAGCTTACAAAGGAGATATTTTTGTTTCCGATAACCAGGGTGACTGGTTGCCTTCATCCAAAATTCTTCATGTTCAGAAAGGCGACTGGTTTGGTTCTCGAGCGGTTGACTTTGAGGGGACAGCATCAAAAAAAGAGAAAAAACCTGTCGTTTGGCTTCCGCAGGATGAGATCGGCAATTCACCATCTACACCCTTATCCCTTGACCTGGGGCCTTATCAAAATCAGATGATTCATGGCGAGGTAACCCACGGAGGCGTGAAAAGGGTATTTGTAGAAGAAATTGAAGGACAGTTACAAGGCTGTGTATTCAGATTTATACAGGGCTTGGAAGCCGGCATCAATCGCTTACGATGGGCTCCTGATGGGGCATTATATGTAGGCGGCATCGGCAACCCGGGCAACTGGCAGCATACTGGCAAAAGCTGGTATGGTCTTCAAAGACTTGAGTACAACGGTGCATCTGTTTTTGAAATGCTGGCAGTAAGAGCTATGTCCGACGGTATAGAAATTGAATTTACGGAGCCTTTGAAGTCGGGGGATGGTTGGGACAGAATGGCCTATGAGATAAGGCAATGGCGCTATGTGCCCACTGCAGAATATGGTGGTCCCAAGATTGATGAAGAGATACTAGACATTCTTTCGGTAAATATTTCCGATGATAGGACAAAGGTTTTTCTTGAACTGGATGGCATGAAAGACGACCATCTGATTTATGTTCGTTTAAATGATTACTTTGTCAGCGAGAATGAAAATTCGCTTTGGACTACGGAGGCCTGGTATACCATGAACCATATTCCATCAGGAAAAAGGGGTTTCAGAAGTCCTTCCATTCAGGAGCCACAGATTAACAGCTTGTCCGAAGCTGAAAGGCAGGATGGCTGGGAACTGCTTTTTGACGGGAAGAGCTTTGATAAATTTCATACATACAACAGGGATACTGTAGCCGGTTGCTGGAGTATCGAAGATGGACTGATCCATCTAGATACATTGGGGTATCCTGAGAAAGGCGATTTGGACCTGGTAACAAATGATGAGTATGAAAAATTTGAGCTTAAGCTCGAGTGGAAGATCAGCAATTGTGGCAACAGCGGTATTATGTTCAATGTTCAGGAAGGCGATCAATATTGCTGCCCGTATCTGACTGGCCCTGAAATGCAGGTCCTGGATAATACCTGCCACCCGGATGCCCGTATTATCAAACACAGGGCTGGAGACCTTTATGATATGATAAGCTGCAATGTGGAAACCGTAAAACCGGCAGGGGAATGGAATAAGGTGAGGCTTGTATCCAATAATGGTGATGTCCAGTTCTGGTTGAACGGATACAAAGCAGTGGAATTTACAATGCATAATGAAGAATGGGATGAGATGGTGGCAAACAGTAAATTCAGGGATTGGGAAAACTTCGGGAAATACCGTTCCGGGAAAATTGTTCTCCAGGATCACGATGACAGGGTATGGTACAGGAATATCAAGATTAAGAGGCTTTAAAAAAAAACAAAAACTGAAACGAAATGCAGAATAAATCAAGACTATTTATTGCAAGCTGTATAGCATTGGTTGTGACCTCAATGACTTTTGCCATCAGAGCGAGATTAGAGACAGTATTTGGCCCAGAAGGTGTAGGCCTTACACTTGAACAAATCGGTTATGCTTTTACCCCTGCGTTCTGGGGATTTACCCTGGCCATGGTCATTGGGGGGCCTCTCGTGGATACACTTGGGATAAAACGCATCACCTATTTCGCCTTTGCTGCCCACCTGCTTGGAATCGTTCTGACCCTGATGGCAAACAGTATGATGTCTCTGTTTATTGCTACAGTCTTTATAGGTATAGGGAATGGATTTGTAGAGGCCGCGCTCAATCCTATGGTGGCATCACTCTATCCTGATGAAAAAACCAAGATGCTGAACAGGTTTCATGTCTGGTTCCCGGGGGGTATTGTGATAGGCGCCTTCCTGGGGTACCTGATCATGGATGTTATGGGTCTTGGATGGCAAGTTATGGTAGGAACATTGTTTATACCACTGATAGTGTATGGATACCTTTTTATTGGCCAGGAATTTCCGCGTACGGAACGCGTTGAAATGGGTGTCAGCAATTCTGATATGTGGAAGAGTATTGTAAGCCCACTATTCCTGTTTATGGGTTTTTGCATGTTGTTGACGGCTGCTACCGAGCTGGGCACCAATCAGCGTATTGAATCCCTCTTGGCTGCATCAGGAGTTGTTCCACTCTTGGTATTGGCATTCATTAATGGTATCATGGCGATAGGACGCGCTTTTGCCGGGCCTATCGCACATCGATTAAAGCCATCCGGCATGTTGTTGTTTTCTGCGATATTTTCATTCCTTGGCCTTTGGGCTTTCACACAGCTAAGTGGGGGTATGACTTTCGTGGCTGCAGGAATTTTTGCGATAGGTATAACTTTTTTCTGGCCTACTATGTTGTCATTTATAGCTGAGAATATTCCTCAGTCCGGAGCCCTTGGACTTTCCGTAATAGGAGGTCTTGGTATGTTGTCAGTATCCATTGTTTTGCCAGTTATGGGAAAAATACTGGATGATGCTACAGGGGTAGATGCATTAAAGCTTATGTCTATTTTACCCGGGGTACTGATAGTGTTGTTTGGCGGACTTTACATTTATATGAAGAATCAAAAACAGGCCTCGGGACATTAGGCCCGGGCGTATAAACTCAGATAATACAATGCTGGAATTAGGGAGTGTCATTATTTTGGGAATCCTAGCCCAATGGTTAGCCTGGCGGATCAAGGTTCCTGCCATCTTGCCTTTATTGATAATAGGTCTTGTAGTGGGGCCACTGTCAACCCTATGGACTGAAGACGGGCAAAAGCTCCTGGAGCCCGTGTGGAATGGTCAAAAAGGCCTCTTCGCCGGAGAGCATCTCTTTCACTTTGTAGAACTTTCGATTGGACTTATTCTCTTTGAAGGGGGGATGAGCCTTAAAAGGGAAGAGCTTCGTGGCGTCGGGCCGTCAATAATCAACCTGATTACCTTGGGTTCTCTGGTAACATTCACTGGAGGGGCATTGCTTGTATATTTCTTATTGGGTCTTCCTTTAGATATAGCTTTCCTATTCTCTGCTTTGATCATCGTTACTGGCCCAACCGTAATTGGACCAATACTGCGTAACCTGAACATCAAGCGCAATGTATCAGCTATTCTAAAATGGGAGGGAATACTCATTGACCCGATAGGAGCCCTTGTCGCGGTTTTGGTATACGAGTTTATCTACCTGTTCCACAGCCCAGAATTCGGGGGAGGAGGTAATGAGTTTACCAGCATGGCGATAAGGCAGTTTTTCACTATCGCCCTGGAAGGTTTATCATTGGGTTTTATAATGGCGCATGCTCTCAAGTTCTTGCTCAAGCGCAACTTGGTTCCTCATTACCTGTTGACTGTATTCACGCTTTCATTTGTTCTGGCTGTCTTTGTGGGATCGCATTACCTTGTTGCCGATTCAGGGCTATTGACGGTGGTGGTATTGGGGATGGTGATAGGAAATATTGATATACCTCACAAAAAGGAAATTGCCTACTTCGGAGAGTCGATTAGTATACTTCTTATTGCAGTACTGTTTATCCTCTTAAGTGCCAATATCGATATAGATGATCTTATGCTTTTGAGAGGTTGGAGGGTTTTGGCACTATTCCTCAGTATTATCCTTGTTTTAAGGCCTATTGCTGTATTTCTCAGTACACGTACTTCCGGTATGCCGGTGAGGGATAAGATCTTTATCAGCTGGGTTGGGCCGAGGGGTATTGTAGCTGCCGGTATCGCTTCGCTTTTTGGATCCAAGCTGGTGAGCAAGGGTGTTTTTGGTGCGGAATATATAACACCATTGGTATTTATGGTGGTGTTAGGCACAGTGATCCTGAATGCTACGACAGCTGGTTTGCTGGCTCGACTGACGGGCGTTCTGCTGGCCAAGAGTAATGGTATTCTGATTCTGGGTGCCCACAGGGCTTCAAGACTGATTGCCAGCTATCTTATTAAAAACGACAGGCATGTCGTTTTGGTAGACAGCAATTCCGGAAATATTGAAAAGAGCCAGGAGATGGGTATTGATTCATTCCAGACCAATATTTATTCTGATGAGCTAAAAGACAATAGTGACCTGAATGATGTCGGCTTCCTGCTTGCTATGACGGGAAGTACTGAGGTCAACAAATACGCATTGGATACATTCTCCAAGGAGTTTGGTGAAAATGGTGCTTACCGGCTGATCTCTGTGAATGAACTGCAAAACCCGGATACGATTGAAGAGGAATGCCTGTTTTCTGACAATGATGATTTCATCAATCTACTGGAGGTAGCGAGGGATTACCCTAATATCTATGAGTATGAAATCAAGTCAGTAGAAGACCTGGCTATAATCCTTAAAGACATGCATACAGAGGAGAAGATCGTACCGTTGTTTATTAAAGAACTGGCTACAGGTGATTTCAGAGTAGTCACATCAGACTTTTCCAAAGTACAGGCTGTTGCAGGCGATTTACTTGTTTATATGGGCAAGGAATACAGTTCTGCAAACAACACTGCCGAAATAGCCGGTTGATCAAAAAATACTAAAACAGCTGTGTATTATTCCCTTAAGTAAGAAAACCAGTATAGTGAGAATCATAAAGAGCATTGCCTTAGAACATTTTTGTTTTGATGCCCCTGCTTAGGTCGTCAAGTTTGTCTTTGAGATCTTTCAAGCCATTTTCAACCGATCGGGCAATATTGTCAATATTGATTTCCTCACCTCTCATAGCAAGGAAATCACTTGTTGTCTTCGCTTCCGGAACAGCAATCCACAGTACGATATAGCTTAGAAAACCCAAACCTCCTGATAGGGTAAATATTACGAACAGCAGGCGTATAATGATTGGATCTGAAATTCCAAAGTAAGCAGACATACCTGAAGCGACACCAGCAACCACCTTGTCCTGTGGATCTCTGAAGAGTCTCTTACCTGTTTTAAATTTACGACCTGAAGGTCTTTTTCTTGTAAATTCATCAGAGTCACCCGCTTCGGCACCAAACTCTTCAGGCCGGCCCATGGTATTTTTCACCATTTCAACTTTTTCCAATGTGATTACTGTATTTTTTGCTGATTCAGCTTCCAAAAGCTCAGCTATCCTGTTTTCTATGTCATACATGATATCCTCGAATCCTTCAGAGCGCTTAAAGTGACTTTCTATGGATTTGAGATACATGTCAAGATCTTCATAAGCATCTATGTCTATGACGAAAGGGCGTCCTCCTAAATTGATATGGATAACTTTTTTCATTCTTTACTGAAATTTATTAATGGTTTTAAAATTATTTTTTGATTTCCGAGATTGTAGAATTTACAGAGTTTGACAATTCCTGCCAGGTGTTTATGAGTTCGTCTCTGATTGATTTGCCCTGATCTGTAATCTTGTAATATTTCCTTGGCGGTCCGGTTTTGGATTCTTTCCAGTCGTAATCCAGAAGACCGTCATTCTTTAAACGCGTCAACATGGGGTACAGGGTGCCTTCAACGATAATCATTTTCTGGTCTTTCAATTTCCCTATTATATCAGAAGGATACATTTCTTCTCCTGATATGATGGATAGAACACAGAGTTCCAGTAAACCTTTCCTCATTTGTGCGATGGTGTTATCTAGTTTCATAGTTCATCTTGTTAATTAATTTCTACCACAAACATCTAATACAAACATACTCCAATAAAAAGTACTATGCAATACATAGTTCCTTATAATGCCATGTTATCAGACAAACGAAGCAGGATTATCGACAAAAAAAAGAGGCTAAGCACTTCTGCCTAGCCTCTTTAATTGACTGTGTTATTTAAAATTATCTTTTCGTAAGCCTTGATACCTTCAGAATGTTCTGTTGTTTGTTCAGCATTCTGATAAGGTATATACCTCTGTCGAGATCCGAAATATTATGAGATTGGCCAGGAGTGTGCTTAACGCGCCTAATTTTTTTGCCGATAAGATTATATATGATAATCTCACGCACTTCCTCATCATGCATGATATTCATGCTTTGTGAAGAAGGGTTCGGATAAATATTAATCTTGTTGTTTATATCCTGGAAACTTGTTGATGAAGTCTCTCCAACCATATAGGTAATTGGAATTTCCAGTGTCGATGTAGTTCCATCACATACATCAGTAATTCGCATATTCACAATACCGGTCCCTTCAACGCCATTCGGAATAATGGTCATGCTGAAAAGATTGTCGGATTCACCAGCTAAAAAATTCGCTTTGCTGCAAGGGCATGAAGTAACAGAAGGTGTATAACACAGGTTGAGATCACATACAAAGAATTCCCATTCATCCGGTGAAGTACCGCTATCAAAATTCCACCAAATCTCCGTGTCTCTAGAGCTGTTATTGGTGATTGTGAATTCAACCTTTACTTCATCATCTTCAGCAGAAAGCTCTTTGATAACAGGAGAGGGATTTACAGTCAATTCCTGCTGTCCCAGAAGGCCTGTTGTGAATAGCAAAAAGAATGAATAAAGTAGAGTTTTTTTCATAAACACAGTCGTTTTTTCAAATATACGTCTTTCAACTCAATATAAGCTCTTAATATATCGTTAATGTCTGTTTGACGCTCTCAATAAAACTTGATAACGAAAGCTAAAAAGAAAAAGCCGTATCGTAAGACACGGCTTTTCTTTTTTATAATAAAGGATTTTTATTACAGTTTATTGAACTTGAAAGTTCTTTGTCCTTCTTCAGTGAGGACTGATACCAGATACATTCCTGCAGAAAGATCGGATACATCGATTGTTCTTGAAAATGTATTACCATTTTGGTTTCCAAGGTCTTTTACCATCTGACCGTAAGCGTTAAGCACTGTTAATCTGAAATCAATATTCTCAGAGAAGCTAAGCTCGACGTTCAAGTCATTTACAACCGGATTCGGGTAAATCTTGGAAGAAGCCAGTTCATCAAGTTCAGGTAATGCAGAAGTATTGGCTGTATTGACACTACCCTCTACATTTACGAATCGGGATCCGCCCTCTGCTGCTTCTTTAACTACATTTCCGTAGGCATCTTTGATTCCGAAGCCAGGTTCAGGCTGAGTATCAGGGTCCCAGAAAATATATCCGTCGCCGTAAGAATCATTGACAAGAACTGTAAGACAGCTTACCTCAACATCTGTTGTCAATTGGTATTCAAAAGTCTTGTTGGCATCAGGTCCACCACCTCCAAAAGAGTCTGGCCCACCTTCATAGCTGTCAGATGCAAGAACATTTCCAGAATCATCCATAATCATCCAAGAAGCTTCAAGTGCATAATAGTCTGTTGTAAATTCAAAAACGAAATCTTCTGTCAATAGATCAGGTCTTTCTACGGTGCTTGATACCATATCCATGACATCGGTATTGCCATTGACCTCTACGATTCCAGCTGAGATTTCAGTGGTCTCATTGAAGGTTTGCTCTGATATCTGAACAGATCCCGTTTGGAATATGCCAACTTCTGGTCCCGTATATTGCACAGATTCCAACATAACACCATTTCCATAAACATTGATTGTAGCTGAAGTGATCGGACTGTCACCCATATTTTCAAATTCTACACTTGTCGGAGCCATAGTTGTGCTTTCACAGAAAGTACTTGTTGGCAAACTTGCGTTAACAAAAGCATTTGGACCAGAATTGATACCCATGGCAGCAATCCAGTATTCTTCATTATACCTGTTACCACCTATTTCTACGACAGTTCCATCCGGTCTGATGATGTAAAGTGTGGGGAAATAAGCAATATTCAATGCAGTGGCAGCCGCAGGGCTGTCAATGATTGGGTAATTGATTGGCTCTAATGTATTTGGATTGGTAACCCAAGAACCAGGTTGCCCAAATTGGTTTGTCATTATCGCTGAAACAGGAGTGGATCCGTCAGCTTCGACACCAACAACTCTGATTTGATCAGTACCTTCAGGTCCATACCTGTGTACCATATCTTCAAGCCATCCTGTAGCGTGAAATGACCAGCAAGGTCCACACCATGTAGCAAAGACATCAATCACAACAGATTTTCCGTCTTGCAACCAGGCCTGAACATCAATTGTACCGCCATTGACAACATCATCACCGGTAATATTTCCCGTAAAAACGGTTCCTGATGCCAATTGGGCATTCAGGCTTAGCCCGAAGGCGGAGAAGAGTATTGCAAAAAGTAGATGTTTCCTCATGATTAACTTTTGATTATTTAAATATTTTAAAAACGTTAAATATAGCCTTTATTTATTTTATTTAAAGTACGGGCCGTAATATCTTGTGTTAAAAATTGTCTTTGTGACGACGTATTTAGAATGTCCCTGATAGGACATTTATAGCCTGTAAATCAGTCTTTATTTATCTGTTGCAGGCAACAGGAATTACATTCACAGAATATGCATGTAGTTATTATTGGTAATGGTATCAGCGGGATAACAGCAGCCCGGTGGATAAGGAAATTGAGTAAGCACCGCATTACAGTCATCTCATCTGAGTCTGACTACTTTTTCTCAAGGACAGCACTGATGTATATCTATATGGGCCACATGACTCTGAAAGATATTCAACCCTATGAAGATCATTTCTGGACAAAGAACAGGATTGATCTAAAAAGAGCTCATGTAGAGGACATTCACTTTTCAGATAAGCGATTACAATTCTCAAGTGGAGAAGAATTAGAATTTGACAAGTTGATCCTGGCCCTGGGTTCCAAACCTAATAAGTTCGGATGGCCAGGACAGGCTCTGGATGGTGTAAGGGGTTTGTATTCATTACAAGACCTTGAGTATATGGAAAACCACAGCAGCGATTTGAAGCGTGCTGTTATTGTGGGAGGGGGCCTTATAGGGGTGGAAATGGCAGAGATGTTTCATTCCAGGCATATTCCAGTTAGCATACTGGTTCGGGAAAATGAATACTGGGATAATGTGCTTCCAAGTGAAGAAGCTTCTATGGTGAGCAGGCATATTGGCAATCATGGTATCGATCTTAGGCTTTCTTCGAAACTAGACGAAATACTTCCAGATGATAATGGCCGGGTTAGAGCGGTGCGTGTCAAGGAAAGCCAGGAGATTATCGAATGCGGTTATGTCGGATTGACGGCAGGGGTAAGCCCAAATGTAGATTTCTTAAAAGATTCGGAACTGGAAATCGACAAGGGTATCCTGGTTGACAATAATCTAAAAACCAATCTTGACAGCGTATTTGCCATTGGCGATTGTGCCCAGTTGCGCAGCCCATCACCGGGGAGAGGTTCTATAGAAGCTATTTGGTATACCGGGCGAATGATGGGAGAGGTGGCAGCATATAATATTTGTGGCAAGGATATCTCATACGATCCCGGATTCTGGTTCAATTCCGCAAAGTTTTTCGACCTGGAATACCAGGTTTATGGTTCTGTGCCTCCTGGTTTGGAAGAAGGCATGGACAGTTTTTACTGGCAGGACAGGGCCTTGGAAAAAGCACTGCGTATTGTGTTCAACCCAGAGACAGAAGCTGTTATAGGTTTCAACTTGTTGGGCATACGATTTCGTCAGGAAGTATGCGCCAAGTGGCTTAGGGAAAAAGCCAGCCTTGAGGATGTTATGCGCAACATTCATCTTGCCTTATTTGATCCTGAATTCAGTCCAGCTTTTACAGTCCAGCTGATCAAAGCCTACAATGACAGATTTCAGAGAAAGCTAAGTCCCGGATTAAAACCAGTTTATGACAGGGTATTCAATTTTTTAAAAAGCTAAGCCATGGATGTAAAAGTATATAAGAGCATGTCATTGAGTAACCCGCAGCCAATAGGTTTGGACAATGTCCAAAAAGCATCGGTGGCTGTCGCTTTTACAGGTTTGTTGATCTTATTCCTTGCAACATTTAACCAATCAATTGTGGAAGGTCAGTTATTCCTGTACCTGTCATTTGTTTTGATGACTGCGGGTGTCCTGATTTTTTCATGGCGCAGCTTCAGAACCAAACCGGCTGGCATCAATAACAATGGCATTTTATTTTCTTCATTGACCAATCGGGGGCTATGGGCGTGGGGACTTGGTGTTTTCCTTACTGGCTTTTATGTATCACTGTATTGGTTTCCTTCCTACTTGGGTCTGGCCTCAGGAGATGATGGCAATACGGGTTTGATAGCTTTTTTTGATCCGCTATCTCAGGTTTTGAAATCACAGCCGGCCAGTCAATGGTTTGTCTATGGCAGCTTGTATACGCTGGCCATCCTCTTATTTGGGATCCGATTCATTTGGAAGTATCGACATAATAGATATCATGTGATCAGGACATTCAGTATCATGTTTTTTCAACTCGGTTTTGCTTTTCTCCTTCCTGAGTTTCTCCAAAAACTTAATTACCCCTATAACGATATGAAGAATGTATGGCCACTCAATTACTACTTTTTCGATGAGTGGAATATCAAGGCTCTTTTGAGTTCGGGTAATTTGGGATTATTTATGCTGCTACTTGGGGTCGCCATGATTTTTATAATATCACCCATATTGACCTACTTATATGGAAAGAGGTGGTATTGCAGCTGGGTCTGTGGCTGTGGCGGGTTGGCTGAAACGGCAGGGGACTCTTTTCGACATCTATCCGATAAATCTCTAAAGGCCTGGCAAATCGAGCGGTGGCTGATTCACAGTGTTCTTCTTTTTTCATTTGCCATGACGGCCGGTGTGATCTTCAGCTTTTTTCATAATAATCCGGACGGCTACTGGCTGAATAAGGGAAGCTTTATTCTAATCCTCGCAGGTATAATTATCATTCTTGTTGTGGCCCAGTGGTTGTATAAGCCGTTTAAAGAATCGATTGACAAGACCGCACTCCGTATATTTACAGGCTTCATGCTTATTGTATTGATGCTGAGTTGTATCGCATACTTTACAGGCAGCGGGAATGCTTTGTTTATAGATTTTTATAGTTTGAGAAGTACTTACGGTTTCCTTATAGGTGCTGCTTTTTCCGGGGTAATCGGCGTAGGCTTTTATCCACTGATGGGCAATCGTGTATGGTGTCGCTTTGGCTGTCCGATGGCAGCTATTTTGGGTGTCCAGCAAAAACTATTTTCCAGGTTCCGGATTACAACTAATGGAGGACAATGTATCTCCTGTGGGAACTGCTCTACCTATTGCGAGATGGGTATTGATGTAAGATCATATGCACAGAAAGGACAGAATATAGTCAGGGCATCATGTGTAGGTTGTGGTGTATGTGCGGCTGTATGTCCGCGGGGTGTATTAAGGCTTGAGAACGGCAGTAATGATATTTTCGATCGTACACGTGATGAGCGGACAGTTTTCGTAAAATGACAGCAATTCTTCTTAAGAATGATTAAAATCTAATCAAGCTTATATTTTTACAGGATAGACGAGATTGCATCTCTTCATTCATAATAATAATATTCTGATATAGTGGAAGGAATTAAAAAATCACTGCTTGAGGCATTTATCGATGCTGCTTTGAGGGAAGATGTCAAGGATGGGGATCATACCTCTCTTGCCTGCATAGATAAAGACAGTCGGGATAGGGCCAGGCTGATTGTCAAGGATACCGGCGTTATCGCAGGTATCAGCTTTGCCGAATACGTCTTTAAGCGGCTGGATGGTTCCAGTGATTTCATCAGGCTCATGGAGGATGGCCAGGATGTATCGCCTGGTGATGTGGCATTCGAAATCGAGTGCGGCACCCATGCCTTTCTGAAGGCAGAACGACTGGTTTTAAATACCATGCAAAGACTGAGTGGTGTATCATCTATGAGTCGAAAATATGCAAAGCTGGTCGAGGACTTGCCAGTCACTATTCTTGATACGAGGAAGACAACGCCCCTCATGCGCTTTCTTGAAAAGTGGGCGGTACGCGTAGGTGGCTGCAGCAACTATCGGGATGGCTTGTATGACTGGATTATGATCAAGGACAATCACGTAGAAGCCAGTGGTGGCGTAACAGCAGCTATACAAAAAGTTAAAAGTTACCTCGAAGCTACTTCCAAAAATCTGGACGTGACCGTTGAAGTGAGAGACATGGGTGAGCTAGAGGAAGCGATGCATGAAGGTGGAATCCGGCGTATTATGCTGGATAATTTCGAGGTCCCTCAGCTGAAAGAAGCAGTATCGCTGATTAACGGCAGGTTTGAATCTGAAGCCAGCGGTGGCATTAGCTATGAAAACCTGAGGGCTTATGCCGAGACAGGTGTCGACTTCATTTCTATAGGTGCCCTAACACATTCTGCGGGTTCTCTTGATATGAGTTTGAAAATCCAAAAGCATAAAAATTAAAACAGTCATATTGCAAAGGGCAACATGACTGTTTTATAAGGTGTTCCATCTACACCATTAGCCTGGATAGCTCATAATCAGAAAACTCAAAAGCATGAGCGTAAAGATTACTACAAGCCAGAATCTAAAATCAGCATAGATATTCTGGTCATCTTTCTGCATCATAACACGCATAGGGTTTTGGTTATTAATTAAAGGCTTAACTGAGTTTATTAAGCTTTCATGCCACTCTATGCCAAAAAGAATACCATAGCAAAAAATCATTATATGATATTTACTGTGAAATAATAGTGATTTTAGGGTAGTTGATTTATGTAAGAAAAAATGTATTCGTAACACACTGATTAAAAGTGATTTTTAAATCAGTCAAATAGTTTATTCCTATAATGGGTCAAAAAATGGTATCTAAAAAATACCCAAAATATTTATGCTTTACGCACAATATACTTTTTGATGTTTTTGACAAAGGCGGGTCCCTGGTATACAAGCCCGGTATAAATTTGGATTAGATCTGCTCCGGCATTAAGCATTTTGTAAGCGTCTTCAGGACTTGATATACCACCTACGCCTATTATGGGAATCTCTTTATTGTTGGATCGTATTTTTCTGACCACCTCACTTGAAACATTGCTTAGGGGAGCACCGCTGAGTCCACCGGCACCGATTTCAGCAAGCTTCTGATCTGATGTTTGTAATCCCGTCCTGTCAATTGTAGTATTCGTAGCGATAATCCCGTCCAGTTTCACAGCCCGTATGATATCAAAGATGTCTTCAAGTTGCTGGTCGCTCAAATCTGGAGCAATTTTGAGACATACAGGTTTCCATTGCGATTTTTTATCTCTTAGCGTCATCAGGGTTTGCAAAAGCTTGGTTAAAGGTTCCTTGTCCTGAAGCTCTCTAAGGCCTGGGGTATTCGGAGAACTGACATTAACCACGAAATAATCTACATGAGGATACAAGGCTTCAAAAGCATACACATAATCCTCAGTTGCATTTTCATTGGGAGTCACCTTGTTTTTTCCAATATTGCCTCCAACAATGAGCTGTTTTCTGTCGACCGATTTGAGCCGTTTTACCATGGTATCGACACCTTCATTATTAAAGCCCATTCTATTGATGAGGGCGGAGTCGGCGGGTAACCTGAAAAGCCTTTTTTTCGGGTTACCATCCTGTGGCTTTGGCGTTACGGTACCAATTTCTATGAATCCAAAACCCAAAGAAGCCATGGTATTAAAATATTTTCCGTCCTTATCAAATCCAGCCGCAAGACCAATCGGATTGGGAAAGCGAATACCCCACAGTTCTTTTTCAAGTTTAGGGTGTTCGTAAGCCAACATGGCTTTTACGATCTGGGCAAGAATGGGAATTTTCAATATGACCCTGAAAGAACTTACGCTAAAGTGATGTGCTTTCTCCGGATCAAGAAGAAAAAGGAATGGCTTTATCAAATTCTTATACACCCCTTATTTTATTTCACTTTTGAGTTTATCAATGTCGCGCACGAGCAATCTTTTCCGGTTGAAAGTTATAACATTGTCGTTGCGCAATTCATTCAAAACAGTGGTCACCGTTTGTCTGGACGTCGCTGTAAGGTTGGCGATTTCCTGGTGTGTAATGAAGTGTCTTACTACCCATTCGTATCCAACGCGCTGACCTTTTTTGCGCACCTGTTCAACCAGGTATTCAATGATCCTGCTTCGAGAGTCTTTGAAAACGAGTGATTCAAGCCTGTTTTCCATTTCTATGACTTTTGATCCCATCATTTTCATAAAAAACATGCTCAGAGAACTGTGATCCTTTATGAGTTCTTTCATTTGTGAAGAAGGAATCACACACACATCGGTATCTTCGAGAGCCACAGCAAAATCCCGTCTTTTGGGTTCACCTAGTATGGCCAACTCTCCAAATACTTCACCTTTCCCAATAATTGCTTTGGTGATTTCTTTGCCATTTTCCCCGTAGGAACCAATTTTTACTCTGCCTGAATTGATGAAGTAAATCTTGTCACTGTCCTGGTCAGGCATGTAAACGTACTCTTCCTTTTTTATGGTTTTTACCTGATGGTCTTTGACCTGGTTTTCCATCTTCTGGGGGCATAATATGCCACCCACGTCTATATTTTCCAGGTACCAAATGGCTTTATCGTTCATAGCGCAAGGTCTTGATGAAATAATGTCAATTATTGAGCTTCATCTTGAACTCATCGACGAGTTGTTCAAACTTAGGGTTAATATTTAAAAACAGATCATACTTTTCTTTTGTTGTTAGGTGCTTGGGCTTTTTGGGGGGTGTATAATTGGGGAAAGTCTCCTCGCGGACTTCAAAGCTAATTTTAAAGTCATTTGTTTTAAAGCTGTCATGCAATAGCGTAACCAATCTCAACTCCTGACGTATGTAGTCAATATAAATTTGTGTAGGTGTCAGGATTCGTATTACGTCTTTTTCAATCTCAAATGCGGTATACTCAAGCGCTGTCTGGATAGCTTTTGATTCCACGTTTTCCCGGTAATCATCGAATATTTTCCTGAGGTTATCGGCGTTTAAATCCAAGGCATCTTCCCTGGATTTCAAATCCTTTGCTTTGATATCATTGAGAAGTACGCTTACATCGCTTGAAATAGAAGTTATCCGTGCTTTGGATTTTGGTTTGGCTGGTTTGCCAACAGGCTTAGTTTCAGATATTGTTTCATTGGAGTCTGAATTTTCAGGCTTTGGGCTTTTCTCTTCGGTCAGATCCATCACTTCTGACGGATGAATCTCTTTTTCTGTCCTTGTTTCCTTTTGTGGAGGATTTTCTTTCTTCAGAGTTGTGGGCTCTTCGTCAAAGAGTTTTTTTTTATCAACAATCCGGTTGAGGAATGCGACTTTGCTGAAAGCAATTTCTACAGAGAGTCTTTTATTTTGGGACCGGACCAGATCAATATCACATTGATTCAAAACCGATAGCGCGCTGAGTATAAAGGAGCCGGAACATAAGGCCGCCTGATTTTCATAGCGTGTCTTAAGGCTGTTTCCGGTTTCTACAAGACTTGCTGTTTTCAGGTCTTTGACCAAAAGAAGCTGTCGCAAGTGCTCCATCATGCCCAGGGTTAATTGTTCCGGTTCAAAACCGTATTTGAAAATCTCGTCTAGAGTCAACATGAGGGCAGGCAAATCCTCTTTGATAGCTGAATCAACGATCCTGAAAAAATAATCATAGTCGAGAATATTAAGATTGTCAGCGACTTCTTTATAGCTTATGTCGCCATCAACAGAGCTGATGACCTTGTCAAAGATTGACAAAGCATCCCGTAGGGCGCCATCTGATTTCTGAGCGATAAGATGCAATGCCTCTTCATCTATGTTTCTTCCTTCTTCACCGGATATCTTTTTCAGCTGAGCGACTATATCTTTCAATTGAATCCTGCGAAAATCAAAAATCTGACAGCGCGATAGAATGGTAGGGATAATCTTGTGCTTTTCAGTGGTAGCCAGGATAAACTTGGCATAAGAAGGAGGTTCTTCAAGCGTTTTCAAAAATGCATTGAATGCTGCCTGAGAAAGCATATGCACCTCGTCGATGATATAAATTTTGTAGGATCCTTGCTGAGGTTGAAAACGGACCTGCTCATTGAGGGCCCTAATGTGTTCCACACTGTTGTTGGAAGCCGCATCAAGTTCAAAAATATTGAATGAGGCATTTTCCATAAAAGACTTACACGATGAGCAGGTATTGCATGCCTTGTATCCTTCTTGTAGGTTTTCGCAATTCAGGACTTTGGCAAGGATACGGGCACTCGTTGTTTTTCCTACCCCCCTGGGACCGGAAAACAAAAAGGCATGTGCCAGCTGATCATTTTTTATCGCATTCTTTAGTGTTTGCGCAATATGATCCTGTCCGACTAATTCGTCGAAATTCTGGGGTCTGTATTTTCGGGCTGATACTACAAAACTCATCAGGCGTGAAGATAGAAAAATCAATCAAGAAACCTCTCAGGGGACTCGTGATATTAAAGAAAATATCTATAGAACATTTTCGGGATATACATATTAGAGTAATAAGCTTACATTAAAGATATCATGCTTTAATAACTTACTTTTGCCCTTGAAAACGAAGTGATATGAAAATTGCCCTGGCACAGCTGAATTATCTGATTGGAGATTTTGATGGAAACGTCAATAAAATCCTTGATTACATTGGTAAAGCGAGGGGTGGTGGTGCCGATATTGTCTTATTTGGTGAGTTGGCGGTGTGCGGCTATCCACCGAGAGATTTTCTTGAGTTCAACGACTTTATTGCACGGTGCAGCCACAGTATAGAGGTCATCCGTGATGCCACTGAGGGGATCGCTGTTGTATTTGGGGCACCGGTAGTGAATCCGGACCCGGAAGGCAAAGACCTTTTCAATGCTGCATTTTTCATTGCGGACAAAGAAATCATTCATGTACAGCATAAAACCCTGCTTCCCACCTATGATATTTTTGACGAGTACCGATATTTTGAACCCGCTACCGAGCACAATGTCTTTGAGTATAAAGGCAAGCGTATCGCACTGACAATATGTGAGGATATTTGGAATATAGGCAATGAGAATCCATTGTATCGTATTTGCCCATTGGATATCATGGTTCCACACCATCCTGATTTTATCCTGAATGTATCGGCTTCGCCCTTTGCCTACAGTCATGCCGAAGAACGCTTGAAGGTTTTGAAGGCTAATGTTGAAAGGTATAAACTGCCTCTTTTTTACAGCAATAATGTAGGTTCTCAAACAGAAATAGTCTTTGACGGGGGGTCAGCGGTTATGTCACCCGATGGAGAAATTTTCAGGGAGATGCCGTACTTCAAGGAATGCCTTGAATTTTTTGAACTCGATGAAGTGATTCGAGGCGGCCAATCGGATGTTCAACCTAAAGATGACATCCTTGAAATACATGATGGATTGCTTTGCGGGATAAAAGATTACTTCGGCAAACTCGGTTTTAAAAAGGCAATACTTGGTTTATCTGGGGGAATAGATTCGGCTGTAGCCGCAGTATTGGCTGCCAGAGCATTAGGACCAGAAAATGTAAAAGGCCTTTTGATGCCTTCCCAGTTTTCTTCGAACCATTCTGTAGAAGATGCAGAGCAACTTGCCCGCAATCTGGGTATTAGCTATGAAATCATTCTAATCGAGGACATCTATGGTTCCTTCATGGCTAGGCTGGAGCCTCACTTTGAAGGTCATCCATTCAACCTTGCAGAAGAGAACATACAGGCACGGATAAGAGGGACTTTATTAATGTCATTTTCGAATAAGTTTGGTCACATACTACTCAACACGACCAATAAAAGTGAAATGGCGGTAGGGTATGGCACCCTGTATGGAGACCTTGCCGGCGGCCTGTCGGTACTGGGAGATGTTTACAAAACCCAGGTTTATGCTTTGGCCGAATATATCAATAGGGATGCAGAAGTCATTCCTGTCAACACAATTACAAAAGCTCCCAGCGCTGAACTCAGGCCTAATCAAAAGGACTCAGATAGCCTTCCTGATTATGATATGCTTGATAAGGTCCTTTTTGAGTATATAGAGAACAGGAAAGGGCCCAGGGAAATCATTGAAATGGGGTATGATGAAAAACTGGTACGCCGAATATTGCGCTTGGTCAATATCAATGAATTCAAAAGGCACCAGACCGCACCTGTCTTAAGGGTATCTCATAAAGCTTTCGGTATGGGTAGAAGGATGCCTATTGTGGGTAAATATCTTTCCTAAAAATCAGATATGGCAATTCAAATCAGGAAATTAACCATCAATGACAGAGAGGCCCTTGCTTCGATGGCCAATAATCGCAAGATCTGGAATTTGGTTTTTCTTTGGAAGGGATTGTCAGAATATTTGCCAGTGTACTGGAAAATAATTCAGCTACCAGAAGAGTTCTCGAAAAGAATGCTTTTGTTTTTGAAGGTGTCGCATGTAAATCAGCCTGGAAAAATGAGGAGCTACTTGATGAATGGAAATACAGTATCCTCAAAGAAGATTATCATACAAGGGCGATTAAGCACAATTAATAAACATTTATACAAGAAATGATAATACAATCATTAAGAGTAATTTTAAAGACGGTTACAGGATTAATGGGTCTGATATTTATTGCGACGATCTTCTTGCAATCCTGTTCTCAGGATGATGGCCCCATTCACTATCCCGATGTGTCAGGCGTGATAACAGATTCCATTGAGTTTTACAGGTATGATCGCATTGTGGCCAGTATGAATTCTGAAATGGTCCAAAAGGACTATATGAAAAACCTTACAAGCATTCCGAATTTCACAGATTTATATTTCAAGAGATTGTTGGCTATTCCAGCAGAAAATCAGGACAGCTTTTATAACAGGATTGGACAATTTTTGCAAGCAGAAGAAATTAGGCGACTGCAGGATACCATAGATGATATATATCCGGATTTGACATCGGTTGAAGAAGACTTCAGGGAAGCCTTCAAATATTTGAAATATTATTTTCCAGGCTATTCTATTCCTAATGTGTATTTCATGCAAACTGAATTTGCCTACCAGACTATACTGTTTTCTGATTTATACAAGGATGGCATAGGCATAGGCCTGGATCTTTTCCTGGGTGATGACTTTGATTACAAACACCTGGATCCACAAAATCCAGCCTTTTCAGATTACCTGACAAGGAGCTATAACAGGGACCATATTGTAAGGAAGTCCCTGGCCATGATTCTTGATGACCTTATGGGGAACAGCAATGGCAGAAGGTTTATTGACCTGGCCATTCAAGAGGGCAAGAAATTGTATTGTCTTCGTCGTATGTTACCTATGTGTCATGATACAGTAGTTCTGGAATTTTCTATGGATCAGCTTGAGTGGTTGCGAACGAATGAATTGGAAATATGGAGCTATTTCCTTGAAGAGGATATGATATATGAAACGAATCATCTCAAAATAGACAAGTTTGTCAATCCGAGTCCTCATTCGCCAGGTATGCCACCGGAGGCGCCAGGCCGCACAGGATCTTATATCGGATTGCAGATAGTTGAAAAATTCATGTCTGAAAACCCTGAAATGGACATTCCGGCCTTGCTTGAGGAATCAGATTCCCAGAAAATTATGGAAATGGCCAAATACAAACCAAGACGGCGATAAAATAGTTATCTTTGCACGTCAAAACTTTGGAATCATGAGTAATCGCAGTATACCTTTAGTCGACCTTTCAAAGTTTACTAAAGGAGATGATTCACAGAGAGCTGAATTCATAAAGGCCTTAGGAAATGCTTTTCATGAATATGGTTTTGTTGGTGTGGTCAACCATGGTATTCCCGACAGCCTTGTCGAGGATTTTTATAATGCTTCAAAAAAGTTCTTCAGCTTGCCTGTTGGCACAAAGCGAAAGTATGAAATCGAAGGTCTTGCCGGCCAAAGAGGATATACCTCATTTGGAAAGGAACATGCCAAACAATCACAGGTAGCTGATTTGAAAGAGTTCTTTCAGATTGGGCAGTTTGTCGATAAGGATGATCCCCTTAAATCAGAGTATCCCGACAACGTTATGGTAGAGGAGCTAAGGGAATTCAGTGAGTTGGGGAAACAGCTTTACAAGACATTCGAAAAATCAGGAGCAGAATTACTGCGTGCCATAGCTCTTTATCTTGAGTTGCCTGAGGACTACTTTGATCAACATATTGTGAAAGGCAACAGTATATTGAGGTCTATTCACTATCCGCCCATAACAAGTGAACCTGAATCTGCTATCCGGGCAGAGCAGCATGAAGACATAAATCTCATAACATTACTTTTCGGGGCATCCGCTGGTGGCCTTCAAATATTTAATGCAGAAGGCGAGTGGCTTGATATTATCCCTGAGGAAAATGAAATCGTTATCAATGTAGGTGATATGCTTCAAAGACTTACCAATAATTATCTAAAATCTACAACGCACAGAGTGGTCAATCCGCCCCGGGAAATGTGGCATTTGCCGCGACTGAGTATTCCTTTTTTCCTGCATCCGAAAAGTGAAATGCCATTGAATTGTCTTGATTTCTGTATAAATGAAGAAAGACCTAAGCATTATGCGGATATTACAGCAGGTGAATACCTGGATGAGAGGTTGAGAGAAATAGGATTGAAAAAATAGAATAAATCAAGGAACTTTTATGGCTAAGTACAGGGAGACCAAATCTTTGAATCTTCCGGATATTGACAGTGAAATACTGGCATTCTGGGAGGATAATAAAGTATTCGAAAAATCAGTATCGGAAAGATCTGAAGACAACGGCTTCGTATTTTATGAAGGCCCACCGTCTGCGAATGGAAAACCGGGCATTCATCACGTGATGGCCAGAACTGTGAAGGACCTTTTTTGCAGGTTTCATACCATGCAAGGTCAGCGTGTTGAGCGGAAAGGAGGCTGGGATACTCATGGCTTGCCTATAGAGCTGAGCGTTGAAAAGGAACTCGGTATTACAAAAGAAGACATTGGCGATAAGATAACCGTTGAAGAATACAACCAGGCATGCCGAACAACAGTCATGCGATTCAAGGATCAGTGGGATGACATCACCCGAAAAATGGGTTATTGGGTTGACCTTGATAATCCATATATAACCTTTGAAAATAATTATATAGAAACTGTCTGGTGGCTGCTGAGAAAGCTTTACGATAAAGACCTCTTGTACAAAGGATACACCGTACAGCCATATTCTCCGGCGGCAGGAACAGGCTTGAGTTCACATGAGCTGAACCTGCCCGGAACCTACAAGGACGTCAAGGATTTATCTGTAACAGCCCAATTTAAACTGGTTCGTGATGAGAAGTCTGAGTTTCTGTATGAAGGACATAATAACGATGTATATTTTCTTGCCTGGACGACAACGCCATGGACATTGCCATCCAACTGTGCCGTAGCGTTGGGAGCCAATATAGATTATGTATTAATTGACACCTTTAATCCCTATACCCACGAGGCGGTATCTGTTATTCTGGCTAAGGACCTTGTCCCTAAATATTTTAAACAGGAAGCAGCTGAATTGTCCCTTGAAGACTATAAAGCTGGCGATAAACTTATTCCGTACAGCGTTGTACAAACGCATAAAGGCTCCTTATTGGAAGGTATACATTACGAACAACTGATGCCGTATGTTCAGCCGGAAGAAGGGGATGCGTTCAGGGCTATCCTGGGTGATTTTGTATCAACCGAAGATGGTACGGGTATAGTGCATACAGCCTCGGTATTTGGTAGCGATGATTACCGTGTTTGTCAGGCTAATAATGTGCCTTCGATACTTGTAAAAAGAGGGAAGATCTGGGAGCCATTGGTTGACAAGCAAGGAAGATTTGTGGAGGAGATGGGTGAATTTGGAGGTCTCTATGTCAGGGAGGAGTTTTATGATGATGAAATACGCCAGAAAGAGGAATTTGAGTCTACGGACCTCAAAATTGCAGTCAAGCTGAAAAAGGAAAACAAGGCATTTAAAGTTGAAAAATATGTGCACAGCTATCCCCATTGCTGGAGGACAGACAAGCCTGTGCTTTACTACCCTTTAGATAGTTGGTTTATAAGGGCTTCTGCCATGAGGGAACGTATGGCGGAACTCAATAAGAGTATCAATTGGAAGCCTTCTCATACCGGCACTGGCAGATTCCAGGTGTGGCTTGAAAATTTGCTGGACTGGAACTTGTCCAGATCCAGATTCTGGGGTATACCTCTTCCTATCTGGAGAACTGAAGATGGTTCAGAAGCTAAATGTATTGGTTCGATAGAACAATTAGAACAAGAAATTGAAAAAGCTAATCGTGAGCTTGTTCTTGACCAGGAAGTGCCTTCCGATTTACACAAACCGTATATCGATCGAGTAACTCTCGTCTCTGAATCAGGAAAACAAATGATTCGCGAGGCCGACCTGATCGATGTCTGGTTTGATTCAGGGTCGATGCCTTATGCGCAATGGCATTATCCATTTGAAAATGAGGAAGTCTTCAGGAATAACTTCCCTGCGGACTTCATTGCTGAGGGTGTTGACCAGACAAGGGGCTGGTTCTATACATTGCATGCTATAGCCACAATGGTCTTTGATAGTGTGGCTTTCAAGAATGTCGTTTCTAACGGATTGGTCCTGGATAAAAATGGCCAGAAGATGTCAAAAAGGCTTGGTAACGCTATCGATCCTTTTGACACGATCAATAATTATGGGGCTGATGCCACGAGATGGTATATGATGTCCAATGCCAATCCATGGGATAACCTGAAATTTGACCTGGATGGCATCGATGAAGTGAAGCGGAAGTTTTTTGGTACGCTTTACAACAGTTATTCCTTCTTTGCGCTGTACGCCAATATTGATGGATTTGAATATAAAGAAGAGAAAATACCACTCTCTGACCGCTCAGAAATCGACAGATGGATTATATCATTATTGAACAGTCTCACAAAAGATGTAGAGGCAGATTATAAGGATTATGAACCCACAAGGGCGGCAAGGAAGATACAGAACTTTGTCGAATCACAATTGAGTAACTGGTATGTGAGGCTTAACAGGCGGCGATTCTGGAAATCCGATTATTCAAGCGATAAGATTGCAGCCTATCAGACATTATATGATTGTCTTTTGGTTGTCTCTAAATTGATGGCGCCAATTGCTCCTTTCTTTGCAGACTGGTTGTATCGAAACCTCAATGATGTTTCCGCCAAGGAAAATCATATTTCTGTACACCTTGCACACTTTCCTGATGCAGAGCATGAATATATTGATAAAGACCTTGAGCAGCGTATGGATTATGCTCAAAGGATTTCTTCCCTTGTCCTGTCGCTAAGGAAGAAGGAAAAAATCAGGGTGCGCCAGCCACTGACAAAAATCCTGCTTCCTATTCTTGATGATAAGTTTGAAGACCAGGTTAAAGCTGTGGAAGACCTTATTCTGCATGAGGTTAACGTAAAGGAAATAGAGTATATAAAGGATGCTTCTGGAATTATCAAGAAAAAAATCAAGCCCAACTTCAAGACCTTGGGCAAGAGACTCGGCAAGCATATGAAAGAGGCTTCTTCCAAGATAGCTGGATTCAGCCAGGAAGATATTGCGGCAGTTGAGAAAACCGGCGTATACACATTAGATCTATCCGGTGAATCCTTTGATTTGGCGTTGGTTGACTTCGAAATTTCTGCCGAGGAAATTCCAGGCTGGCAGGTTGCCCAGGATGGTGATGTTACGGTGGCTCTCGATATTCATATGACAGAAGAGTTGAAAGCAGAGGGTATGGCCAGGGAACTGATTAACAGGATACAGGGTATCCGAAGGGATATGGATCTTGAAGTTACAGATAAAATTATGATCACGGCCGATCGTCACGAAGTCATAATAAAAGCTGTACAGGATTATCAAGATTACATCAAGACGGAAGTTCTCGCCGAAGAAATCACATTGAGTGAGGACTTCACTAACAGCCATACCGTTGAACTACCGGGTGAGATCCAGTTAAATATAAATGTCAGCAAGGCCTGATCTTAGTAACCGAATACATTAATCCTGTTCAAATACTTCAGGATAAAGCATATGCTTGGGTTTATATTCCTTTTGCATAACGTGCTTTATTACATCAAAGGCAGTTACGAGCCCCTTAAGTTCATTCCTCAGGTTGACAACGGGTAATGCTTTGAAACGTTTGTCCATAAACAATTCTGCTGCTGTGCCTACTTTGTCAATAGGTGTGATTTTAATGACCTTTCTGATCATGATGTCTTCTACTTTTATGTTTTTGAAGTCACCAACTCTCCAGAGGTCAAAGCTTGTAACAAGTCCCTTAAACTGGTCATTTTCTACAACCGGGATTTGCTGTAGCTTCCTCTTATTCATCAATTTAGTAATATTTTCCAGTGTTTCATTTGGTGATACCGTGACCACATTCTTGGTCATTATGTATCTGACTTGTTCATTTAACATTTTAAGATTTTTTATTTACCCTGCTTTTAAACTAATGTTATTCCATAAAATTTGTAAACACAATTAAGCGCAGAATTAAATATAAATTAATATATCAAATGACAAATTATATTATGAATTAAGGCCTGTATATAGCTTTATTCCAATCAAGAGGCAAAGCAAACACAATAATACTGAGGCAGCAATGTAAGTGACGGCCATGGATACTTGCCCATCCTGAATAAGTTTAAAGCTGTCGTAAGTGAAGCTCGAGAAAGTGCTGAATCCCCCGCAAAACCCTGTTATGAAGAACAGACTCATCTTTTGGTCCATGCCTTTTTGAAGATAATAACCCAGCAAAAGGCCAAGAGCCAGACAACTGATTGTATTGGCTATGAAAGTAGACCAGGGATACAATTTTGTGCTTTCCACAAATAATAAGCTTATGCCATACCGGCTTATAGCTCCCAAGCCTCCACCTAAGAAAACAAGTAAAAAATACATTAATACGAATTTTGAATCCAGCTGCTTTTACTGCTGCTCTTGCTTTGCGATCTAATATAATAAATGATGGCGGTTAGAATAGAGAAAACGAACAACAGAAACAGCCTTAATGTGCCAATCCCCTGTAATTGCTACACTAAAATTATAAACAAAAGCTTGACGGCTATCAAGACGGTCGTTCTTTGCATCTGGCTTATAGCAATATCAAACAGTAGATGATGTATATGATTTCTGTCTGCCTTAAAAGCTGATTCATCGAACACATAGTTCCTCAGGATACATATCATCGCTGAATAAGTCCTATTTTTAGACAGATATTGTAAATTGAGCCCATCAAGCGTAAATGGATGTCGGATTTAAAGAACAGAATTGATTTGAGTCGCTTGCCCAGGCATGTTGCTATCATAATGGATGGGAATGGAAGGTGGGCCAAAGCTCATGGTAAACCAAGGGTTTTTGGTCATCAGAATGGCGTAAAGGCTGTTCGCGAAGTTACTGAGGCAGCGGCTGAGCTGGGTGTGGAGTATTTGACCCTTTATGCTTTTTCGACGGAAAACTGGAGGCGACCAAAGCTGGAAGTCAATGCTTTAATGGGGCTTCTCATCGAGACTGTCAGGAAGGAAATGTCGACGCTCAACGATAATGATATACGTCTGGAAGCAATTGGGGATATATCTGAGCTGCCTGTCAAAACAGCGAAGGCACTGGAAGAAGGAATAGAAAACACGAAAAACAATAAAAGGATGACTCTCATCCTTGCACTCAACTACAGTGCGCGTTGGGAGATCACTGAAATGGTTAAAACGCTGGCTGCAAAATCAAAAGCTGGCGTGATAGATCCAAATGATATTGATGAAACAGATGTTTCTGAACATCTTTCAACATCCGGCATTCCTGATCCGGAGTTAATGGTTCGTACGTCTGGAGAAAAGCGTATCAGCAATTATCTATTGTGGCAGCTGGCTTATGCAGAATTATATTTCAGCGAGGTTTTCTGGCCTGATTTCCGAAGAGAGCACTTTTATCAAGCCCTTATTGATTACCAGGGTCGGGAGCGCCGATTTGGCAAGATTTCGGAACAGATTGGCGGTAAATCATGACAAGCCCCACTATTCATTATTCAGTCTCGGTGAAATAGCGCATATTTCCATTAAAGATTCGTTAAAGCATTGCAAAACAACCAATAAGAATTTTACTTTTGCATTCCTTTATAATGACCTTTATAGCCATAGTATAGGCGCATTTGTTATATAAAACAGGATTTTTATCAAAGATTCCACCACAAAACTCTTTTTTCAGCTATCAATCTTTATGCTGCTGGCTTCTTTTGCCTTGCCATTGCAAGCACAGGTACAGGACAGTTTGTACCAGACCTACGACTTTTCAAAGCGGAGGAAATACAATATTTCTGAAATCAAGATTGAAGGAGCTGTGAACAGGGACAGGAATGCGATAAAATCCATTGCCGGTTTTCGTGAAGGAGAACAGATTACCATACCTGGCGATGATATACCTAATGCTGTCAAAGCCCTCTTAAGACTCAGACTTTTTGAGGATGTTGAGATATATGCAGAAAAAATAGAGGGCGATCTGATCTTTCTGAAAATTGTCCTGGTTGAAAGGCCAACTCTTTCTCGGTATAGTATTGAAGGTGAAAAGAAAAGCAAGCACAGCTCGCTGACGGATATTATCGATGAAACCATGACCAAGGGCTCCATCGTAACGCAAGACCTTAAGGACCTGTGCACCTCAAAGCTTGTTGATCATTATGTAGATAAAGGATACCTCGAAGCACAAGTTGATATTGAGGAAATTGATGATGATCTCAAACCCAATTCTGTACGCTTGGTATTCAAGGTGGATAAAGGCGAGAAAGTCAAGATAGCTAACATCACCATTCTTGGGAATTCTGTGTACTCGGATGCCAAGATCAAGAAGAAGATGAAAGGCACAAAAGTGAAGGGTACCCTTTTGAAAAAATCCAAGCTTGTCAAAGAGGATTACAAAGAGGACAAGGATGCCATCATCACAATGTACAATAAAAACGGCTACCGTGACGCAAGTATTGTATACGATACAATCTGGCGATCTGTTACCGGCGAACTTTACATGGAGATAAAGATTAATGAGGGAGACCAGTATTATTTCAGAAATATCACCTGGAAGGGTAATTCAAAATATACCGACGAACAATTGACCAATGTTCTGGGAATTGAAAAAGGAGCAGTCTACGATCCGGAGTTGCTGGAAAAAAGGCTCTCGTTCAGCATTGATGGACGGGATATCTCTTCCCTGTATCTCGATGACGGATACCTGTTTTTTAATATTGACCCTGTGGAAATAGCAGTTGTCAATGACTCTATCGACATGGAGATGCAGATTTTTGAAGGGGCCCAAGCTACTATATCAAGTGTCGGCATCAGTGGTAATGACAGAACGCATGAGCATGTTATTCGGCGCGAATTAAGAACCAAGCCCGGCGATAAATTTAGCCGTTCCAACATTATTCGCTCGCAAAGAGCAGTTACAAACCTCGGGTATTTCAACCCGGAGACAATGGATATCCAGACGCCGGTAAACCAGCAAAATGGTACGGTAGAGGTCAATTATGTTGTGGAAGAGCGGCCATCGGATCAGCTTGAACTCTCTGCCGGTTATGGTGGTCAATTAAGTGGATTGATAGGTACCCTCGGTGTGGTATTCAATAATTTTTCTATTAGAAACATTAGAGATAAATCAACCTGGAGTCCTTTGCCACAAGGTGATGGACAGAAGTTAAGTATAAGAGCACAATCTAACAGTCGATTCTTCAGATCCTACAATATGTCATTTACTGAGCCATGGCTTGGTGGAAAGAGACCTACCTCTTTTACTATTGGTGCGGTACACTCTGCCTTCGACCAGGAACTTTTCAATTTTGGATCTTTGAAGATTACAAGAGGATTTATTGGTCTGGGCACCCAGCTGAAATGGCCGGATGACTTTTTCTCAATTGGTGGAACATTAACCTTGGAAACCATCAATCTTAATGACTACAGGAATGGTGGATTCTTTGTTGACGGAACAGCTGTAGGAACGGGCAATTTTAAAAACTTTAGTTTGACGCTTAACTTGTCAAGAAGTTCAGTTGCAGAGCCCATATTCCCTCGCAGTGGTTCCAGAGTCACCTTCTCTGTACAATTTACACCGCCATATTCGCTATTCAGAGGCGATAATTTCTGGCAGCTCACAGAAGATGACAGAGCTCAAATTGCTGAAGAACTCAGACTGGAGCGTGGGCCGGGAGCTGTCATAGACTTTGATCGCGAGTATGAAGAAGTCGAGGTGGCGCAGCGCTTTGAATTCCTTGAATATCATAAGTGGCAATTCAAGGCTGAATGGTATTACAATCTGGTCAGCAAATTTGTGTTGGCAACCAATATTAAATTTGGTTTTCTTGGAGCCTACAATAACGATATAGGAATATCACCATTCGAACGATTCGAACTAGGTGGTGACGGTCTTTCAAATCAGAATGTTGGTATTAATGGTCGAGATATCATTTCGATGCGAGGGTATGAAGTCAGAGACATTCAGACCAACCAGGTTGGTCTCGGAGGTGGAGCTGTTTATAATAAGCTTACAATGGAATTGCGTTATCCGCTTTCTTTGAATCCGAACTCTTCTATATACGTGCACAGTTTTGTGCAAGGTGGTAATGCATGGTCCAGCTTCAAGGACTTCAATCCTTTCAACATGCGTCGTTCAGCAGGGTTTGGACTCAGGGTATTCCTTCCTATGTTTGGACTGCTTGGGTTTGACTACGGTTGGGGATTTGACAAAGACCCTAATGCACCAGGCTTTGAAAGCTATGGTCAATTCAACATTATCCTTGGTTTCGAACCTGAATAACCCTCTTGTTACCAGTGCTTAACCTGATAGGGATATCTTAACTGGTATTCTTCAGCAATCATTGTGCTAAGTACCTCTCTCAGTTCATTGATATTTTCCTTTTCCCGTGCGGAAATGAAAATGACTTTGTGGTCGTAGCTGCTTGTAATCTTTTGTTTGACTTCTTCGATAATTTCATCTTTTGATTCATCGTCCAGTAAATCATCAAAGGTCTTGTTTTTGAAAAGGTCTAATTTATTAAAAACCAGAATGTGCTTTTTGTCCTGGCATTCCAGGTCCTTCAGAGTTTCCTGGACTGTTTTGATATGATCCTCATGTTGAGGATGCCCAAAGTCAACCACATGAACGAGGATGTCACTTTCCCGCACTTCATCAAGCGTTGATTTGAAGCTTTCAACAAGGTGGTGAGGCAATTTGCGAATAAATCCTACGGTATCAGATAAGAGGAATGGCATCTTTGCCCAAACGACTTTCCTTACTGTGGTGTCCAGGGTGGCAAATAGTTTGTCTTCGGCAAATACTTCCGATTTTGACAGCAGATTCATCAGCGTGGATTTACCCACATTGGTGTAACCCACGAGAGCAACTCGAATGAGCTCCCCCCTGTTTTTTCGTTGAGTAAGATTTTGCTTATCTATTTTATCCAGTTTTTTCCGTAGCAAGGATATCTTATCTCGTACAATACGTCTATCGGTTTCAATTTCCTGCTCACCGGGACCGCGCATACCTATACCACCTCTTTGTCTTTCAAGGTGAGTCCATAAACCTCTAAGCCTGGGCAAGAGGTATTGCATCTGTGCCAGTTCAACCTGTGTTTTGGCCTGAGCTGTTTGTGCACGACTTGCAAATATGTCCAGGATGAGTGAGCTTCGGTCAACGATTTTGACCTTCAGCATTTTTTCCAGGGTTGCGTTTTGTTTAGCACTGAGGTCATCATCAAATATGACCAGGTCGATTTCATGCTCGTCAACATATTCTTTGATTTCTCCGACCTTCCCGCTCCCTACAAAAGTTGTAACATCAGGATGCTTGAGTCTTTGAATAAACTTTTCCTCCGTTTGAGCACCTGCTGTACTGGCTAAAAACTCTAGTTCGTCAAGGTATTCTTCTACCTGGCTGGGTGATTGATTCCACCTTACAAGACCTACCAAAACGGCTTTTTCAATTTTTTTGGCCAGACCCTTTGGGCCTTTATTTCCTATATTCCACTGATTACTCATAATCCTATGTATACAAGGTTTAACGCAAAGTGCAGCTTATCCGTTCTTGATCCAATTCATTGGATCAAGACTTTTGGTTCCTTTCCAGACTCCGAAAGACAGCCTGGAACGCGAATCGCCTGCTTTTTTTACAATACCTATGGCTTGCTTATAATTAACCACATCCCCATATCCGACATACACTGATTGCAAGCCAGAAAACACTGTAAAGTAATTGTTGTCATGCATTATGATGAGTGTATAATCAGAGCCTCCCAAGCGCTTGGCATATATAACTTCACCCTGACAGACTGCACTAACGGTATTTTTTTCAGAGCTCAATTCTATACTGTGTGCAGATGGATTGTAAGGATTGGATATATTCGATTCAGCAAGAGGCCTGGGCATGAAAGCTTTTCTGTCTTCAAAGCTTTTGTTATCAATAGTTGTATTGGGATTAAACGCATGTCCACTTTCAATATTCGCTGTGATAACCTGCTTTATAATGCTGCTTTGATTAAATACTTCTGCATTAATTTCAGCCGGCTTTTGTGGCTTTGGAGACTTCGCGATGTTTGATTGCTTTTGAATGGATTTGTTTAAAGATTTAATTCGTTGTTCCTCCTTATCTATCAAGCTTTGGAGTTCAGGCTTATCCGTCTTTACAGAACTTAATTCTTCCTCACCTTCAATTGAAATATAATTCTCTTTAACTTTCAGCAAATCGTATAATTGAATTTTATGACTGGCCGCGTCCTCACTTAATTCATGGATAAGATACTCGCTATAGGCTTGCTTTATCAATGAGTCCAATTTGGCTGTGGAGCCATACTTACCGGGTAATTCTGCTTTTTGGGCAGAACGGTATTCCGGCGTGTTATATATATTTAAAATAGCTCGTCTCAATTCGAGTTCTTCCTTCAACTGAGTCATTTGAGGTGATGGCAATTGGGCCAGTGAATCTGCCTTTGATGAGAGTGCTTCAAGATTATTGCTTTGAGCCAAACAAAGACAGGCATTCAAGATGAAAGCAATACAGAAGATGTAATTTAAGATCATTTTATTTTTTCGTAATGTCCTGGAATACTGAATCGTATCTCCCGCGGAACATTCGTTTCCATTTCAATAAATTCAATATCAAGGCTTAAGGAATCGCTGTTTGCGAAGTTAATATGAAATTCTCTTTGAAAGGGCAGGGCAAGACCATTTATCATTCTATAATCTGAATATGTCCAGCTTCCTGTACGACCAAATCGATCATAGAATTTTCCAGAATTGAGTAGGGCGGTATTTTTATCGTAGTTGAAATCCAGAACAATATCATTATGCATGCTTCTGAATGCCATATAGTCCCCACGATCTGCTTGTTCCCATAGCTTGGAACTATCGATCTCAGGCAGGCGGCCAAGACTTATGTCCGAGATAAAATCAAGTTCGGCTTCAAATCCGAATATGTGGCCTAGACTATCCAGTTTACTGCATTCATAGGCTTTTTCCATGCGGTAGATGATACACATGGAATCCTGTGTGATAAGACTGCGGGCAGCCTCGACACTTAGCTTTTTAAACACCATCCAGTTTAATGAGTCGTGTTTTTGTCTCAGATATAAAGTGGCTTTAGCCGTTTTTCCATTTTCTTTAAAACTTAGCCTTGCTTTACCTTCGAACCACTCGGGTCTTTCTGCATTGAAAATATCATTTAAAATCAAGCTGCTTAAGTCTTCAGCCTCATGTATTGGTGCTTTGGTAAGCGATTTCTTACTGGCACATGAAAGAGTGCAGAATACAGAAAGAAGTATCAGTAATGTGGAGAGTGGTTGTCTCATTTAATTGAGGCTTCCGAGTTTTCTGTTGATGCGCTCTTCATCGGCTCCGAATTCAACTGCCCTGTTCCAGAACATTTTTGATTTGCCGGCATCGCCTGCCGAATAATATATTTCTCCGAGCAGATCAAAAAGGACCGGGCTGTAGACTTGACTCAGATTAAGGCTTGACAGCTCAGACAGCCTTTCTGCAGATCCAATAGTTTTCAGATCGAGCCAGCTTTCTAAAATGGTACATGCATTTTTAAAGTTCTGCTTATTGCCAGCAATCAATTTTGCTTCAAAAAGATATTCCTGAGCATCTTCAGTATTATCAATCATTTGGAGAGCCAAGGCGTAGTAGAACCAGGCATAAAATTGATTTGGAAAAAAATCAATGGCTTCCTCACTCTTTAGCATCATCTTATTGTAATTCTCCAGTTCCCAAAGATTGATTAGCCATTGGTCCCACAGCGTGTATTTGCTGTTGTCTAATTCTATGGCTTTTTGATACAGCTGTTCGGAGTCAGAAATACTTCCTGAATAAAATAGAATATCGGCTCTTACCGCGTGGGTTTTAGCCTCTGAAGGATATTTTTCAAGTAATTGGAGGCTTATATTTTTTAGCTTTTCAGTCTGTTCGCCTTCCCTGTCCATATTTGACATGTACGGCATGAGCTCTTTAATGATATCGTCGAGGCTTATATTCTCATTAGCTATCATTGCTTCAATTGCTGACAGCTCTCCCTGGGAAGTATTTAAGGGGCCTTCTTCCCTGGCAATCACGAGGTTGGCTTCAGGGTGATCAGGATCCAACTGTAAAAGTCGTTCATAATACCTAAGAGCTTCTGACTTCTTGCCCTTTTCGAGAAGGTAGCCAGCCAAATTACTCAGGAATCGTGTATTACCGGGATATTTCTCAGATAGTGCCTTCAGGGTATAAATGGCCTCGCTTATTTTTCCTTTGCTATCATATATCCTGAAAATACGTTTTGAGATTTCTTCAGTAAGGCCTGTCAGATTCTGAAAATTCAATAGTGTCTTTATAGCCTCATCCGATTGACCATTGGAAAGGTGATTTTTAGCCAGCATGAAGTGATATTCCTGCTTGTCAGGAAAATTCTTCACCAATGTTGTGGCTGTGCCGACAGCTGCTGCATATTTTTTTTGAGATTCCTGTACTTCTACCATCAATGAAAGGTAGCATTCATTGGAGGCGTCTATTTTTAGTGCTTTTGAAAGCATACTTTCAGCCAATGCGCTGTTTTCCATTTGAAAGTAGGCTCTTGCCATTTCATAATAGGCTATATGAGCGGATCTGTCTCTGCGGACAAGTTCTTTGAGTAATTCTATTTGCTTATTGTAGTTAGCTTTCTGTTTTTCGAGGTGAGATTCTATAAAAAGATCCTGCAATTCTATATCCGATTCAGAATACATTCCAGCCTGGCCGGATAGTGAAATGGCTGAATTGACAATCAAAACCGCAATGAAGTAGAATATTTTCATCAGACGATTGTAATCTTTAATGTATTTGTTCTAAACCGCTTGTTTAACGGCATAGACATGGTATTGATGATCACATCACCTTCTTTTAACAGTTTTTTGTCTTTTAAAATTTCACAAAGGTCCTCAATCGTTTCGTCTGTACTCGAAAATTTGTCGTAGTAGAAAGCTTTTACACCCCAGACAAGGTTCATTGTGCCGAGCATTGGTCTGACAGAGGAAAAAATGTAAATATCCGTTTTGGGCCTGTATGACGAAACACGGAAAGCAGTATATCCTGCCACTGTTATACCAAGTATGGCTTTTGCTTTTATGTCTTCAGCTATTTTTGCAGCGCTAAGACAGATGGTATCAGAAAAATAGGTTACAGAATGTCTGTGTGGTTTGGGCCTTTTCCCGATCAACTCGTAATGGTTTTCTGCTTCCCCGATAATCTTAATCATAGCTTTAACTACGAGTTCAGGGTGAGCACCTACCGAGGTTTCTCCGCTAAGCATAACAGCATCTGCACCATCAAGTACTGCATTGGCCACATCTGTTATTTCGGCACGTGTAGGAGAAGGATTGGAAATCATACTTTCCATCATCTGGGTAGCTACAATTACAGGCTTTGATTTTTGAAGGCACTTTTTGATAATGTCTTTCTGTATGGCGGGCAGTTTTTCCATTGGAACTTCAACACCCAAATCTCCCCGAGCCACCATAACAGCATCAGCTGCCGAGACTATCGCCTTGATATTTTTAACGGCTTCAGGCTTTTCAACCTTGGCTATCACCTTAGCATAATGACTGTGCTCGTCTATAAGGGCTTTTAATTCTTCTATATCACTTGCTTCACGCACAAAACTCAGGGCTATCCAATTGACGGGTTGTGTCAGAATGAATTCAAGGTCATTCAGATCTTTTTCCGTCAGACATGGAAGGGAAATTTTTGTTTCCGGAAGATTGACACCCTTTTTTGAAGAGATATTTTTACCATGGATGACTTTCAGTTTGACCGCTTTCCCCTTTATCTCAATGACTTCGAGAATCAGCTTTCCGTCATCAACAAGTACGCGTTCTCCCACTTTCACATCTTCGGCAAAGCTTTCATAGCTCATATATATTTTTTCCCTGTTGCCAAGGCATGGCTCAGGAACGAAAGTGAGCACATCTCCTTTGAGGAGCTCCAGGCTGCCGTTTTCAATTTCTCCGACCCTTAATTTAGGTCCTTGAAGATCAGCGAGGATGCCTATCGGAATGTCATACTGTTCGGTCAGCTCTATTATGTTATTGATGACCTTAAGGTGGTCTTCATGGCTTCCATGGGAAAAATTGAGTCGGAAAACATCCACACCCTCTTTAATCAACTGAAGCAGTCCTTCCTTGCTATTGCTGGCAGGACCTACAGTAGCTACAATCTTTGTTTTCTGTCTTAGTTTTAATTTTAACTTGCTCAATTATTGTAATTTGATTGGTGCAAATTTATTCAAATGGTCAAATTTTGCCAGACAAACTGACAACTGTACGCAGCAGTTGATATTCTAAATGCATTTATTGTACCATATTTTAAATTATTTGAGCCCAGATAGTGTCAAAATTACAATTATTATAGCAGTCTGATTATTAATTAATTGCAAATAGAATAAATCTACTGCTGAATAATTTTTGACATTAAAACCTTTGATCGATCGGTCGAATTGGTTTATTTTGCGGCACTAAATCAAAAACACATAATTATGTCAGACATTGCAGACAAAGTAAAGCAAATCATTGTGGACAAGTTGGGCGTTGATGAATCAGAAATCTCAAACGAGTCAAGCTTTACCAATGACCTAGGTGCAGACTCTCTCGATACCGTGGAATTAATCATGGAGTTTGAAAAGGAGTTTGATATTGCTATCCCTGATGAAGAGGCTGAAAAAATTCAGACTGTTGGAATGGCGGTAGAATATCTGGAAAACGCTAAAAATTAATTTAAGAAAACCGGAAGTCCACAGGTTAATAGCCTGTGGATTCTCTATTTTGAAGCTGCCTAACTCATTGGAATCATGAAAAGAGTTGTCGTTACTGGAATCGGTGCGATCACACCGATCGGCAATAATTTCGAATCCTATCGCCAAGCACTTCTTGAGGGTAAATCAGGAGCAAATACCATTACCAGGTTTGATGCATCTGAATTCAAGACTCAATTTGCTGCTGAACTGAAGGATTATGACGCCGAGAATTTTTTCCACCGAAGAGATATCCGGAGAATTGACAGATTTTCTCAATATGCTCTTATTGTAGCTGAAGAGGCTATGAATGACAGCGGTATTGATACAGAAAAAATTGATCTCAGCAGAGCTGGAGTTATCTGGGGAAGTGGAATAGGTGGTTTTGAAACAATTGAGCACGAAATCGAAGAGGCTACCCTAAGTCAAGGGCCTCCCAGATACAGCCCTTTTCTCATCCCTAAATTGATTGCAGATATAGCTCCTGGGCATATTTCAATGAAATATGGTTTCAGAGGTGTTAACTATGCTACCGTTTCTGCCTGCGCATCATCCAGTCACGCCATTTCTGCTGCATTTGATTATGTCAGACTTGGACGTGGAGATGTAATAATTACAGGTGGTTCTGAAGCAGCCATCACCAAAGCTGGCATAGGAGGGTTTTCCTCTATGAAGGCTTTATCAGAAAGAAATGATGATCCCGCAACGGCTAGCCGTCCTTTTGATGTGGATAGAGACGGATTCTTGCTTGGAGAAGGTGGTGGATGCCTGATCCTCGAAGAATACGAACACGCAAAAGCGAGGGGAGCCAAGATTTATGCAGAGGTTATTGGCAGTGGCGCCACTGCTGATGCGCATCACATGACGGCGCCGCATCCTGAAGGTCTTGGTGCCAAAGAGGTCATGAATATGGCTCTTAAGGATGCAGGTATAGAGCCTTCCGATGTAGATTATATCAATGTGCATGGTACATCGACACCACTGGGTGATATTGCCGAGACGAAGGCCATATTGCAGGTTTTTGGGGAACACAGCTTCAATCTGAATATCAGTTCTACCAAGTCAATGACAGGTCACCTCCTGGGTGCTGCAGGAGCTGTAGAGGCTATCGCATGTATCGTTGCCATAAACGAATCGAAAGTTCCGCCAACGATCAATCATTTTACAGATGATCCGAAACTTGATCCTAGAATTAATTTTACTTTTAATAAAGCTCAGGAACGCGAGGTAAATGTGGCTTTGAGCAATACTTTTGGTTTTGGAGGTCATAATTCAACAGTTATTTTCAAAAAGATATAACTGAAGAAATGTGATCAGAAGGTTTTATAATTACTACTTGTCTCCTAAAAAGGAGTTGGCAAGGAAACTTAAGTCTGTTCTAGGTTTTGTTCCGGATAATATGCATCTATTCAAACTGGCTTTTTTTCATAAGTCAATGAATAATGTGGATCCCGAAGAATACAACTATAATAATGAAAGGCTTGAGTACCTTGGAGATGCGGTGTTATCCACCATCGTAGCTGAATATCTATATAAAAAATACCCGGGTAAGGATGAGGGATTTCTCACCAAGATGAGGTCCAAGATCGTTAAGAGGAAAACACTCAATGCTGTTGCTGAGCGCATGGGTATTGACATTATACTGACGGAATACTCACAGGGAAAAATGAGTAAATCGATGCTGGGTAATGCCTTTGAGGCCCTGGTAGGCGCCCTTTATATCGAGTATGGCTATGACAGGACAAGGGATTATATCATTTCCAAAATACTAATGCGCCTCCTCGATATCCATGATTTGGAAAACAACGATGATAACTACAAGAGCCAGTTATTGGAGTGGGGGCAGAAAGAAGGCATACAAATTTCCTACCGTATGTTGTCAAAATTCAAACACGATAAACGTGACAGGTTCCGGGTGGGCGTGTATCTGGATGGAAAGGAAGTATCTGTAGCAGAAGACTACAATAAAAAGTCTGCAGAACAAATTGCATCATCGAGAGCACTTATATCGCTAAATATTCAAAACTAATTCCCTGTCCGATTGTATCTATTCTTATGTTTAATACAGATAGTGCATGGATTCTGTAAGCCAGTTTGTTTTAGGGGCATCAATGGGTGAAGCTGTTCTTGGTAAAAGAATAGGCAATAAGGCATTGATTTGGGGCGGCATTGCAGGTACAATTCCTGATCTGGACGTTATTGCAAGTCCATTTATGTCAGAGGTCGACAGCCTGGCATTCCATAGAGGAATATCCCACAGCATCAGTTTTGCAATTGTGGGTGCCTTGTTTTTTGGATGGCTTTTATACCTGCTTTATCGCAATCGGAAATACGAAGGTGATGCAGTAAGCCTGTGGCCTTGGCAATGGATGTTTTTCCTGGCCTTCATAACGCATAGTTTGTTGGATTGCTTCACCATGTATGGAACCCAGCTTTTTGCACCTTTTACGGATTATAGAGTAGCTTTTTCAAGCATTTCTGTTGCCGATCCACTTTATACACTTCCTTTTTTGATTTGTCTGGTGATAGTAGCGTTATTCAATCGTTCGAATAACAAAAGGCAATTGTGGAATTATATTGGTCTCACATGGAGCTGTCTTTACTTATTATTTACCGTTTTTAATAAGATGCATGTTACATCAGTATTTGAAGATCAGATTAGAAAACAAGGCTTGGCCTGTGACACTTATATTCTGGGGCCAACAATCCTGAATAATGTTTTGTGGAGCGCAACCATAAAAAATGAAGAGGCCTTTTACCAGGGGCAGTACAGTCTTTTTGATTCTTCAGACATTAAATTTCATCGGATTGAAAAAAATCATTCATTAATAGATCAATCCGTGTATGACCGTACTATATCAGTTCTCAAGTGGTTTACTGCCGGCTATTACAATATTATTCAACGCTCTGATGGCCGGCTTCAGATCAATGACCTGAGGTATGGCACTTTTAGAGGTCCAGGCGATGGAGAGGATAAATATGTGTTCCGCTTTATCCTGGGTAAAAGAAATGGTCGTTATATTGTAGAAGAAGCCAAGGGCGGACCTGAGCCTGGTGAAGAAGAAAAACTGATGGCCGACCTATGGCAAAGAATAAAAGGTCAATAATTTTACATGCGTCTGATCATTGCGCTAAGCTTTTGTTTTCTTTTTGGTAATATTTTGTCTGCTCAGTATGAAGGCAAAATGAGTGGTATCACGCTTGTGGCGCCCAGAGACTCTTTCAGTCTGGACCCTATGCCAGCACTCATAGATGTTAATTGCGAATGGGTAGCCGTTATTCCCTATGCTTTTACACCTCCAGGAGAGACAACTGTACGGTTTGGACAATACCAGTGGTGGGGGGAATCTCCGCATGGCGCTGAAGAAACCATCAAATTGGCAAAAACGAGCGGTCTCAAGGTGATGCTTAAGCCACAAGTATGGATGCATCATGGATGGGTAGGGGATATGGACTATGCCAGCGATAAGGAATGGCATCAGTGGGAAGAGGAGTACAAGGCTTATATTCTAAGATTTGCAGAAATTGCCAGCCGGCAATCGGTTGAAGTCTTTTGCATTGGTACAGAGTTCAAAATTGCGCTTCAGAAAAGGGAGGCCTTCTGGTTTGATCTTATTAAAAGTGTACGAGAAATTTACGATGGCATGATAAGCTATTGTGCCAACTGGGATGAATTTGAAGATGTGGGTATCTGGAAAGAGCTTGATTTGATTGGAGTGAGTGCCTACTTTCCATTGATCAAGGATGAAACACCCGATATAGACGCTTTGGTTAAAGCATGGAAACCTATCAAAAAGCGTATACAGAAGCTTTCATACAAATTCGGAAAGCCCGTTTTCTTTGCCGAGTATGGTTACCTGTCATTGGATGGCAGTACGTGGAACAACTGGGAGCTTGAGAAAAGACGTATGGATGTTGATGTCAATGAACTGGCCCAGGCGAATGCCCTTGAAGCAATGTATAAAAGCTTCTACAATGAAAAATTCTGGGCTGGCGGTTTCCTTTGGAAATGGTATCCTGAGGGTCACGGGAGAAGAAGGTATAGAGATAGGGATTATACGCCACAGGGAAAAATGGCCGAAAATGTTATCCGTCAATGGCATTCTGAAATCAATAAAAAGCAGTTTTATCTGACGCCCTAAAAGCTTGTCTTAGCTATTTTCTTCCTTGGAAAGAGCATAGATACTCAAGACACATTCTTTCAGGGATTCATAATTGGCCTTAGACATAGTGTGCAATGGAAGGCGTACATGATTGGTACAGAATCCCAGAACTTCCATAGCAGATTTAATACCCACAGGATTACCTTCAATGTACAGCCATTGGTGCAGATCGTAGGTTTTGAAATTGCAATCCCGCGCTTTTTCAAGTTGTCCTGAGCGGCAATAGCGCGTCATTCTGGAAAAATAGCCTGGGCATGCATTGGCGATAACGGATATTACACCATCACCTCCGGCGGCAATCATTGGAAGGGCTACTTCGTCATCACCTGAGCTTACAATAAATCCATCTGGCCTGTTCTTGATAATGCGCGTCGCCTGTATGAGGTCACCCGAGGCTTCCTTGATGCCAATGAATTTCTTACTGGCATTGGCCAGGCGAATGGTTGTAGTCCATTCAATATTTGATCGGGTTCTTCCAGGAACATTGTATATCATAATCGGTAGCGGGCTGGCATCCGCAAGAGCCATATAGTGGCTGTAAATACCTTCCTGATTAGGTTTTACATATGCAGGACTGGAAGAAAGTATCCCGTCAATGCCTTTAAAGTTGTAATCCTTGATTTTTCTTTGCAATTCCCGGGTATTATTCCCGCCAAAGTTTCCGGCAAGAATTGGTTTTCTTCCCCTGTTCAGTTCAATGACAAAATCAAGACACTTGCGCGCTTCTTCTTCATTAAGGGTTGTTGTTTCGCCTGTACTGCCGAGAGGTACCAGGAAATCTATATCCTCGCTGATGACATATTCAATAATTTTTCCGTAAGCCTGGAAGTCAATTTCCAAGTTGGCATCAAAGGGTGTAATAAGCGCAACCCCGGCACCTTCAAACATATCAGGCATTTTCTTCCTGGTTTTCAGATATGATGTCAAACTCACCCATCTTAGCATATTTTGCTACGCGCTCATGGAGTAATTGATCGACTGGTATTTCAGCGAGTGCTGCCAGCTCTTTTTTGATATGGGCTTTCAAGGATTTGGCCATCTTTTCAGGGTCTTTGTGGGCTCCTCCCAAAGGTTCTTTGACTATATCGTCAATCAAGCCGAAGTTGAGCATATTATCAGCAGTCAGTTTCAAAGCATCTGCGGCCTGCTCTTTAAAATCCCAGCTTCTCCATAAGATCGACGAGCATGACTCAGGAGATATTACGGAATACCAGGTGTTTTCCAACATGAAAACGCGATCCCCAAGACCTATTCCCAAGGCACCACCTGAAGCGCCCTCTCCGATAATATAGCAGAGAATTGGAACTTTGAGTTGAGCCATTTCGAAGAGGTTTCTGGCAATAGCTTCAGCCTGCCCTCTTTCTTCGGCTTCCATGCCTGGATAGGCACCAGGGGTATCAATCAGGCAGATAACAGGATAGTTGAATTTTTCAGCCAACTTCATGAGGCGAAGGGCTTTCCTGTAGCCCTCAGGGTTGGCCATTCCGAAGTTTCTGTATTGCCTCATTTTGGTGTTGACACCTTTTTGATGGCCTATAACCACGAGGGGTTGCCCATTGATTCTGCCTATGCCTCCGACAATGGCATGGTCGTCACCATAATAGCGGTCTCCATGTAATTCGATAAATTTTTTGAACATGGTCTCAATGTAGTACAGACTGTAAGGTCTTTCGGGATGCCTGGACAGTTGCACCTTCTGCCAACCGTTCAGGTTGGAGTAGATTTCCTTTTGTTTATTCTTGATTTTGTTTTCAAGCTCCTTGATCTTGTCACTGACATCGATGTCACCTTCCGCTTCAATTTGCTGGATTTTCTCCAACTGTTCGTAAAGCTTTTCAAGGGGTTTTTCAAATTCCAGGAAAACCATATTGCAAAACATTTAGATTTAACAGATTACGAAGGTAAGGATTGCAGGCCATAAAAAGCCAAAAAGATATCCACTTCAGACTGTGGATAGACATCTTCGATTATGAATTAGTTAAACGTTAAATATGTAGTGTATTGCTTTTCAATAAATAAGAGAACTCGAACAATAAAGATCCTTTGAATTGCAATCAAGCTTAATGTGCAATTTTTAAAGTAAGTGCATCATGTTCAGTGTGTAGAGGTATTCACCTGAATGTAGAATTCAGATGATAAAATCAGTTTCTGGAATAACATATCTTATTGACTCTTCATCTTCAAGCTGCACTAAAATGACTATATTGAAGTTTTAAGAGGAGCACCTGACACGTTTGACAGATGCTCCAATGAGTCAAAAAACAGTCTTTATAAAAAATTCACACTACCTGTTTTTACATCGTACATTGCGCCTGTAATCTCAATCTCTCCGTTTTCTTCCATCTCATTCAATACAGGACTTTGTTTTCTAATGGCGTCAATAGTCAACTTAACATTTGCTTCGGCTACCCTGTTTACGAAGTTGAGGTTTGAAGAATCTCGGGCTTCACCATATGCCGTTCCAGTTTGCTCTACAGCCGGCTTTATCTTCCCAAGCATTTGTGTTAGATTTCCCAGCTTGGCATCGTCGCAAGCTCCTTTTACAGCGCCGCAAGACGTGTGTCCCATAACAACGATCAGTTTTGATCCAGCCAGCTTACAAGCAAATTCCAGACTGCCAAGGATGTCGTCATTGACAAAGTTACCGGCTACCCGTGCGTTGAAAATATCTCCGATACCCTGGTCGAATACGATCTCAGTTGGAATCCTGGAGTCTATACAACTTACTACAGCCGCAAAAGGGTACTGACCGGTTGAGGTCATCTGTACCTGTGATTGAAAATCCCTGTTTAGAAATCCTTGACTAACAAATCGGGCATTTCCTTCCATAAGCATTTGTTTGGCCATTTGACCATTTATACTGCTTTGCGATTCTTTCGTTTGCGTTACCGCATTGTTTCCTGCACTCATTTTTATGTTTTTTATAAAGGCTAATTAATTATCTGAATAATCTACTTCCATTTTCTCTTCTACTTTCTTCATGGACTCCTCGAATTTTTTAATGGTGGAACCTTTTACACCATCTTGCTTTCTTTCAAGGAATTCATAACTGATACCACTGTATTCAGCATGCTTATTGAAATCGTCAATAATATCCATGACATCCTGATGAATATTTACAGTACGAGTCGCATCTATAATCACTGTTGATCCATCGGGAATTCTGTTGAGGGCTCTTTGGATATTGGCCTTATTCAAGAAGGTTACATCTTCTGCCAATTCAAGTCGAATGACTTTGTCATTTATATGATCGTCTGTTTCGAAAAAGAAAGGTTTCTTATAATTGTTGTATAAAACAAATATAACAGCAACAACAAGCCCCAAACCTATACCTATCAGAAGGTCAGTGAACACTATGCCGAGGATAGTAACCATGAAGGCAGCAAAGCTGTCAAATCCTTGCCTGTACATTTCTTTAAATATTGTTGGTTTTGCCAGTTTGTAACCCACTAGGAATAGGATAGCAGCCAAACTGGATAAAGGAATAAGGTTTAGTACTTTTGGAATGGCCATGGCACAGGTCAATAAGATAAAACCATGAAGTATGGCAGCCATCTTTGTACGACCTCCTGATTGAATGTTCGTGGAGCTTCTTACAATAACCTGCGTTACCGGCAGCCCTCCTATCAATCCTGATATCATATTTCCTACTCCCTGAGCTTTAAGTTCTCTGTTCGCAGGTGAAACACGCTTGAAGGGATCTAATTTATCTGTGGCTTCAAGACATAGTAATGTTTCAAGACTGGCCACAACGGCAATAGTGAAGGCAATAGTGTAGACCTTTGGATTCAGTATTTGGCTGAAATCCGGGAAGCTGAATTGATCAAAGAATCCAGATATAGAACCAGCAACCGGGATAGAAACGATCTGATCCGTATTTAGTGCCCAGTCACCGCCCTGGAAAAAGAGGTTTAGTAGTATACCCAAAGTAACAACCACTAAAGGACCTTGGACGATCTGGAAGATCTTGATCTTTTTCATAAATTTCTGCTCCCATAGGATAAGTATGGCTACAGATACCAAAGAAATAATTACAGCACCGGGGCTTATTGCTCCAAGCATGTAGTACAGTTCAGAAAAGGTATTGTGCCCATCAGGATTTGCGAACTTCAAACTGCCTTCATAATCATGGTCGTAGCCAAAGGCATGAGGAATTTGTTTTAGGAATATGATAATTCCAATACCAGACAACATACCCTTGATCACAGAATTTGGGAAATAGTACCCGATAATACCTGCTCTCAAGTAGCCAAGTATCAATTGGATGGCGCCACCAAGAAATACTGCAAGAAGAAAAATTTCAAATGCACCAAGGTCGTTGATAGCTGTTAATACAATCACAGCAAGACCTGCTGCGGGGCCACTCACACCAAGGGGTGATCCACTAAGGGTACCCACGACGATGCCACCCACGATACCGGCAATGATGCCCGAGAACAATGGCGCTCCAGATGCAAGGGCAATACCCAAACACAATGGCACGGCTACGAGGAATACGACGATACTTGCAGGTATGTCATATTTGAGATTTTTAAATACAGACAGTTGACTGTTAGGACTCATGTCAAGTGAAATTTAATGATTTTAGTAATAGTGTTGCCGAAAAAAGCGGCAGGGTCTCTTTTGAATACTAAGGGTCAAGTGAATTGGAGAAACTAAGCGTATTCCGGAGGGGGTAGATGAATGTCCCTGAAATGATCCAGTTTGTTTAGATCATAGGAAAAAATCCTGTGATAGGTTTTTGAAATCATTCTTTGATTGGCTACAATGTCATTAATGATGTAGTCGGACTTATACTCTTTTTCAGAGGAATTTTCACTGCTGTCTTTCTCGCTAGAGCCTTCTTCTGTCAGGTCAAACATTTCCACAGCGAAAGGTGATGCGATGACGTCGTAAAGTCCCGATTCAACTGCCAGAATTGAGAGGCTGGTAATACTGATCAGCAATATGTGAAAGTGTTTTCTCATAATTTCTCAGCAAGTATAAAAACTTTTATTAATGATAGCAATACTTTCAGTAGTAAAATAATTATTCTCACAATAAATTAATGTACTTTTAACCCATAAAGTACTTAATAGTTTACAAGATCTATGTCTTTTACAGTAAGTTTCAATCTCAATGAGAAGTTGTATCTGAAGAATCCTCAGGAAACGGAGGTGGGGCATCGCATATTGGAGAACAGCATTATACTTATAGATAAGCTTGGATTTGAGGCTTTTACATTCCGCAAACTGGCTATGCAAATCAATACAACTGAGGCTTCCGTATACAGGTATTTTGAAAATAAGCATAAGCTGCTGGTGTATCTTGTGTCATGGTACTGGGAATGGGTGCATTATCTTATAGAGATAGGTATTATGAATGTACGAGAGCCTAAAAAGAGACTTGAAATAGCTATAGATAGTATTATCAATGCATCTTACGAAAATCAGACGATCTCTTATATCAATGAATCCATTCTTCAGCGAATCGTGATTGCTGAAGGCTCAAAGGCCTATCATACCAAAGAAGTCGACCAGGAAAATAAGGTCCAATTATTCAGCAGTTATAAGGAACTGGTTATATTTCTATCGGGGATTATCCTTGAGGTGAAATCTGATTTTCCTTATCCGACAAGTCTAGCCAGTAACCTTTTTGAAATGGCCAATAACCAGATCTATTTTGCACATCACCTGCCTCGCCTTACCGATATCAAGGACAGGGATTCTCAGCATAGTGAGTTAAAGAAGTTGCTCGAGTTTTATGCCTTAAAGCTTTTGGACGTTAGCGAGTAATCAGACCCAATAAGGACAATGCCATTGCGAAGCAAAGAAATCCAGGGATCTATTTTTGGTCCTCTACTATTCTTCTCGCAATTTCAAATAAGGCCGGACAATGGCTGAAGTTTTTTTTGTGCAGTCTTATATGATTGAAAAAATCAAAACTGCCGGAGTGGGGGTAGGCCCTGCACGCTGCCGGGCGCACTTCGTAAATGCTGCATTTATTATCTTCCTGCAGGAAGAAACATGGACTTTGATTGAATACCCGATCACCGTCTTCATCAATTCTGACATAAGTGTTGTCAAATTCACTGGGACGCATACCGAGGTGCTTGGCGATGCGTTTTGAATCCCTTTTGGATATTATAGGCGGTATGCTTTTGCAGCAGTTTGCGCATTGGAGGCAATCCATTTCAGAAAAAACCTTCTGGTGGATATTTTCAGCATTTTGGACATTGGACTTTGCTTTTAGCTTAAGCAGCAATTTGTATATATGGATAGCCCGTGAATGCAGTTGGGATTTCCACGTATTAATTATTTGCTGAGACATTGGAGTAAAGCATGAATTGAGAATTGAGGCAAATTAACAAACTAAAAACTTTAAGACTCATATCAAGACTAGGTTTTCTGCGATTGTTCCGGGCCAGAGCATAGAATCTATACAGCTTGTTGATGCAAATGAATGCGATAATTATTATGGAAAAATAAATGAGAAAAAATATTGTGTAATAAAGCAATAATCTTCTATTTTTGGCCACGCTTCGAAAGAAAAACGAAGATTAAATGGTCTGGTAGTTCAGTTGGTTAGAATACCTGCCTGTCACGCAGGGGGTCGCGGGTTCGAGTCCCGTCCAGACCGCAACTGAAAATTAGCAAAGCTCTGTAGTTCAAGTAATTACAGGGCTTTTTTATTTCTAGCCGTCGCCATAGCCGTCGCTATTTGCATTTTTGACACCAAATCATGCTTTTTTGTGAGTATCAATTAAGGGGGGGGTATTTGAAAATATATATTTAATGGAGGGGGTGCGGTTAGTTACCTTATCACTCAATACATATAATTCATATACTGTAGAATATTACACGACCAATTATCAAGTACAATTTATACTTGATAAAACCTTATTATCTTGTTTTACGGAATTAATGTCCGACTTATAAACTAGTTAGCTACAAGGAAAAAACAAAAAAAGAGATGCTGGAGAAACAAACCCAACACCTCTTTTCAGCTTAAAAAGAATGAATTAAAAAAGGCAATAACTAACAAAGTGTTTAAAATCATACTGTTCTATTGTCATACACTATGATTTTGTATTTAAGTATTTTCATTAGCTTTGAATAATTACCTATGGCTATCAAAACCTGGCAGAAATATCTACTAGCAATGATCCCTCTCTTGGTGATCTTTTTTCTCTTCTACTACTTTGGAGATATTGTGAGCTATATAATTCTTGCTTGGGTTGTATCCATGATTGGTGCACCTATATATTCACTGGTGAACCGATTTGCCGGACCATCACTTTCTGCAGCCGTCAGTCTTTTTGTCTTGACACTTGTATTTATGCTCTTGTTGAGAATTGTGGTTCCTCCTCTGGTTACACAAGCCAAAAACCTGTCAGAAATCGATTATCAAACAATCATTACAGGACTGGAAGAGCCTATAGCGGATATGACACAATGGCTCAGGGACAGGGGCGTAATCAATGAGGTCAAAGAGGATGCCGTAGATGAAATAAATAAAACGCACGGCAATATTATCCATGCAGAAGTCATTGAACTGGACTCACTATTGAATATTGGCTCTGACAGCGTAAAGCGAACAAATATCAATTTACTGGTTAATATTCATCAGGATGCCATAGGAGAGGAAAAGGAAATTATTGACCTGTCAGATCAACCCCAAATTCTGAGAACACTAAAGGATGATATTTTTAAAATGCTCGATCCGTCACAGATTCCACAGCTGATTGGTTCCTTTCTTGGTTTTTTTGGTAATATGGTTATTACCCTGATGTCGGTGTACTTTATCGCTTTCTTCTTTTTACGGGAGAAAGGCTTGTTTACCAAGATGATGTCTCTTCTGGTTCCCAATAAACAGGAATCCAAAATGACCCGTGCCGTTGATGACTCCACAAGCTTATTGGTTAGATACTTTATCGGCCTTGTCATACAAATGTTTGTCAATGCTGTGCTGGCGACCATTGCTCTCAAACTGTTCGGATTCAAAAGCGCATTGCTGATGGCGATCTGTTTTGCCATCCTGAATGTCATACCATATGTTGGGCCAATTTTGGGTAACCTGATTGGTGTATTGATCGTGATTTCATCCAACCTTGAACTGGATTTTTATTCAATGATGCTGCCCAAGATCGTGACAGCCATCATCATATTTGCTGTCTTGCAGATGATCGATAATTTCATACTGCAGCCTAATATATTTTCAAAAAGTGTCAAGGCGCATCCCCTTGAGATATTCCTGATAGTATTGATAGGAGCAAAAATCGGAGGTATACTAGGTATGGTGATTGCCATTCCGGCTTACACTGTGGTACGTGTTCTTCTTAAGGTGTTTTTCAGCGAGTTTGAAGTTGTCAAAAAAATGACGGCATCTATTTAAGCCATTAATCCTGTCTGGCAAATACCTTCTTTAGCAAATCTGATATTCGTTGCGAAACATCGTTTCTAATGACGGCTTCTTTTGATTCAATCAAATCAAATAGAGCGAAGAGTGCTCTGCTGTTAATATAATCAGCTAGATTGCGGTTCACATCTTTTACAAAAGGAAGACTGTTATGTTTATTCACAGCTGAACCCAAGGGATTCCAATAGTGCTCTTGAGGCATTGCTTCTAACATCTAATACAGCCATACTTTTGTGGACACTGAGAATTTCAAACATATAATCGAGCAATAGACTAATCGCTTCTTTGGCAATACCTTTTATGTGGTGTTCTTTTTGGACAGTAATTCCCACTTCCACCAATCGTGTATCATGTTTTGACAGTTTGATAGCACAATCACCCGCTAAATAACCGTTCATTCTAACGATGGTAATTTATTTCCAATTGCCAACATTATTGATTTTAAGTTTTATCTGCTCTTCATAAAAGGAATAAAGCTGATCATTGGTCTTTAAAATAAAATCCTGGTAGCGTAAGAGTTCAGGATCTGAGCGATATGAGAAAAATTCCTCAAGATCTGCATGCGACAATTCACGCAGCGATATTCTGTGTGATTGCATATAGACTTTTCCCATACTAAAAATGTGGTTTTCAATCTTCCCTAAGGCTTAAGATCATCTACCAAGTTAGTGATTGCTTGATCTCAAAAAGTAAATTATTAAGGCCTACGTTACTCAGCTTACGGGTATTTAATATCGCTTTGGTATTTTTGGATCTTAATTCCCGTGTTTTGAAGAAGTATATATTGGCCATTTCGGCTTGTTTTTTTTGCTTTTCAGATCTTTCAGCTCAAACTGATCTGATAAGTTGGTCCTCCATAAAACTGTATGGAAAGACAGATTCTGGTTTCCAATACGCGTTTAAACCAATTATCAGACACAGGAATGATCTGCAGGAATACAATAACAGTTCCCTGGACTTTATGATCTCTAAACGTACCAGGTCGAATTGGAGTTTTCAGTACCTATACAGGGTATGGTATATCAAGGATGGGCCAAACAGAACCTTCTGGTGGTTTGATGTGGCTAAGTCAAACACGCTTGGCTCAAAGTGGAGTATTAAAAACCGCATGCGCTGGCATATCGCTTTTGACAGTAAGTTAGAGGATGCCAATTTTTTGAGATATCTCCCTACAGTACATTACAAATACAGCAATGATCTCTCTTTCTATCTCGGGTCGGAATTGTGGTGGCAATTGGATGGTGTTAATGATCTACGAAGGTTTAGGCACCAGGCAGGTTTTAATTATGGTTTATCCGAACGAATGAGCCTTGATTTACAATACTGGTATGAGCGAAGCAGGGGCCTGGATCCATATTTTCTCTTTCACACTTTAGTAGTAAACCTGAACTACAGAATCTAATAATTCCAAAGATCTATTTGTCGGCTTAAGCTTTCAGAATTTATTTTTTGGATTCTTGTTCAAGGAGTAATAGCGAGAATGTTTATATTAAACTGACTAATTTATTTCTATGCGTATATTATTCATTCTGGGCTTATGCTGTATTGCTAATTTTTCATTTTCTCAAAAGGATTCATGGCTCAGCAGTTATAAAACTTTCCAGGATAATAAAATCCGTCGTATAGATCACAAAGCAATTGATGCTGACAGCTATTTTGAAAAAAATAAAAGCCTGCTTGGTCTGGGTGAGCATGATGAACTTGTAGCATTCAGAAGTTTCAAAAATAAGGATGGCAGAGAGATTACTAGGTATCGGCAATACCATAATGGTATTGAAGTTTTGGGATCCAATTACATTGCACATCAGGACCAGGGTAAATTACAATTACTCAGTGGTGTACTGTATCCGGGCATTCAGATACAAGATTCGGATAGGTCAAAATCAATAGTAGATTTGGATCGAGTCAAGGTGCAATTGCTTGAGTCAATGAAGAATTTTGAATACCCAGAATATGATGCGGAATCCTGGTCCTTTGTAGGTGAAGACCTGGTTATCGTTGATAAAGCATTCCCTGAATACTCCGGGGAGTTTACTCTGTGCAGGCATTATAATGTAAACAGTTCAATTTATGGTGAGCCATTCAATGAGGATATTTATGTAGAGCTTGAAACGGGCAAGTTGATTTGCCATTTTTCGAAAGTACATTTTGACAGGGTCAAAGGTGTGTTGAATACAAAATATTATGGTGAGAAAGAGGTTTACATCGACTCTCTGGCACCAGATCAGTATCTTCTGAAAGATGATCTAAAGTCCGTATATACACTCAATGCTGATCGTGACACCTTCATTAACGATAGTAAATACTGGAACCAGGTCAATGATCAACAAAATGAGGTAGCTGGAGATGTGCACTATGGAGCCAGCAGTTATTACGATATGATGAAAAGCCGATACGGTTGGGAAGGTCTGGATGGTGAAGGCCATGAATTGACCTCTGTTATGCATGTAAGAGGAAAGTACTATGTGAATGCTTATTGGGACGGTGAAAGAGCTAATTTTGGCAATGGTGATTGTGACAGATATAATCCATTAACCACATTGACCATTGTAGGCCATGAATTTATTCATGGGTTTACGGACCATACTTCTGACCTCATTTATCGCAATGAATCAGGCGCTCTCAATGAAGCGATTTCTGATATATTTGGCAAAGCTCTTCAATTCTATTATAACTATCAGGACTTCACATGGTTGATTGGTGACCAGATTCGCAAGAATAACGATGTCAATTATTTTCGCAATATGCAAGACCCCAATGATCGGTATCATCCAAAGTTTTATGGAGGCCACCACTGGCGTACCGGTAGTGGAGACAATGGAGGGGTTCATTCCAATAGCGGCGTCCTCAATCATTGGTTTTATCTTCTTGCCGAAGGGGGGCAGGGATACAACGAAGAAAATCAATATTATGAAGTAAATAGCATGGGCTTTGATAAAGCCCTTGATCTTGTATTTGAAATACAGACTGCATACCTCACTGAGAATTCCAATTATGTAGATGCAATGAATTATAGCATAGCTGCAGCAGAATCATTCTATGGGCTTGGCAGTGCGGAGTACATATCTGTTATCGAAGCATGGAAAGCTGTAGGTCTCTACCAGGGTATTGATAATTATGATCTGTCGATTGAGTATGTAGACTCAATAGGTTTTGCTGTGTGTAAGGATGACCCATACATACCTTCATATATCATAGTTCATAAAGGTCAGCAACCCATACCTGTGGGAGAGAGCTTGAACTTTACTCTTGAAGATGGATATGACATTCAACTTGACCGCTCCATACCTCTTGAATCAGAATTTAAACCGGGTGATACACTTCTGTACGAGCTCGATATTGATCTTTCGGAGTACCTGGGCGATCAAAATTTATTGACAGCTCACGTAATTTATGAGCAAGATGCGATCAGCTTGAATAATCATACAAGACACGGTGTCCGGAAATCGAATCTCTCTGGTATGGATATCAATCTGATAACTGCCAATTTTGATAATGCAGAAGACTGTGGCGAGCATGATCTGAGTCTTTTCAGGTTCCAAATCAGGAATGAAGGTTGCCAGACTATTCCAGAAGATGAACATATTTTCTTTAATGTCTCTACAGATATGGGAGACTTTATGCTTTCGCGTAAGTTTTTTATTGACATTAATCCAGGCACAACTTATGGCAGTACTGTTGGATTAAGCTTTATTGATGTACCAAAGAATTTTAAAGTTTTTGATGTTGAAGCTTTTTTTCCGGAAGATCTTGATGAAAGCAATAATAGGCTAAGCGGGGAAGTGAGTTTTCTTGATTATGTACCAAGTGATTATATAGAGACTTTTGAGACTGACGACAAGTTATCATTTCTTGATATTGACGGACGCGAAGATTATGTCGTAGATAGTTTGATCTACTGGAATTCCAATCGCGTTCTCGCATTTGCTGCAGTCAAAGAACACAGCAACTACAAGAATTGTGAGCTGGATCAGGATTTTCACGATCAATATTATTACCCATCCACCTTAAGTTTTTGCGTGGACACAAGAGAAATTGAAGAGCCTGTTTTTTCTTTTGATATGATGCAAAAGCGAAACAGCAATCCTATAAATACCCCGGTGAATCCTTTGTATTCGAGTATGTTTGAATTGTCGGTAGATGATGAAAATCAGGAGAATCTGCTGGTCTATGGTCAGGCACAATCCAGTTTCATACATCACGAATACCCGCTGCCTGAAAATTATGTAGGCCTGGTCAGTATCGATATCACCAATATTTCGGGTGCTGAATTATGGCCTGATGTCAGCTTTTTTCAGAAGAGGGATCTGGTAGCTTTGGATAATTTAAGAATACATGGTCGATCCAAGCTTTTTAATGATACGGATGCAGCGGACTACCTTGTTTTTCCCAACCCCGTTTCAGGATTATTGAGGATTCTTAACAAGGACCAGGACCAGTTTTTTTCCATCCGTATGTATAATACTGTGGGGCAGTTGATGTACACCAGGGATCATTTGCTTAATCAGTACTGGATTGATATGTCTGAATTCCCAGAAGCTGTTTATAAGCTCTGTATCTATGAAAACGATGAGCGGGTTTCGGTGCGTTCAATAGTTGTGGCTCATAAGAACTGATATCGAACCATAGGCCGTTCTGCTTGTTTACAAAGCAAATGGCATTAAATATGAGAACGGTAAAGTCAGTATACAGGGCCGATAAGGTAAATATGGGAGGAATAATAATAGACCAGCCTCTGCCCAATAATCATCTTGATAGAAAGGATCCATTCTTGCTGATCCATCACTGGTATAACAACATGTCTGGGGGCCGGATGCAAAAGGAGCTCGGTGTAGGGCCGCACCCTCACAGGGGATTCTCACCGGTAACAATCATTTACAAAGGTGCACTTCACCACAGAGACTCTCTGGGCAACAGCAGCATCGTTGAGGCTGGAGGTGTTCAATGGATGAATGCTGGTAAGGGGATAACACATTCTGAACGCCCGTCAAAGGAATTGGCTGAGCAGGGAGGTGAATTCGAGGTGATCCAGTTCTGGATCAACACACCGGCTAAACACAAAATGGAAGCTGCCAAGTATTATCCTTTGGAGAAAGAGGACATTCCGACTGTTGTATTGGATGATAAGGGTTCTGAAATGCACCTTATTGCTGGAGAGTATGATGCTGTTTCTGGTCCGGCAAAGTCTCAAAGTGATATGTTGGTGGCTAACTTATTCATAAAATCGGATTCAGAAGTACGAGTACAGACCAAGCCTGATTTTCATACCATCGCCTATCAGTTGAATGGCAAAACTGAAATTAACGATAAGAAAATTGGTGATAAAACGATGGTTGAATTTTCAAACGAAGGTTCGGAGCTTGTTATCAAGAGCCTGGAAGATTCAAGAATTCTGCTCTTATCCGGTAAACCAATAAATGAACCGATCAATAGTTATGGTCCATTCGTGATGAATACCACAACTGAAATTATGGAAGCCATTCGAGATGCGCAGATGGGTAAGATGGGTGTATTGATTGAAGAGTTTGATTAAGATCTGTTAATCAAGTGTAATTTCCGGTTCTATATTTTCAATACGTGATTTATCGCTGGCAAGAACAACTGCTTTCTGGTCTTTTCTTTCCTGCACGATAATACCATGCCAGGAAAGGCCGCAATCATTGTGAATCAGTGCATCATGAAGATAAAGTCTTGCTCCAGGCTCCAGGGTTATTTTTGTTCCGGCGGCCATGGATAAGCGGCAATAGATATGGAATTCTACCCCTGATCGTACTGTAATGTTGTGAACATTGTCGCGTGCGCCTTGCCAGTGAGTATCCTTGTCGATAATAATATCCCTATTGTAATCAGCGTCACACCAGTCACGGATGACAAGCTTCCGGTTCTTACTGCCAGGCTTATTGAAGCCTTTATGTATAAGACCCAATTGGCAGGGTGTTATAGCCATCTGACTGGCGTTATAATCCATCATATTATTAGAGAACAGGCTATCGCAGGGAGGAGCACCATTATTATCCCAGCAATTGGGGTGAGGAGGTGTGTCTTCGCAGCGGTCGTATTTCAGCCATGAGTGGCCCAACCCAAGAATGTGCCCAACCTCATGATTGAGCAGAGTAGCAAAGGACCAAAAGGGAGCATCGTTATCATATAGTCCTGCCATTTTGAGGGAGGTCCCCAGAGCTATTCCTGTCCCCGTTGCTTTATATCCTGGCGTTGCCACACTGTCGGGGTGGTGAGGCATGACAAAGATGTTGATGATTGAATCTTCACCAATCGCATATTTGTCAATTATGTCCCTGTTGTAATTGTTCCGGTATTTCCCCTTGTTGACATAATAGTACAATTCGGAATCCTTGTGTGTATAGTAGGCATCCATTCCGTCATTCTTGTGCAGGCGGTACTGGTAGGCTGCAGGAATGACAGGTGTATCATTGCCTGGTGGAAGGTTCATCTTCTCATTTTCCAACAGCCGCTTATTTGCATTATTGATCAGCGACCACATATACTGACGGCCTTCTTCGAGTGTAAAATTATTTTGCCCCTGGTCATCATACATAAAGTGGACATTTACCCGGATGTACTTGATGCGGGTAAGGCTATCTGGTGTATAGTACAGCGCTTCATTGCAATTATGCATGGCCTCCATTTCAAAGGCTGTTACAGAGTCAAGCTTATCGAGGGTGATGCTGTTCAGTTTTGGAGAACAGCTCAAAAAAAACATTGCTGTAATGAAGCAGATTATGCGCAGCATGATCAGATATTCATGCCACCACAAACACTGAGCACCTGACCGGTTATATAGCTAGACCTGTCTGAACCGAGATATACGCATGCTTCGGCGACATCATCTCCCAATCCAAATCTCTTGAGAGGAATATTGCTTACGTATTCTTCTTTGACTTTTTCTTCCAGCTCATCAGTCATTTCAGATTGTATAAATCCCGGGGCAATGGCATTGCATCGAATGCTTCTGGAACCAAGTTCCTTGGCTATGGATTTTGTAAACCCAATTATACCCGCTTTTGAAGCTGCATAATTTGACTGGCCCGCATTTCCAAAGACGCCGACAACAGAACTCATATTTATTATTGAACCAGACCTGTTTTTAAGCATTGGGCGTATAACTTGTTTGGTCAGGTTGAAAACAGATTTCAGGTTCACTTCCATCACGTCATCCCATTGCTCTTCAGACATTCTCATTATGAGTGTGTCTTTTGTAATACCGGCATTATTAATCAGGATATCAATTTTTGAAAAGTCCTCCATGACTTGTTTGACAAGTGCTTCTGATTGTTCATAGGAACTGGCATCTGACTGGTATGCCTTCAGTCTGTCACCAACATTCAATTCTGATATGATGGCTTCTGATGATGCAGATGACGACCTGTATGTAAATGCAACAGAGGCGCCTTCAGAAATAAATTTTTCAACTATGGCCTTACCGATGCCTCTTGATCCTCCTGTAATGAGTGCTGTTTTTCCTTCTAGTAGTCCCACGTTTAAATTGTATTGATGATTAAATGTGTTAATGTATCAAATAATGACTAATTCTTATAGCCTTGGTGTCATCTGATTCAATCCAAAGCTTGCGACTGCATGTATTAATAAATGCTGTCTTTTTTAATTTCTTCACTGAAGCCGGTGCTGTCACCATAAAACTCTTCGAACTCAAATTCGAATTCGTCTTCCCGTGTATTGATCTTTTCAAAATTCTGCTCTTCTTCAGCTGACTTTTGCTTGTATTTCTGACAGTCGATAAATTCAAGAAAACCACTCGGAGGGGTAGGGAACTCGGCAAGAGAGTTGAAGCCGCTGAGGCTATCCGCTTCCAGGGTTTGAAGGAATTTTTTAACGATGGGTTTTGCCATGACAGCACCCTGACCATCTTCAAGGGTCAGGAAGCGTATCCATTTATCGTCACCACCAACCCATACGCCTGTCACCAGTTCGGGAGTTATCGACATAAACCAGCCATCTGCGTAATCGTTTGTAGTTCCTGTTTTGCCGCCTGCCGGAGACTCAATTCCAAGTCCATAACCTCCACCCACATTATTTTTAAGCATGTCTACCATGACACCATTGTACAGTGAGTTTATAGCTCTCCGTGTTTCGGGAACACTGCTGTAAATGATCTTTCCCGTGCGGTCTTCTATACGGGAGACAAAAACAGGTTGGGTATAGATACCATCATTGGCAAAGGTCGTGTAAGCTCCTGCCATCTCATAGAGCGTAAGGTCCATAGAGCCCAGGCAAATGGAAGGAACATTAGGGACAATCAATTGCCCGTTCGGGTAAGTAGCATCTTTGCTGATGCCGGCATTATCCAATAGTTCCCGGATTACATTTACATTGCCCATCTCCTTGATCAATCGGACCGTAATGGAATTTTTGGAATACAGCAGTCCCTGGTACAGGTTGTACATATTGCCGGTGAATTCGCCATTGGCATTCGAAGGTGACCATTCCTTGTCTAGAGAGAAGCCGGCGTCACCGGGCGCAATGGTATATTGAATATCTTCATATTCCTGGCATGGCGATAGTCCCATCAAAGAAATACCAGTAGCATACACAAATGGTTTGATGGTTGATCCTACCTGCCTTCTTGAATTGACATGATCGTATTTGAAATAGTTGAATCCTGGTCCTCCCACCCATGCCTTGATATGACCTGTGACAGGATGTACGGCAAGCAAACTGGCCTGCATGTGCTGGTTATGATACTTAACCGAGTCGAGAGGACTCATCATCTTTGTTTCATAGCCCTGCTTGTTGTATGAAAATACCCGCATTTCGACGGGTGTATTGAACACTTTGGGGTAGTTTTCCTGAAGGGCCAGATAGCTTGATTTCAGTGCGTTGAATAAGCTGTCATTCTGAAGGAGTTTCGTGTAGGAGCCCTGTTTTTCTTTAAGGACCTGTTGTGTTTCTTCCGATGACCACGATTGCCTTTTGTTGTCTACGGCAATAAGTGTTTTGATCACATTCTCATTGAGGGCGATGCCATCATAGAGCTCTTGTGCATTCAGCTTATAGGATCCCAGGTATTTGTCATGGAGCGAAAGGTACCTGTCTGATTCCTTGACCTTCCTGTCCAGGGAAGCCTGTCTCAATTCTTTTTGAAAGGAGTCCGCTTCATGGGTCCACGGATTGAGGCTTCTCCATACCTGCCAATATCTTTCCTGCAGGGCTTTCATATGTCCTTCCAGGGCGTTTTCAGCGTATCCCTGATAGGTGAGATCTAGGGTGGTATAGATTTTCAGGCCATCGGTGTATATGTTATAGTCAGAACCATCTGCTTTTTTGATGCCTTCTTCATTGAATAAATTGCGAAGCCATTTTGTCAACTCAGATCTGAAGTAGGGTGCAGGCCCCATGTCATGGGCTTCACGACTGAAATTACTCATGTCAACAAGGGATTCTCGTATGGAATCGCTGACCAAGCTGTCAAGATCAAAATATTTTTCAACCTGTTTAAGTACCACATTGCGTCGAGCTGTCGCGTTTTCCGGAAATCGCACCGGGTTATACAAACTGGGGTTCTGAAGCATACCTACCAGGGTGGCTGCTTCAGCCATATCCAGGTCTTTCTGATCTTTACCAAAATAAGTTTGAGCAGCAGCCTGTATTCCATGGGCACCATTTATAAACTCGAATTTATTGAGATACATGGCCAGAATCTCTTCCTTGGTATAGCTCTTTTCAAGTTTGATAGCCGTAATCCATTCGCGTACCTTGGTTTGAACAAGGCTCATGACCCGTTGCAGTTTATTCATTCCTGCCAGGGATTGCCTTTTATAAAGGAGCTTTGCCAACTGCTGTGTTACCGTACTCCCTCCTCCCGAGCTTTCCTTTCGAAGAAGGACAGTTTTTAGGGCTACACGAAACAAGGCCCGGATATCAACACCGGAATGGCTTTCAAAGCGCACATCTTCGGTAGCAAGTAAGGCTTTGAGTACATGGGGGTTGATTTCCTCGTACTTGATCAGTTCCCTGTTTTCTACATAGTATTTGCCATAGGCAATGCCCTGGACATCATAGATGACTGATGCTTCATCGTATTCCGGGTTTTCGAGATCTGAAAAAGAGGGCAGGTCACCCGAGGCTGTATTTGCAATAAATACAATGAGTGAACCGAAACCTATGATAATAAGTAACCAAAAAGCTATTGTTGCTTTCCTCAGGTTTGAAAAGGATTTCGATTCTAGTTTATCCCACAAATTCATTGGACCCTAAAAATATGGCTTTAAAGCCAAACAGATACAGTAAAACATATTTCTTGAAGACGAAAATAAATGATGGATGAATCAGTTGCAGAAGCTTGCTTCAAATTCTCGTTTGACATAGCTGTTTTCATCGACTGTAATATCAATCTTGGCTCTGAATCCCTGGTTATCCATTTCTATTATATCAAAATAGCCCTGTGATGCTATAATGCTGTTGCTTAATGCCGGGTCAATCATTTCTATTGTGAAAGCCTCGAAGATGTCGGTATCAATAAAAAGCTCTTGCCTGTCTGTATCATTCTGGGCTATAAATTTCAGACGAAGACCCCTGGGTTCTTCCCCGCAAATCAATGCCGAATCATTGATTTCTCCAAAGGCCTCAATCAGCAGCTGATCACCATTATGCATAGTGTATCGTGCGCTGCTGATCTCAAAGGATTTTCCGTTGATTAAACCATCGACTGGGTTCTCATTGGTATTGTCATCCTTATTACAGGAGAAACAAATTATTGTCAGTATAAAAAGGTATCTGAGTGACATGGTTCCTTTTTTTCAAAGTTACGGCTTTAAGGAAGACGGATTTTTTAAATTATTCATAAAATGGCTAATCCAGAGGCATTGATAAATATCAGAGGAATTCAGACAACTCAAGCCATCGATCTTCCATGACAGATAATTTTTTTTCAATTTCACCCATTTCTTTGGACAACTCCTGTATCTGAATGCTGCTTAGTTCAGTATCCTGGAATGATACTTCGATATCAGATTTCCTGTTCTCCATTTTTTCAATGTCTTTTTCAAGCTGCTGCAGTTCCATTTTCTCTTTATAGCTCAATTTTCGAGCTTCGGGTTCTTCTTTATCAAGCACTGCCAATTGTTCGGTTGGCGCTTCCTTCGAAGCAGATTTTTGGTAATCCGAAATCCTGAAATCTGAATACCGTCCATTGTAATCTTTGATTCTGCCATCACCCAGCATGACAAAACTGTGATCTACAATTTTGTCCATGAAGAAGCGATCGTGGGATGTAATAAGCAGGCAACCATCATAGGACATAAGGAATTCTTCCAGAACATTTAAAGTAATCACATCAAGGTCATTGGTCGGTTCATCCAGGATGAGAAAATTAGGATTGCCCATCAATACCCTTAACAGATTGAGACGTCTTTTTTCTCCTCCACTGAGTTGTGAGACAAAAACCTGTTGCTGTGATCTGGGGAACAGGAAATTTTCTAAAAGTGATTCGGCAGTCAGTTTTCTGCCTTTCTTCAGGGGAATGTAGTCAGCTATATTCCTAATGGCATCAATAACCCGCCAATCGTCACGTAAATTTTCGTTGTCCTGTGTATAGTATCCAAACTTTACGGTATCGCCAACAATGACCTTACCTGAGTCTGGTGCTAATTTTCCTGTAAAAATATTGATCAGCGTTGTTTTACCACTGCCATTGGGTCCGGCAAGGCCAATTCTTTCTCCTTTTTTGAATTTGTAGCTGAATGATTCGACTATTTTATGAGAGCCAAAAGCTTTGCTGATGTTATGCAATTCCAGAATCTTTGCTCCCAGCCTTTGCATGTCGATTTGAATTGACAAATGCTGCTGATCCTGTTTTTCTTTTGCTTGTGCTTCAATGTTTTCGAATTTATCTATACGAGCCTTTGCTTTTGTTCCTCTGGCTTTGGGTTGACGACGAATCCACTCCAGTTCTTTCTTGTAGAGTTTTTTTGTTTTGTCCAGGCTGCTTTGCTCAGACTGTATGCGGGCAGATTTCTTTTCAAGGTAATCGGAGTAATTACCTCTGTATACAAACAACTGGCTCTTTTCGAGTTCTACAATCTCGTTACACACCCTTTCCAGGAAGTACCTGTCGTGGGTGACCATAAATAGGCTGAGTTTGTTGCGGCTCAGATAATCCTCCAGCCATTCTATCATGTCGATATCAAGGTGGTTGGTCGGTTCGTCAAGAATCAAAAATTCTGGTTCGTCTATGAGTAGTTTTGCCAGGGCCAGGCGTTTTCTCTGACCTCCCGAGAGTGTTCCGACAATTTGGGTATAATCATGGATTTTGAGCTTGCCCAATATTTCTTTGACCTTCTCCTCAATATTCCATGCTTTAAGGTCTTCAATTTTTTCTATGGCTTTCTGGATAGCCTCTGAGTCAGATTTGATCGTCGCTAATTCAAGTTCTTTTACTGCTTTAATAGCCAGGTTATCAGAATCCAGGGCTGCATCGATAACTGTTGCGCCCATATCCAGCTCAGGCTCCTGTTCCAGGTATCCTACGCGTAGGTCTTTATGAAGATTGAGACGGGCATTTTCACCTTCCGGAGCCTCTTCTCCAGCTATCAGTTTTAGCAGGCTTGTTTTGCCGGTACCGTTTTTTGCGATAAGGGCTATTTTTTGCCCTTTCGAGATAGATAGATTGATGCTGTCAAAAAGCAGTTTATCACCAAATGATTTGGATACGTTTTCAAGGCTGAGGTATTCCACATTTTAAGTATTGCTGCAAAAATATTCCTAAAATGAGAATGCTTGCGGTATTTTGACAAAAAAGGAGGCCCAAATGTTCAGACCTCCCAACGCCCCACTAGGAAGCTCTTTTATAATGTTTGGATTTATATTTCTCGACCTGTCTTCTGAGTTTTTCAGCAGCATTGTCCAGTGCTATATCATGTTTTGGACCTGTTCCTTCTACAAACACATCTTTGCCTTTCAGTCGTGCATGTAGTTTTACTTTTTTCTCTGGGTGTTTGTTGCCTCGGAAAAACACTTTTATGGATTCGACAAACGGGTAGTTATTAAAATACTTCTGAAGTTTTTCTCTAGCATAGCTTTCAAAATAGTTCATTCCTTCAATTAAATCCTTCTCTACTCTAATATCCATAACTTAGATTTTGATTAGTTAAAAATTATTTCAAAATACAAAGCCACCCTTCGGTAGCCCTACTCTAATAAATCTAATGAATTGCAATTTAAGTTACAATTAGACTTTTGATTTTTTAGCGTCCTATATTGGGGCCCGTTTCGATTCAAATCTGTCCTGCTTTTGTCAAAAAAGCTAGCATTGATTTTCTTTCTTTTTCAGTCATGGGTGAAGGCTATTCAAACTTGTCTCTGCAATGATATTTGATTTTATAAAATTGTTCCAAACCACCTTCTATGACCTTAATAACTATCAATGCAGACATTGCATTCAATCCAAGATTGGATAAAAGAAAACTGAAGGATGTAGATGTTTCAAGCCTGTCGTAAAGATGTTTTATTTCTATCCCTTAAAGCGTTAAAATTTCAGATAGGTAGATTGAAGGGCGTTTCCCGGCTGGGAATCATCCTTTTATTATTTTACCAATTTCTTGATTTTGATGCCAAACCAGGCATAGATTAATGTCATAAACGGACTGATGTAGTTGAATATGGCATAGATAAAATAATCGGAAACAGAAACGCCCAATACAGAACTCTGATACGCGCCACAGGTATTCCACGGTACCAGGACAGAGGTGACCGTACCGGCATCTTCAAGGGTCCGGCTGAGGTTCTCAGGGGCAAGCTCCCTGTCTCTATAGGCTTTTTCAAACATTTTACCTCCAACAACAATGGCCATATACTGGTCTGATGCGGTTACATTGAGCGTCACGCATGAACCCACAGTGCTGGCTACAAGTCCAAAAGTAGATTTTGCAAGTTTGAGCAGGGAGTCGCTGATTCTGGCTAGTGCTCCTATAGCCTCCATGATACCTCCGAAAACCATAGCGCATATGCAAAGCCATACAGTATTCATCATGCCAGACATGCCTCCTGAGCTGAATAGATCATTCATGTCAGGGTTGCCTGTGTCGAAACTCACATCAACAGTCATGGCGTTCATGACACCTTTGTAGGCAGATAGAATAGTATAATGCGATTCCCCTGATGCGGTCATAACAGCCTCAGGTTGAAAAATAAGTGCGAAAACACCTCCCAACAGTGCTCCTAGGAGCAGGGCTACTGTTGGTTTTGTTTTTTTGATAATCATATAAATGACAAAAACCGGGACGATAAAAAGCATAGGAGATATAGTGAAAGTTGAAAGGATGAGCTCCTGAATGCTTTTGGGGTCTGCCGCTCCTGACACATCTGCTGTAAATCCAATAATTGTAAAAATGATTAGTGCTATGCTGATGGATGGAATCGTTGTCAGCATCATATATCGTATGTGTTTGATCAGTTCAGATCCTGCTATGGCGGCAGCCAGATTTGTCGTATCACTAAGTGGGGACATCTTATCTCCAAAGTAAGCACCAGAAATAACGGCACCTGCTGCAATAGCGGGATTGATGCCCATGGATTGTCCAATCCCGACCAACCCAATACCTACTGTTGCAGATGTCGTCCATGAGCTTCCCGTTGAAAGAGAAATAATGGCGCATATAATCACAGTGGCTGGAAGGAAAATAGCCGGTTTGAGAATCATAAGTCCATAATAAATCATGGCAGGAATGACACCACTTAGAAGCCAGGTTCCCGCCAGTGCCCCTACTAGAAAAAGAATCAATAGTGCTTCGCTGATAGATTTGATATTCAATGCCACCTTATTGATCATGGCATCATAGCGTACCTTATTGAATATGCCCACAATGAAAGCAATTGCTCCTCCCAAAAGCAATGCCATCTGGTTAGATCCTGAAAGTGTATCGTCTCCGAAGACAATTACATTGCAACTCAGAAGTATGACTAGGGCAATAAGAGGGATAAGCGCTTCGAATAAATTAAGTTTTTTGTTCTGTTTGATTTCGTCGTTGTTATTCTCCATAGCATTTAGGTGCTTCCGAATATAATTCAATTTTAATAAACAGAAGCCAAGAGCTGTCAGACATTCCTTACTGTCTTCATGAATAGTTCCAACTTTTTTTGATCCAACCGATCTTGGGTCCTTACTCCTGAGCAGAGGTCAAGACCATAAGGTTGTACAGTTTGAATAGCCTGAATGACATTTTCGGATTTAAGGCCGCCTGCCAGGAATACCGGAATTTTTACTTTTTCTACGATGCTTTTGCTGATCGTCCAGTTGTGGGTTCTCCCTGTTCCCCCCAGTTCTTTGACGGCTGTGTTAGGTGAACCGCTGTCCAATAACAGGACGTCTGAACTTTCTGCATATACTTGGGCTTTGTCGATATCCTCATTAGCAAGGACGTGAACAACTTGAACGATTTTCAAATGGGGAAATTCAGACTTCAACTGTCTGCGTGTCCCGGCTTCAAGATGATCTGTAAGCTGAATGTGGCTTGATTTAACCTTGAGATACTCTTCAGCAATACTTTCAAAGTGGGTTTTACTTGTGAGGTAATAACTGTCTATTTGTCCCGGCAATGTTTCAATTATAGAGCCAGCTTCTTTCGCCGTAATTGGTCCTGGTCCACTGGGCATTGGACCCACCAATCCTAAAACATCTGCGCCTGCTTCAATAGCTGTTTGAGCCTCGTCGACACTTTTAATACAACAGATTTTTACTTTCATGTATATAGCTTTGAATGAACTTAAAGAACCTCCCTACATGCAGACCATCAGCCAATGCATGGTTAATCTCTACATTGATTGGCATTTTAACAACACCTTCCGAAGTGCTGTACTTTCCAAAGCTAATTCTTGGTATGCCTGGATTTATATGTGAGTCGTAAGCATGTTTTATACTTGTAAACTCAATCCAGGGGAGTGAACTGAAATAAATGAGGTCTTCTTTGTTTCCTGATGGATCAAATGATTTAGTCTTTTTGAGATCATTAATGATTTTTTCTGAGCTTTCGCAAAATTTTTCAAGCTCCTCAACATAGTCATAGTAGGCAAAACCGAAGCTTTCATCGTCATAAAGTACGGTGGAGCCCCCATGGATTAAATGGTATTCCCGGAGACTTTCTCCATCAAAACGTAGCCTGAAATTCACTATATTATTGGCCGCTCTAATGCATACATGCATGCAAGCCATGAAAAAGGACAGGTTTTCTTTTCTACAATAATCAAGCAAGTCCGTGACATCCACTTGTGCTGTTACATTAAAGAAAGGATCATCAAAGCCTTTGTAAAATTCATAGGCTTTCTTTCTTGGCCAATCCGATATATCAAAGCTATTGAAAAGCATAAAAAAGCCGGGATTATTCCCGGCTCAAAATATCAATAATTCATTTGTTAAAAACGGTATCTAAGGCCAATTTGCATTCTCCATCTAGAGAATTGGCTAAAATCATTGAAAAAAGTATTCTTAAGGTCTGGATCAAAGCTGTATACCGGATTTCCATCTGTAACAGATACCGCTATTGGTTGAGCTAGAGATGTACCTGTGGCAAACTGTCTGACTCCCCATGAGGAATTAATCAAGTTGCCTATATTCAGGATATCAATGCTAAGTTGAAATTTATTATCCGATCCTTTGATACCTATATCCTGAAGTATTCTCAAATCCCAGGTATTATACCATGGTGAAAGAGCAGCATATTTTTCAGCAAACGATCCCCGGTTGGAAGACAAGTAATCGTCCTGTGCTATAAATTCCTTTAAGGCAGTAGCTTGTTCTGCTTGATTGCTTCCACTAAAATTCATTTGATCTATTTCTCCATCCGTAGGAATGTAAAGTAGATCGTTAAGGACAGAGCCATCATTGTTTATATCTCCGGCATAGGTATAGCTGTATCTGTTACCCTCTACGTATTCAAAGAATAGACTGACCGTGGTGGCAAAGTTTTCATTGGCCCATGGAATACGCTTAGAGGCTACACCAACAATTCTATGCCTGTTACCATATAATGATGGCGCAACAAGCGGCGCATTAGTGTGAGTTGGGTTGGCTGGGTTCCTGTCATAAGCATCAGAGGAAATCTCGGCATCTATTGACATTACGTCAGTAGCTTTTAGGTAATTATAGGCCAATTTCAAGTAGGTATCATTCCAGTTTCTTTCAATGGAAAAAGAAGCATTAAATGAATATCCTCCATCTACGTTTGTAAACACATATGCATTTGTAGGAGCACCAAATACAAGAACACGGTCGTCATTGGTGTATACAGGCCTTGGGTCAGGTCCTGATAGTGAACCTGTAGGAAGCCTTAAACCGTAATTGTTGACAACCTGAGCTTGCAGATCTTTCGTATAAAGAAGATCAACAGTAGCTATCCAGCCATCTCCGAATTGGCGATCATATCCTAAGCTTGTACGCCAAACCTGAGGAAATTTGAAGTCTGGATCTGTCATGTTGTAAAAATAGAAATTAGGATTGGCGACCTGGTTGCCAATCCATACAAATGGAAATCGACCTGAGAATAAACCGGTACCACCTCTCAATTGAGCCGATCGGTCACCGTTGATGTCGTAATTAAATCCGATTCTAGGATTGATCAAAGGAGTTGATGATGGCAGTGCTGTATGTGCAAATGTGATATCATTGCCTTCTTCATCTGAATAAACGATATCTCCATCATAGCAACAGTTTCTGTCAATATTTTCCTGAATCTTATCAGCCGTATTGAAGTAGAGTGGAAAATCAAAGCGCAATCCGAAACTCATATTCAAGTTATCATTGAGTTGGATTTCATCCTGAGCATAGATTGAAAATTGACCAAGATTTGTTTCAGCAAGTGCCCAAGTTCCATCTGCATTGTTGGAATTGAAAACGGCTTCGGCTGTTTCTACTGTTTCATCAAGGGCACCACTGTTTATATATGCTTCAAATTCTTCGATCGGAATGTCCGGTGCAAATGCTGAACCTCCGTAAACGCCAAGATTGAATGAATTATTGAAATCAAAGCGTTCAAAGGCTGCTCCGAAGGTCCATGTATGAGTTCCGCTGAAAATATTGAACTCGTTTTTGACCTGGAATACATCCTGGTCCAGTACATTGTTTATTGAAAATGGTTCATGCCCAGCGATAATATATCGAATACCATCCTTAGATATATTTACTACAGGAAAGGCGGTAGACATCGGATCCCTCGAATCCCGGAACTGGGTGTAGCCAGCACTGAACTTATTAGCATATTTAGAACCAAAGAATGATTTCAACTCTGCCCTGAATTGATGTAATGTATTGTTGATTCTATAACCACTGTTCTGAAACTGCAAGCTTAAGAAATCAGGACCACGTCTGCCTAATGCTGAAGGGTGAGCAGGATTATCATTGTATGCATCTAGGAAATTATAGGTTGCAGACAGTTTGTGGTTGTTGTTGATGTTGAAGTCAAGTTTTAAAAGTCCCTTTACATTATCCTCGTCGTGAATATATCCTTCGCTGGCACCGGTATCATACCCATATCTACTGTTTAATAGACTGGAAACGAGATTCATGTCTGTAACACTGACTCTTGATACATTTCCTCCATTGACGCTACTGCCGCTTGGAACCCATAGTGACCCAAGATCGGATCTGTCTTCTTTTTCAAAATTGGCGAAGAAGAATATTTTGTTTTTTACAATTGGACCTCCCACGCTAAAGCCAAACTGTGTTTGCTTGGGATCTCCCTTGAAAATACTCTCACCATCTACCTTTCCTCCTGTTAGATCAGAGTTTCTGAAAAACCCAAAAACAGTTCCGTGAAATTCATTGGTGCCTGACTTTGAAACAGTGTTAATCGCAGCTCCGGTAAATCCTGATTGAGTTACATCGTAAGGAGCAATAGCTACATTGATTTGTTCAATGGCATCCAGGGAAATCGGTTGGGCATTGGATTGCCCCCCTGGGGTAGCTGCATCCAATCCAAAAGGATTGTTGAAGACGGAACCATCCAAGGTATAATTGTTGAATTGGTCGTTCCTTCCGGCAAACGATCCACCTTCAGCAGCCATAGGGTTAAGTCTTGTGTAATCAGAAGCTGACCGACTTATTGTAGGCAGATTGTTGATTTCATCTGATGATAGAGAAGTGGCAGGGCCAGTACGCTCACCATTGAGAATCGGATCCATATTGGCGGAAATAACCACCTCATCTGCTACGACTCCTTCTTCCTGGAGATTAAAATTTAAATTGAGTTTTTGTCCCAGTTCGAGATAAACATTTTGTTCTACGCCTGGAGTAAAACCCAGGTATTCCACTGTAATAGTATAAGGTCCGCCAATACGCATATTTTTGATTGTAAAGCGACCGTTATCAAATGTTGTTACAGCATATTGAGTCCCACTGGGCATATGGACTGCAAGGACGGTGGATCCTATTAAAGATTCTCCATCATTATTGGTTACGATACCGCCTAAGGAAGATGTGGTAACCTGGGCAAAGGCAATACTACTCATGAAGCAGAATATTGCCACTAAAGGTGTTTTCATTGTGTAAGTTTTAATTCTGTGTTAACTTAATCGTATTACTCAGTTAAATTACAAGCAATCGAATACTTGAAAGAACTTAATTCCTAACATATGTTGAAAAATGTGATGTTTTAAAACTTCATTTCCACCACGGCACGAGAGGCAATACCAACAAGGGGGGGATTCAATTTATAGATTTTCACCTTAGCCCCTGTCACCTTGTCAAGATGCCTCAATCTTTCAATGATATTATATGCCACTGTCTCGATCAGTTTGCAGGTTTTTTTCATCTCTTCGTCAATGATGGCATAAACGTCTTCATAATTGACTGTATCGAAGATATTGTCATCATTGGAATCAAAGCTTTTAAGCTCTATGGAGACGTCACAAATAAACCTGTTGCCCCGTTTTCTTTCTTCATCATAAAAGCCGTGGTATGCTTTGAATTCAAGGCCTTCCAAAGAGACTATTGTTTTCATAATCTGGAATTTTTGCCTAAGATGGTATTTGCCGGGTTAATCTACAAATATGGAAACAGAAAAGTCCACCAATCTTTCAGGTCCTAAATCAACAAAAGATCAAAAAGCAGGTGGACTCTTTCCTTACATTGTGTTGGAAGTCCGATCTAAAAGATGGGGATTATCATGGTTAAACAGTGATTCAAAGATAGCTGCAGGGAGCACCTTATTTATCAGTAATTCCACCCGAGTGGTACTAAGGGAAAACGCGGGTTTTTAGATTATTTTTCCGCTCAGCAAGCCATCAATCCATTCATATTATCATACCTTTACGGCTCATAATTAAACCATATGAATCAGAAAGCACAATCTTCAAAGACAGACAGGTATAGTCATCATGATTATTATGTCATCGATGATCTATTAAAGGAGGATCACCTGCTAGCACGCGAAGCAGTCAGGGAATGGGTGAAGTCGGAGGTCAGTCCGATCATCGAAGATTATGCCGAACGTGCAGAGTGTCCCAATCACCTGTTTAAAGGGCTTGCGGAAATCGGTGCTTACGGCCCAAGTCTTCCTGTTGAATATGGTGGAGGCGGTATGGATGAAATGGCTTACGGCGTCATCATGCAAGAACTTGAGCGCGGTGATTCCGGTATTCGATCCATGGCATCCGTACAAGGGTCCCTAGTGATGTTTCCCATTTACAAGTTTGGTAGTGAAGAACAAAAGAGAAAGTATTTGCCGAAGCTCGGTTCGGGCGAGATGATCGGTTGCTTTGGTCTTACAGAACCGGACCATGGCTCCAACCCGGGAGGTATGCAGACACACTTTACAGATGATGGAGACCATGTCATATTGAATGGTTCTAAAATGTGGATAACCAATAGCCCAGTAGCTGATATAGCCGTTGTATGGGCCAAAAATCCAGAAGGTAAGATTCAGGGTCTTATCGTTGAAAGGGGTATGGAAGGCTTTTCTGCTCCGGAAATACATGGAAAGTGGTCCTTGAGGGCAAGCATTACGGGCGAACTCGTATTTGAAGATGTCAGAGTGCCGAAGTCTAATATTCTTCCAAATGTATCAGGCCTTAAAGGACCTTTGTCATGCCTTTCAAAAGCGCGCTATGGCATTGCTTGGGGCGCTGTAGGAGCTGCTCTGGATTGCTACGATTCGGCCTTGCGATACAGCCTTGAGCGTAAGCAATTTGATAAGCCGATCGGCCAGTTCCAGTTGACCCAAAAGAAGTTGGCTGAGATGATTACAGAGATCACCAAAGCTCAATTATTGGTGTGGAGGCTGGGCAACCTAGCCAATGAAGGCAAGGCCACGCCGGCTCAAATCTCTATGGCTAAGCGTAACAATGTCCTCATGGCTCTTGAATGTGCCCGTGAAGCACGTCAGATTCACGGAGGTATGGGTATCACCAATGAATATCCGTGTATGAGGCATATGATGAACCTTGAGACGGTGCTTACCTATGAAGGTACACATGATATCCACCTACTGATTACAGGGATGGATGTGACAGGTTTGAATGCATTCAAATAGCACACATCAGCTTTCATCTTTACAGATAGGCTTTGTTATGACATTTTGATGGGGATTTTTGAGTATTTCATCGAATTTCCTATTCGAAAAGGGGCTTCGTTTGTATCTTCAATGCCCTGTAAAGACAGCTTTTCACGACAAATTCACACTGACTGTTCACAGGACTTATTTATAAAGAAAAAATCGATCTAGTATGAAAAGAATATTGTTTGCATGCACAATCATGTTGGCGCTGTGCGTGGGCAACCTTGTAGCCCAGAATGTAGAACTTCCTGACGGCGTGAAGAAGAACGCATCTGTGGAAGGGATTACAGAGTATGAGTTGGACAATGGTTTGAGAGTACTTCTCTTTCCTGACCAATCAAAGCCTACAATTACAGTTAATGTAACCTACCTTGTCGGTTCTCGTCACGAGGGCTATGGCGAAACAGGAATGGCTCACCTTCTTGAGCACCTTGTTTTTAAGGGGACACCCGATCACCCGGATATTCCCCAGGAATTAACCGAGCATGGTGCTCGTCCCAATGGAACAACATGGTATGACAGGACCAACTATTTCGAAACATTCAGTGCTACAGATGAAAACTTGAACTGGGCACTTGATATGGAATCTGACAGGATGGTCAACTCCTTTATTGCCAAAGAAGACTTGGACAGCGAAATGACTGTTGTCCGAAATGAGTTTGAATCAGGAGAAAACAGCACGGTAGGTGTATTGATGAAAAGGACTATGGGTGCCGCTTTCCAATGGCATAACTACGGAAAGTCAACGATAGGTGCACGTGCCGATCTTGAAAATGTGCCTATTGAAAGATTGCAGGCATTCTACAGGAAATATTATCAGCCGGATAACGCCGTGTTGACGGTGGCAGGTAAGTTCAATGAACAACAAACGCTCGAACTTGTCAATGAGTATTTCGGTAAAATACCGCGTCCGGAAAGAGAGCTTATTCCGACCTATACGAAAGAGCCAACGCAGGATGGTGAAAGACTGGTAACCTTGAGAAGGGTAGGCGATGTACAGAACGTATCCGTCGTATATCATTCAGCTCCTGGTCCTCACTCTGACTACGCGGCTGTTTCAGTACTTGAACAAATTCTTACCAACGAGCCCTCAGGCAGGTTGTACAAGGCTTTGGTTGAAACCAAGCTGGCTTCTTCTCAATGGGGGTTTGCGCCGGGATTAAAAGAAGGAGGCTTTATCTACCTAAATGCAGACGTAAGAAAAGAAAACGACCTTATGGCAGCCAAGGAAGCTATGCTGGCTGCCCTGGACGATATCTCTGTTAACAAGCCAACCGAAGAAGAAGTCGAAAGAGCTAAGACCAGCATCCTGAAAGACTTTAATCTTCAGTATAATAATTCTGACAGGGTAGGTCTGGCGATGAGTGAATTTATTGCCCAGGGTGACTGGCGATTGGGACTGTTATACAGGGATAGGGTTGAAGCGGTGTCCGTAAATGATGTAGTCCGCGTTGCTGAAAAGTACCTGGTTCCTTCCAACAGGACAATAGGATTGTTTATTCCTGATATGGAACCTGTAAGGGCAGAGATTCCGGATGCTCCGGATGTAAGGGCCCTTGTAGCCAATTATAAAGGAAAGGAGGAAGTAGCTGTGGGTGAAGAATTCGATCCTTCTCCTTCCAATATTGAAAGCAGGGCAGCTAAAGGTGAAGCTGATTCAGGACTTGAGTTTGCCCTTCTCAGAAAAGAGAACAGGGGAGATGCTGTAAGAGCGACTATGACAATGCGCTATGGCAGTCCTAAGACCTTGCTTGGCAAAAACGATGCAGCAAGTTTTGCCGCTTCAATGATCAATAGAGGAACTTCGACAATGAGTCGACAGGATATCAAGGACAAACTGGATGCCCTTGAAGCCAGGGTCAGCATATTTGGAGGTTTGTCCAGTGCCAGTGTTCGAATTGAAACAACCAATGAAAACTTACCTGCAGTGGTTGACCTCGTATCTGAAATACTTAAAGACCCCGTATTCCCGCAGGAAGAATTTGATAAAATTAAGGAGCAAAGGCTGTCATCTCTTGAAGAAAGCCTTTCGGATCCACAATCTCTTGCCAGCAATAAATTCAGCAGGTTGCTGAGCCCTTATCCAAAAACAGATGTGCGTTACAGCAGGACCATTGAAGAACAGATTGAAGATATCAAAGCCCTTACGCTGGATGAGGTGAAGAGTTTCTATGCAGAAAACTATGGAACCAGCAACGCTACGGTTTCAGTTGTAGGAGACTTTGATGAAGCAGTTATAAAAGAGAAAATTATCAGTCACTTTGGTGGATGGGATAGCCCTTCAAACTATAAGAGGATTGAAAACCCTTATATTGAGATTACGCCTGGTGATGAGGAGATCAACACGCCGGATAAAGCGAATTCATTATTCCTTGCAGGAATGACATTGCCATTTGGTGATGAAAGTGAAGACTATGCGGCTCTTCTGGTAGGAAACTACATGTTGGGTGGTGGATTCCTTAATTCACGCCTGGCTACAAGGATTCGGCAGCAGGATGGATTGAGTTATGGTGTAGGATCCTTCTTTAACGCTTCTTCTATGGATGAGGCAGGTTCATTTGGTGCTTATGCTATTTCTGCGCCAGAGAATACGGCAAAAGTGCAGGCTGCCTTCAAAGAAGAGATTATGAAAGTGATCAATGAAGGTTTTACTGCCGAAGAACTTGAAGCTGCCAAGTCAGGATGGCTTCAGTCTCAGAATGTAAACCGTTCTCAGGATGCCAGTTTGATGGGTATGCTAAGCACAAACCTGTATCTGGATAGAGATATGATGTGGAGCCAGGCACTGGAAGATAAGGTTTCATCTCTTACAGTTGAACAAGTCAACTCCGCGATGAAAAAGTACATTCACCCGAACAAGATGGTGTATGTAAAGGCGGGAGATTTTGAAAAACTCAAAGAAAACATCAAACCATAAATCATAAAGCCTCTCCGAATTCCGGAGAGGCTTTTTTTATGAAACAAAATTCTAAATTTCCAAGAATTATTCCCTGCACGCTTTTTTAGCAGCAGCCAGTTCATCCTTGTTGGCGATTTCCTGCAGTGATCCATCTTCATAAACTATAGTCACAGGGTAAACAAGTCCTGGCCTTTCTTTTGCATCCGGGTTATCTCTTTTCCAGGCTCTGAGAGTTTTCTTCATTTCCATCCTGTTGGCTACTTCAACTTCGCTATCATCAGGGAAGCTCAGGCTCACAGGGAATTCCAGTTTGAAACAAGCTTTGAAGTGTCTTGGCTTAGGCGGGAAATTATCTCTACAGTCTCTTATAAGCCTGCGGATTTCTTGACGGCTTTCGACAGAGACTACTTCACCTTCCTGCGTTATTATTTCTACTGGAAATACAATGTGAGGTCTTCCTTCAACATCTGGGTTGGCTTCTTTCCATGCCTGCAATTGCACCTTGCCATCTTCAAAAGATTCGATTACAATGGTCGTGCTATCCGGAAGAAGCAAAGAAACAGGGAATACCAATTCCACACAGCCATGAATGCCCGCGTTGAGGTTTTTCTGAATTTCATATGATTCAACAAATCCATAATTTTCAACGTCAATTGCTTCTTCTTCCTTGGTACAGGAAGCCAGAAAAAGTCCCAGTACCAATATGGTTACAAGATTAAATTTGATCTGAGGTTTGAACATGATATTTAATTTTAGTTTTATAATCAATAACACCCTAAGAATACCGGGATAGCAATTTTGTACTCTATTAAACTGTTAAAATTTCTTTAAGTCTATTAAAAAACCTGAAATCTGAATAATCAGCAAGACATATTGTTGTGGGAGCAGCTCAAGTCGGGTCAGCGGAAGGCACTGGAAAGCATATATAATATATACTGCGACAGTCTGGTATATTACGGCAAAGGACTGTGCCCCGATATTGAACTGGTAGAAGACGCTATCCATGATGTATTTGTGAAAATCTGGACCAGAAGAGAAAATTTATCCCAGACAGATAATGTAAAGGCTTACCTCCTAGTATCTGTACGACATAAGATTCTAAAGCTGTTGAAAAAAAATAGTAAAATCGAACCAAATGTTGAAGACAAAAGTTTTTCTACTGAAGAAGCTTCTGTAGAGGATCATATTATAGAGGAGGAGTTTAGAATTGAGATGAGTGGTAAGTTGAAAAACGCTTTTAATGTGCTTAGCCAGAGACAAAGGCAGGCCATATACCTGAGATACCAGGAATCTATGGAGTACGAAGATATTTGCCGGCTTATGGAAATCAATTACCAATCGGTTCGGAATCTGATCAGCAGTGGCATAAAGAAATTGGCTGTAGATTTAAAAAAGAAACTTTAGAAAAGATGAGTACAAAAGGAGTAAACAAGTCTTTTATAGCTGTAATGAAAAAATTCTTTTACATCGGATTTGTAGCACTAGCGGTATCAAGCCTCATGATATCCTGCAGTAAGGATGATCCAATAGAAACAGATGCTGAACTGCAACCGTACTTTGATCTTTTTGCGGAGGAGGCTGCCAAAAGAGGGATTACAGTGGATTATATTGCAGCAAGAATAGAAGGTTTGTTACAGGATATACCTAATGAAACAGTGCAGGGGCAGTGCTTTTATAATGAGAATATCCCCAATAAAGTTATTGTAGATATCGATTACTGGAATGAAGCCACAAAATCTGAAAAGGAATTTATCATTTTTCATGAGTTGGGCCATTGTTTTCTGGATAGGGAGCACTTGAATACGGCGAATCCTGATGGTACTTGTGTAAGTATTATGCATGCCAATCCAGGGGTATGTCGCTTTGATTTGAACAGCGATACCAGAGAGGACTACCTTGATGAATTGTTTTTTCAATAATTAAAATAAATGTCAGCGGATTTAAAAGATAGGATTCTTACATATGCCACAGATAGCGACTTCATCCAGTGGGTACAGACTGGCTACAGGCATGATAATGACCGCTGGCATAACTTGAGAGAAGATTCAGAGACCTCCGCCCTAATCGAGGAAGCAATTCAATTGGTGACAGCACTTGATTTCAGCCTAGAAGCTATCAATCCCTCCAGGAAAAAAGCTCTGTTTGGGAGAATACGCCAAGACATAGATACACTTGAATCGACAGACCAAGAAACAAAGACTTTTTCGATTCGACGATTATGGCCTGCGCTGACAGTAGCTGCCAGTTTTCTCATCTTGGTCAGCATCTTTTGGCCGGGAAGCAATTCTTCAGAAATATTATCAACGCCTTATGCTTCCACTTTAGATCATACCCTTCCTGATAATTCAATAGTAACCATCAATGCGGATTCTAAGCTGGAATATACGCCTAGATCCTTTCTTGAGCAAAGAAGCATTGAATTGGAGGGGGAAGCCTATTTTAATGTGGAGAAGGGCAGTGCGTTTGTTGTGACTACACCCGATATTAAAGTAGAGGTGCTAGGCACGTCTTTCAATGTGTTTTCTCGGGACGGGTATGCCGAAGTGTTTTGTGAGACTGGAAAAGTACGTGTCAGCCAAAAGTCTACATCAAGTTCCATTGTATTAAGCCCTGGTGAGTCGGCTGTGCTGGATTCAAATGTTCTGAGCAAAAAGAAGACTCTGTTGAGCAAGGAGTGGCATAAGGGTGAATTCAAATTCGATAATGCCCCTCTAGATTTGGTTCTTGAAGAACTTAAACGCCAATACAAGATTGATATTATCTTTCCCGAGGATTTGGAGGATATGCCTTATACCGGTTTTTTTGAAAAGGAAAATCTAGAAAAGGCTCTCCAATCAATTCTCTGGCCTCTTAGTTTGAATTACACCATCGATCCCGGGGGTTCGGTACGTATAGGAAACAACTAGTCTATTGCTAAAATATTCACTTGGAATATTACTCTTGCTTGGCTTCATGTGCATGACACTGCATGCCCAGGATTCAGTTTTTGATCTGCCTTCTGCAAGCTTCGAGGATGCCCTTAAAAAACTAAGTTCTGAGAATAAGCTGGTATTTGCCTATCCTTCCGAGATGATATCTAATGTGTCTGTTGACCAGGCAGCATTCTCCTATAGCAATATAGACGATTTGCTTGACCAGCTTTTAGCCAGTACAGGCTTTGAATATTATAAATACGACAGCAGTAAATATCTAATAAGAAAAAAGCATGAACTCGCTGAGAATTCAATTGAACTGAGTTCACGGATCATAGATTCAGAAACCGGTAATGCATTGCCATTGGCAACCATTTATCTTGAAGATTATAGCTACGGCGTTTTCAGCGATGAAGATGGATATTTTAAGCTGGAACTGGATGGGCAGAATCAGCAGGATATCCTTATCAGTTACCTGGGATATGAAACTTATAGAACCACTTTCAGCAATCTAAAAAAGACCTCATCTATTAAACTTCAGCAGAGTCCTTTTACCCTGGATGCCCCGGTGATTGAATACATTGTCCCGCCCTTATTGCCTACTCGAAGTGGAGCATTGAAAGGGGACATTTCAGAATTTGGCATAACGGCTTCTGCCTCAGGTATATATGGACGCGATCTCATGAGATATCTTCAGCTTGTTTCTGGTGTAGCTGCCTATGAAGATGATAGTTCCGATCTTAAAATCAGGGGCTCATCTTCAGAAGCGACCCGTGTTATTATGGATGGTATGCCCCTGTATAATGTGAGTCACTACTATGGTATTTTTTCCGCTATTAACAGCAATTATATCCAGTCTCTTGAACTCTATAAGAATGCTCAACCGATTGAGTATGAAGGCTTGAGTGGGGGAATGGTCATTTTTGATTCCGGTAATTCTGTCAATGAAAATATTGTCGACATAAACCTCCTGACAGCATCGACATCCCTTAGCTTGCCCATTACCGATTTGAGTCGGCTTAAAGTGGCAGCACGCAGTTCCTATAGAAATGTCAATGATACAAGGCTTCTTGACCTGAAAAGACGAGAGAATGAGAATTTTAATCTTCAAAGCTCTAACAATACTTTGGTAAGCAACCAGCCTCTTTTCAAGTTTTATGATCTCAATGCAGCCTTTGAGTATTCGAAGGAAAAAACATACATGAAATTCAATTTTTTCAGAAGTGGTGATGCGCTTGAAAATAATTTTGACCTATCGATCAATTTACCTAATCAACAAATCGACAGGCAATTATTCAGCAATAAGGAGTCATGGTACAATAAGGCTGCAGGAGCACATATACAGCATAAGCTAGGCAAATCCAGCAAGATTCAGCTGTATGCCTATGTAAGCAATTATAGCTTTGAATCTGTTTTAAACTCCGAAATCAGAAACGAAAATGGTATCGATTTCATTAGCAATCGCAACGCCAACGAACTTACAGAACAAGGCATTAAAGCCTATATGAACCACAATTGGGCTTCAAGAAATATTCTCTACGGAGCCGAATGGAAGCATATTGATTTGAATCAGAGACTGACAGCTGAAGACGAACGTGTTTTAATCGACTATGGAGACAGGCTGTCCTATACCAGTCTCTTTGCTTCCTTCACTGAAACCATCGGCAAACTCGACTTAAATCTATCTGTCCGTATACCAATATCCGATATTGATCGTGAAACCAATATTTTATTTTCTCCACACGCGCAATTGAATTACATTGCTTCGGAAAGGCTTTCGTTAAAGTCTTCAGTCAGCAAGACGAACCAGATTTTGAGGGAAGTCGATTATGAAAACAGGTTAGGACAGAACCAAAGTTTTTTCCGCCTGGCTACGCAAATGAATATTCCTGTATTGGAAAGCTGGACTTATATGTTAGGCTTCGAAACCAGAATTTCTAACTGGTCTCTTGATGTTGAAGCCTGGTACAAGAATATGGATGGAAGCTTGTTGGTCAGTACAGATCAACCCGGATTCCAGCCGTTGGCAGGCCCTCCAAAGATCCAGGACTACAAGATTTTCAAGGGACGAAGGCGTTCTATGGGTGTAGACTTCACTGTGGCCTATATAAGTAAGAAATACAGTTCCTGGCTGGCTTACACTCTTTCAAAGACTGAGGACAAATATCCACAGGTTTTCAAAGCTAGATATTTTGCTTCCCAGGAAGATCGAAGGCATCAGTTTAAATGGACCAACCAATATGATCAGGGCCCCTTTACTTTCAGCCTAAATGGCGTGTTTAATACAGGCAGGCCGTATCTTGCCCTGGAAAACATTGATCCCAATACAAACAGGGGAGGACAGGATCATAAGAATGTTTTGAGAATGCTGCCTGATTATTTCAGACTGGACATAGCAGCAGCCTATAATTTTAATATTTCGGATTCCACTTTGGCTAGTTTTGGAGTATCGGTATACAATCTGACAAACCGACAAAATCTGAAATACCTGCAATATGCCTATCGCTTTGATACTATGATACAGGGAGTGCCTAGAAATATAGTCTTTGGTAATGAGTCTGAACTCCTGGGAAGATCACTAAATCTTGAATTCAGATTACAATTCTAGTAATTGCCCAATTCTCTCAGGTAACCCGACTCGTCGATCATATATTTTCTGTTCTGAGTGATATTATGCACAATCACTTCAAAACCATGAGGTGTTTTGTAGTAGGTAGCAGCAAAATCCTGGTCATCCACTGAAAAAGGAGGCAAGTGCTTTGTATAGTTCATGTTTGATTTGCGGTCTGCAAAGTGAACCATATCGCCAAACTTAAATCGTCTGAATAATTCATAACTGACCTGCCGCGATAATTCTTCAGCTGTTGCCTGATACTTAATTTCACTATCTGCACGTTCATCCGAAAATTGAACATAACCCCATAATTCAGGAATGTGCATGTTGATCTCAAACTGTGGAGCCCAAACCCAGTTTTTTTCAGGTAAGAGTTTACCTTTTGACATTTTTCTTTTGTAGTTGTTGCCGCTTATCTCAAAATCCCATTCAACCCTTGAGAAATTGACACGCCAAATGTCCTTATCGCGAGGGAATTTTTTACCACGGTGCTTGGCCAACAAGATAGACTCCATAGGGATGGCCAGTTCTACAGACCAATACCGGTCTATGTCTGATGGGTCGTTTATAGTTCCATCAACATATACGGCATGCTGCATTTCTTCCATTTCAAAATAATCATTGGCAATACCTCCTAACCTATAGGGTTTATCAAGCATGAGGTCCCAGGTGGTATTGAGGGCATTGATTTCTATTTCTGAATAATTTCTACCGTCATTATCCGGATCAATAAATACCTCGAAATCGTTATCATGATAAATAATGGCATCGTGTTCTGTGAGTTTGGCCCATATATGGGGTTCTTCCATTTCAGCATAGATGTAGAAATAATTGTCATCCCACAGCATCTTGACTTTGGTCAGAAGTTCTGGTTCCTGTTCTCCCTCGATATCAATAAAGGGTTGTGTGAATTTCACATCCTGCCAGTCCGAATCATCGTCTCTTCCATCTATGTTGAGGTCCTGTGTGGCTTTGAAACACACATACTTTCTGCTGACCAGCAAGCGGTCCTCATCAAATAAAAGCTGTTCCGGCTGCTGTGCGTAAACGGAGCTGATGACTAACAAACTCGCTAAAATGGAAAATCCTGATTTCATCTATTTAATATACCTATTTTTTTGGAGCTTGACTTGGTCTGACTTCAATTTTACTTGGCAAAGTTCTGGCCGGTGTATTGAGCAGGTCTATCACCATTTGTCCCAAATCCTCAGGCTGAATTTTCCAGCTGTCTTTTTCGGAAGGCACATTGCCGTTAAAATAAGTAGATACGGATCCCGGCATAATCGTCGTACATTTTACACCATACTCTCGGAGGTCCAGCATGATGGCTTGAGTAAATCCTACGAGGCCAAATTTGCTGGCATTATAGGCCGCACCGGCTTTGAAGAAATTGGTACCCGCCAGGCTGGCGATTGTAATGATATAACCAGAACTTTTTTTAAGATCCTCAACACAGCATTTTACACTGTTGAAGACTCCGGTCAGATTGATGTCTATGGTGTCATGCCAGGCTCGCTCACTCAGCTGATCGATTGGATCAAAATAGCCAACACCGGCATTGGCTATTAAAACATCAATACTTCCCCATGTGTCGATAATTTCATTCTTGGCCAGAATCATGTCCTCCATGGATACAACATTGGCAACCCTGGTCAATAAATTGACTTTATACTTTTCAGGTATTTCATTAAGTGCTTTATTTATGCTTTCATCGGAAGTACCTGTAATCATTACGTGCATGCCGTTCTCCAGCATGGATATTGCAATCGCTAATCCTATCCCTTTTGTCCCGCCGGTTACCAAGGCTGTTTTGTTATTTAGTATCATGAGTTTGTAGCTTGAAATATTTGAACTTAATTTGTCGAAAATTTATAAACATATGAGGTTATTACTCACTTTATTAACAGTTGTCGGGCTGCTTGGTTGTGGCGGTGGTGAATGCAGATTTGTTTATATAGCTCCCAATGTGCAGGATCAAAATGTTTTGCAGAACAATACCAATGCTATTGAGAATTATCTGGATCAAAATGGATTGATAGCTAATAAAACAGCTACAGGACTCTACTATATCATAGAAACAGAAGGCGATATGAAAAAGCCAGATCTTTGTGATAATGTATTTATCTCTTACAGCGGCTATTTTTTCAATGGTGATGTTTTTGACAGCTCACCAGGCGTCAGTTTTCCATTGACTAACCTGATTCCGGCCTGGCAGGAAGGCATACCTTTATTCGGGAAAGGTGGCAAGGGAACCTTGATCACGCCATCTTACCTGGCGTATGGATCACAGGGTGCCGGTAATGTCATTCCTCCCAATACAGTTTTGTTGTTCGATATTGAGTTGCTAGACTTCTGATAAGCAGAGACTTGAAATACAGACCAGCGGCATTATTGCGTAACGGGCATTTCAATACGATTTATCCGGTTTTGTTTCGAGGGCAGAATGTTCCTGCATACGAACGCGTACGCTATGAGACCCCGGATGAAGATTTTTTTGATGTTGATTTTCAAAAGGCCGGAAATAAACGGATAGCGATTATTTGCCATGGGCTTGAAGGGTCCAGCAGGTCTAAATATGTTATTGGTACCTCAACACTGCTCCATCAAAACGCCTGGGATGTGGCGGCTATAAATCATAGGTCCTGCAGTGGTGAAATCAATCGTACCCAAAGGATGTATCACAGCGGGGCAACCTGGGACCTTGATTTTTTGATAGACATGCTCCTGCCACATTACGAGGAGATCAGCCTGGTTGGGTTTAGTCTTGGAGGCAATATGGTTCTCAAGTACAGCGGGGAACAATCCAATAATCTTGATGAAAAGATTCGCTCTATAGTGGCAGTATCTGTTCCTATGGATCTTAGGGCCGGGAGTATACAGATTGGCCGGCGGTCCAATTATATCTATGAGAAAAAGTTTTTGATCACCTTGCTCAAAAAGATGAAAATCAAAGCCAGGCAGTTCCCTGAGCTTATTGATGAATATAGTATACCATCATGTCGTTCAATGTATGATTTTGATGAACGTTATACAGCACCATTGCATGGCTTCGTGAATGCCGACGACTATTACGCCAAATCCAGCAGCAAGTTTTTTGTAGAATTTATTCAAAGGCCAGCTCTGATCATAAATGCTTTAGATGATCCTTTCTTGCCGGAGGAGTGTTATCCAGAATCAATTGTTGCCCAAAACCCGTATTGTAGTTTGGAAATACCAAAATATGGAGGGCATGTAGGCTTTGTAGAATGGAGGCAAAAGTATTATTGGCAGGAAAAGAGGATCCTCGCATTCCTTTCAGAGCATTCCCGGCTTCAGGCTTTTTGAAAAAGGCAGAATATAAAATTCTGTCTGCCACCTGACGGGGTAATGTGGTCCACCATCAGGGTTTTTAAATGTTGGAATTTCGAAAACCGCTCGGCCAGGCTGGATTCTGAATACTGACTTATTTCAATTCCACTGCATTTCGTGGGCCCGTCTGTTGAAAAAGTACCCACGAGAAGATGGCCTCCATGATTTATACTTTCATAAGCCGTGTTTGCATAGTGCCTGATTTCATTTTCGTCAGTCAGGAAATGAAAAGCGGCCCTGTCATGCCAAAAATCATAGTGCGTATCGGGACTGAATTCAGCAGCATCAGCCTCAATCCAATTAATCATATTAGCATTGTCTCCAAGGCGCTTTCTTGCACGCATAATGGCCTTGCCAGAAATATCAAGTACAGACACATGTACATATCCTTTCTCGATTAAGTTATCCACCAGGAAACTATCACCTCCTCCAATATCAATGGTTTTAGCGTCTTTAGCAATGTCCAGCTCATTCATAAATTCCAAAGAAGTCAATGGGCTGGGCTGATACCAGCTTAGCTCATTTAAGCTTTTGGTTTGGTAGATTTTTTCCCAATGCTCTTTTCTGTTGAAGTCCGTCATGCTTATATCAATTGTGGCAGTCATTTTTTGATAAATTTCATCTGTCCATTATGATTGGACTTGTCTTCACATACATGAAACCATTTACAATGCTTATTGTTTGGCTGGTTCCCAAAGAAGGGTTCGGGTTTCATGAGCCAGTCGTCATCCCTTTTCGCAAATTCTTTCTTTGTTATCTCTCGAACCTCTTCTCCTTTAAAATCAATGGAAATAATTGAATCCCCAATGACCTGACCGGTGAAATACTGTTTGACTCTCTTGGCACATCCCTTCGATAAGCGTATGTTGCTTGCTTTGCTGCCTACCAGGTCCTTATGAGCTACGATCTGAGTTTTTGGAACATTTGCTTTGCGGGCAATATCAACGAGTCGGCCCAGGCCGGCATACTGATCGAGATTAATTTCTGAGCTACCGGTATCGAAATAGACGGTATCATATTCTATAATTACCAATGTATCCTGTTTGAAATAAAGATTGAAGGAGATACTCAAAAGATACAAGTTCCATAGTATAAACCTGGTCATGCGTTGGCGTCGTATTTATTTAAATGCTGAATGAATCTGTAAGTAATATCATCTTCATTGAACGGAACAAGCGCTTCATTTATTTAACCAGTCGCGTCTCAGGATGCATATTATACCATGCAAACCAGAATATATTATGTGCAGCTAAGCGCTTTAAAGTGGAGCCTTTATCAGACCTTAGTTGACTTTCCTCTACAATCCATACGTGCCCTTCTGAATCCCTGAGCTCTCCATTTTTATAATAATTGAAGTGATGAGCACCGGCATCATAAGCGCGTACAGAACCGCTCTCATCGCAAAGAAATAAAGTACCAAAACTACCTTTAGTATACATGAATAATTTTTTCCTACTCATATATTCCTTGGACACGGCAAGCGGATTGTCTTTAAACCTGTCATCGCGCACTACAACAACTTCATCTTTGTTTTTCAATCTGTTGTCAAGTTTAAGTACAGGAAACATCAATTGATCCGTTGAGAAATAATCTTTATAGGCAGCTCCTTCCGAATAATCTCTGGCATAACCGGTATCAGTGGATAGCACTTTAGATTTGGGATGTTTTTTTTTCCAGCTAGCCCAATTGGTTGTTACCACGGGCAGTGATTCCAATTGAATACCCTTACCGACAAGTGGTCCTATGACGGGTCTTCCTTCAATCGAATTCCACAAGGACTGAGTCTCTTGATCATACATAAGTTTGTTCGACCGGTATAAAAAACCACTTGTCCCCAGATCATAATTTTTATTTTCAAGATCAGCACGATATACCATAACTGTTCCGCATAAGGTACAGTACACACAGGCTATATTTTGACCATTGATAGAGTCAGTAAGGAATTCATGCCAGGCAAGTATCCTTTTAGGATAAGCAAAAGCTTGGCCATCAATATATAAGCCAAATATGATGTCTGTATCTGACAGGTATTGCGCTTCATCGACAGGGAGCATGGCTGGATTTCTGAGCGGAGGAATGCCATCCTGTTCAACCCCTCCCCATAATACTTCATCAAGCTCAATGCTTGATTCTTGCTTCCTTCCTAGGAAATACTTTTTAAAGCGCGGGTCTATAAAACTGTAAATCTCGGCCTTGAAGTCGTAATAGTAATCTTCATTGGGAAAATTTTGTTTCCACAACCATTGCATGCCATCATAAAAACTTGTTTTTTCAAGATTATACTTTTCAGAAAGTATATCCTTAATGCTTTTTTCCACGGAAGCATCATTGACCACCCTTAACAGTTCAAAAAGTGGTGCAGCAAAACCGTCTTCCCAGTATAGTCTGATTTCTTCAAGATTTTCGAGGGTTGCCCCTTCTTCATATATAAGGGATTTGAGACGCTCTAGCTTTTCATCCTGAACCGATTCTTTGGATGGAATAGACTCTGCTATTTCATCGCCTACATTGTTATAATGAGCGGTATCATTTCCATATTCATAGGGTAGTTGATAGGCCAGTTTTTGCTCAGCCCATACTCCATATTCCCTGACCTTATCCGAGTTTAAGATATTACCATACCTGTTTAAAAGTATGTGTGGGGAAATTTTATACAGGTAGGATACATCAAAGTGAACCTGCTCTTTGGTTTCTTTTATACTACCAGAAAATTTATCACTTTCCAATCCTCCCTGACGCACACCTCCACTGCCGAATGTGACGTATTTCGAGTTTTCATTATAGACTTGTAGAAATTCATCAAAACCCAGCTTATAGATGCCTGAGCTTATCGGTTCTGTAAGGAAATCATCTCTGATGAAACTGTTGAGATCATAAAATTGCCCATTGACATATTTGACCATTTTAAGTTTATAGCCATCTTCTTCAAGACGATTATCAATCAGGCTTTTAAAAAAGTGCTTGGGGCTGTTTAAATAGACGCGCTTCCTGTTGGCAGTAATTTCTTCTGGATTATAGTCATCAATCCTGTCGAGAAACAAAGACTTACCGCTGTATTCTACAGAGCCATTCGAACTGATTTCCAATTCATTAAGAAGGTAGAATACTTCATAGCCAAGAAATGCATTTTTTATGTGAATGAAGTCTATTGCGCTTGCATTAAAGCCTTCACTGGAATCCTCAAATCTCAGTACTTCAGGATTCAGGATCTCACATTTTTTTGCCTGTTCATCTGTTCCCAGGAATGCTTTTTGAAATTTTTTAAATTGCTTTTTCCATTTACGACTCCTGTCGGCACTGATGATTAAGGCGTCCATTTCAAAGCCATTTGGTGACAAGTTTACAGCTGAAGCCGATGAGTAGTTTTTATAAACCCTGTGAGGCAAAATGAATGTTTCATAAGATATATGGCTGATAACAATATCCCCTGTCAGGTCATCAGGAAAAACAAGGGTCGCCTGGCCTTTTTGATCTGTAATAACTCCGAAAGAAGAATCCTCTAAAAAGACATGAGCATTGCTGACTGGATTATCAGAAGTCTCATCAAAAACCTGGATTGAGACGTTAATGTTCTGAGCTTGGGCAAAGATACCCGCCATGCTAAGCAACAGGCCTGCAAACAGTTTTGATAATTTCATCAGTCTAATTGTTTGATTCAATCATAATTGCGATCAAGTTTAAAGTTACGATATGCTGCAGATTATTTATACCTGACCGCGTACCGAATATCATGATATGATGAAGTCCACAGCTACCAAAAGGAATACTACTTATATAGTCATGGAAAAGATTAGTTGCGTGTTTTAAGTACCAATTTTAGCGAAGACAAACCGAATATAAATTGCGAAAGGATTTTCGTAAGTAGGTTTGCATTAGCAAGTAATTTTATACGGTGTTACGTAAAGTATTTTTTTCATATTTGTTGTGGACAAATATTATTGCTAATCCAAAAAGAACAGCCGCAACAATTAAAATTGTACTTATTAATCCGCTTACTGCGAATGACATACGGATTAAAATGGTTGAAACTACAAAACCAGAATTTCTTATTATTTTATGAAATTTATCAGTGTAAAAGAAGGAAATCAAAAGAAGTACGACATCTACTAATATCAGAACGGTAAAAAATCCGTCAAAGAATAAATTATTAATCGTTTCAAAACTTGGCAAATTCCTTGAAGCAAAGGAAATATTTGATGTCCAATTAAAAAGTGTAACCAAAGCCATTGTGAAAAATATTGGTACTAATACAACTGCGATTATTTTCTTTTTACTAATGAATCTTTCAATTTTTAATTTATTCTCTTTTCGTTGCGTTGATTTTTGCATTCCTTGTTCTTGAAACAGAAAAATCAGATAGAAAAGAATAATTGAAGCCAAGATATCATAGGTGAATTGCAAATCTCCTTTTATCTCAAACCAATCTGATGACATTTCAAGAGTAGATAAATCTTTAAATAATTTTCGGATAATTATTAGTGTTATAATTTCATACTGTTTAGTTATGTATGTGGTAAATGATTTTGGCAAGTAATAGATTAATAAGTAAACTTCATAAACAAGTATAAATGAGAATGGAGTGTAAATTGCCGATATCGGATTTTTAAATAGTTCCGATTCCAAAGACAAATTTACTATGCCAAATTTCGATAAGTAAATGAAAATTAAGTGAATAAAAAAGCCAAATAACGCAACATATAGTATTGTTTTTTCAATCCGCTGTTTGGCGTATTCAGATAGAAAAAATTGGTAAAGTTTATTTATTAAATTCATTTCCTATTAAGTCTGATTTATATGGCACAAGGGTTTGTAGCTAAGCCAAGGTTTTAATGTGGCTATGGTGTTGATGCATACTTTCTTTTATTAGTAATTATGGTATTAATAGCATTCCATAATTCTATTCTCTTGATCAAAGATTTCTTGGCAACTTCCTCTACCTCGGCCCATTTAGTTTCATCGTCTCCGCAAAGCTCTTCTATCATTTTAAGGGAAAGAGGACCATGTTCATCTCCATCCAATTCTATATGCCGTTCAAGGTAGTATTTTAATTTCCTGTATTCCTGACCGTGGATTTTTGATTTTTCTATTATTTCCAGAAACATATCCGGTATTACATCTTCTCTTCCGAATGTAAATGAAGCTGCGATTAGATGTGGCTTTCTAGTTCCTACAATGGAAAAAGTATAATTCACAAAATCTGCCACTGCGCTATCGAGTTCAGTTTTAATAAGCGAGAATTCAATCGAATGTCCTGATTCAATTTGACTGATGAATTCTTTTATTTCGTTTGTATTAGCTCCGATTTCGATCATTGCTTCAATGTACATTTCATAGTGACTTGCAGGCTCCCCATTTTCATTAAGGTCACTTTCTTCGCCGTGAACAATCTCATTAATGAATCTCGATAGAATTGGGTTTTTGGGAGCTGTCCAAGGAGTGCGAATACAAGTTAACTCTTGTTGTAGAGCTTTCAATAAAGACATAAAATCCCAAACTGCAAAAACGTGATTCTCCATAAATACTTGCACATCCTTGATATTTTGGATGTTTCCGTAAAGGTCATGGCTGCGAAGTGTTTGGCGCAAGCCTGTCAATCTTTCTTCTATGATATCAGTACGAGTCATCTTGTGTATTGTATGTAAAGCTTTGCAGCAAATAAAGATAAGGCATTTTTCGCGAGTGTAATTGCTGCCCTGTCTTTAATAGGTACTGTCATACTGAAGTGCCATTCACAGTGTGGGCTTATTGATTAATGCAGCTTTTACAACTTCAGCAACTGTTTCGTTTGTGATGTTTTTATTTTTGCAATAGCTTGTCGTTAACCAAAGTTCAAGCTCCTTAGCGCCTTTGCTTGCATTACAAGAAACACAACATAGGGCAATATTATCTCTGCCGTTTATTCTAATATCATTTACGATGTGTTCCCACGATGGTTTGAATTTACTTCTGGTGTTGTCAAACTTTACACCACAGTAAACACAGGTTTTATCTCTTTGTAAAACAAAGTTTTCTATATCTGTTGGTATTCCCCACTTATTTGCCATCTGGTTTGTCTTGGTCTATTCTGTATAAAGCTGAGTTTATGGTGTCATAAGGGATTGCGGGCTAAACATCTATCAAATTACCACCCAAATCAATTTTGGGTGGTCCCGCTCGTAAACCTCTGAAACCCTTATGCACTATACACAATGGTATAGTCATTTTCTATCCTATTATTTTTTTCATTATGAATTCTACTGGTCCATTCTCTCTCTTGTTCAGCCAATAAGTTGCAAATAACACGCATAATAAACTAAATACTAGCGCATACGCTACTGAAAATTCTATTGGATAACTCCCCATTTTATCTGGGTTAATGGCTTCTATTATTCCCATTCCGAGAATTACGTGTGCCACATAAAATGTTAAAGCAAGTTGCCCAGTTTTATTTAGAGCCAAAAGTAATTTGTTTGTTGAAAATCTTTTTCCTATCATAATGCAAGCTGATATGATTGATATGGAAATTGCAATTCCATTAAACATATATAATGGTAATGGTGGCATTGGGTTTGTTCCAATAATTTCTGCCAATCCGCTGGCCAAATTACAATATATGAAAGGCCGACAATAAATAGGAAAGAGGCTCTTTTTGAAATTTTTATTTTTGCAGTTTTTAATTTTTGACTGTCATTATTTCTCAATGCGGAATTTGTCATTAAGGCAAGCCCAACGCCTGCTAAAACCACAAAAGTTGCTGCTGCCTTTCCTTCAAAAGCACTCGCAAATGATTTTACCCAACTCAATCCATTTTCTCCAAGTACGACTTTGAAGTTAACGATTATCATTCCGATAACTGCTAATGCTCTTGCGATGTCAATTCCGATTATTCTTTCTTTCACAGTCCTTTTTCAAATTGGCTACAACGTTCTTTGCTATGCTTAGTAGGGGATTTCAAGGCACTTCACTTTCCGTTTAGCAGTTCGTTTATTTAATGTAAATACTTTCATATCAGCACTTTCGCCCGTATTACGTACAGCCAATGATGGGCACAGTATTTTTTAAGCCGCCCATCATTTTATGTTTTCTTCTATTTCTTCATTCCATTCTACTCCATTCAATATGCAAAAAGGCTATTGTCGCTATCGATCTGTACAACTCAAGCCATTGAAAACAAATGTCCATTTACAAGGTATTCAAATTAGTACTTAGAGGCTATGCTTTCCAAGCCTTCAAGGAATCGATCCAGGTCCTTGAAATTGGTATATATATTTGGACTGACTCTGATGGTCGGCGTTTTCCCGATAGCACTTGACTTAAGGTGCACTCCAAATTCTTCAGCCATTTGCTTTTTAATTTTGCCCGATGGCATATTGCCTATGCTGAATGCTGCACAGGCACAACACCTGTCGGTATCGGTGTGGATGATTACATTTCTGAAATCTTGAGCGGTATTTATCCAGTACGATGACAACTCATGCAGTCGGGATTGCTTGGCATCAATACCTGTCAGTTCCAGGTAGTCAATAGCTGATCCTAAGGTAGCCAGATTCTGAAATGGTCGCGTCCCAAGATATTCATACTTACTTGGGGAGCTTTCCATTTTTGGATCTATGCTGAGGTAGGGGAAATGTTCTTCCATCCTGTCATTTCGAATATACAGCATCCCGCTTCCCAGTGGTGCATTGAGCCATTTATGGAGTGAGCTGGCAAAATAATCAACCCGACTCTTGGAGAGATCAATTCGGCATTGTCCGACCATGTGTGCACCATCAGCCAAAACCTTTACGCCTAGCTGATGTGCGGTTTTGCAAATTTTTTCCAATGGCAGGATCTGACCTTCGCGATGCGTCATCCAGGTCACAATACATAAGCGTGTTTTAGCACTTATTCTCTCTTCGAATTTTTTTATAATATCCTCGTCTGATAAACCCGGCAAGTGGTGGTCTATGTTGACTACTTTAATTCCATGCTTTCGTCGCAACTGATCTACTGAATATTCAACAAATGGATAATCCCAGTTGGCTGTAATAATTTCATCACCTTTCTGCCAGTTGATACCGCTCAAAATGATATTAACCGCTTCAGTAGTATTGCGGACGAAGGCAAGATGTCCATTTTCAGCACCAGTCAATGCAGCCAGCCTTTTCAGGTTGGTTTTGTATATGTCTTTCCATGAAGATATGACATGATAGGGCGCAAAGCTGTTGACTTCGCGGGTTAATCGGGTGTATTCGTCCAATACAGGGACCGGCATATTGCTGGAGCTTCCGTTATTCAAGTTGATAACAGCTGCTTTGCTTGCCAGGAAATCTTCTCTAACAGCTGCCCAGTCAATATTGGCTTTTGAACGCGTAGATTGGCCTTTGGCCCTCAATAGATTTTCTGATTTTGCATAGGGCAGGGCTATCGCTAATCCTGTAGTGGAGAGCTCTGCCAGGAATTGTCTGCGTTTGATCATTCTTTTTCTTGGAATACCATTTATGATTTATTCAGAATACGATTATACCAATATAGTGATTTTCACTTTTCAAGATATTTTACTTTGTTTCATATATGAATTGGAAAGCGTAAAATAGCGATACACACATATATAAATTATGTTATTTTAAGTTTGAGATATTCAAGATTCATGATTGACCGCCTGAAGGAATCCAAATACATTGTCAAATGGACACAATGGGAATACTGGCCTGTGTGGCTGGCCTATCTGCCTGTGGTGCCGGTTATCTTGTACTATGTCGCCAAATCACGACGCTGGTTTTTCTTTTCAAACGTCAATCCTTTTTTTAAGACAGGTGCCCTGATGGGTGCTTCCAAGTACCAAATCCTGGAGGAGATACCGGACAGCTATAAGCCATGTACCGTATTCTTTTCAAGAGAGGAACGCAGCTTGGAAGATATCCTGCATAAGATTGGGTCTTCTGGATTGCGATTCCCCGTCATTGCAAAGCCTGATGTAGGTGAACGAGGACTTTTAGTTGCCCTCATACGGAGTGAATATGAACTGGCAAGCTACTTTGCGGCGAATAAAATAGATATCATCATCCAGGAATATGTTGAACTACCCAATGAGTGTGGGATATTCTTTGTCAAAAAACCAAATGATGAAAAAGGTAAAGTAGTCTCGGTAGGCATAAAGTCCCTGATGAAGCTGACAGGTGATGGGACTGCTACCGTGAGGCAATTGATGAACATGGATACGCGGAGTCGTCTGCAGATAGAAAGGCTTGAGGAAGAAGGTTCTCATATCCTTCTAGACTCGATCCCCGAAGAGGGTGAAATTGTAACCATTGAGCATGTAGGGAACCACTGTCGTGGAGCCACCTTTATGGATGGCAATTACATGATCTCAGACCAACTGCATGATTTGTTCAACGGCATCAATGCGCAGATGAAGGAGGTGTATTACGGCCGCTTTGATGTTAAATACAATACATGGGAAGAGCTGCTTGAAGGGAAGAACATTCGTATCCTGGAAATGAACGGTATCGCCAGTGAACCTATCCATGTGTATGATAAACGTGTGCCCATCAGAGATAAGTATAAATGCTTTTTTAGCCTATGGAAAACGATATACGAAATCTCCAACATTCAAAAGTCAAGAGGCTACAGACCTATAAGCCTTCCTGCTGCCTACAAAGCATTTCGCGAGTATAAGAACTATATCAAATCATTGAATACAAACTGGAAAGTCGCCCCCGCAACAAATCTGGGACTGGCTTAAACAACAATTTTCAGGTCCTTTGGGTTATTATGCTAAAATCTAAGATGAATCTCTATCTGACTTACTTGCTCTTAGGAATATTCTTGTCTTGTCAAAACAATAAAGCTTTGAATCAATCCGCAACTGTGGATCAAGACAGAAAGACCTATCAACTTGATAAATATACACGTGCAAATGACCTTGAATCCTATGAGCAAGCCTTTTTTGCAGGTGGATGTTTCTGGTGTACTGAAGCAGCATTCGAAAGGATTGAAGGCGTTGCAGATGTCATCAGCGGGTACTCGGGGGGTGATGAGGAATATCCTGAGTATTATGCAGTGGGCAGAGGCGAGACCAGTCATTGTGAAGCCATTTGTATTTATTACAATAAAGACCTGGTGGACTATGAAACCCTCCTTGATGTCTTCTTTATTGCCCACGATCCTACCACTCTCAACAGGCAGGGGCCTGATGTGGGCGAAGAATACCGGTCAGCTATCTATTATAATACAGATAATGAATTGGAAGCCATTAGCAGGAAGATTCTGGAAGTGAATGAATCAGGCATGTACAATGACCCTGTTGTTACCGAAGTCGCTCCATACAAGGAGTTTTGGGTAGCTGAAGATTACCATCAGAATTATTATGAACTGCATCCCAATGACAGGTATGTACACAATGTCAGCCGTCCCAAAGTTGAAAAGGTGAAAAAGACTTTTCCGGAACTACTCAAAGAAAAATACCGCAAATAGCATCTAGCTAGTTGTCGATAAGGCTTTTGAAACGCGGTCTCTTTGGACTAATGTCTCCCGATTCTGCCAGTTTGGATTCCTCATAGGCGCTGAAGTTTCCTTCGAAAAATCGAACTTTGGCATCGTCTTCAAATGATAGAATATGCGTCGCCAGTCTGTCGATAAACCAACGATCGTGAGATATTACCAACACGCAACCAGCGAAGTTTTCAATTGCTTCTTCAAGGGCTCTCAGTGTATTAACGTCTATGTCATTTGTAGGCTCATCCAGCAGCAATACGTTACCTCCTTCCTTCAAGGTTATAGCCAGGTGTACCCTGTTACGCTCTCCACCAGAAAGCACCTCCAGTTTCTTTTGCTGGTCTGCCCCGGTGAAATTAAACTTGCTAACATAAGCTCTTACATTCAATTCTTTATTGCCAATTTCTATAGTTTCATTGCCATCGCCGATGATTTCGAATACCGTTTTTTCAGGCAGTAGATCCTTGTGACTCTGGTCCACATAACTTAAATGTACAGTAGAGCCAATGTTGATTTCGCCGTTGTCTGGTGTCTCTTCACCCATGATCATCCTGAAGGTGGTGGATTTACCTACTCCATTGGCGCCGATTATTCCGACAATGGCATTCTTGGGAACGCTGAAGTTTAAATCATCTATAAGCATTCGGGTACCATATGACTTGCTCACATTTTTGAATTCTATGACCTGGTCTCCTAGGCGTGGCCCCGGTGGTATGTAGAGTTCAAGTTTTCTTTCTTTCTCTTTGACTTCCTCGCCGGCCAGTTTTTCATAGGCATTCAGACGCGCTTTACCTTTGGCTTGTCGTGCTTTAGGCGCCATGCGAGACCATTCCAATTCTCGTTCGAGTGCCTTCTTTCTTTTAGATTCGTGTTTTTCTTCTTGCTCGAGTCTTTTGGCCTTTTGTTCCAGCCATGAAGAATAATTGCCTTCCCATGGTATACCTTCACCCCTGTCCAGTTCCAGAATCCATCCTGCCACGTTGTCCAGGAAATAACGATCGTGGGTAACCGCTATGACTGTTCCAGGGAAACTCTTAAGAAACTGTTCGAGCCAGTGTACCGATTCAGCATCCAAATGGTTGGTAGGCTCATCAAGAAGCAGAATATCCGGCTGACTTAAAAGTAATCTGCAAAGGGCAACCCTCCTTCTTTCACCACCGGAGAGCAATTCAATCTTTTGATCGTCGGGAGGCAGCCTCAGGGAGTCCATAGCCATTTCCAGTTTATGGTCCAGTTCCCAGGCATTATAAAGGTCCATTTTCTCGGCCAACTCGCCTTGCTTTTCCAACAAGGCAGTCATCTCATCATCACTCATAGGCTCGGCGAATTTGGCATTAACCTTATCATAGGCTTTAACGACATCCACGATGTGCTGGACGCCTTCCTGTACCACCTCTTTTACCGTTTTGGAATCATCCAGTTCTGGCTCCTGAGCGAGGTATCCGATTTTATATTCTTTATCAAAATATACCTTGCCTTCATAGTTATCATCTAAGCCGGCAATGATTTTGAGAAGGCTTGACTTTCCAGCACCATTGAGACCGAGTACACCAATCTTGGCGCCATAAAAAAAGGATAGCCATATATTATTGAGAACTTTCTTTTTAGGTGGGTAGGTTTTTGAAACACCTTCCATTGAAAAAATAACCTTGTTATCTGCCATTGTATGAGATTTTAAGCTGCAAATATTGTTAAATTTCAGGGGAGCTGAAAGCTAGTTTAGAATTTATCTACAAAACAATGAAGCATGGTAAGATGTTGTATTTGTAGTATTTTTAATAAAAACATTCAACTAAATTATGTTATCGAAGAAAATGCAAGAAGCTCTAAACGAGCAAGTCAAAATTGAAGCTCAATCTTCTCAGGTCTACCTGGCCATGGCATCATGGGCAGAAATTCAGCCGGGGATAGATAATATCACAGCATTCTTTTACAGGCACTCCGAGGAGGAAAGAATGCATATGCTCAAGCTCATTCATTTTATCAATGAACGCGGAGGCTTTGCTATGGTGCCTTCATTGGAACAACCGACAGTTACATATCCTTCTATTAAGCATGCTTTCCAGGAATTGCTCAAGCATGAAGTAATGGTCTCTGAAAGCATTAACAGACTTGTAGATATTGCCCTGGAGGAAAAGGATTATGCAACGCATAACTTCCTTCAATGGTATGTTGCCGAACAGATCGAAGAAGAATCCCTGGCGCGTACTCTGAATGACAAGCTCGAGTTGATTGGTGAAGAGAAGAGTGGTTTATACCTCTTTGACAAAGATATTCTTAACGTGTCTGTAGAAGGACCTGATGCAAATCAAATATAAATGGTTAGTTCAAACGAAAAAATCATTTTTAGCGATTCGAACGCCAAGATTGCACTGGCACAAAAGATGCTTGATGAATCAGGCATCCAGGCTTTTGTCGTAAATAAAATGGACTCAGCCTTCGGAGGTGTATTTGGTGATATTGAACTCCATGTCAGCAAGGATGATGTAGGTAAAGCCAGGGAAATTCTGGAGAAAGCTGAAATTCTCTAGACCTGGGCTTTATTTACACCTCGTCTTCTGCTTGAGGAGTGTTCCGCTCCTCAAAATAACTTTTTATTTCATCCATTATCTGTTGCCTATTTCCTCTGGCAGCTTCGTGAGATTGTTGTTCAGGTGTATTTGAGCTGCCACTGTTTGGTAATTCCTCTATATGTAATGTTTGAGTAGGAAAGGCAAAACGCACTCCCAAACCATTAGCTAATGTGATCATGCTTATTATGATTTCATGTCGTGACTTGAGTTCCACAGAATAGTCCTGTGTATCAAAAAACAGCAGCACAAAAATATTAAGCGAGGAATCTGCAAAACTGTTGAGATGGACCTGAAAGTTTTCTTTAACAGTCAATGGGTGTGAGAGTATAATTTCCCGTATGCCTTCGATGAACTCTTCAATCATATCCGGTCTCGTATCGTATGTGACCCCCAGTTGTGTATCAAAGCGTCTGAAAATACGTAAGCCCATATTATTGATAACGCTGTCAGCCAGTTTAGCATTTGGAATATATGTCAGTGAATTCTGAGGCGTTCGAATGCGCGTGGATCGAACCCCGACTTCCTCAACGGATCCTATGGTTCCATCAAATTGTATGAGGTCACCAATTTGGAAAGGCTTATCCAGGAATATCATTACGGAACCAAAAAAGTTCTTAACCGTGTCTTGGGCAGCCAATGCCAGGGCCAGACCACCTATGGAAAGTCCGGCAATAAGGGCCGTGATATTTACGCCCAGGTAATCCATGATGTAGACGATACCAAGTGACCAGAGGATAATCATTGAGAGCTTGTACAGTACAGGCATAAGCTGATCATCCATCGTACTTTCCGTCATCTGGGTTACCTTTTCAAAATATACGAATACTATTTTGATGACGAATTTAAGGGCGATGATGACAAAGAAGAGACTTAATACATTAAGGAAAGTTAATAGTCCTGCATTGATTTTAGGCTCAATTTGAAACATCGGTAGAAAATAGAGTACAAAGCGAATAGCCAGCAAGAAGGCAAGCACCTTGGATAGGCTGAACATGGTTTTGTCCAGGTACTCGGTGAGTTCCAGCTTATTCCTCAAAAAACGTCCAATAAAGAGCCTGCTAATGATCCGTACTAATACAAAAAATGAATAGGCTAATCCGAGCAGGATGACAATGCCAAGCCATTTCCACAGTTTGACGCCCAGGATTTTAACCTGCCAGCTGGGTGCTGAAAAATAGGAGAAGAATTGGGTTCCAAAGGGAAACAACTGCTCGTACATCTCCGGGATACTGTTGACAGTTGTTCGGGAGTATACCCAGCTACCGTTCAGTTTCTCGACATATATCCTTGACTCTCTTTTGTCAAGCATATATATAGATTCATTACGCGTCGTGTCTCGATAATCCGGATTTGTTGGGATCCTGTTCAGATCAAGGTACATGCCTTTACCATCAAGGATTTGTTTCAATTGAATGGCAAGTTCAGCCGCATCCTCTGTACCTGGAGGAAAGGATAGTCCAGCTATCTCAGGATTATAGCTATCCGTCTGCAAATTGTATAAGTGATTGTATACTAGTTCATAAGGATTGCTTCTTATAAGACTGGTATCTATCTCTCCTTGAGCATCTATATTGATACCTAGGCTCAGCATGAATAGAGCCAGAAAGCATCTGACTGAAATATTCATTATCGTTCTGTTATTTTTCAAAGTCATCTTTAACAAATCTAATTTCTGTTTTTCCATGGGCAGCAGGTTTGCCGTCTATGTTGAGGTTAACAAACACAATGCGGTCTATAGTTAGTATGGGCTGTCGTGTAAGCTTGTTACGCACTTCACATCGCAGGGTCAATGACGTACGCCCGAAATGTGTGGCGATAATGCCGATTTCAATAATATCACCTTGTCGTGGTGCCTGTATAAAATCGATTTCTGACATGAATTTTGTCACGATATGCCTGTTCTCCAGCTGAATCATGGCATATAGAGCAGCTTCTTCATCAATCCATTGCAACAGCCTACCTCCAAAAAGTGTGTTATTGGGGTTCAGGTCTTCCGGTTTGACCCATTTTCTTGTGTGGAATCTCATATCTTTTTAAAGCATTATGTCACTAAAAGTTCAAAGAGTGTATCCAATAATTCCGGATTTTCATTCTTGATCAATTCACCATAGGAATTAAAGCTTATGTCTGTATGATGTATAATCAGGTTTCCCGGGACAGAAGCACTCAGGGCCTCGAGGGTCCACAACAGCGTCTGCATGGCTTTCTCTCCACGTGGTGCAGAGGGTGTATAGCAAAGGGGAACAATCCTTTTTCCAGCCAGGGCATCCCACTGATGACACCATTCGAACATATTCTTTAATACTGCTGGCATGCCATGTAGATATTCCGGCGTACAAATCAGGATGGCATCTGCTTTATTAATTTGATTTTTCAATTGATCCAAGTAATCATTGGTGAAACTTGCGTCAAGAAGGCTATTGAATAGAGGCAAGTCCTTGGCTGCAAAAGTAATGTCCAGATTTGCCGCAGGATATGTTCTCTGGAGATACTGCAGCAGTTTTCGATTGGAGGAATCCGCTCGAAAAGATCCGGGAAGTGCCAGACATGTCATGAGTCAAATATCGCTTGCTGAAGCTTTAAAAACAAACCCTGGAACAGGAACTGTTCCAGGGTTGCTTCGAATCATTCGAATTCACAAATAAAAAACAATTAAACATGACTATAATGTTGACGGACATACGTAATCCGTCACTTTTATTCCAGCTTCTTTGATCGCATCGAATCCGCCCGAGATATCTACTATGTTGTGGATCCCTCTTGACTTAAGGATTGATGCAGCAATCATGGATCTGTATCCACCGGCACAATGGATATAGTTCTTCTCATCAGTATCGATCTCATCCAGATGCTTGTTGATATCAGATAGTGGCTGGTTGACGGCCACAGGTACATGCTCAGACAGGTACTCTGTGTGACGTCTTACGTCGATCATATTGATATCATCATTGCTCAGCAATTCAGCCTTAAGATCCTCAGGGCTGATTGATTCAACACTGTCTGTTTCCATGCCGGCTTTTTGCCAGGCATCCATACCGCCATCAAGAAATCCTATAACCCTGTCAAAACCTACTCTTGATAATCGGGTGATGGCCTCTTCCAGTTTTTCAAGTTCTACCACAAGAAGAATTTCCTGCTGCACATCCATAATAAGATCACCTACCCATGGCGCAAACGAGCCATTAAGACCTATAAAAATGGATCTCGGAACGTGTGCCTTGGCATAATCATTCTGGTGTCTTACATCCAGCACTAAAGCCCCGGTTTCATTGGCCATTCTTTCGAATGCTTGAGGGTCGAGTGCATTTTTTGATCTATCTATAACCTTATCTAAACTTTGATATCCTTCCTTATTCAACTTCACATTCATAGGGAAATAAGCTGGCGGCGGGAGTAAACCATCTGTCACTTCTTTGACAAATTCCTCTTTGGTCATGTCAGCTCTGAGGGCATAGTTGACCTTTTTCTGGTTGCCCAAAGTATCTACGGTCTCTTTCATCATATTCTTTCCACAGGCTGAACCAGCACCGTGGGCCGGATATACCGTAATGTCATCTGAAAGGGGCATGATTTTATTTCGGAGGCTGTCAAAAAGTGTGGCCGCAAGCTCTTCCTGTGTCATATGAGCAGCTTTCTGTGCCAGGTCCGGACGACCTACATCGCCCAGGAAAAGGGTGTCGCCAGAGAATATGGCATGGTCCTTACCATTCTCATCTCTCAGTAGATAGGTTGTACTTTCCATCGTATGGCCAGGTGTGTGCAATACTACAAAAGTCAGTTTGCCTAATTTGAACTCCTGGCCATCCTCGGCTATAATAGCATCAAATGTAGGGTTGGCATTGGGACCATATATGATTGGCGATCCTGTTTTTTCAGAAAGCGTAACGTGCCCACTCACGAAGTCTGCATGAAAATGCGTTTCAAAAATATATTTGATTTTGGCATTATCCATCTTAGCCATTTCGATATAAGGTCCCACTTCTCTTAATGGGTCAATAATGGCTACTTCGCCTTCGCTTTCTATGTAGTAGGCTCCTTGCGCCAGGCATCCAGTGTATATTTGCTTAATGGTCATGGTAGTTTTTTAATTTTTAACAAAGATAAGTGGGGTATAAGTTCATGAGCGTAACCGGAGTTACAGATGTGTAATTATTGCTTTAATGCTTCAATGAAACATTACATAAGTACATTCACCTTATTGCGTGTCTGAGTGATCAGGCCTTGCTGTTCCAGTTTTTTCATAAGTCGGCTGATGACAACCCTGGAAGAATGCAGGTCACGGGCTATATCGTAATGTGATATATTAAGAGTATCCGATTTGCCTACCAGTACTTTATCCCTTAAATAATTCTTAAGCCTGTCTTCCATACTGTTGAAGACTATATTGTCAATGGCTTGCAGCATTTCATTCAGTCTGGAATTATAACTTTCGAGGACATAATTGCGCCAACTCGTATATCGAATCATCCATTCTTCCATTTTTTCAACAGGCACAAATAAAACTTCGGTTTCTGATTCTGCAATGGCACGAATGGTTGATTTGCTTTTGCGGGTACAGCAGTTGAGGGTTACAGCACAGGTATCTCCAAATTCAAGATAGTAGAGTAAGAGTTCATCGCCTTCCTTGTCTTCCGTCATGATTTTTATGGAGCCTGACAGGACAATAGGCATATGACTTATAGTATCACCTATGTCTATAAGTAGATCGTCTGCCTGAAAGATTTTCGATCGGCCCGAGGAACAAATTTCCTTGATCAATTCAGATTCAAATAGGTATTGAAATTTTTCAGTTAGGCTTTGTTCACAATTGGTCATGCTGTATTCTCTTTTTACTAAGATAAGGTTGTTACCTTATTAATACGCATAATTAATATTTGTTAGATGGAATGCGGAAAGCCATGAATACAGCTATGTGACTAAAGTTACGAATCGATTGAGCTAAGCTTCTTTACTTTGTGGTACAAATGAAAACAATGATACCAGATATTAGTAACATTTTTAAGCGATCAACCAGGCAAGGCCGAGTGCTTTTACCTGATGCTTCTGAAAGCATCGTGGTGGATGTGAGAACACCCCAGGAATTTGAGGCGGGTCATTACAAGGGCTCACTGAATATACCTTTGCACATTATAGAAAGCCACATCAAAGACTTTAGGGATTCAGGTAAAAAACTGGTTCTTGTATGCCGATCAGGCGCCCGATCCGGTCGTGCTACAGAGATCCTGAGAGCTCAGGGTATTGAGGCTTATAATGGCGGTCCGTGGGATACTTTCGAGTTTCATGCAAGCGCTGAATAATCAAGAACAGCAATTTTAAATAAATGGACATCAAGGCTATTTTCCCCATAGGAACTGCATTGTCTGGTTATACAGGTGAAAAACTCCGATCTGACTTATTCGCAGGTTTAACCGTAGGTGTAATGCTTATTCCTCAGGGTATGGCCTATGCCATGCTTGCCGGATTACCTCCAATATATGGTTTGTATGCAGCGCTATTACCGATATTTGTATATGCCTTGTTTGGAAGTTCACGCCAACTAGCTGTAGGGCCTGTGGCTATGGATTCGTTGTTGACAGCAGCAAGTGTGGGTGTTTTTGCACAGGCAGGCACCGAGTCATATATAGCTCTGGCACTACTTCTAGCCTTTATGGCTGGTGCCGTTCAGTTTGGATTTGGTATGTTTAAACTGGGCTTTATCGTCAATTTTCTTTCGCATCCGGTTATAAGTGGATTTACCTCTGCAGCAGCACTGATAATTGCATTCAGCCAGTTCAAACATCTGTTTGGAATTCCACTTAAGTCATCTCCCTACATACATAAAATAGCGATTCAGTTGTTTGATCAGGTATCTTCAATGAACCTCTTTGCTTTGGGCATAGGCTTGGGAGCAATGCTTATTATTTATTCTCTGAAAAAATGGCATCGAATGATACCGGCACAATTGGTGGCTGTTATCATTGGTATACTTGCTGTTTGGCTTTTCGATTTGCATGAGTTTGGCATTGCTATAGTAGGAGAGGTGCCTTCAGGGTTGCCGCATTTCAGCTGGCATAATTTCGATATGACTGCGATGCAGAATCTATTACCCGCAGCATTGACCATAGCTTTGATCAGTTTCATGGAGAGCTATGCCATTTCAAAGAGTGTGCAGGCCAGGCATAAAGATTATGATATTGACGCCAACCGGGAATTGCGCGCTTTGGGTTTGGCCAATATGACGGGATCCCTCTTTCAGGCCTTTCCAATATCCGGAGGTTTTTCTCGCACAGCCGTGAATGATCAGGCTGGAGCCAAAACACAATTGGCATCACTTATCAGTGCAGCATTGATCGCACTGACCTTGTTGTTTCTGACCTCTTTATTTTATTTTCTTCCGAATGCTATCCTGGCTTCTGTGATTATCCTTGCCGTAATGGGGCTGGTGGATATAAAGGAAGCGAAGTATTTATGGAAGAGCGACAGGACAGATTTCTGGATGATGTCTGTCAGCTTTGGTGCTACATTGGCCTTTGGTATCGTCCAGGGTATTGGTATTGGCATTGTATTGTCTTTGCTTGTAATGATCTATAAGAGTTCGAAGCCCCACTTCGCTGAGCTGGCTGAAATTCCAGGTACCGGTATCTATCGTAATATTGAACGATTTTCCGAACTTAAACCCAGCGACGGAATAGTCGTTATGAGATTTGATGCACCCTTGTATTTTGCTAATGCAGATTATTTCAAAACTAAGGTACAAGAACTCGTAGATGCCAAGCAAACCAAAGCTAAGCGGTTGGTGCTCAACTTTGATGCTGTTAATGATATTGACTCAACAGCCCTTCATATGCTCGAGGAACTTTGGAAAGATTTGAAGAGCCAGGGTATAGAAATTAGGTTCAGTGGTATCATAGGACCCGTGCGGGATGCCATGCAGTCTTCAGGGCTGACGGAGCGTATAGGTGTGGCCAATTTTTTTATAAGAGTGGACGAAGCGGTGAAGAATAACACAAAAGAGACAGGGGGAGCGGATGGTTTTGAGAAGTATACTATGCAAAGCAATGGGTATATTTCAATGAAAAACAAAAATTGATGAATAGAATACTCATTCCTACCGATTTTTCAGAATTGGCCGTTTATGCCTATAATCTGGCACACATGCTCTTTGAAAATCAGGAGATTGAGATTCATGTTTTGAGTGTGATTACCCTGACTGAGGCGACCGGCGAGTTTCGTGATGATGGGAGTCTGGACTTGGGCGCTCTTGAGGTTATGAAGGCCGAGATGGAGTATAATTTGAACTCCCGGGTAGATGCCAAAACGGATATTGTGCAGCGCAGGCAGAAAAGGGATGGATGTTGTTGCCATAGGCACGCAACAGCGTACGGGAAAAAGCCGAACGGTGAGACGCAGTGTTTCCTACGATGTCATCAATCACGTGAAAAAGACTATTATAAGCATCCCCATGAATTTATTAAAAAATTAAATTGATACAGTTATGTCAAAGAAGCAATCATTTAAAGAAATAACAAACAGCGAGCAGCCTGTGCTTATAGATTTTTATGCTGAATGGTGTGGCCCGTGTAAGGCGATGGCACCGGTACTCTCGGAAGTAGCAGCAAAGCTAAGCGGTAAGGCTAAAATCCTTAAAATCGATGTTGACAAAAACCCGCAATTGGCAAACCAGCTCGGAATTCGGGGTGTACCAACATTTATGATTTATAAAAAAGGAAAGATGGAGTGGCGCCAATCAGGTATGCATTCAGCAACCACTCTGGTTCAGCTATTGAATAAATATTCTTCAAACAATTAATCTTAGGAAATGAATATTATAGAAATTATCAGTCAACCCTGGCATTGGTCGGTCTCCGGCCTGGGCATTGTTTTCGTGATGTTCCTTTTGTTATGGTTTGGCGGAGAGTTTGGCGTATCAGCCAATCTGAGAACGCTTTGTGCTATGACAGGAGCGGGAAAGAATTGCGACTTTTTTGAATTCAACTGGAAGGATCAGTTATGGAACCTTGTTTTTGTAGGTGGTGCAGTCATCGGTGGATATATCGCCGTAAATTACCTGGCAAGTCCAGAGCCTGTAGATATTTCAGAATCGACACGGACTTATCTGTCAACAGTAGGCATAGAAACACCCAGCAGTGTCGAACAGGGAAGAGGCTTTGTGCCTTCAGAGATATTTGCACTGAAAAATATTGGGAGTTTCAGAAACTTATTGATTCTTATCGTTGGAGGATTCCTTATTGGCTTTGGCACACGGTATGCTGGTGGATGTACATCAGGCCATGCCATCAGTGGACTCTCTAATTTTCAACTGCCATCACTGATTGCAGTGATTGGATTTTTTATCGGCGGACTGGCTATGACATGGTTTATCCTGCCATTATTGTTGACCCTTTAATATTTGGACATGAGTAAGTTGATAAAATATTTGGTTCCTGGCATTCTATTTGGAATTGTAATGACTAAATCTGAGGCTGTTTCCTGGTTCAGAATCCAGGAGATGTTCCGTTTTGAAAGTTTCCACATGTATGGAATTATAGGAACGGCTGTAATTTTTGGAGCTATCCTTGTTTTTCTTCTCAAGAAGGTAAGTCTTAAAAATCTTGAAGGCGAAGAGCTAAGTTTTAAGCCTAAAGATATGAGTATTGCGCGTTACCTCATAGGAGGTACGATATTCGGACTGGGTTGGGCTATGACAGGAGCCTGCCCTGGGCCATTGTTTACATTGGTTGGTCATGGTGTTGTGACAGTATTGATCGTTATTGTAAGTGCAGTTTTAGGTACATATACTTACGGTATTTTGAGAAATAAACTACCGCATTAGGACATGAACAAGTATATAATATTTAGTGTCGTGGCAGCAGCTGTATTATTGCTGTCCTGTCAAGGATCTACAGAGCAGAAAGTAAGACCGATCAATCCCAATGGTGACAGTGAATTGGCGTTGCTAATGAGGAATATGGAGGTGGAAGGCAAGCGAATGAAATCAGAAATAATGCAAGGACGCAAGCCAGAGGTCAAGAATTATTTCAGGGAAATGCATGAAGCCGAAGCGACAGAACCTGAAAAAGTGGCCTCTGAGACTTTTCACATGTATGCCAGGGCTTATCATAACGCGCTGGAGATGATTGACGAATCGGAAGAGGATGATGTGCCAATTGCTTACACCGCAATGGTTGAAAGCTGTATGAATTGTCATCGGGAAATGTGCCCAGGTCCAATGGTCCGTATTAAAAAATTGTATTTGCCGGACTTTATGTAGCTACCAATCCATTTTGATAAACCGATGACTCAGTGTCTTCTGATTAACATTCAGTATTAGAATATAGCTTCCCTTGTCAAGCCAGCTGACATCTATATGATCTCCCTGGTAGATACCGGATTTGATTGTGCGACCATCAAGTCCCAGAATCTGGTATTCACCCGAATGGTATCCTTTGACAAATAATCGATCATTTGCGGGGTTTGGATAGAGCATATTATTGCTATTGACAGCTTGATCAGATTCCGATAGTGGCAGTCGTACTGTAATATCATCTACACATAAGTAGGTAGGCGTATTAATGCCAAAGCTGCCGGTATCGCTTGAAAAGAATTCGATTCTAAGGCTGTCCACTTCTCCCAGACTTTTGAGCTCTAGCCAGGTCCAGTCTTTCAAAATATAATCATCTGAATTATCTGTGAAGCGATAGTCAGCCAGGTAAAAATTCAGACTGTCCGGTGATAAGGTACCATTCAGCCATTTTTTGATGCTTATGTAAAAGTAATCAGGATCATTGCCCGTTTCTCCTCCAAATTTCTTGGCAAAAGAGTCACCATCCCTCATTGCAAGTGCGGCGTAACTTGAGTTTGAGACGTACATGCCCTCTATTATGGAGCTTGTATATCCGGACATTAATTTAAGTGTGACAGCCGAAATAGAATAGCAGACGGCATAATTTGTAGACAGATGACCGCTTCCGGCCCAGCTAGCACCTTCGTTGGTAAAGCCTGGTATAAGAGTGTCCATGACATTGGAAATTACCCAACCTTCCCAGAAGTCAAAACTTCCGGCATCGGTATACATGTTTGGCAAAGCCATAGCTCCACTGGAGAATGCCCCTTCCGGACCTGCATTTTTAATGTATGAATTTTCTGGAACGGCAATATTTTCAAAATCAGATATGATCTGAGCGTTCAATATGTTTACAATACATATAATTATTAGTGTAAATATTTGTTTCATGATCTTTTTGTAATGTTATAATGTATTCCGATTTCAATATTTCGTCCAGGCATAGGCCTGAATTCGATAACCCTGTCATCTTGATTTAGGAAATTGTCAATGCTCAGCCAGAGCTTTATAGATGATAGCTTAATGTCGAAAGCTTTTGACAAACGCATCATTAAAATATGATATGATCCGACCATCGCATTGAGGCCTCTTGTTTCTGATGTGTAATTGTAGTTGATCTGAAGCTGATAAGATTTTTTAGTACCCTGTACTTGTAAAAAGTAAGTTCTTTCAGGTGTATACCAGATTTGTTCTCCTTTGGTGATTTTGGGTCGGTCAATCGAGTTCCGACTTGTTGACCGTATAAAGTCTATTCCAGCATCGGCTGAAAATGCTATATTTTCATTCTTGAATCTGTATTGGGCTCTCCATTCTAAACCCCTGCTCCAAACCTGTGTAAGGTTAAAGGCTGACCAGTATGCCTGTGTGCCGGGAGCCCATTGAATAAGATTATCCAAAAACCTGTTGAAAACGGAAAGCGAAAGCTTGATACCTGTTCGCTCAGTATGTGCTAGGAATGCTATAGTTGATTCTGCGGACCAACCTGATTCTGATTTAAGTTCCGGATTTCCTCCAGGTATCCAGAAACGGTCATTGATACTTGGATACCTGAAGTTCTTACTGAGCTTTGATTTGAATTGCCAGTGTTCAAAGCCCTTGTACTCTATGGCTAGTTGAGGCACAAAATCCAAAAAGTTATCGCCCAATACTTCTTGCCTTGCAGCTATATTGATGAGCCATTGTCGAGGATTCAATTCCAGTGATGCAAAAAAAGCATATCGGTGCTCATTTGTACCCTGAGGGTAATTGGATGAAGGATGGACATTGGATACTATGCCTGTGATGCCTGTCATCCATCTATGTTTTTTGCCTAGTTGTGCGTCATAATTTAGGTCACCAACAAGCGTATTAAAACCTGTATTACTTTTCAGGAGTATTTGTGGATCGGAGAATTCCAGGCGCTCATGGAAGTAAGCCAGTTTTCCGATCAGTACTGAACGCCTGAAGCTTTTATTAAGTCTGGTGGTGATGCGATGAATAGCATCTTTCTGGAATGCTTCACTTTGGCTTTGTTGTGTAGTAGCAGGAATTTCTCTGTCTGAAATAATACCCCAATAATTTATAGAGAGTTTTATACTGGGGCTAAGAACGAAAGCAATATCCTGTTTCAGGTGATGTTGGCTTTGAGCTGCATTCTGCATCACTTTTTTATCACCGCCAATCCTGTAGCTGAAATTGTTTTCAGCTTTGTTAAGCTGGTAACTGCTCCTTGAATAAAATAGGGAAGAAGATTTTACTAAAGAGGCCTGTACTTGCCTGTTGTTGAATGAAGCCACGCTGCTTGCAAGATTGACCTGGAGCATATTTTTGAACTCAGAAATATCATCCAGGCTAATAAGTCCACCTATCGCTCCGCTACCCCAGAGGCTTGAGTTACCTCCCCGTTGAAGCACAATCTGAGAAAATTGATTTGTATTGATTAGTGATATATCCAATTGTCCGACCAAGGGCGATTGGATCGGAATGCCATTCCAAAGTACCAGAGTATGGCCCGGCAGGCCTCCCCGAATTGAAGAGTTTGCAAGCATGCCCGGTCCATAGGATTTGATGTAGATATTATTATTCCTGCCCAGGATACGGTCAAGGCTTGCATTAAAGTCTTCATTTCTTTTTCTGTCAGTGACTGGTTTTGACTGGGAGCCTGGAGAAGAATACCTCAGAAGACTGTCCTCGATAATAACTGGCAATTCAAATAATACACTGTCTTGCTGTGCCAAGACAGGGAGGCAGAATACAAAGATCAATATCGAGTGAATCAGCTTTTCCATGCTTGTAGCTTGGTGTATGCAGCATGGATACCGAAGCGGCATGCTTCAAGTGAAGACCAGGCTGAATACACTTTTCCTCCGAAAGTTTTTATTCAGTAAAGTGAAAGAGGCAGGTCTTCTGGCTTACCCATATCATGATCGCCTTCCCGATTTATCAGTGGCTGTCAGATCATGACGCTAATAGGCTTACAGCTGCGGGGACAGCCCCGGATTCTCACCGGGTTCCCTTTTAAAATCTCAAAATGGTATTGAGATTACCTTTTTCAATGTAAACATAGTACTAAAAATTAACAGACCTCTATGGATAACATTTCTTATTTACCTGAAATTGAACCTGAAGCCGGCAAAGATTTTTATTCCCTGATTGGTTGCGTATACATAACTGGGATCAAAGCTCAGGGCATATGGGTTACTCGGGCCAGGAATTATATTGCCAGTGTTATCCAGCGTAACATCTTTATCAAAAGGATCGAATGGTCTCGCTATAATATCATATTCTGTTGACTTCCATGGGGTCCAGTTGAACAGGTTTTTTACGCCCCCATAAAATTCAATGTTTGACCTGAGCTGGTAGCTGAGTTGAATATTTTGAATACTCCACCAGGGTGATTCTTCTGGCCTTGGGTCCAGGTCGCCGAGGAGGGGAAGCAGCATGGGGCTGTATATGTTTCCCGTATAATCTATCCGAACCTGTTTGTCAAAAAGTGGTACAGAAACGGACCAGGTTCCACTGAATTGCTCTGTCAATACTTGCCTTTGTGAAACACCTGCATCTGTAGAGCTCACATCCATGAGGCTGGCTCCAAAATTAATTTCAATTCCTGACGAAAGTGATATATATGCTCCAAGACTCATTCCTTTAGTTGTGCCATAACCATCAAGATTGTCATAGATAATGGTACGTGGGTCACTCAGGTAGTCTGGTAATATAAGATTACTAAATCTACTGTACCAGCTTGAAAATTCGAGACTGGCATAATGGCCTTTAAGGGAATACAATTTTCTGGTGTAATTGAAATTGAAATTGTACGATCTCTCAGGTTTGAGATCCTCTCTTACCACTACTTCTCGTGCTCCTGTTAAAGCAGCGTGATCTTCTGTGAATAGATTGACAACTCTAAATCCAGTACCATAATTAAACCTGAAAATATCCTTATCGCTGGCATTCAGTTTATAGGCAAGTCGTGGAGTCAGTATCGATCCATGATTGTTGCTATAATCGTATCGGAGGCCTAGAAGAAGGTTTTGAGTGTCATCCAGACTAATTTCATCCTGGATGAAAATACCAGGTAATATGATTTTATCTCCTTTCTCGGCAGTAGCAACTGTGCTGTCATCATAAAAACTGTACCTGAAGCTTAAGCCTGCCAATAACTCATTTTTGGGAATAAGTTTATGCCAGCTTAATTGGGTGAAGGTAATTTCCTGGGTAGCATCATATATTGTGGAACCGTAAGCCGATTTTTGATCATGAAAATTATAGGATGCTGACAGTAGGATTTTCTCTTTTAAAGGTAATTCGTATTCACCGATAAATTCAAACCTATTGGTTTGTATTGTTTCACCGTATATATTTTCAGTGCCTCTGTATTCTGGGGTCCAATCCAATTCTCCTCCCCAGCGGTCTTCATGGTAAAGTCGTGCGGCAATGCTAAACAGTTTGTTGTCAATACGTTCAAATTTCCATTTATGAAAAATACTGAATCTTTCCTGCAGAGCTATATCTGTAAAGTTATCATTGTTGTTGTCGATGATCTGGTCATAGTTAAAGTAATTAAGGCCTGTAAGGACCGAGGCAATTTTGCCGGCTTTGAATTTGTGTGATACATCTATGTTGTTTTCCAGCCAGCTGGTAGTCATAATATCCAGATTGAATAAATCAGCATCTAATGGATCTTTGGTGATAATATTTATAAGTCCACCAATTGCTTCACTTCCATAAAGCGAGGATGCGGGCCCTTTGACAATTTCTACACGCTCCACCAGGGAATTCGGAATTCCCGAAAGCCCATATACGCTGGCAAGACTGCTCACTATAGGCATTCCATCGATAAGCACCATAGTGTATGGCCCTTCAAGACCATTGATATGGATGTCACCGGTATTGCATACATTGCAATTGATCTGAGGCCGCACGCCATTCACATTGCTCAGGGCTTCATAAATATTTGGAGTAGGATTCTTTTTGAAATAACCGGGATGGTAGACCTCAACGGGAACAGGACTATCGAGTTTTCTTACCTGGCGCATTGTGCCACTTATTACAATCTCGTCAAGGCTCTTATCGACGTTCTGCATGTGTATATTCAGCAGTGTGTCGCTATAAAGATTGATTTCCATCTCCACAGGGCCAAAGCCGAGATAGCTGATCTCTATATTGTAGGTACCTCTTTCAAGGTTTTTGATAGTAAATATTCCGCTGGTATCTGTACTTTGAATAGACGAATCATTTTTTTTGTCGGATGTGATTTTAACGATTGCGTAGGGTAGGGCAATGCCATCCTGTGATCTAACCAAACCAGATAATGACTGGGCGGTCATAACATCACAAGTGGCCAGTAAAATCGATAAGAGGGAAATAGCCTTGATCATTCTATACTCTTATTGACTTCAAAATGTATTTTTTTGTCATAGTTTATTTTCTTCCTTTTGGACAACAGTCCTTCATCAGGTGCAAATAATAATGCGATAAAAAAGAAAAGCCCTGCGCAGCTTACCCAGGCACCTGCTATTGATCCGTTAATCCATAATGCCAGGTAATATGAGAGAATACTGATAAGTATAGAAAGTATTGCATTTATCCATATCATGCGACTGAGTTTGTTGCTTAACAGGTATGCTGTTGCTGGAGCTACTATGAAAAGGGCTACAACCAATATAGCACCTACGGAATCAAAAGCTGCCACAGTGGTCAACGATACCATGGCCATAAGAATGTAGTGCCAAAGCCCAACGGAGATACCAAGACTTAGGGCATATTCAGTATCGAAGCTCGTGATCTTAAGAAATGGAAAACCCAGCTTTGTAAAAGCAATGACAATCAAAGCAATAATGAGTGCGATGTAAAGAGCTCTAGGTCCCATAACTGTTCCGGATTTTAATATCCACAGGTCAAGCGGTACATAGGCTATCTCTCCATAGAGTACACATTCCTGGTCAAGGTCTACCTGGCCAGCAAATACGGATATTAAAATAACACCCAAGGCAAAGAGAGATGTATAGCTTACGCCAATAGAAGCATCTGTTTGCAATCTCGCTTTTTTATGGAAAAACTCTATGATAAAGCTTGTCAGGATTCCCAGTGCAGATGCGCCGGCAAGCATGGTCAGGGAGTCTCTGCTTCCTGAAATAAGGAAGGCGATGACTATGCCGGGTAAAACGGCATGCGAAATAGCATCTCCGAGCATAGCCATTTTCCTGAGCATGAGAAAGCTGCCTAAGGTACCGCAGGCTATGGCATAAAGACTTGCTGTCGCTATGATGTAGACGGTATCCATTGTCAATACGGTATTTTTTTGTTATGCGGATCCATGTCAGGATAATCGAGTAGGCTTTCCAGCTTAGCTTCGATCTGTGGGGTGATTATATGTTCTATTGTTTCGGCATCTTCATGGACATGATCCGGGGCAATTTTCAGGTAACTGGATAAGTACATCTCCCAAAGCCTGTGGAGTTTGACAATGCGCTTGCCTTTCTCGTAGCCATCATCAGTGAGTTTTATGCTGTTCGAATCTGATAATAGAAGACCTGAGCTTTGAAACTTTGAAATTTTATTTCTTAGGGCTCTTACAGGAAATTGACGATGGTCATTAAGGACGTCAATATCTATGTACTGTGCTGCTCCTCCTTGTTTTTCAGCAATCCGATAAAGCTCTTTAAGCAGGTTTTCACCCAGGATAGTTTCTTTCATTTTAGCCTGGTCCACAAAACGTGAAATGATACCCCTTTTTGGCGCTATAAAAAAGGAAAGTAAGGCCATTACAGATACGATCATGACAATCCATGGTCCGGTAGGCATATTGGATGCGGTATAACTAACAAAAGCTCCGGCATATCCTGCCAGGGCGCCAATAAAAGCGGCAATGAGAGTCATTTTAAACAAATCATCAGTCCAGAAACGCGCTGCAGCTGCTGGTGTAATCAAGATGGCTGCCATCAGGACAACACCTACCGCCTGTATGCCTGTCACTACGGCCATGACAGTAAGGCTGGTGAGCAGGAGATTCAGAAATCGGACAGGCAAACCAATCGATTTGGCAAAAGCTTCGTCGAAAGCTATGATTTTAAGCTCTTTGAAAAAGAGGACTACTGTAAGCAATACGATTCCGGCTACGATAGAAAACATGATGAGGTCGCGTCCGACCAATGCCGCCGCTTTTCCAAAAAGAAAAGATTCCAGACCCGATTGTGCGGCATTACCACTGTGTTGTATGGCAGTAAGTAAAAGAATGCCTATGCCAAAGAAGACCGATAGTATTATGGCAATGGCACTGTCTTCCTTGATTTTTGTTTTTTCTGCTATCAGATCAATAAGGACGAGAGACAGCCATCCGGTGGTAAAAGCTCCTAAAATTATGATAAGAGGGTCTTTATTACCGGCAATGATGAATGCCAGGCATATGCCTGGAAGTACCGAGTGCGCCACAGCATCACCTACCAAAGCCTTCTTTTTAAGAAAACTGAAGCACCCGACAACAGCTGATGAAGCTGTTATAAGTATTGATCCTAATACTACTGAGATAATATTCGGGTCAGATAAGCGTATAAAATTTTCAAGCGCTTGCATATCTAATACGTTTCCCGGCTCGGGATTTCTCTTTTCTTTATCAGTTCCGAGATTTCACTTAAGACACTCAGCTGGCCGCCATAGGTTTCCTGAAGCAAGGCATTGGTGAAGACTTTTTCGATAGGCCCGGAAGCAACGAGTCTCATATTTAAGAGTACTATCCAATCAAAAAATTCAGCGGCAGACTGTAAGTCATGATGAACGACAATGACGGTTTTGCCCTCAGCAGTCAGTTGTTTTAATACCTTTAGGATAGCATCTTCAGTAGATGCGTCAACGCCAGCAAAAGGCTCGTCCATAAAATAGATATCTGCTTCCTGGGTGAGAGATCGAGCCAGGAACACACGTTGTTGCTGACCACCTGAAAGTTGTGATATCTGCCTGTTGGCAAATGCTGACAGTCCTACCATATCGAGGTACTTCCTGGCCTTCGATTCGTCATCCTTCCCCAGCCTTTTAAGGATTCCCAATTTTCCATAGCGTCCCATCCGCACAACATCGATAACGGATATAGGAAAATCCCAATCCACGCTTTCTCTTTGAGGAACATAACTGATCCTGTCTCTTAGCTTATCAATATTTTTATCCAGAATATTGACATAACCTGAAGCCAAGGGTAGCAGTCCCATAGCAGCTTTTATCAGCGTGGATTTACCTGCACCATTAGGCCCGATAATGCCAATCAGGCGAGCCTTTGGTAAGGTCATATCAATATTCCATAGTACAGGTTTTCTATCATATGACACGGTCATATCATGAAATTCCACAGCCGGATTATTTACTTCTACTTTCACTGCTTATCCCGATTTAATCCTGATACAATATTTCGTACGTTGGCTCTTACCATGCCCATATAATTTCCATCAGGACTGTCTTGTGTGCCCATGGCATCGCTATAAAGCGGTAAGCCAATGTTAACATTAAATCCCTTTTTCCTGCAACCTTCAACAATGGCTTCAATATTTTTAGGTGATACCGAACTCTCAATAAATACGGTAGGAATTTGTTTTTCTACAATATAATTGACCAACTCAACTCTATCTTTTAATCCAAATTCTGAAAGGGTGGAAATGCCTTGCAATCCTCGCACTCTAATATTGTAGCTTCTTCCAAAATAATTGAATGCATCATGTGCTGTGATCATTATGCGCTTTGATAAAGGAATACTTGATATTAAGGTCTTGACTTCCCCATGGAGTTGGGTAAGACTGTCTGAATATGCAGAGGCATTTGCCCGATAGGTACTGCAATACTGAGGATCGAGTTCGCAAAGGGATTCAACTAATCCAGAAATGCTGCTTTCCCATAAGGAAACATCAAACCAAATATGAGGGTCTTTGACATCACTGTAATTTTCATCTTTCAACAATCTGGTGCTATCCACAAAGTCACTTACCGCATATACCTTACTGGTCCTTGAAAATTTTTCAAGTATGCTGGCCATCTTTCCTTCAAGATGTAATCCATTGACATAGATTAGCTCGGCATCTTTAAGTAGCCTTAAGTCATTTTGTGTCGCTTTGTATAAATGGGGGTCTACTCCCGGACCCATTAAGGCTTTTACTTCCATTTTATCCCCAACAATATTCTTTAAAAGGTCTGCTATCATTCCCGTGGTGCAAACAATTAAAGATGTTTGCTCCTTAGCAGTATCCTTCTCTGCGTTTGAGCAGGAGTTCCCATACATTAAAACGGATAGCACAATCAGAAATATTGTCCTCATTTAAAAAAATTAGATCACACAAATATAAATAGTTAGAATTGTCTAACAAATTTATTTTATATTCGTTATCATATCAAGCATAGATTAACTTGTAGAATAATTAGACAATAATTTATTTTATAAATGCATTCACAAACCAAGGAAGATTACCTCAAGGCCATGCTCTATCTGGCTGATGAAAAGGGCAGGTTCAATCTAAAGGATTTAAGCAGCAAATTGGAAGTTAGTAATCCCACTGCTAATAATATGGTTAAGAAGTTGCAGGACCTGGGGTGGGTAAGATATGAGAAATACAAACCCTTAAAACTTACTCGAAAAGGAAGGAAGCAGGCCGGCTTAATCCTGAGGAAGCATCGCCTGACAGAAATGTATCTTCATGAAGTGATGGGCTTTGGCTGGGAGGAAGTGCATGATATCGCTGAAGAACTGGAGCATGTCAATTCGGAGAAGCTTTTTGACCGGATGGACAGGATTATGGGTTTTCCTGCGGTAGATCCCCACGGATCGCCTATTCCGGATAAGGAAGGTAATATTCACGAAGAAGAATACAAGAAATTGTCAGAGCTCAAGTCAGGTACCAGGGCCAAACTCTGCGCGATAGATGATAGCACCCAGGATCTATTGGTATTTCTGAACGATAAGAATATAATGCTAAACATGGAGTTTACGGTTAAGGAAATCCATGATTTTGATAAATCCATGGTTGTCGATTATGGTGACTGCGAAAATGTAGTTTTAAGCAACACGGTAACAGAACGGCTGAAGGTAGAACAAATTTAGCCTGGTCAGTTTTGACGTACAGCGGAGTAAAAGAGGAGGATATGCCTATGGTTCAATAAAAAAGCCCCCTTTAAGGAGGCTTTTCTATTAAATTATTTAATCGGGATTAGTTAAAACTACCGTAAGTTCTTAAAATATTTAAATCAAAATTGCCTTTACTTATAACTTCACCTCTGTTTTTAAAATACTCTTTCCATTCCTCTGCAAGATCTTGCTCCATTTTGGATTTGATAACAATATTATCACCAATATCTTTATACCCAACTGCAACCCAATGAGTTGCTCCATTTGGAGTACCAATATCATATGTGCCAAATGCAACAGGTCTGTCTTCCATTAAACCTCTTGATTGAGATACAATTTTTTTGTGAGCAGCAAGAAATTTTTCTGGGTCACTAACTGTGATGTCATAAATCTGAATGTAACCATAGTAGTCAGGTGCAACATCACCGTCGTAGTCAAGTATTCTTCCGCTGTAGCTATCTCCCCAAGATTCAACGTGGTCGCTTACAGTACGCCAAAACAACCATTTTTGGTTATTTTCTTTTTGACCTTCTTTCATTCCCCAATTAGCGGCATCTCCAAAAAACACAATTCTATGTGTCCCCATTGTGTTTCCTCTATTTAATCTCTCTAAATAAACACCACCAGAGTTAAACTCAATGTCTTTATAAAAGTCATCAAACTTTTTAGCAATTTCGTCTTGTTGGAATGGTTTTGCATCAAAGTAAGCTATTGTAAAAGATGGTACTTGTGAAAAACTGAATCCTGCAAATAAGCAGAATATTATTGTTTTTATCGTTTTCATTTTTTTCATTGTTATTGTTTTAAAATTTTAATTAAAATTAGTCAAAAATAACATCCATACATTAAACCAAGGTTAAATGTGTGTCTGATAACCGACCTAAGGGTACTTGAAGAAGCTGAACCAAAAGTAGAAGATATGCCCATGGTTTAATTTTCTTAAATTAACAACACAAAAAACAATACCATGAAAAAAACTATTATCCCAATTTATACTATTATCCTTGTTACCTCTATAATTTCTTGTAACTCCGCAAATAACACTTCACAAACAACAAATGACATTGCCACTATTTTTAAAAATGGCGATTTAATGACAAATATATCTGCAGACCCCAATGGGAATGCATTGGTATATCCTAGTGGGGATGCATCAATTACCTCTCAAGTAAAAGTTTGGGAGCCTGGATTTAATTCCCCTTGGCATTACCACCCCTACCAATGTGTAGCACATATTATTCAAGGTGAGCTAACTGTAAATTTTGATACAATCGCTTCTATTGATGATAAAAGTCCAAATAAATCTACAAGTATTACGAAATTCTTTAAGGCTGGTGAAGCCTTTATTGGAACAGCAAACACCTGGCATTATTCGCAAAACTTAGGGTCTGAGGATTTAATTTTTACCACCTCTTGGTTAGCAGAAAAAGATGGGCCAATTGCTGTGCTTGCGGATAAAGAATAAAGCTTTTCCAATAAAACTAATAATGGATAAAATAAATAATAGCTCGGTTTTACCCTGATGTAGCATAAATAAGGGGTTCAGAGGTTTATTGTGACTTTAATTGTAGTTTGCTTTGTAGTAATTACTTTCCAATACAGAACCTGGAAAATATACTATCCAGTAGATCGTCTGTATGGATTTCACCGGTTATTTCGCCAAGGTGGTAGAGTGCCTTTCTGATGTCAATAGATATAAAGTCACCGGTCAAGCCAGAACCCAGACCACCGAGGACATCCCGTAATGACTCGGATGCCTTTTGTAGGGCTTCATAATGTCTGTTGTTGCTGACAATGGTTTCGTTCAGCATTTCAGGGTTTTGTATGACCTTTTCGTAAAGAAGATTTTTCAATGCTTCAATGTTCATCTGATTTTTGGCTGAAACCGGAATCAGATTCTCATTGTTGATAAGACCCTCTTTATAGAATGAATCCGGTTTGACGTAGGGATTCAGGTCCATCTTGTTCGCCACAAATAACTTGGACGTATCTTTATTGATGGCTTTGTGCTCATCGATAAAGGAATTGACATCATCCCATAGCTCATCCGGTTTTGTTTTATGTGCTTCAAACACATAGACGACCAGTGTAGACCGGCTGATTTCTTTCAGTGTTCTGTCGACTCCCATTTTTTCAATGGTATCTTGAGTCTCCCTGATACCGGCCGTATCTATGAGTCTGAACATTACACCATTTATATTAATTATTTCTTCAATAGTGTCGCGAGTTGTTCCGGCTATATCGGAAACCAAAGCACGTTCATCTTCAACAAGGGCATTAAGCAGGGTCGACTTACCTGCATTAGGGCGACCGGCAATAACTGTCGCAACACCATTCTTCAACACATTTCCAAGGCGAAATGAATTCAGTAGTGCGTCAACGACAAGCTTTATCTTTTGTACCAGGTTTTCTAGCTTGGCGCGATCAGCAAACTCTACATCTTCTTCGCCAAAATCCAATTCAAGCTCTATGAGTGCTGCAAAATCAATGAGTTCCTGCCTAAGTGCTCTGATTTTGTCGGAAATACCTCCGCGCATTTGGTTCATAGCCAGTTCGTGATCGGCCTGACTTGTGGATGCAATAAGATCGGCAATGGCTTCAGCCTGGGCAAGGTCGAATTGTCCGTTTAAAAAAGCTCTTAGCGTAAATTCACCCTGTCCGGCCAGTCGAGCACCCTTTCGGATGAGCAATTGAAGAATTTCATTGAGGATGTAACTTGAGCCGTGACTGCTGATTTCTACACTGTCCTCTTTTGTAAAGGAACGGGGAGCCCGGAATACAGTTGCCAGGCACTCATCGATTATGTAGCCATCTTCACGAACTATTTGGCCATAGTGAACAGTATGGCCTTCGACTTTACTCAGATTTTTGCCTTTGAAGACCGCATCGACAAGTTCTATGGCTTTGTGACCGCTGACCCGAATCACGCCAAGTGCTCCCACACCCTGGGGTGTAGCAATCGCTACTATGGTATCTTCCTGGCTTTTGAACATGCTGCAAAAATAGATTTAAAACTTCAGTTGTGCTATGACAAAGAGTCTATCATTATTTTGATACACTATTGGCATTAAGTTAATTTAAATCAAATTACAAAAAATCATAATATACTCATAATCAGACAATTGTATGAGTTTATTTTCTAATATATACCTAAAAAAAGGTAATTTATATTCTTAAAAAAATGCAAACTGTTGCCAAAACTCCCGCCAGGTGTACATTCTGCCAAATTATAATTTGTTATATATGTGCTAAGCCCCTGATTATCTATAAGATAGCTCCCCGGTTCAGTATATTTGCTGTATTAAAGAAAGCCGAAATCAATTTTCTTTTGAAGGAGTAAACAAATCAAATCTGTTCTCTTAAGATAAGCGATACCGGTGTTAAAAGCTTTTAAACCGATAAACTCAATCTAATGACCAGGTCATTTACATTAACTTGTTTGGCTGTTTGCTTAGGTATTTTCACATCCTTTGCGCAGTCCCCATCCGTTGAATGCAACGATCAGATAAATGTTGCAGTTAACCATAATTGTGCTGTTGATTTAACCGTAGACGCTTTTTTGGAAGGTGACGTCAGTTTGAATGACGATGTCCAGAATGGACTTTACACCTATGAAGTTTACAACCATACCGGAATTCTGGTACTTGGTGGTATTCATGGGCCTACTTACGGTGGCGATGATATGGCAGAATGGGTCAACTCATTGCTTTTTTATAAAGTTTTTTATGATGGGACGCCTACGTGCTGGGGTACAGTATTACTTGAAGACAAGATCGTACCAACTGTAGACTGCTCTGTGTGTCCTGAAGTTTATGGTAACTCTGCTGATGATTACGACGCGGATTGTGTCCGAAACTGTTTTGAGAAAGATATCATTATCAATCGTTACGACAGAAGATTGAGAGATCGCATCGTACAGGAAGATTATGAGGACTTTCTTGAAGATTATGTTGAAGACAACTGCAGTAACTGGGCTCCGGAACTGACAAGCTTTTATGACCACTGGGAAGATTTTGGACCGTGTGAAGGCTCGAAATTAGTCAGAACATGGAAAGTGGCTTACGAGAATTATAACAGCTCTGTGGGTTATATCAATTGTGTCAGGGAGTATTTTTTCAAACCTATCAATCTTCAGGATACAAAAGAATATCCTGTCAGTCCTTTGACCAATAGGCAGGATATCAAGCCAATAGAAGACTGTCTGATATTACCGATTAATCTTGTGGAGATTGATTGCAGTTTCGATAACAGCCCTGCCGGTATCGCGGCTTATTTTGATGATAAAAACACACCAGACCTCGACTCGGATGATGATAATATCGATCCGGATGAATTGGATATTGATGCCGTAGTCGAGAATAACGAAGGGGTGCCTTATGGATTTCCACACTATTATCTCAGAGGGGTAGGGAGCAATATCTTTCACCCGCAAGCTGTCAACAACGAGGTTTGTAATTTGATAACTGGTTATACAGATAACAGTCTGGAGGTATGTGCACCGGGATGTTCGGGCAATAGAAAAATACTTAGAACCTGGACCATTTTGGATTGGTGCAGCGGCGAATTCATTCAATACGGACAGATAATCAAAGCTGTCGACAGATATGGGCCTGAAATCGATGTACCTGAATTGACTGTAAGTGTAGATCCATGGGCATGTACTGCAACAGTAAACCTGCCACATCCGGAGCATATTTTTGATAATTGTGACAGCTATACAAGCTATTTCATTGGTACCACTGGAGGATTATCTGTAAGTGGTAATGCTGACGATGGATTTGTCCTGCATGATGCCTATCTGGGGCAACACAGGATTGAATACAGAAGTGTGGATTGCTGTGGTAATGTGGGTAGGTCGTATATGAATATTACAGTGGTTGATGATACGCCACCAGTAGCTGTGAGTAAAGAATTTATTGTTATAAGTCTGACAAATATCAGCAATCCAATCAATGGGTATCAAGGCACAGCTAATGTGTATGCCAGGGATCTTGATAACGGATCCTATGATGGATGTAGCGGTGTAACTATTGAAGTAAGCAGGGATCCTGTTTGCAGAAATGCAGATGCGAATTGGGGTGATTTTGTGACATTCTGCTGCGAAGACCTTGAAGGCTTTGCTTCAATGGAAATTAAGGTGAGACTGCGTATTACCGATGCCAATGGTAATTCAAATGAGGTATGGTCGCGTGTACTTCTGGAGGATAAGTCTAACGAATTTCCGACAACTCCGCCACACATGATTTTGACTTGTGATATGGATTATAATGACTTCAGTATTACTGGAGGATTCCCAAAAATATTTGGAGCATGTGGAGAAGCCGAATTCAATTGCGATACTCTGGATGTGATCGAGAATACAGAACCACGTGAGTTACGCCTCAGCGATGGGGTTGTTATAAATGGAATCCCTCAGGAGGCCCCAGCTTATGATCCCGGATGCGGATTTGGTGCTATACGTAGGCAGTTCAGAGACTGTGGAGGAGGTGTTCAGTGGTTTATTATTTTGCCTGTTGATCCATTTGACCACACTTCAATTATTTGGCCGGATGACAAGCTTGTGGATTGCAACGACTATGACAATGGACAACCGGACTGGCTTGAATCAACCTGTAATCTTGTCGGTGTATCTGTTGAGAGTGACACCTTTATGTTTGATGGCAACTCTTGTATGAAGATTCTGAATCACTGGTCAGTTATCAACTGGTGTATTTATGATCCAACCAACCCATACTCTCCAGGAAAATACACCTACACACAATTGGTTAAAATTATAGATACAGTAGATCCTGTGATCAGTCTTCAGGACAGCTTACAGTATTCAGTATTTGATAATTGCACAAGCAAGGACCTAGTACTTGAAGCAACAGCAGAAGACAATGGATTGTGTGGAAGCGACTGGATAAATTGGGAGTTGAGCGTTGATATCAACTCTGACTGGATTGAAGATTATCACTACAGCTCAAGCTATACACCCTATCTGGTTTATGGTGATAAAAACCCATATTATATCCCTGAATCTGGTAATGGAGAAACAGTTAGCATAAGTCTTCCTGATGGAATTTACGGATCTGAGGTTTGGCACAGGGCTGTATGGAGAGCCTATGATGGCTGTGGCAATACAACCAGTAAGATGAGCTATTTCCAGATAAGGGATAATAAAGCACCTACTCCATACTGCTTGAATTTAAGCACAGCTGTTATGGAGAGTGGACAGGTAGAGCTGTGGGCGATTGACTTTAATAAAGGCAGTTTTGACAACTGTACTGAAGTACAAAACCTCATCTTCACTTTTACAGATGTTCCACCACCAGCCCGGGATGATACTGAATACGACAGCAATTCTGACCTGCAATGGTATAATGGCACTTTCTGGTACTATAACAGTGAAAAGATTGATCCCGACACTGGTGCAGGCGAGTACGAAAAGCAGGATGATTATGGAGGAGCGATACACAGGTGGGATCCTGGCTTGAGAAGTGCTGGAAAGGTATTTACAATAGCTGATGCAGGACCTGATGGATTTGTGGAACTTCCTGTTTATGTATGGGATGAAAATACAAACATCGACTTCTGCCTTGTCAACCTTCGACTGGTTGATAATGGAGGTGGAGGAATGGCAATGGTATCCGGAAAAGTTAAAACTGAATTTGGTGAACCTGTTGAGAACATCGAAACTAATATCACTGGTCCACTTAACTACAGAGAAGAACAGATGACGGATGGTAATGGGCAGTTTGCTTTCGTCGAGACACCATTCTTTGCTGATTATAAGATATCAGGAACACGCGAGGATGATTATATGAATGGCGTGAGCACTTTAGACCTTGTGTTGATTCAAAGACATATTCTTGGTCAGGAGTCTCTTGATTCGCCGTACAAAATGATCGCGGCAGATGTAAACAATGACGCATACATTACTGCTCTGGATTTGATTGAATTGCGTAAGCTGATCCTGGGCATATATAACCAGCTTCCTAATTCAGCTTCCTGGAAATTGATCAATGCTGAAGACCAGTTGAGCTTAAGCAATCCCTGGAATTTCAGTGAATCCAGGACCATCCTTGACCTGATTGATGACCATATGCAGGAAGATTTTATTGGTGTTAAGATGGGTGATGTAAATGGCAGCGTACAAGCTAATTCAATATCAAGGACATCCAGTATTAAATCAGCAGCCCAAGCTCAATTGATTTATGCAGATCAGGAAGTTGCTGCTTCAGAAACCTTCGAGATTGAATTAAAAGCCGAGGGAATTGATTTTCACTCATTCCAGTTATCGCTCAATACGCCAGGCATGGAATTGATTGGTGTGAAAGGAGTTCTTGGTAAAGAGCATGTGTATCAGTCAGGTGACATTCTGAATATAAGCTATAATGGCAGTCAATCCTTGATTGGTGAATCTGTGGTTTTGGTTTTTGATTCTAAATTTGATGGACTTGTATCTGAATCCCTTTCAATAGCTCAAAAAGGAATACATTCTGAAGCTTACGCCGGAATCAATAACCAGGTGTTAAATCTCGGCATTCAAAAAGCCACGGCAGAAGAAGATTTCCAATTGTATCAGAATACGCCAAACCCGTTCAATGCATCAACCAATATTCGCTTCACATTGCCAGCTGCTTCAGATATTGAATTGTCTGTCTATAGTCTAACTGGACAACTGGTGCGCAAATTGAATGCCTACTACGAAAAAGGAACGCATGCAATAAATTTTGATGCAGGCGAGTTTAGTGAAGATGGAATGTATTACTACAAGTTGACGGCAGGTAGCAATACGGCGACAAGACAAATGATAATTATCAGATAACCATAAAGAATTATACTTATTCGGAGATTGAGTATAATTTTGGATTATAATGCTAAGAGCGGGATTTTCCCGCTCTTTTTTTAGCGTATTAAAGTGACTTGACCCAACATCAGCTTTTCTTCAGACCCTTCAAGGTATTCCAGTTGATAGAGGTAAACACCTTGCTCCAGTTTTCTATCATTTAAGTAACCGGTCCAACCTGTTATGTTTGGGCCGTTTTCTTCAAAGACCATATTGCCCCACCTGTCAAAAATTCTCATACTCCTTATAAGAATATCGGTATCCTGTCCAAGCAATGGTTTGAATACATTATCCTCGGGAGAAGTAGAATTAAGTTGAATGATATTAGGGATGTAAATCTCATTATTAAGCTTCTCTATTACAATAACTTCTATTGTTGCTGAGACCGAACAACCATTTTCATCGAATGCCGTAACAGACAGGCTTGTTGATACTTCAGCTGTTATCAATGGGTTAGTGCAATTATCACAACTTAAAAGTTCAGGATTACTCCAGGATACCGATTCTGCAGTGAAGTTTAGATTCAAGTTAATCGGAAAAGCTGTGGCAGCATCTATGGTAATGGGCGATTCTGCTTCAATTATGAGGGCTGGATCAAGGCCTATAGAAAAATCATAGGATTCTCGACACATGTTTTCATCCTGAACAAACAGTGTATAATCTCCAGGCGAAAGATTTTCAAATATGTTGTTTCCTGAGAAGCTTGTTCCGTCCAAAGAATATTGAAGGCTACCCGTGCCACCACTGCTGCTGGTGATGCTTAAAGACCCATTATCTACGTCAGGGCAAGAAGCATCTGTTTGACTGAATGCCAGCTCGATCATGCCCGGTGTTGATATCTCGACAAATCCTTCATTGGTACATTGGTTGCTGTCCGTAATCGTATAGCTGTACGTACCGGGTTCAAGGCTGCTTAGATCGCTTGTGTTGGAACCCTCATTCCATAGAATAGATAGGGGTGGGGTGCCACCTGACATATCCAGGCTTATGTTTCCGTTGGATTCCCCAAAACACTCTAGGTTTTGTACCAAAATAGTATTCACGGTTATGGCATCGGGCTGTGTGATTTCGAAAAACTCTGATGCCAGAGTCTGACCATTATCCTCAATACGAATTTCGAAGGTTCCGGCAGCAAGATCTTCGATATTTACATTATTAATCACAATGGGACCATTTGCAACAATCTGTCCTGTTTCATTAAAAACTCTGTAAAATAAACCGATGGCGTTGTTGTTGAACATTATGGATATTTCGCTGCCTTCTCCTTCAAAACAATCCAGTCCAGAAAGGACATCTACCGTAATGCTCACTGCACAATCAATAAGTGTAATGGTATTGTTGACAATACTGTCACAACCATTGGCATCCTGCAGATTATCTGTAAATGTGCCAGCAGTGGAGTACCAGCTGCCATTGATGTTAATGCTGTCTCCTTCGCAGATCTCATAATCAAAATCCTGTTCACTCACAGGAAATACGGTAAGGCTTACATGTATAATACTATCGCAGGAATTCTGAGCAGAATCCTCAAGTACCACTATTCCTGATGGATTGCTTTCATCAAACACTTCTCCACCAAGAGTAACCGACTCTCCCTGGCATATATCCTGTTCGAATGTAAATTCACTGTTAGATAGTATCACTGCCTGCACTGATAATAAGCTGTCGCAGCCAACTGAGTTCGTCAGCGTTTGGATGATTCTGCTATTGCTCTCATTTAATAATTCACCATTAATGTCCAATGACGCACCAGGACATAACTCAAAGGAGAGACTGGCTTCAGAATTTTCCAGATAATTGAGCATTACAGTTACTATACTGTCGCAACCATTGGTACTTATTAGGTTTTCAGTGCCTGATGGATTGGTTTCATCGTACACTATCCCATTTACAGTGATGGACTCGCCTTCGCACAGTTCGTTATTGATCTCGCTAGTCAGGGTCTGAACGAAGCTCAGACTTATGTTAACAAGACTGTCGCAGCCTTGTGATGATGCACCACTTATCAAGACGGAACCACTTGGGTTGCTTTCATCAAATATTTCACCCTGGATGTCAATAGATTCTCCTGAGCATAATTCACTATCAATGGATGATTCTGCAGCCGGAAAAAATTGCAAATCAATATTAATAATGCTGTCACAGCCATTAGAGGCTACAAGTACTTCTGAACCTGTACTGCTAGACAAGTTATATGTCGATCCATTGACCATTATGCTTTCTGTATCACAAATAGGTCCTGTAATCAGGAATGGATCGGCATCTTCCAATAATGTGATTATAAATTCAGCTGTATCATTATCGCATTCCTGATTTTCGACTATATAATAGTATTTATTTTCCCCTGTGCCAATTTGCATGCCGTCAACTAAGCCTGTTGAAAGTATCTGTAAGTTTCCATCATAGAATTCTCCAAGGTCGGATGTGGTCAGGAGTGTACTCAGGTCAATTGATTCACCAGGGCATAATTCTGAGGAGGCATCGTCACCTGCGCTCAGGCCACCATCAATGAGTGTGATACTATGCACACTGGTATCATTAGGACAAGGAGCTGTATTGCTTACTATATATATTAAATCATATGACCCCTCACTCAAAGTACCAGTGGACAAAAAGTTTCCATTAATGTTTTGTTGAAAATCTTCCGATTGCCAAACTCCAGAAAGGGCAGCTTCAGAGCTTAGAAGCTTTGAAAGATTATATTGAATGCCGGTGCACAAACTTGTGGAATTGTCATTGCCTGCAAATTCAAAGCTGTTGACCTGAACAAAAATTGTATCTGAAGTCGAAGGGCAGCCGAGCTCATTATATTGATTTAGGATGTAATTGCCACTGGTAAATACACTTATACTGTCAGCTATCAGAGTATCTGTAGGGCTTATCCATTCGAAGCTGTAATTCGTCATGTCAATAAATGGTACGAACGCGATAAGATTTGCCGTGTCAGAGTCGCACAAGATCAGCGTATCCAGGCTAATGCTGTCTATTTGAGCAGAGGAAACCACGCCACTGCCGATATTGAAACCAAATGTTTGACTGCAATCTGTCAGCTGATCTGTTACAATTAGATTATAGTCGCCCGACATATTAATATTGATGCTTGAGTTTTGAGATAGGATGCTTTGCCCCTGCATCCACTCGTAATCATAATCAGGATTTCCTTGAATGGATTCAATGACAGCTTCAAGCAGTAATTCCTGACCCTCACAAAGGGAAAGTGGCAAATTTTCACTTAGACTGATCTGGAATTCATCTTGCTCGGTGATGGATATATCATCTGTTAGCCTGCAACCTTCAGCATCATATACTTCAAGAATGTAATCTCCTGGTATGGCATCTTCAAGTGTCTGCTCATCAGAATCTATGGGTCCATCCCAGACATACTCCTCATATCCATCTGGTCCTTCCAGGTCAACGAGTTCGCCGGGACACACAATAATGTCATCTCCAAGGTCGATTTCTTCATCAATTTCTTTTGGCACATAATAGGCTTCAAGACAGACTTCAACATCCGCTTCAAATTCTGCCAGAGAAATAGGTGTTTGGTTGCAAATTGGATTGGTAGGTACGGTCAAAACCACAACATCTACACCTATGGGTATACCATCTTCCAGATCCTGGGTTAATGTGATGTCTGTATTGAGTCCCTGCATATCGAAAAACAGACCTGATGTAGGACAGCCGATAGGGTCGTGATCAATACATTCGAGAACATGGGTCCAGAAGCCGAGAAAACATTCTGGAATGATATTGTTTTCATTCACAGATAAGCTGATTGAAATATCAACATATTCCAATTCATAGCAATCAAATGGGGGTTCCTCGGGGAGCATAAAATCGAATTGATAGGACTCACTGACTTCATTTACGTCTGAAGTCCAGCCTTTTCGATCCAATCCTATTAAGGCTTCTCCTTCTGAAAAACACTCAGAATATCCAAGTATCTGAGCCTCAATGGGTAATGTAAAACAACCGTATATTAGTATGCTAAGGAAGATTTTTTTCATGCTCATAGTTATTAAAAAAATTAAAGTTTTTATTGCTATAAACGATATTATTCATATCTTGCGAGATAATTTGCGAGTAAGCAAAGACGAAATCGTATTTAACATTAAGTAATTAAACCAAAACTCAATCTCATGAAATTGGCAAAAAATACAGCCATTTGGATACTTTCGGTATTCCTTTCAATCCCGGCTTTTTCCCAGTTAAACAATGATTGTAATGCAGGTGGAGACCTCGGTCCGAACCTTCTTACGAATGGGAATTTTGAAAAGGGAACAGTAGGATTTGTCGGTGGTGGAAGCGGAATCGATGGGTGGCAATCCTTCGGAAACGCTTTTTTGCTCAACACCCCCGATTTTTATTGTCAGCCTACTGAAACAGTTTCGGCTCCAGGAAACGGGCCAAACGTCGTTAAGATGTTCGGTATTTTTTCAGGAGCATCTGTTCTCATTTCAAGCCCAGTTCCAGCTAATCCTGGAGAAACTTATGTAGGTAGCATTGAAATGTACAACCCCAAAGAGGCGGATTGTTCAGGTGCTCCATTCCCAGACAACCTTGGACCGAACAATCAAAATTTCGGTTTAGTGCAAATCCAATACCTTGATGGTAATCTTGGATTGATTGGATTCAGCGAGTCAAAAAGGTTTGACAATACCTATTCAGCCAGTCGTTGGACAGACATGCGCACTGTTGGTGTAACACCTCCAGGAACAAAAAGTGTAAGGCTTCTGGTATTATTTATTCAACCAGCATTTGATGGAGGCGCTATCTATTATGATGACGCTAAATTGTCATTGAAAGAAGATGCTATTTCTTCTGAGACTATGGCATGTAATAATAACATCAATGTAACGGTAAATTCAGGATGTACTTCTGACATTACTGTCGACATGCTTCTTGAAGGCGACTACGATGAGTTGTACTATGACTTTGTCATTACAAACTCTATTGGAACTCCAATCAGCCTTGATCAGCCTGTCATTGGTCAGGAACTAACATTTACAGTTACTAATATATGTAATGGTAATAGTTGTTGGGGTAACTTGACATTCGAAGACAAGGAAGATCCTGTTATCGACTGTGAGGTTTGTCCACCAGTGAATGGCACGAGTTCTACGGATTATGATCCTGACTGTGTACTGAATTGCTATGAGCAGCCAATTCTGCAGTTGAGATATGATGATGGTCTCAGAGATGACCTTATCCAGGAAGACTATGAAGACTTTGTAGAAGATGCAATGTCTGACAATTGTGATAATTTCAGCGAAGAAGATGTAAGCTTCTATGATGAATATTTTAACCTGGGTGCATGTACAGGTACACGACTGACGCGTACATGGACTGTTGGATTTACAAGAGCAGATGGTTCGAGAGGCACAGTAAGTTGTACGCGTGAGTACTTCTTCAGGCCATTGGATTTGGCTAGCACCAGTGCTTATCCTGTTGACAGTGATGGCAACATTGACTTCACGCCAATTGAAGATGTATTGGTAGTGCCCCCTGCTGACATCGTATTGCCATGTGGCGTAGATGTAAGCCCTGCTGGTATAGCGGCTTTCTACG
>Ga0255751_10000011_pt1 | contig 166594 bp, 147 predicted proteins | sample 071ome_20_FD_179951 | JGI IMG/M metagenome (GOLD analysis project Ga0255751, IMG submission 179951) | Coastal salt marsh microbial communities from the Groves Creek Marsh, Skidaway Island, Georgia - 071412BT metaG (version 2) | ecosystem: Environmental > Aquatic > Marine > Intertidal zone >... | reverse complement strand
GAGTATGACAGCAACAGTGACCTGATGTGGTACAATGGCACCTTCTGGTTCTATGACAGCACAAATGGTGACTATGAGAAGATAGATGACTACGGTGGTGATACCCACAGATGGGAGCCAGGTCTAAGAAGTGCCGGTAAGGTATTTACAGCTGCTGATGCAGATGCGAGTGGCTTTGCTCAAGTGCCTATCTATGTATGGGACGAGTACGGTAACAAAGACTTCTGCCTTGTCAACCTAAGAATAGTTGACAATGGTGGCGGAGGCATGGCAATGGTTGCTGGTCAGGTTAAGACGGAGTATGGTCAGGAAGTAGAGCAAGTGATGACAGAGATGGAAGGACCATTCAGCTTCAGAGAAACAGATATGACTGATGAGCAAGGAATTTATGCTTTCAATAACACGCCATTCTATGCGGACTATAATGTAAGAGGTGAGAAGAATGATGATCACCTGAATGGTGTAAGTACGCTTGACCTTGTGATGATCCAAAGACATATTTTGGGTCAGGAAACACTCGACAGTCCTTATAAGATGATTGCTGCTGATGTCAACAATGACAATCAGATCACAGCATTAGACCTTATCGAATTAAGGAAGTTAATTCTGGGTATCTATAATGAATTGCCAAGCAACAATAGCTGGAAATTCGTCAATGCAGATAATACTTTGACTGTTGATAATCCATGGAACTACAGCGAGTCCAGAGCCATTGTTGATTTGGCTGAAGACAAGATGTCAGAGGACTTCATAGCTGTTAAACTAGGTGATGTTAACCAGAGTGCTGTAGCTAATTCAAGAATGGCTGGAGAGACTGTAAGTCAATCACTAGCTGCTGTTGAAGTGAGCTTTGAAGATAAGGTGGTTAAAGAAGGTGAGCTAGTAGAACTAAGCTTCACTACAGACAGAAATGATGTATACGGTTACCAGTTCACATTGAATACACCAGGTCTTGAGTTGGTGGATGTACAAGGTGTAAGTGCTGACAACATCGCTGTTTTCGAAGATAAGTTGACAATGAGTTACAACAACAACAGTTCTTTGGCTGCTGGTACATTGGTGAATCTGGTAATGAAGGCTACGACTGATGCGCGTGTATCAGACCTACTTCAAATAGGTTCTGATGTTACTAGAGCAGAGGCTTATGTGGGTGACAATCTTGACATTGTTGAGATCGATCTTAGAAATGGTGAAGAAAGCTCAGAGTTTGCATTGTATCAGAACGAGCCAAACCCGTTCACAGATTATACGACTATTGGATTCAGACTTCCTGAAGCAGGACAGGCTACAATCACATTGTACGATGTGACGGGTAAGATTCTAAATGTGATACAAGGTAATTATGATAAAGGATACAACACAGTTAAGCTTACTAAAGAAGATCTTAGCGTGTCTGGTATGATATATTACAAATTACAAAGCGGACAACATTCAGCTGTAAAGCATCTGATTGTTGTACAATAAGAACCCCGATTTTATTCTAGTAAGATCAATTTTAGTTCATAATTGAGTAATCATTTTGGTTTATGAAACTGAGACCGGTAAGAAATTACCGGTCTTTTTTTATCCCAAAATGAATATAGTTGGATGTTTCTGAATCTTGAAATTTTGTTTTTTCCATTCAGAAACGGCGGCTGTTGATATGAATTCGAATTCTCCTGTTATATCTCTCGCAATACACAGCTTTATATCAGGTCGCAGTTCCTTTATAAGGAATTGAAACATCCTGTCATTCCTGTATGGCGCTTCAATGAAGATTTGACATTGTTTTTCTTTCAGAATTTTGTTCTCCAGAGATTTAAGACATTTACGCAACTCGTGCTCCTTTATAGGCAGATAACCGTTAAAGGCAAAATTCTGTCCGTTCAGACCACTTGCCGCCAGTGCCATTATGATTGAGGAAGGCCCGGAGGCAACTTTTACTTTTATCTTGTTTGAGTGTGCATAAGCAACGATCCGATTTCCAGGATCGGCTACAGCGGGCATTCCCGATTCGCTCATAACACCTACATGGAGACCTTCCTTGCACCATTGGGCAAGTTGTTGTAAATGTGATTGTCCTTCCCTTGGAATTTCAATGATCTGAAGTTCATCAATGCTATAGGGTGGCATTGTCTGTTTAATAAATCTTCTTGCAGTCCGTGCTCTTTCTACTATGTAATGTTTAGTTGAATGTATGAGTCGAACAGTCTCCGGTGGAATGGTATCTATCATGTGTTCTGAAATAACACATGGAAGAATATTGATTTGTGCCTTGATAATATTAGAATTTGTATTATATGAAAGCTACTAAATTTATCGGAATTGATCTACTTTAGCGCTTTGTCCAGCAATGGGGATAGAAATATACAGATGGATACATATACAGTTAAAATAGTTCAATTTGAAGGTCCTTTTGACCTTCTGCTATATTTCATCCAGAGGGATGAATTGGATATTTATGATATCCCTATTGCAAAAATTACGGATGACTTCCTGGGCTATATCCACACCCTGGAATCTTTGAATCTTGATGTGGCCTCAGAATTTATTCTGGTAGCTGCTACTTTGATGCGTATCAAGGCTAAAATGCTGATACCGCGAAAGGAACTGGATGAAGAGGGCAATGAAATCGATCCACGTGAAGAGCTTGTAAACAGATTGATTGAATACAAGAAGTATAAGGATGTTCTTCCTTTATTTGAGAAATTGGAGCAAGACAGGTCTTTAAAGCATCAAAGAGGCAATACATCAAATGAAATCAAGAAGATTTCATCAATAGCCTTAATCGATGCTGAATTGGAGGATTTGAGCAGTTATAAGCTGTTTAGGGCCTTTCAGCGGGTTCTTGAAAGGTATAAGAATGTTCAGGATAAGTATGTCCATCAAATTGTTCAATTTCCCTATACAGTAAAAGAGCAGCAGGAATTTATCATTAACGAATTATCAGAGAAGGAAAAGCTGAGTTTTGATGAGTTGTTTGCTGAGTTGGAAAACAGAATGCATGCTATAGTAAGCTTTCTGGCTTTGCTTGAGCTGATCAATGCCCAGTTGGTGGAAATGCTTGATGGTGAGGGCATAAACAGTTTTTGGATTAGCAACAAAAAAATAGCTGCTATAGAGGAAGAATAAAAATCTTTTCAGCGTATAATTACTACTCAGAATAATTCCCTCGCGTATTTCCGAATCCCTTCAGATAAATATTGCCGTAGTGCTTGGTGAGCGAATTTAAAGGCAGGCATTCGAGCGGTTCTGAAATCCCGATTATTACTAAAAAAATATATCTATAACCCCCTATTTTACTGGGTTTATCTTATCTTTGCAGCGATTTTCGGAACAATTATAATTATATAACTTATATGGCAAATATCGGTCAAATCAAGCAGGTCATCGGACCAGTCGTTGATGTAAGCTTCGAAGGCGAAAATTCAACACTTCCTGAAATTTTGAATGCATTGGAAATCACCCGTGAAAATGGTGAGAAACTAACACTCGAAGTGCAGCAGCATCTTGGTGAGGATAGTGTAAGAGCTATCTCTATGGACTCTACTGAGGGTCTTACCAGAGGAATGGATGTAGTTGACTTGGGTCAGAATATCACCATGCCAACAGGAGATGCTATTAAAGGTAGATTGTTTAATGTTGTTGGTGAAGCCATTGACGGACTTGGTAATGTTGAAAAGACAGAAAACGCTTATTCGATTCACAGGAAACCACCTAGGTTCGAGGATCTATCTACTGAAACTGAGGTGTTGTTTACCGGTATTAAAGTTATCGACTTGATCGAGCCGTATGCCAAAGGTGGTAAGATTGGATTGTTTGGTGGTGCAGGTGTAGGTAAGACCGTATTGATCCAGGAATTGATCAACAACATTGCAAAGGGTTATGACGGGATTTCGGTATTTGCAGGTGTGGGTGAAAGAACGAGAGAAGGTAATGACCTTTTGAGGGAGATGCTTGAGTCTGGTATCATTGATTACGGAAAAGATTTCATGCATTCTATGGAAGAAGGCGGATGGGATCTGACAAAAGTGAGCAAGGATGATTTGAAAAAATCTAAGGCTACTTTCGTATTTGGTCAGATGAACGAACCTCCTGGTGCAAGGGCGCGAGTTGCTCTTTCAGGACTAACTCTAGCAGAATATTACAGGGACGGTGACCTTAGCGATCCAACTGGTGGTAAGGATATCCTATTCTTTATTGACAACATATTCAGGTTCACACAGGCTGGATCTGAGGTATCAGCACTTCTTGGACGTATGCCTTCTGCAGTGGGTTATCAGCCTACCTTGGCTACAGAGATGGGTTTGATGCAGGAAAGAATTACTTCCACAAAAAGAGGATCGATCACATCTGTACAGGCAGTATATGTACCTGCGGATGACCTTACTGACCCGGCTCCTGCGACAACATTCGCGCACTTGGATGCAACTACTGTATTAAGCAGGAAACTGGCAGCACTAGGTATCTATCCAGCGGTGGACCCCCTGGATTCTACATCAAGGATTCTGGAAAGAAATATTGTTGGAGATGAGCACTACGATACAGCGCAGAGAGTAATCAATATTCTTCAGAGATATAAGGAGCTACAGGATATCATTGCCATCCTTGGTATGGAAGAACTTTCAGAGGATGACAAGCAAGTGGTGCTCAGAGCGAGAAGGGTACAAAGATTCCTTTCTCAACCATTCCACGTTGCTGAGCAATTTACAGGTCTTAAAGGTGTACTTGTTCCAATCGAGGAAACCATCAAAGGCTTCAATATGATTATTGATGGAGAAGTGGATGAATATCCTGAAGCTGCATTCAACCTTGTTGGTACTATCGATGAGGCTATCGAGAAGGGTAAGAAACTGATGGCTGAGGCACAATAATTTTGACTATGGAATTGATCGCATTAACACCTGAAAAGGAGATTTTTAAAGGCAAAATCAAATCTGTCAAAGTGCCAGGAAAGGGTGGTCAATTTGAGATCCTCAAAGATCACGCACCAATTGTTGCAGCTCTGGAAGAAGGCGAAGTACGGATTATTGGCGAAGATGGAAGCGTAACAAAGTTTGATATTTCAAAAGGATTTGTTGAGGTATTGAACGACGAGGTTTCATTGTTGATTCAATCCATGAAATCATAGACCTATAGTTTACCAGATATACAAGCGGTATTCTGATCAATCGGGATGCCGCTTTTTTTTTATTAATACCCATCTGTAAGACAGGCTGTATCAGCGTTTCAGTTCGACTAGCCGTTAAAAAGGTATTATTTTTGAGAATTAACATTAAACAGGTATATGGAATATGATAAACTGGATTTGATCGATGCCAAAGCCGAGAGGCTATTGCAGAAGTTCAATTCCGATAAGGATATCATCATGTTTACCAACGCCTTATACATCTTGATTGTGCTTTTCGTGATTACTGTATGTTTTCTTTATGTATTCGAAGGGTATACATATCTCATTTTTACCCTGGCTTTATTAAGCCTTGTTCCATACCGCACAATTATATCCAGAGCGTCTGTCCGTTCGGAAAGCCTGTCGATGTATAATACGATGGATAGCAATGATAAGGTCAGCTATACCATTGCCAAACTTAAATATCTGGGATCAATGATCAAATTAATACGAGCCAGACTCATTGCTTTAAGGCTGGTGTATATGGTTTGTTTTCCCGTTTTTATTTATATGCTCTCCCTTATATTGTTGAGAAGGGAAATCGACTGGAGCCAGGAGTGGTTTTATATTGTATTAGCCATACTGATTGCCATTCCATTTTGGTTCTTTTTCTTTAAATCTGAGATTGATGAATTGACGATGAATAAGGACGAAATCAAAAACATCATTGTGACTCTGCAATTAGAGCCATGAGTCGACTTTCAGCAATTCCTTTTCTTCAGGCTCCTGTCCTGTTATGTTTTTCAGTTTAAGCCTTGATTTCGTACGAACTTCCTCGTCTATATAGCACGCTATTGTGCTCAGGCCAAATCCCAGAACACCCAGATCATCGGTCACACCTATTATGGGGGTCAGGTCAGGGATTGAATCAATAGGACTTAGTACATAGCCAATGCAGCCAATGATAATATTTTTGGCCCATGAGGGCGTAGATTTATTCTTGAAGGCATAATACATTAAAAGGCAGGCGTAACCCAGCTTCCCACCTTGAATCCTTATGAACCGTTGTATATAGCTCACGGATGATTTAAAGCTTTTTTGAGTTTTCATAAAGAATTAATGCTTTAATGAGCTTGATTAGTTTCCTCCGGGATGTTAAAATATGTATTGATCAGTTCAAATTCTATGTTTTGAACGGACAAAACCTCTATGCAAGCCAGGGTATTATCCAGGCATTCTGCTTTATCACGGAGAACAATAATATCACCAGGTCGAAATGCTTCATGGCTAGGTATATAAAGTCTTCTGGTTTTTTATCCGCTTCAAAATCACCAGGCATGATATTCCAGAGAATAATATGATGTTGGGTTTTGACGGCTTTTATTTGTGCCCTGGTAATCCGACCGCAAGGAGGTCTGATAAGAGTACTGTTTATTGATTTGTATCCTTGCGTCACATTATCAAGATATTTCGAGTTCGATGTTTTCCATCCTTTTAAGTGATGAAAACCATAATTTCCAACAGCATGACATCTGCCAGTATTCTTTCATACAGATTATAATGGCATTAAACTTTTTTGCTGAAGCAAAAAAATGTGGCTTTTACACTGACCTGGGATAGATTATCAAGTATGACAGGAGTTGATGGGTGGGCCGGACCATCGTCGAAACTCAGGCACAAGCCACGTACCTTATTTATAAACAGGTTTAAATCCTGATTAAAATATGAGAGAATTCTAGGGAGCTTTTTGAGATATAACTTATCTCATCTTAGGACGCTTTCTCTTTCCACCGCCGCCTCCACGCATCATTTTCATGCCTTGCTTTCCCATGGACCGAGCGACTTTCATTTGTCCTCTGTTATTGTTTAAAGCTTTTTCAAAATAATCCAATTGTCCCTTTATGTCAGATTGCGTAACGTTGAGCTTCTTGGCTTGAGCGAATAGATTCTTTGCTGCTGTCCAGTTGTTTTTTGAAGCTTTTAGGTTAGCCAGTTGCATCAGGACCATAGCACGTTCATTATCTGATGGAAGCTTTAGCCCCAAAGCAGTATTGAAATAATCTTCAGCAATATTTTGATCTCCTGACTGGGAAGCGATGGTTCCCTTCATAATGTAATAGAAAGCTCTGTTGGTAATGTAAAGCAATCTTGGAAAACGAGTCAGAGCCAGTCTTCTTTCAGCCCCATAGAAATCATTATCCTGTATAAGCTGTGCTGCTGATTGCACGGTTCCCAAAAACAGATAACTTCCTAACATAATCAATCCCATGAGCCAGAATGGAAAGGCATACCAGAAACCCATTATGGCAGTGAGAATTGCACCGCCTGCAAAGCCAACAGCAATCAGTGCAAATTTGAGGTATATGTTGATCGTAAACATCTTTCGAATTTTTACTTTATAAATTTCTTATCGGAAAACAGGACCAAATTGTTCCTGACTTTAATACTTCCATATGAAGGAAATATTTGAGCGAATCGTTCCAAGAAGGCTTGATTCGATTTTTTATCAGAATGGGAAATATTCATCCTGTTGTATAAAATTACACCATTTGAATTCAAAATTGACTTTAAGGCATTTAGAAAGTCAATTGTTTCAAATTTTCCTGGCACCTTGGCACTTTGAAATACGTCCATAAGGATCAAATCATATTGTTGTGAGCTTATGTTAACATATGAATGCGCATCTGTCTGAAATGTTTGCACAGGGGATTTAATTTTATTCAAACTGTATTTTTCTGCCAGTCTGATGATCTCAGGGTCTATTTCTACACAGTCGTAGCTGAATTTTTTTTTGAAGTTGTTCTCCAGCATATAGATTACAGAGCCTAAACCCAGACCGAGAATTAAGGCATTCTTGGCTTTCAGTTTTTGCCAAGCTATCTTATTGAATGATGTATAAAAATTCTCGTATTTATCGTCGAACGAATAAATAGCATTCTTGGTAATAAGCTGATTTCTGCCCTTGACAAGCAGGACTTCCAGGTAGGGGTTGTAGGGTGAACTTGACTTCTCCAATGAGAGGTCAATAAAGTAGCTCAGTATTTTTTGCCAGGTAGACCTCACTTCAAGATTCCCAACTTCTATAGCTAGAGGTAGAGTAGAAAATATGCTCCATTATAAGCTTATCCTCTTGACTCAATTCCATACCCCGTCTTTCCATCACCTTATTCGCAACATCAAGAGCTTCCTCTATCCGAAACGTTTTGTAATTGGACGCTCCCCCCCAGCTGTAGGAAGGAATATAATTTCTGGGATATCCAGAGCCATAGATATTAGCACTTACCCCGACAACTGTACCGGTGTTGAACATAACATCAATCCCGCACTTAGAATGGTCTCCCATAATCAAACCGCAAAATTGAGTCTCTGTTTTTTCAAAGCGTTTACTCTTGTAATTCCATAGTTTCACCTCAGAGTAATTGTTCTTAAGATTGGAACAGTTTGTTCCGGCACCGAGGTTGCACCATTCTCCGATTACTGAATTACCCAAATAACCGTCATGTGCTTTGTTGGCGTAGCCTATAAATACTACATTAGACACTTCACCGCCTATTTTACAGAAAGGACCAAAAGTACTGTCCTTATAAACCTTGGCACCCATTTTAATAATGGTGTTATTACATATTGCCAGGGGCCCTCTCAGGGCAGAACCTTCCATAACTTCTGCATTTTCTCCAATATAAACGGGACCATCACTGCTGTTGATGGTGCAATGCATGAGTTTTGCCGTAGGGTGGATGTATACAGGATAGTCACCATATACTTGTACGGATTTGTCGAGCTTCAGCTGTGCTGATGATTTGTCAATCAGTTGGAAATCTTTCCGGATTTCATCGCCGTTATGGATAAAAATATGGTGTGGCCTGTTGATGACTGTGAAATCGGCACCATTCTTACTGATGTCTATCCCTTTGAGCTCATTCAACTCTGTATTATCAAGAAGCCTGTTGAATTGTTTGTTATCCATCCTGGCTGCAACGAGTGTTTCATCAAACAGCAAGGCATCGTTCATGCCCAGGTTGCGGATGAGGGATACCAGTTTCTGGTTGGGCAGCCATCTGGAATTAATAACATAGTTATCTGATGAAATGTCGATCTTATATTTTTCAGATAGGTAATCCTGGGTTATGTAACTGGATTGCCCATTGAGGTGCTTCTCCCATTTTTCAGCTATAGTGAAAATTCCTATTCTGAGTTTGGCAACAGGCCTGGTCAGGCATAGGGGTAGAAGATCCCGCCACTTGTCATCATCAAAAAGTATAATGTTATTCATTGGTCAATCATTGAAAAAAAAAGCCCCAGTGAGTGGGGCTTCCTTTTATGCTTCGCTTTCTTGTTCTTCGCTCTCTGTTTTCTTAGAAAAATTCGCAAATTTTTTCTTGAACTTATCAATTCTACCCGCTGTATCGACAAACTTCATCTTACCGGTAAAGAAAGGATGCGAGTGGTTGGAAATTTCCACTTTGATAAGGGGATATTCATTACCATCTTCCCATGTAATTGTATCCTTGGTACTAGCTGCTGATTTGCCTATCCAAGATTTATCAACTGAGATATCTTTGAAAACCACAGTTCTATACGTTTCCGGATGTATTCCTTTTTTCATTTTTGTTGTTTTTGTGAAATTTAAGCTCCACTTTAAAATGGGATGCAAAAATAGATGATTTATACCTATAAATAAAGTGTCTGTCCTAAAAAAATACATCTTTAATGTGCTTTAAAAGTACCGGCCGACCTCTATTATCGTGGATAATTGAGATGATATCGAAGCGTATGGCCCACAAATAGTTTGTTTTCTCCATAAATGCCTGGGCAGCAGCAAAGATCAGTTCGGTTTTTTTCTCATTGACGGCCGTTTCAGGTTCCCCATAATAGCTGTATGCCCTGCTTTTTACTTCTATAAATACCAATGCATCATTTTTTTTGGCGATTATGTCCAATTCTGCTTTTTTATAGCGCCAGTTTTGCTCTATAATCTGGTAATGCTTCTTTTTTAAATAGTTTGCCGCATGTTCTTCTGCTCTTTTTCCTGTCAGGATTGTATTGCATTTCATCTGATCTTGATATTAGCTTATTGTTAACTATACACTTTCTTAGTTTTCAAGAGCTTTGATTTAGTGATATATGTTACTTTTGCCTGAAAGTAAATACGAAGATTTATGATGAATGAACTTATAGAGCGTTTTCCACAGCAAATAAAAGAAGCTATGGAAATTGGTGAAGCAGCATCCATAACAGATCATGGTAAAGAAATAAACAAGGTATACGTTGCAGGATTAGGAGGTTCAGGGATTGGAGCCAACTTTGTATCGGAATTCATCATGAATGAGTGTAAAATACCCTATACGGTCGGGAAAGGCTATCATATCCCGGCTTATGTAGATGAAAATACCTTGGCGATTTGCTCTTCTTATTCAGGCAATACAGAAGAAACACTTTCATCGTTTGGGCAAATGCTGGACAGAGGATGCAAAATAGTAATCATAAGTTCCGGAGGACGTCTGATCGAAGAAGCCAAGACAAGAGGTCTGGATTATATGCAAGTGCCTGGATCATGGCCTTCACCAAGGGCTTGCCTGGGGTATTCCGTTATACAACAGCTTTATTTGTTGAATAAACTTGGCTTTATAAATGATGGCTTCAAGTCTGAATTACGATCGTCTATCGATCTATTGAAATTTGATATGGATGACATAAAAAAGGCAGCTAAGTCAGTAGCAGACCGTATCTATAATAAGATTCCGATCATTTATACCACCGATAGGATGGAATCGGTGGCTGTAAGACTGAGACAACAAATCAATGAAAATGCTAAAATGCTTTGTTGGCATCACGTTATTCCTGAAATGAATCATAATGAGTTGGTTGGATGGAAAGAGGACCATCCTGAAGCGGCTGTTATCTACCTGAGAAATCACGATGATTTCAAGCGTAATCAATTGAGAATTAAAATTAACCAGGAGATTATTTCTAAATATTGTAATACTATTATCGATATCTTTTCAAAAGGCAATAGCCTCATCGAGAAAAGTTTTTATCTGGTACATCTGGGTGACTGGATTTCTTGGTATTTGTCAGAACTCAAAGGTGTAGATTCGATCGAAGTGCATGTGATCGATTATCTTAAATCTGAATTAGCAAAAGTCTGATATGGCTCAACAATATTTCTGGGGAATCGATTTGGGCGGCACCAAGATAGAAGCTATAGTGCTTGATGCTTCCAGGAATTTTGAAATTGTACACCGTCAACGGACACCAACACAGGCAGATCAGGGTTACGAACATGTTTTGCAGAACATCAAAAAACTTGTTGATGATATTACTGAAAACACCGGTATTGAACCTGTCAATATTGGGATAGGCACGCCGGGATCATTAAATCCACATACAGAAAGACTACGAAATTGTAATTCTGTTTACCTCAACGGACACAGGTTCAAGTATGATGTCGAAGAGGTATTGGGTATTGATGTCAAGATGACAAATGATGCAAACTGTTTTGCTCTTTCAGAGTATAAGCTTGGCATTATCAAGAAATATTATCCAGATGCACGTGTCGTTTTCGGTATCATCATGGGTACAGGTGTAGGATCCGGTATTGTCGTCCATGGTCATATAGTTGAAGGGAAAAACAATATAGGCGGTGAATGGGGGCATAATTTTTTGGATATATCAGGTGGACCATGTTATTGTGGTCGAAAGGGATGTGTTGAAACCATCCTTTCCGGCCCCGCACTGGAAAGATTTTACAAATCAAAGTCAGGTCATTCTAAATCATTGAAAGAAATTGTGTGTGATTATCGGGAAGGATCGGACTCAGCAGCTAATGAGACCATGGAACGCTTATTTTATTTCTTTCCAAAGGCTGTTGCCAATGTTATTAATATTATTGACCCTGATGTAGTTGTATTAGGAGGGGGCGTTGGTAATATTGACGAGTTGTATACCAAAGGGATCGGACGGCTGAATGACTTTGTATTCAGTGATTATGTAGAAACTGAATTCACTAAACCACTGTATGGAGACAGCTCAGGAGTATTGGGTGCCGCCATGATGTGGGCTTAAACGTTCTCTTTTAATTTATTGAAATACTTTCTGGTTTCTTCCATGACCCGTGGCGCGAGCATGATACTGGCTATCATCGTTGGTATAGCCATCAGCGCGAAAAAGCCATCTATTAGATTCAGAATTAGAGAAATGGAAGCCATAGAACCCACGAAAATGCTGGCTAGGTAGAAATAGTTGTATAAGTGCTTCCTGTCAGCTCCAAATAAAAATGACATACACTTGGTTCCGTAATACGAATAACTGAAAAGAGAGGATATGCTGAATACCGCTATACAAATTAATAGGAGATAAGTGCCCACGCCGGGCATGGAATCTGCGAAGGCATTGGCTGTAAGGCTGACGCCATTGGCTTCCGAACTTTGCCATACACCGGTTACCAGAATAGCAAGCGCAGTCAGGGTGCAAACAATAATGGTGTCAATAAAAGGCCCGAGCATAGCAACCATTCCTTCCCGAACCGCTTCACTTGTCTTTGCTGCTCCGTGTGCCATAGGTGCTGTACCTATGCCCGCCTCGTTTGAGAATGCACCTCTTCGGATACCTAACAAAATAAGGGCGCCAACCATTCCACCCAAAACGGGTTCCCCTGAATAATAGCTTGCCGTAAAGGCATCGGTAAATATAAGCTTGAAATAATAGCCAAGCTGGTCTGCATGAGATACAAGAATAATGATAACGGCAATAAAATATATAAGGACCATAGATGGCACAAGACGGGCTGCTGTTTTACTGATTCGCTTGAGTCCTCCCAGAATAACAACGGCACTAATAATACAAAGGATAAGGCCTGTAATAAAATTTGTAGTATGACCTACTTCGATACCGTTAGGAATCAGGAGTATATCACGTATAGCCTGGGTTAATTGATTTACATTGAAAACGGGCAGTGCTCCAATCAGGCCGGCCACGCTGAAAAAAATAGCCAGGGGCTTCCATTTTTTTCCGAGCCCCTCTACAATGAAATACATAGGACCTCCCTGTATTTCTCCATTGGAATCCTTTCCCCGATAGAGAATCGCGAGGGTGCATGTGAAAAACTTAGTACACATGCCAATAAATGCACTTACCCACATCCAGAAAACAGCACCAGGGCCACCTATGCTGATGGCTACAGCTACACCTGCTATATTGCCCATACCAACAGTAGCTGATAATGCTGTTGCCAGGGCTTCAAAGTGATTGATCTGACCGGGATCGTCAGGGTCATCATATTTTCCTCTTAGAACATTGATCGCATGACCAAAATACCTGTAGGGCAAGAATGAAGAGCGTGCCAGGAAATAGAGACCACCACCAATTAGTAAAACGACGAGACTGGGCCCCCACATGAAAGAAGCGAAATCTGCTACCAGCTTATCAAGATATTCAATCAAATCCTTTGGTTAAATCTAAAGAATAGTGTTCTCAAGGTAATCATATTTATCGGGGAAATCGAGGTCGTAATGAAGGCTACGACTTTCTCTGCGTATCTGTGCTGCCCGGCAAATCAAATAGGCTACGGTGATCAGGTTTCTTAATTCACACAGTTGAGGAGACAATTTGCTTGAATTATAGAGTTCTTCAGTTCCCTTATACAGAATATTTAATCTATCCAGGGCACACGTCAACCTTATATTTGTCCTGACTATGCCCACGTAGTAACTCATAATATCACGCAGTTCTTTCCAGGACTGGGTCAACAGGACCATTTCGTCCGGATTTGTAGTGTCTTCCTCTACAACGGTTTTCACTATCTCAGGATCGCACAATTTGTCGCCAGCAACCAGAGTATCTTTCATATGTTTTTCAAAATTATCTTTTGAAAAGTCCCACACTGCTGCTACACCACCTTGCGCCCAACTTGTATTACTTTCTTCCCGATCAGTTTTGGAACGGACCAGAATATTCAAATCATTCCTGGATTCTGCAAAACCTATTTCTGCAGACAGGCCAGCCACACCGGAACCGATAATCAGGACATCTGTTTTGATGAATATAAAATAAATTATTAAACTAAGGTATAGTATAAATGTATCAGCTTACACTTATTGTCTTTACTTTAGTTCATGAGTTATGTCTGGAAACTTGAAGATTGCAGTAAATACACGCTTGCTCCTTCCTCAGCGAATGGAAGGCATAGCTCGTTTTATTCATGAGATCAGTTCTAGGTTGGTGAGCAATCACCCGGAGGTTGAATTTCATTTTTTATTCGATCGTCCTTACGATGATCGCTTTATTTATTCTGACAATGTAATACCTCATGTTTTATTTCCACCCTCACGCCACCCGATTTTATGGTATTGGTGGTTTGAATACTCAGTGAATCGATTCTTGAAGAAGAATGATATTGATGTTTTTTTCAGCGGAGACATGTATTTAAGTTTGAAATCCAAGATACCTTGTTTGTACGTCAGCCATGACCTCAATTATATCCACTATCCTCAGGGCTTGAGATATTCGCACCAATTGTTTCTTCAGTCTTTCTTTCCCCGATATCACAGGAAGGCGGATCATATTATTACGGTTTCAGAATTTTCGAAATCGGATATAGTTCAACAGTACGCTATTTCTCCAGATAAAATATCCGTTGCTTATAATGATGTGCCATCCGGGTTCAGGAAATTCAATTCGGAAGAAATTCAATCAGTGCGTGACAGATTTTCCTCGTCGGTTCCTTTTTTTATTTATGTAGGCTCATTGCATCCCAGAAAGAACCTGGAAAGGCTTTTACGGGCTTTCGACAAGTTTAAGACAGAGAATGCGTTGCCTCATAAATTGCTTGTATATGGTCGAAAGGCCTTTAAAACCGGGACCATATTTAGTACCTATGATACAATGCAAACCAAATCTGAAGTTGTATTTGTTGACCAAGACCAGTGCAGTGTACCTGAAATTCTGCCTGCAGCAGAAGCATTGATCTATCCATCTTTATTTGAAGGTTTTGGTATTCCTATCCTTGAAGCTTTTCATAGCGGTATTCCTGTAATTACCTCGAATGTCAGTTCCATGCCGGAGGTTGCAGGGAATGCCGCATTGCTGGTGGAGCCTGAGAGTATAGAATCAATCTCACAGGCTATGCATACTATCCTTCAGCCAGAGTTGCGGCAGAGGCTAATGGCAGAAGCTGAAAAACAGAAAAAACAATTTGATTGGAATCGTTCTGCACAACTAGTATGGGGTGAATTATTTAAACTTTCTAAACCTCAGGGATCTTAGGATTCCCATTTTCATCAAGTACCGGAATGGTGTAATCAGGTTTTACATTGCGAGCAACAGCAAAAAAGCCAATGAGTCCAGCTGCTACCAATGCAGCAGAAATACCTTGTGACATAGACCAGTCCAGTCCAAAGAGATCATATCGTGGATTGACACGAATGGTCTCAACAAAAAACCGTGAAAAAGCACTCAATATTATATAGAGAAAAAAGAGTCTTCCTGGAGTTTTAATTTTCTTTCTTAATGACCAAAGAATTAAGAAAAGGATCAGACTGCTCACGACTTCATAAATAGGTGTTGGGAAAACAGGCGGAACAAGGTGGGTGCAAAATTTCCCTACACAATCAGCCATACGTTCGCCTTGCTGGTAAAAATCCGCCACATTCCGCGGGTAATCGTATGCCCAGGCCCAGTCTGGAAAGATAAACCAGTCGGGTTTATCCATTGTATTTGCAATTCCCCAATCGCCATCACCTGAAAAATGGCAACCCATTCTACCTACACCATATCCTACAAGAAGAGATGGTGCCGTGCTGTCTGCCATATGGGCGACGCTGTACCCAATTTTTTTGGTATACCATACTATACAGAGACCGGCAAGGATTAACCCCCCGTATATTGTCAAACCACTACCTGAAAACAACTGACCTAAAGGGTCCTGGAAAAAACTATCCAGATTTTCCATGATAGATAACAAACGTGAGCCCAGGATTCCAGCTACAGCTGCTATAATGAGAATGGTACCCGTCTTTTCATGTGGTCTTTCATACAGGATTGTTCCTTTTGGCAGTGGAGGGCGATTCTTGACGTTGAAATAAAAATACATGCCCAATATGATACCCAAAACAATTCCTGTAAAACCGTTTCCTTCAGATGAAAAGACTATACTGGCGGGATCAGCTTTGAAGGCATCGAAGTTGTTATAGATATAAGGCAGTTTGAATCCAAATACAAAACCAAAAAGGCCATTGATAATCCCTTCTTTAAGTGCTGAATTCGATTCATCCGGATTTTTAATTTTTATTTTTTTAAAAATCCCTTCTTCTTCTTTCCTTTTCAATTCCAATTTCAAAAAATGGTATCCGCTCAGAAAGGAGAGGGCAAGGAAAACACCAAATGTTTTAAAAATAGATGTCCAATTGTCTACGGGAGTACCCAAAACATCATGGAAGAAATAGGATAAATCAGGATACATAGCCTAAGTTTCTGGTAAAGGTAATATTACCTGTTGAATTACTACTTATCAACCGAAGAAGTCAATGTCAAGTTGACATCCATCAGTTTTCCATTTCTTTCAAAGCTTACAGTGACCGTATCATTAGGTTCATACGATTCAAGGACATCCATGAGTTGAGCACTGGATTTTACCTGTTTGTCGTCTATGAACTTGATGATATCACCGTATATATAGTTGCCATTTCTGGCTCGCTGTAAGCCTTTAAGTCCTGCCTGGGCAGCGGGACCACCAGGTGATACAGAGTGCACCATAGCTCCTTCTTGCCTGAAATAGCGATCATTTACCAATGATATACCAAGTAATGGTCGTCGAACTTCACCATATTTAATCAGGTCGGGTACTACATCTTTTACGACATCTACCGGGATTGAAAACCCTATACCCGAGTAAGCACCAGAAGGTGAATAAATGGCCGTATTAACGCCTATCAATTGGCCAGAAGAATTAAGAAGCGGACCTCCTGAATTACCAGGGTTAATCGCAGCATCGGTCTGAATCACATCATGTATCTTTCTACCGTATTGTGCTTTAATTTCTCTTCCAAGGGCGCTGATAACTCCCGTGGTAAGCGTTTGGTCAAAACCAAATGGATTACCTATCGCAAAGACAGATTGTCCTACTTTGAGATTGTCAGATCTGCTCACAGGTATACTTGTCAGATTCTTGCCTTCTGCATTGATTTTAAGTACTGCAAGATCTTTTGCCGGTTCAGCGCCTACAAGCTTAGCCTCATAGCTGCTCTGGTCCGATAAACTTACATAGAACTTCTGTCCACCTTCAACTACGTGAAAATTGGTTACAATGTGTCCATTATCATCCCACATGAATCCAGTGCCGGATCCTTTGGGTATTTCAGTCACATCAAAACTCCAATAGGATTGAGCGAAACTTGAAGTAGTAATAAAGACAACAGATGGTGCCGCTGATTCAAACAAATCAATGACCTTTTTTTCGGCTGGGCTCAGATTATCGTCTATGGCAGGATCTAATTCTTCTGTTTCAAGATCTTTTACATCATTTCTAAGTGATTCAGAGGAAGGGCTAGGCGTTTCTGCATTATCACTATGCCTCGCATCCAGAGACAGAGTGAAATTGCTTCCAAGTAAAAATCCAGAAAGAAGAAGGGCTATGGCGGAAAGTGCTTTCAGATATTTCATGTTTTTACTCAATTTTCTATTTTTAAGGTAATGGTCCTCTTCAAATTACACAAACACCTTTATACAAACAACTTATTTTAAGTGCTCTTACATATTATAAAAATAAATATGTAACAATGCTAATTTTTTGTCTTTGCTAATGCTTGTTTCTCAACTTATCTTTGAATTGTAATCGAAAAAACGACACAGATGCTAAAAAAGTTTAGCATCTATAAGTTTAACAAATCATATTATCCTAAGGATTTGTTTAAAAGAGATTGAGTTTTGTTTTTTAAATTTTTTTAAGTTGGTTTTCTAAAAAAAATTTAAACAGTGTCTTTAGTTCGAGCTAAGGATATGTTCATGGGATTATAATTTGCAGATGGTCGCTGGGGAGCGACCATTTTTTTTTGCCCATACTCAATTTTATTTTGGTGTTTTATACCGATTAAGTCTTTTCATTCTTCTATAAATCTCTATATTGAAGAATCAAGTTGAACATAGGATGAAACGACGCGATTTTATACAAATAGGAATAGCAACACCCGCGGCTTCCTTTACTATGGTAAAATCTCAATCCCTGACTGCTCTTTCAACGGTAAGTGATCAAGATATCAGACACTCTGTTTGCAGGTGGTGCTATGATAATATTCCACTGGAAGAGTTATGTGACAGAGTCAAGGACATCGGTATTCATTCGATTGAATTGCTTCATCCTGAAGAGTGGACTTTAGTACAGGCTAGGGGACTTGAATGCGCAGTAGGCTACGCCAATGACTGGGGTTTGACAAAAGGTTTTAATAATCCTGATCTCCACGGCGCTCTAAGAAAACAATATGAAAAGGCTGTTTCACTGGCAAGTCGTGACGGCATAGGTCAAATCATTGCTTTTCCGGGCAACCGTAATGGCATCGATGACGAAGAGGGGCTGGACAATTGTGCCTCTGGCCTTGCACCTGTTGTTCAATACGCTGAAAAGGAGGGTGTCATCATTACTATGGAACTGATGAACAGTAAAGTTGACCATCCTGATTATCAGGCAGACAGCACGGAGTGGGGTGTTCGTTTGGTTGAAAAAATAGGCTCTCCAAACTTTAAATTGCTATACGATATATACCATATGCAGATAATGGAAGGCGACATTATCAGGACGATCAAAGAAAATGTCGACTATATTTCCCATTTTCATACGGCAGGAGTCCCAGGCAGACATGAAATAGATAAGAGCCAGGAATTGAATTATTCTGCGATCGCTAGAGCTATCAAACAAAGCGGATTTAAAGGCTACATTGGACAAGAATATATTCCCAGCACGGGTGATGCATTTTTAGCACTTGCCAAGGCTGTGGAAATTTGTGACGTATCATAATAACAAAACTTAGAATGTATTTTAATTCAAAAGGAAAAGATGAAGTTTCCTACGATGCTATTGTCATAGGTACAGGAATTAGTGGAGGATGGGCGGCAAAAGAGCTGTGTGAGAAAGGCTTGAATACCCTCGTTCTGGATCGTGGCCGCATGGTCAAGCATGGAGAATACCCTACAGCAAATCTTGAATATTGGGATGTGCCCAGGGGTGGAAAACTAACGCGGGAAGAGCTCAAGAATTATGAAAAGCAAAATAGGACTGGTTATACAATCAATGAATTCGAGAAACATTGGTGGGTCAAGGATACCGATGAACCTTATCATGAAAAAAAGCCCTTTGACTGGTTAAGGGGTTATCATGTTGGCGGAAGATCCCTGATGTGGGGTCGTCACTCATATCGATTGGCTGAACTCGATTTTGAAGCCAATGCAAAAGAAGGTATAGCTGTGGATTGGCCTATCAGGTATGCTGATTTAGCCCCCTGGTATGATCATGTAGAAAGGTTTATTGGGGTTTCTGGAAGAAAAGAAGGTTTAGCTCATTTTCCTGACGGACAATTTCTGCCTCCATTTGAATTTAATTGTGTTGAACTGGATATTGAAAAAAGTATAAAAGAAAATTATAGTGATCGTATATTATCAATAGGTAGGACAGCTAATTTGACAGTGCCTCATAATGGTCGAGGTCAGTGTATGTCCAGGAGCAGATGTTCACGAGGTTGTCCTTTTGGTGCATATTTCAGTTCCAACTCTTCAACCTTGCCGGCTGCTGAGGCTACTGGCAATATGACCATAGTGACCAACTCCATAGTCGTGGAAATTTTATTTGATGATGCGAGTCAGAAAGCAAGGGGAGTCCGTGTGCTGGATTCAGAAACACTTGAAGAAAGAGAATACTTTTCAAGGATAATATTTCTAAATGCATCTTGTGTGCATTCAACCAAGATTCTGATGCAATCTAAGTCAGATCGATTTCCTAATGGCATGGGTAACGATTCCGGAGAGTTGGGACATAACATGATGGATCACCATTTCAAAGCAGGTGCTTACGGTTTCACTGATAATTTTAAGGACAAGTATTATTATGGAAGACGTCCGACCGGACCATATATGCCTCGATTCCGAAATATAAGCAAGGAGACCACGATGAAGGATTTCATTCGAGGCTATGGCTACCAGGGTGGTGGTACCCGTGCTGGTTGGGGCTCTACTGTAGCCGAAGCAAGCTACGGTGCAGAATTCAAAGCAGCTCTTGCTGTACCGGGAGACTGGTCCTACGAATTCTTTGGGTTTGGAGAAATCCTACCTTATCATGAAAACAAGATTATGCTAAATGAAGAGGTAAAGGACAAGTGGGGTTTGCCAACGATGATAATGGACGCCGAGATCAAGCAGAATGAGTTGAATATGAGAGAAGATATGAAGACACAGGCTGCCGAAATGCTTGAAAAAGCAGGCATGAGAGATATCCAAACCTTTGATTATCGTTATGCACTTGGATTGGGTATACATGAAATGGGGACCGCTAGAATGGGTCGCGACCCTAAAACTTCTGTGCTGAATAAATGGAACCAGATTCATGCTGTGAAGAATGTTTTTGTGACCGATGGATCCTGCATGACTTCTTCCGGTTGTCAAAATCCTTCATTAACTTATATGGCCATGACAGCACGGGCTGCAAATTATGCTGTTGAAGCATTGAATAAAAGAGAACTTTAAAATCACGTGATGATGAACAGAAGAGACGTTTTAAAAAATTCGACATTATTATTGGGTTATGGTCTTACAGCAGGAACAACCATGGCTGTGTTGAAGGGATGCAAAGCTGATCCTTCGATTGACTGGAATCCCAATAACCTCACGGTTTCCCAAGCTGTTTTGGTAGCAGAGATGGCAGAAATGATTATTCCTAAAACGCTTACGCCCGGGGCCAAAGATGCTCTTGTCGACAGATACATTGACGCAATTCTTGATTGTTACACTTCAGAAGAAATTGAAGACTTCAAGATGAGACTGGATGCTTTTGATACACAATCAAAAAAGCTGCAGGGCGGCCGATTTTATGCGCTTGATGGTGGAAAAAGGAAAACAATGATGGATTGGCTCTTTGAAGATTCTAAAGGTCAAAAATGGGACCATCTATTCCATAGAATGAGAGAATGGACTGTGACAGGCTATTGCGAATCTGAAGCAGGAGCTACAGAGCATCTAGAATGGAATCCGGTTCCTGGCCCGTTCAGAGGATGTATAGATTTTGAGGAAGTGGGCAAGACTTGGGCGATATGATTACCAATATTCATTTATACTCAAAAAAACAAACAACTATGGATAGCGGAAAAAAATGGATACCAATTATTGTGGCTGCCCTTGTGCCATATTCATAGGCGCTATGTATTATGGTCCTTTATTTGGGAAGCCATGGATGAAATCAATTGGATTTGCAGAGGATGATTTAAAAAAAGCTAATATGCCGTTATCTACGGCGTAGCTTTATTCTTACATTTTCTATTATCCATGTTTACAGATATCTTCTTGGAAATAAGCCACAATGATATCAGTAATGCATGGAGGTTAGTTTTTTCGAGTCACCATACTTTCGGACATACCGCGTTTCATGGATTCTTCCTGATTATTTTTGTCGCTATATCTGTACTTATAAGCAAAAGCCTTTTTGAAAGGCTAATTGCGAAAAACATTTTAATAAATGTTGGCTATTGGCTGCCCGCTATTCGTCTGTAGGACCTCTTACTCGATGCCTGGAATTAGCATAGGAAATAGCTCGTCTTTTTTCGAATTCTCAATTTGACTTATTTATTAATTAATAATTCCGATGATAAATAATCAATCTGTTTCTGCTGATCCTTTACTGCGGCAATTAGAATTGGAATAAGCCCCAGGTAGTTTATTGACTTAAGTTCTTCTTTGCTGTTATTCGTTGTTACCAGTTCAGGTAATATTTCTTCAAGCTCTTGTGCAAGCAATCCGAAGTTTATTTCATCTTCTTTGTTTGTATCTTTGAAATAGAAACTTACCGGCTTCAACTTTTTAATCGTTTCAATGGCAAATCTAATTTGCTTTATATCAGTTTTGAGGCGGGCATCAGACAGGCCATAAATGTTTCCTGAAAGAGCAAGGTCACCTGATAATTGAAGTTCATAAGAAGGCTCATTATGGCCAATGCCAATCCTGCCGTTTACAGCATCTATAGTGAATAAACCGTTTTCAAATTCAATCTTTCCTGCCAAGTCGATTGCAGTTGAATCGGCAACACTGCCACTACCAGTGTAAATACCATTACCATCTGTCATGCCAGGCGCTCCTTGACAATCATCAGTATTATAGATTCCATCAAGGTTAATATCCTCCAACGGATCGTTGATGCCATTCATGTTGGAATCCCAGCAGTTGATCCCATCAGGAATGCAATCCGCTACATATTGCCATATTGTATCCGATACACATGTATTATCCAAACTGTCTATGAGAAGCATCGGTAAATCAAATCCGTAATTATTGTTGGTAATGCTGACGTTCAAAGGACTGTTTCCAAATGCAAGTGTATCTCCGTTTATTTGATTGATAAGAATATAAATGCCACTTCCTGTGACATTGTCAAAGTTAAGCTGGAAGTCAAAGTCACGCGAAATGCATGCTGCATTCGTAAGCTGGATGTTTGAAAATGTACAGGGTAAAATATTGTTTGATGCGTAAGTATTCGTATGGGGGCCAAACCATAAATTATTGTCTGTCCTTTGCAAGGATTCAGTTGGCAATGTTGTATTTGATTCTTGCACGAGCACATCTTGACTGATCAGGTTGGCAAAGAGGCTATCTGTGGCAGCGATGTTAAAGCTTCCTTCATAGCTGATAAAGGCACAGGCTTCATTCTGGGTGCAATCAAATAACAACAGACCATCCGGACTTCCATTTTGTAAGCTTATGTCATAGGCAAAATAATTATTCAGAGAATCAGTTCCAGCAGCAGAATAATTTATCAAATCAATATCACCTCCATATTGCAATTGTGTACTGCCATCATACAATCTCAGTTTGAAGTCCAGTAAATCGATGCTGTCAGCTATTGGTGAAGCAATTTCTATAAACTCCATGCTGTCAACACCATTGTTATCATAATGAAATTCATTGATCCAGACTGACGGGCAATTGCTTGGGAGACCATCATCGTTAATTACAGTTACCAAGGCCAGACTATCACCAAAAAACACATTGCTGCTCAGGTCGAACAGTTTGATCAAAAATATTTCGTCAGGTTCCTGTATAGTGTCTGAAACTATTTCAACGGTAATTAGACTACTGTCTAAACCTTGAGGTATAATAACGAGGATGGAATCTTGGGGTGTATAGTCGTTTTCCCCTGACGTAGCCGTACTGTCTATTGTACTGTACATAAATTCCACTTGTGATAAGGCAGGAGCATCCAGTTCCACCAATACATCGACCAAGACTGTAGAGTCATTACCTTCTTGAATGCTGATATCAGATATTGAAATTTCCAATGCAGTAATACAGTTAATGGTGTCATTAGGATAAGGCACTGCTGCCATTGAGTTACTTGTCTCACCATCAAGTGCATTGATGCCGGAAACTTGCCAGTCACTGATGACAAATAGTGTGTCTGGAACTGTATCTAAGGCATTGGCCCATCCATCCAGGTATTCCCAGTTTTGTCCCGTGCCGTCCTGACCTATAATACCATATACGTCTGTTATAAAACCGTTATAATACAGAATGTATGTATCGTCTCCGTTTCCATCAATTGAGCTACTCACATAACATGGGTTGAAGTCAAACCAATCGAGGAAGGATAGGGAGTCATTGCTTACCCAGATACATTCGTCAGGATTTATGCTATGAGGAGGAAAAATAAATTCTGGCCCAGAGGCATTGTTGCCATTATTGGCAGTCTCAATACCATATATAGCAAGGTTCGGGACACTATCATTGGAACATAAGTGGATAGCTTTTGGTGTGCCGCCAGCAAGAGGGCCATCAATAACACCTTCTATATACAAATTGTCGCTTTGAGCATGAGCAGGTGCAAGCTTTAAAACAGCTATGATCCAATAAATCAGATGCTTATATGATTTTTTCATAGTCGATGGATAAACTCAAAAATTGTTTTGCTTAAGCACAATCTCAGATGACGCTATCAGAAATTATGCTTTATTTCCGACTAATGATTTTAAATCAAAAAGGGAATCACTGGAAAGAAAAATTAAACCCTTATGCCCAGTTCGGATAAGCTCTCTTTAAGGGAAGGGGTGTCTTTATAATGAATCGCTTTCATGCCAATCGATAATGCTCCTGCGACATTTCGTTTGTTGTCATCTATAAAGACCGAGTTTTCTGCTGTCAATGAATATCTGTCTAGCAGTATCTGATAAATTTTGCGATCAGGCTTGATGCACTTTTCATGACCTGAAACCACAATTCCCTGGAACCAGGACAGAAAATCATAGCGTTCAAGGGCAATAGGAAAAGTTTCAGAACTCCAATTCGTTAAGGCAAATAGGTTATATGTATTGTTTCTTTTGAAATTTGATAAAAGATCAACTGAGTCAATGATTGGTCCCCCCAGCATATCTTTCCATTGTCCATAATAAAGGGCTATTTCATTGTGCCATTGCGGGAATTCCTTTTGCAGTTGTTCTGTGGCATCCTTCAATGAGCGACCCGCATCCTGCTGCTCATTCCATGCCATAGTACAAATGTTGGACAGAAACCACTCTGTCTTTTCATCTGAATCAAATACCTTGTGGAATACATATCTGGGATTCCAATCGATGAGTACGCCACCCAGGTCAAAGATGATGTTGTCTATCTTCATTAATAATTATTCATGGATTGCGATGCTGTTGATCACATCTCCCTGGACTATGCTGTTTACAACATCCATATCCTCCTCGGAATTGACCTTTCCAAACACCGAGTGGTTGTTGTCAAGCCAAGGCGTTTCGACATGGGTGATAAAAAATTGACTTCCATTGGTATTTGGACCGGCATTGGCCATGGATAAAATACCTGGTGCGTTGTGTTTTAAATCCGGGTGGAATTCGTCGGCAAATCGATAACCGGGACCTCCTGTTCCACTGCCATGGGGGCAACCACCCTGAATCATGAAGTCGGGTATGACCCGGTGAAAATTCAGCTGATCGTAGTAGCCAGCTTTTGCAAGTTCGAGAAAGTTGCAAACTGTTTTGGGTACTTTTTGTGCGAAAAGTGTTAATGATATATCACCCTTATTTGTATTTATAGTAATGTTTACATCCTTATCGTATCGGGCTTGTTCTATAGCCATATTGATCAATGCAGGATCAATCTTATCCAGAGCTGAAGGCATAGTTTTAAAATTTTGATCAAAGGTAATTCAAAATAGTAAAAGCATTGATACTAAATCGCTTCACCGATAATTCTATTATCAATGGCCAGGTATTCTGCATAAAGAAAAATGGCATTTTCCAGCACTATATTTTTCAATATGTGAGACATCGGATCAGGGTCACTGGATAGTAAAGAGAAATGGGAGGATTAAAAAGCGAAGCATCAAAACACCCCGCAGTGCAGATGCCAGCTTATCCAGAACCCCTATTATGAGAATACTTTCGGAGGCAAGGAATGGGCAAGCACCAGTAAATAGAATAATAAATTTGCCTCCAGGTGCCATATCGGCCATAGCTTCAGCATTCACATAATGAAAAATCCCAAAAACAAAAATTGAAGCTATTAACATCCATTTGCTGCGTGATAATAATACATTCATAGTATCAATTTTATTAAGTATTCAGCATTTTCCCTTATTAACGGGTTATAAAATATAACAACGTTTAACTAGATGGCAATCAATATTTTGTGATCGTTCTATGAGATGATCATTTTTTTTTACAGGGATACAGTCAAATTAAGAAGGGAAAAAGTGTCATCACTGTGACAAATTTCTACTTAGTTGCAGATGGTTGTTTGAACATTAATGTTTAAACATTGTTATTCGTCTGTATGAAAATTGAGGATGCTATAAAACAAACAAAAGCCTTCAATTCTGTGTACCAGAAAGCAGGAGTCAACTTATTGTATACCAACAGTTGGTATACAGCAAAACTCAAAGGCTTTTTTAAAAACTTCGGATTGACTGTCAGGCAGTATAATATCCTTAGAATATTAAAGGGCGCAGGTAAACCGGTTTCAACATCATTCATTAGAGAGCGACTTTTGGATAAGATGTCAGATGTATCGAGAATAATTGACCGGATGTATGATAAGAATCTGGTGAGCAAAGAAGTGTGCTCAAATGATAGAAGGCTTGTTGATATTGGATTGACTAAAACAGGTGTGGAGAAGTTGATGGAGGTCAATGCGGAAGCGGATATTATGGATCAAATGTTCAAAACTTTAAGCAGTGAGGAAGCTGAAACGCTGAATGCCTTGCTGGATAAACTTAGAAACAATCATTAATTATTTAAAATTATAAATTCGAAAACAGATGAAGACTTTATTAATGACAGTATTTAGCCTATTTGCTATTGTAGCATTCGCTACTGAACCAACAACAGGTGGTGAAATTGATATCAATGCAAGTATTATTGAATGGCTAGGAAAGAAAGTAACCGGACAGCATAATGGTACGGTTAAGATTAAAAGCGGTAACCTAGAAGTTTCTAACGGTAAGTTGACAGGTGGTATGTTTGAAATTGATATGACAAGCATCACAGTTACGGACTTGACTGGTAACATGAAAGGGAAATTGGAAGGTCACCTTGCTTCTGATGATTTTTTCAGTGTTGCTGATTATCCTGTAGCTACGGTTAAAATAACTGAAGCTAAAATGCTTGATTCAAACAAATATGACATCACAGCAGATCTTACAATTAAAGGAATCACTAAGCCGATAAACTTTACAGCTACAATGAATGAAAATACTGCTACAGCTGATATCACTGTAGACAGAGCTAAGTATAACGTACGTTATAAATCAGGATCGTTCTTTGAAGGCCTGGGTGACAAAATGATATATGACAACTTTGACCTATCAGTCAAATTGGTTATGAAATAGTGGTGACCTGGAAATAGCCAGGATAGAATTGTTATTATTATTTGATAGGTCTCGCCTAGCGGGACCTTTTTTATTATTTCTTTTTGCTGCGTTAAGCATAGTATCGTTTGTTTGAAATGCGTCGGTAAATATTTTTTTAAATAAAATTTAGTCTTGATAGAGCTGTAATCCTCAGGATACATATGATAATAGTTTTTATAGTTTATGAAATTAGAGTCCAAAAGTAAACACCCTTTACCCCCTTTTATTTTAGTGACATAATTGTATATTTGGCATATAGAACAACTTATATATGACTCGCGAAGAACTTAAAAAACTTCGGGAGGACTTTCTGCTTAACAACAGCGAACAACTTAAATCCATCTATCTTGACTATCGTGAAGATATCACCCGCTTGCTGAGGGTGAAAATGAATATCAGCTTGAGCAAAGCTGAAGATGTGTTTTCGGATGCCTTACTGGTGTTCAGGCAGAATGTTATTTCCGGAAAAATCAAAAACTTGAGTTCAGTTAAAGCCTACCTGAGCTCGACCTGTATGAATATGGTTCGGGAATCCTGGAACTATAGTAACAGGCGTTTAAAAAAAGAAGCTGCAGTGCGTTTACTTTTATATGACAACAGTTATAAGGAGTATGGAGAGGCCGATTACAATGAGTTGATGCTTGAAGTTTCTCAGCGTGCGTTTCGTATGCTTTCTAAAAAATGCCAGAGGATATTAGTGGCATTCTATGTATACAAAGTGCCTATGAAAGAAATTGCGGAAGAACTTGAATTTGCCTCTGCTGATGTGGCTAAGATGACAAAAGCAAGATGTTTTAGAACATGGTTAAAAAACATAAAGGTCCTGATGCCTAATGATATATGACAGATGAAGAAAAAGTGAGCCTTATAGAATCATTTCTTGATGGAACACTTAGAACACGGAACTTGGAACAGTTCAAACTGATGTTGGAAGATGAAGGATTTGCCAGAGATTGCTTGCTCATGGCGGTGTCCCTTGATGCCCTAGATGAACAGGAAGTGAATCTGTGGAAAGAAAAATTGAAAACATGGCGGAAGTTTTAGGGTGTCCTAGTGGTACATATTGTTATCTATAAAACCTAGAAATGTTACCGTGCTGATAGGCTGCATGGAACATTAGATTTTCATCGAAAATCATGAAATGAGCGGTAATACACTAATTATCTTAACTACGGCATTAAGCATTGCTTTTATTTCCATATTCCTTATGAATTGGTATTATGTCTCTAAGTTGAGACTGATTCGAGGACAGATGCGCGAGCTTATGAGTGCTAATCAAAAGTTAGCCGAAGATCTGAATCTTGCTGAGAATACGACTAGGGAAACTGAAGAGGAGCGTGATATTTTGAGGTCCCGGAGTCAAATTCAATCATATAAGCTGGATACTCAAAATGAGCGGATTAAAGACTTATTAAATGACCAGGAAAAATGGGAAAAACAGTTTGAACTTTTGGCTGGAAGGGTTATAAAACAGCAATCCGAAACTTTACTTAATAAACAGGTTACCGGTATTGAGAACATACTGAATCCTTTGAAGGAACGTATAAAAAGTTTTGAAGATAAAATTGAAAAGACTAATGTGGAATCTATTAAAAGGCATACTTCTCTTAAAGAACAAATTGGTTTTTTAAGTCAAAAAAGTGAGCAGGTCTCACAGGATGCTGTTAAACTGGCTAAAGCACTGAAGGGAGACTTTAAAAAACAGGGACATTGGGGCGAGTTGATCTTGGAATCCATTCTGGAAAAATCAGGTTTGGAAAAGGACAGAGAGTACTATACTCAGCAATCTGAACGTGATGACGAGGGTAAGCTAAAAAGACCCGATGTTATCATAACGTTACCTGATAGCAAGATAATTATTGTTGATTCTAAGGTATCACTTTCTGCTTATAGTGAACTTGTGAACACAGAGAATGATGAGGAGGCTTTGATGGCTCAGAAAAGACACAGCCTGGCAATCCGGAATCACATCGACGGTCTGTCAGAGAAGAGATATCATGATTTATATAAAGTTGAAAGTCCTGATTTTGTTTTAATGTTTATCCCCATTGACACAGCCTTTTCTGCAGCACTTGAGCACGATGGTGAGCTTTATAATTACGCCTTCGAAAAAAATATTGTCATTGTAACTGCTTCCACCTTATTGGCTACGCTCAAAACAGTAGATACGATGTGGCGAAATGATAAACACAACAGGCATGCTCTTAAGATAGCAGATGAAGCAGGTAAGATGTATGATAAGTTTGTTGGTTTCATTAATGACATGGATAAAATGGGTAATCAGTTAAAAACAGTTAGCAAAACCTATGATGAATCAATGAAGAAACTGTGTAAAGGAAATGGTAACCTGGTTACCCGCGCTGAAAAGATGAGAGAAATGGGAGCAAAAGCCAGTAAGCAATTAGCTGCAAATAACTTTGACTTGGAAAAATAAAAAAAGGAGCGCTTAGCAACGCCCCTTTTAATATTTCTTTGATCAAGTTAAAACAAGTCAAATGATATACGGGCAAAGAGAAGTCTTCCCTGGTTACTGAATTGCGGAGATCTCCTTGAATACACAAATCATCCGGATGGTATTCGATGTAGTGATATTTGAGCCCGGCAAGTTGGGCTTTTGGCGCATAGCTTACCCAGATGGGTGCTTGCAGGATCACTTCTTTTTTGGAGATTAATTGTATCATAAATAATAATGCCTTGCTTCCTGAGCCTACTATTACATTCGACTTATTTAATTTGACATTGAACCTTCTTAAATAATAATCAATTATCGACCTCCTGTGTTGTTCAAGTCCGGATGTAGGTAGATAGTCTTTGCAGGCCGCATAATCTTTGAGCTTTTCAACCAACCTTCGGGGACCAGGAATGGTCATTGTCCAAAGCCAAAGTTTATGGTTTTTGTGCCTTCATTACGCCGTCTTTGAATTCCTTGATTTTTAATGTGGGTGAAATTTCCATTCCTGAATTTTTTAACATTCATTTAAAGAGTGTTTCTTTGTTTTGGAATCGGGATGTAGCGCAGTCCGGTAGCGCACACGGCTGGGGGCCGTGTGGTCGCAGGTTCAAATCCTGTCATCCCGACTTTTTCATTACATCTTATATTTAAAAAATAAATGCATTTTCAGCAGGCTTTTTGCTTTTGAATTTACTACAGTTTATTATATCTTTGCTGCCCGCTTGAAAAGGATATCATAATGTTGATATGCTTTTTTGTTTTACAGGCAATAATCGATTCATTAAGTCCACGGTGAGGTGGGTGAGTGGCTGAAACCAACGGTTTGCTAAACCGTCGTACTTGGAAACAGGTACCGGGGGTTCGAATCCCCCTCTCACCGCCATTACAATATATTCGGGGCGTAGCGCAGTCCGGTTAGCGCACCTGGTTTGGGACCAGGGGGTCGCAGGTTCGAATCCTGCCGCCCCGACGAAATGAAGCAGTTATGACGAGAGTTATAGCTGCTTTTTTATTTGTAAGAAAAAGGATTCTCTGGTTATACAAAGTACTTCCTTGTTATAAGTCGTTTATGCGTATATATAAAAAGGACTTTGCATAGGATTATGGTCTATTACACCTTTAAATAAATCAGAAGGAAACGAAAATCTGATTGTAGTTAGCTAGGCTGATGTTCTTTCATTGGTTTTGCTTTTCCAGGCACTTCTTTTCTTGAAGAATTTTGGATGAACGACCAGTAATCCGAATGATTCGCAATCTTCTTTGGTCTTAATGGCATGATGTGCTCCATGCGCTCTTAAGATTGCCCTGGAATATTTATTATCCAGTTGCCTGAACCAATGAAACCTTTGGTGGATATATACATCGTGAATTAGGAAGTAGATCAATCCGTAGATAGATATACCGATGCCAACAAAAAGCAGAATGGATAGATCTGCATAAAAGGACCCCAGCATGTAGCAGAGTGCTGAGGGAATCGCAAACACTAAAAAGAATCGATCGTTTTTTTCGAAAAAGCCTTCCTTATGAATGGGGTCATGATGGTCTTCATGCCAGGACCACAATAAACCATGCATAATGTATTTATGTGCGAACCAAGCCACAAACTCCATGAAAACGACAGTTATCAGAACAACCCCCAGTTTTATCAAAATATCCATAGTATCAAATCAAATAATGCAATAGAGACAATCTAAACAGCTGATTGTTTAGTCTAAGGTAATCCTTTTGCTATCGACATCATAATTTTGTCTGATGATATCCAATTCGATGTAAAAGCTGGTTCCTTCATTATTTTTTGACTTGAAATATAGGCGCCCATTCATGGATTCTATCATGTTGAGCGCAATGGCTAAGCCCAGGCCTGAACCGGAATCTTTTGTTGTGAATTTAGGCTGGAATATCTTATCCTTCATTTCTTCGTCTATGCCAATTCCATTATCACTTACACGCACGATAGCCTTTTCCTCTTTTATATAGAGATCGATATCGATTCTGCCCTTTCTGTCAGCTGGGATGCTTTCAATGGCGTTTTTCACGAGATTGTTGAGAATACGAATTACCTGATTTTTATCTGCGTATACGATGACGGGATCGATAGGCTCGGTCATTAAAACCTCCATATCGTCTCTCTTCCTGAACAGGTTATGAACCAGCTCGACTACTTTATTCAGCTCAATCTTTTCATTTGAACTTTGTGGGAGCTCAGCAAAGTTGCTAAACGAATCTGCTATCTGAGTCAGGTTTTCAACCTGTTCCAATAGTGTACTGGATATCTTTTTTGATATTTCTACTGCTCTTTCAGGCTGTTGCTTTACCGCCTTTTCAAGATGTTGTATATACATCCGCATTGGAGTCAGTGGATTTTTAATCTCATGGGCTACCTGTTTTGCCATTTCCCGCCAGGCATTATCTCTTTCAGTTTTAGCAAGCAACTCCACACTGTTTTCCAATTGCTTGACCATCTTATTATAATTATTGATGAGGGAACCCATTTCATCTTCTCTATCCCAATTGATAAGCTCATTGCGTTTTCCCAGTCGCAGGGCAACAAGCTTTTGATTGAGTAATGAGAGTGGCCGTGTAATGGATTTGGCTATTACTATGGCAAGTACGCTGGCAATTAGAAATAAGAATACATAGACATTGAAAATAGAGCCGAGAAAATCGAAAAGTTTGAATCCACTGACCGAATCGGATGATTCTTTCATACTTACAAATCCAGCTATTTGATTGTTGAAGCTGAAAGGTATAAAGGAAAGATAGCTTCCATTTTTTTCAACAACAGAATAGGCATTTGCTTGTGATTGACGTGAAAAATAGAGATATGGAAAAAAGTTGAAAAGCGGTTTTTCTTCACGAAGGCTCTGAATTCTTAATTCTACGCCATGTACCTTTTCCAGTTCTTCAATAAAATTCCCCGCAATGGTTTGAGCTTCATCGGCATTCGTTGCTATATCAAGTCTGAATGCCAGATCTCTTGATACAGACTCTATTTTTTCACTCAGGAACTGATTATTCTTCTGTTCAATAAAGCTTTCAAGAAAGGAGGATGTAACAAGACTGATAAGTATAAAGGATAGGAGAATAACCAGAATCAACGCTACCTGAACCCGTGCATTGAGACTTTCAAACTGGCTGATTTTGAGAGGCCAGTTCTCCGGAAGAATTTGAAAATAAGTATGTGATATACCAATAATACTAAACGCCAATATGATAAGTGTGAAAAGGAATGAAAACAGGGCTATAGGTTTGACAATACTTTCAAACTCCTTGATATTGATGGCCTGAATTCCGGATTCATCATTATAACTCAGAATCACACTTTTGTCGATGTACTGGGCATTGTTAGAATCTTGAGAATAATCATACGCCGTCATTAATTCCAATTTATCGGCTTCGATACCTCTGTTGAGCATGGCCCTTTCATTTATCAGAGTGTATTCAAAACGCGCATTGTCCGCGTGCAGGAGATTTATACCTGTAAAATATCGAGTGCTGTCTGAAAAGGCTTCTTTCCAAAGCCTGTTATCGATATGATCAAAATAATATGAGTTACCAAGTTCTACAAGGAAGGTTTTTCCAGGCCATCTATTAAAAAGTTTTGTAGTGCCGCGGACTATATCCAGATACACATCCTTGCCAGGATATTTTGTATTGAAATAGTTTTCAAGATCTGCTTTATTGTAGCTGGCTTCATCAGGAAGTACAATCAAGGATTTGAACTCATTTAATATGCCGTCAAGCAAGGCAGATTCCACAGCGTCCTGAACGGTTTCTTCTTCCAGATCGGTAAACAGGCTTTCAAGAAATTCCTGCCTCGCATCGATTTGTTTTTTTATATCATAATTGAAGAACAATGCGGACAGGGAGATGCCAAAGAAAATTGCCCACCAGATAACCCAGGTGATTGATTTTTGCTGGATGTCCAGGAATAAATCAATTAGTAAAAAGAAGCATATAAGGAAAAGAGTCAGGTATAACATACTCAGCTCAAGCATGAATAGTGCGGATAGCACTGAACTTACAAATACAATGATGGATAGGCTGGCATAGTAATACATACCAGAATAACTCTTTTTGAGATTCTGGAAAAGACTAGTCGTCAGTATGAATATGCCTGCCTGAAATAGTATGATTGCCAGGAATATGACTACTTCCGCTATGCTTATAGTGGATATGTCATTAATGGCTACGTTAAAACTGTCACACAGGGCCACCAGTTGAATTATTCTTAGCTGAGTAAGTATTGATAGAATCAATACCAGAGCATGAGTGAAAAGCTTGATGCTGTGATTCTTTTTATCAATACAGCTGAGTCCTCTCGCTAGCATTGACAGGAAAGAGAAAAGGATAAAGCAATCAATAAATAAATCAATGTTGCTGTAAGAATGCCAGTCGAAAAGCTGAAGTTCCAGACTTGAGTTTACAAAGCGCTTGTTCCAGTTACCAAAAAGAAGCTGTGTTATTCTTGCGGCCATTAAAAGCAGGACGGGCCAGATGGTGGAAGCCATGAAACACTGGTATATTAAGGCGATAGCTGTAAGAAGGAATGCCAGTATGAACAGGTTATTCAACCTGTAAGAACGATGTCTCTTCAGGCTTTTAAGGCTATGGCCGTTCCAGCTTTTTTGGGATTCATTGACCTGCGATTCCAGTTTGAGTATATGAGATATACCTGCCAGTACATTTATTTCCGGCTTGAGTAAACTATCCTGGCTAAAATAGTCGAGGCATATTTTTACGCTTTTGTCTTTTTTTCTATAAGTCCGGCAATAGGATCTTGAATGTTCAATTGATGTCCAAAAAACCAGTGTGTCAGACTTTTTTAAAGCTATAGCAATATGTTCTTTCTTTAAATTATCCGCTCTTTTTTTCAGTCGATTGAGATCAGCATTGCTGATACTATCTTTTTCCAGAATAGAAATAAATTCATCGCTTAACAGTTCATTGCGTAATTCCGCAAATTTTTCTTCTGAAAATTCCAGCAAGCTTTTTTTTGCCAATTCCGGATTACCCAAATGGAAACTGATTATGTCCAGGAAGGCCACGAACACTAAGGCAGCAAGAGATATGTATAAGGCTTTGGTCATCGTCGAAAAAGACAGATGCAATTTACATATTATATTTTAATTTAATATGATTACTGCTTTGGCGCCAACTGTTGTTGAAACTATTTTGATTGATTTTTTGTAATAGTTTTATATGGGTTGCGCCTTATCGCTCCTTATTGGAGAGGAAAGTCCGGACAACGCAGAGCACCGTACCATCTAATACATGGGTACTGACCACAGGGTCGGTAACAGAGAGTGTCTCAGAAAATAACTTCCCTGGTGGCAACGTCAGGGTAAAGGTGAAAACGTGAGGTAAGAGCTCACGACGTCCAGGTGCAAGCCTGGGGGTGGATAAACCTTGCGGGTTGAAATGTCATGTATACCTCGATTCTTCGGAGTAAAGTTGCTCGCTTTATGCATCGCATCGGGGAGGGTAGGCAGAGCAGATAAATGATAAGGGCTCTGATTGCTTCGTGCAAGAAGAGTACAGAATCCGGCTTACAGCAACCTTTTAATAAAAAAAGCCCGGTCAATTCCTGAACGGGCTTTTTTATTTCAATCACAATTCAATTAATTGGAAGCGTTATATTCTCCGGTAAGCGCTTCAAAGTCAAATTGTAGTGTAAATCTTAAAGTATTGTCGAGAGGATTTCTCCTGTTATTGGTCGGCACAAGATATGAAATATCAATGGCAAAGACATTGTATTTTAGCCCTGCGCCTACAGTAAGGAATTGACGGTCTCCTTTTTGAGGGTGCTCATAATAATACCCTGCACGTACCGCAAATTGTTTGCTATACCAGTATTCAATTCCAAGAGACATATTGAACTCTCTAAGTTCTTCACTGAAACCTCCCTGTGCATCACTGAATGATCCGAATATGGCTCCGAAAGTAGACTTTTCTTTATAGTCCGGCTCGCCATTTCCGTTTGCATCGTATTCTGGATTCTCAATGGGTCCTCCGTTATCATCCAATATTGTAGGAGAAATAGGAGAGGGTACCAAGAGTTTGTTTACATCAAGATGGAAGGATATGGAGTTATACTCATCAAGGTTTAGCAATAGTCCTGCACCTAATCCCAGATTAGCGGGAAGAAAATCCCTGAACTCAGATCTTGTATAGGTTACTTTCGAACCCATGTTTGAAATCGCTCCACCGAAAGTCCACTGGCTGCCATATGCTGTAAGGTTCCCTTCTTTGACATAAGTGAAAGATATATCTGCTGCAAATGCATTAGCCGATGAAATGGGAATACCACTGACTTGTTGTCCTGATGCCAGGTTCGAGTAAATATATTTTGCAGTTAATCCGGCAGATAAGTTTTCAGATAACTTCCTGTTGTACGATACGGCAAATTCTATTTCTCTCGGCTTTCCAGTTCCTGAAGGATTACCATCAAAATCCGTGAAGTTAATTTCTCCTAGAGAAAAGAAGCGGAGTCCAAAACCAAGGGATTGCAAGTCATCCACTTTTTTATATCCAGACAAGTATGTTAGGTATACATCCTGCAGTCCCAGGTTTCTCAACCAAGGTGTATAAGTAGCAGAAAAACTCATGTCTTTCTCGACAAAGGCAAGCTTGCTGGAATTGTAATGCAGAGAGTTTGGATCTGCAGAGCTTGTGATTCCGGAATCACCCATGGCACCTCCGCGCGCATCAGGTACGATTCTGAGAAATGGCATTGCCGTGAGCAGGGCATTGGGCAAACACTGGCCGTTGACATCTACGACGCATCTTTTGATAGGGTCATATCCCTGCGCAAAACTCTGGCTTGTAGCGATAAAAAATAATGCAAATAAAATTGAAATTGATCTTTTCATAGTTCCTTAAAAATTGGGGCAAAAATAGGATATATTATCTTACGAGTATAAGTTTTTCAAAATTGCTTTCGCGTTGCAGATTTAACTCATCTGACTCTATTTTTATTTTATAAAAGAGGATTCCTTGTTCGAATAAATTACCAAAACCATTTGAAATTTCAGTGCTGCTGCCAAATACCAGAGGCAATTCCACCTTAGACCCGGAAGAAAACAAAGCTTGTTCACTGGAGGATATAAATCTTCCCTGTGTATCGTATAATTCTACGGTGACATCGATATTGGTGTTGACCAAATCGTGTTCGAAACAAAAATTTATTTCACCATTCATTTGGGCCGGGTTGGGGTAAACGCTAAGGTTCTTAATAAAGCCTTCTTCAGAATCAATAACAACAAAATCTATGCTTTTCTCGGATGAGTTATTAAGTATATCCCAAGCCTTTATAGTTACAGTGTGTCTGCCTTCATCCAGGTTTATCAAGTCATAAACGACAGTTCCTGCCCCCAGTTTATTAGGTGTTGGATTGTAGAACCCGTTTAGAATAATTGGATTGTGCTGATTGCCGTCAAAAACAGCAGTAATATCATGACCTATACTTGTGCCGCTCAGGTTGATACCGTTTTCATCTTCAAGGTCTACAATCATAATCGCATTCTTCCCGGTTTCGCCACCATCTACAAAGCTTCGGTTGTTAAAGAATATCTGAATTAGTGGCCCTTCATTGTCAGCGAACCCTTCCTCCGATGTGCCACCAATTATAATTTTATCATAATAGCCACCAGCATCCCTCGACGTATTATCTGAGGCATAAAAGCTGAGCAGGCCTTTTCCATACTCGAAGTTTATGTCTTTCGGAATGATAAATTCAATTTCGAATCTTCCATCCACCACCGATGCACTTCCTTTATAAAGGGTATTTTTCCTGGAGCTGAATTCAAAAAATCTGCCCTTGTTATCATTGTCCAGCGTCTTGATAGTACTTGCCTTGTCAAAAACGGTCAGGAATACATCACCATTAAAATCTTCCAGCATGACGCCATTATAATCGGAGATATGTCCTTTGACCCGAGCTTTGGAAAGCGCTCCCAGGGTGTCAATTCTATCTTCATGTATATCTGTGCCATTTAACTCCGTAAATTCTACCCTGTATTGAGGCAGGGCAATGGTTTGTGAAGGGTCACCAAATAACATGAACTTTCGCGTATTGCTGGAAATGGTGTCACTCGAATTTGAGTTCTGGGCCTGCTGAATAATATCACCCAGAGTTTGTCTTTCGCCAGCGTTTCTCGTAAAAATCTTTTTAAACACTTCACGTGTAATACGTTCATTTTGCGATGAGTAAACGGCTCTGACAGTCGAGAACAAAGCTATAGCTCCACCACCGGGATTGAGCAGGGCCAATTCGCCTGCAGAAACCACATTGGGTTCATCAAACCCTGTAAAGGAGCAGGTTGCTGTCACCAAAATCGGCAGCCTTTCAAAGTTATTGAGATTGGTCAGATCGGACAACTGAAGCACGCGCTCCTGGGCCCATCCTTTTGGTCCTCCATGTCCAAGGTAGTTCAAGACCAGTTGGCCATTCTGTATATTATTTACAAGGGCAGAGCGTGCATCAGGATATCTGGCTCCTCCCGGCGTGGATTCCTGGTTGTAGGCATCAAAGTATACTTTTTGCTGGTTCAACTCGGGATGGTTATTTTCTGTAAGGGTAGCGATTCCATCGGCCTGTCTCATATGGATATTGTTGTCCTCGTCATCAGCAGCAAATCCAGTACGCATCCTCCATTCGCCAAGAGATTTGGGATTGGTGTCATAGCTGATAATTTTGTTAACTACACCATTTGCTTCCTGCAAGGACTTGCATGGAATACGGCCAACACCTATATCCAGCGCCCCGTCAAGTGAGTCATCACCTTCATTATCTGAGAGCAAGGCATAAAAATCGTCAGAAGGGAATGCTTCAATAGGATTTAATGATTCTTCGGTTTCATAGGTAGGGACAAAGTTTTGAAATTCAAGGTTTGCATTCAATCCCCGAAAATCATAACTGGCATCGCCCAGCAGCAAGAGATACCTGAAGTTAGGATCGCGATCATATAGCATTTTCACAAAATCCCTGATTGCCGTAGGTTCAGCTCTTCCCCCTCCAAATTCATTATATATTTCTTCAACGTCAGCAGTGACAACGGCCATATTGCTGTGGCTTCTCCTATGATCTGCTAGTTTTTGAGCTGCTTCTTCAAAAGCCCCGTAATAGACTATGGCTAAATCGGCCCGATCCAATCCATGAAGATTTTGAGGATTCAGTTTTGCCACAAACTCTACTGAATTTTGAGTTGTCTCTTCGCGAAAAGCCCAGAATTGTTTGAGTTCTGAATCTGTTTCGTATGAAAAGCTTTGACTGTTTCCATTGAAACTGCTTTCCATCTCCCGAATGTCATGGATATTGCTTACATCCCAGATGCGCAAAGCATTTGAGGTATTTATGGTATATCCAAAAGCGGGTTCAAAACTGGAATCTCGCCTGAAGATGTGCAATTCCTGTCCATTAAAATTCAGGAATTCTTCGGCAATAATCTGTATATAATCCAGCCAGGCTTCGCTATTGGGTGCCTGAGGCAGAAATCTCAAGCTCACATGCGGTGTACTGGAATTCAAGCTGACGAGGTCGTTGATAAAGCCGATACGGGCATAAACCGATTCTATATTTCCGGTATTGGTAGAGAAAATGGATCTTTCAAAACTGTTTCCTTCAACATTTAATTCAAAGGCTGAGCCAACAGAAGAACGTGCTGCAAATTGAGCTGTCACTTCAGCCCTTGTGCCGGGAACAAGGTTAGGAAATTCGAAGGATCTGCTGAAATCCTGACTCGGTTCATTGGCGAAGCTCTCCCCAAACCATCTTTTACCCGAGCCTTGTGTTCCTCCAAAGCTGCCTAACAGATTGAGTCGCTCGGTCTCGTGACGACGGATGCTCTCTGTTGTATTCGAATATTGGGATACAGACACAGAAGGCGAAAGAGTAATGCGCTTACCCTCTGATTCAGCTACTTTAATAAAAGCGTAATTATTATGAGAGTATGGATTTTTTTCAAATTCAATGTTTTGTGAACCCAGTTTGTATCTGTCGGCTCCTTCAAAGAACACAAGGATATAATCACCCGGATCGAAAGATAAGTCGCCTTCACCCTTTATATAAATGGGTATTTCCTCAAGGTCGTCTACACGTTTTTCCGAAAGGCTTTGGGCCACAACCCCTCCATTGAGAGCATAGATACTGATATTTTTTGGATTGATTGCATTGATATCTATACCTTCCTGTGAACTGAAAAAGCTGTAATCAATTTTATAAATACCTGTATTTTCGAAGCTGATTTTATAAATGTCGCCATCCGCCAGCACGGATTCCGTTTTAAACTGAGCAAAAGCGGTAACACTGATGTTAGTTAAAATGGCGAGTAAGAGCAGGTATCTAGTTAGTTTCATTACTGGCTTAAAATTATTAATGTTTTAGGAACGTTAATATAGACCCTGTATTGTAAATCATCGAAATTGAACACATTTATTATTTAATGTACATCAACAGCCGACAATTTGTTCTCATTATCTCCATGCTTTCTTGCCTGGTATTGGCAGGTACAGTCAGGCTGCATGCTCAGGATCTCATTTTTAGTCAGTATTATAATGCGCCTATACATATCAACCCTGCATTTGCCGGATTAAATACCTATCCGACATTTACGGCCAATTATCGGATACAATGGCCTTCATTTAATAATGCCTATGAAACCTACGCTTTCAGCTATGATCAGTACTTCAAAAAGTTCAACAGCGGGCTGGGTCTGGTGCTTTTGTCGGATGATCAGGGAGATGGCACTCTTAAAACCACCCGGGCATCTGGCATATACAGTTATAATGTCAGGTATCGGGATGGCTGGCAAATGCGTTTTGGACTGGAAGTTTCTTATGCCCAGCATCGTCTGGATTGGGACAAACTGATATTTTTTGATCAGATTGATATTGAAAGAGGCCCCTTTGATTCAGCGGGTATTCCTTTCCCGTCAAATGAGCAGCAACCGGTCAATCTGAACAACTCTTACCTGGATATTGGATTTGGTATGTTGCTATACAACCCGCAGTACTACCTCGGCTTCAGTCTGGACCATATAAATGGGGCCTATGCCGGATTTTTACAACAAATTGATGATGGTTTGCAAGAGGGATTGCCATTATTATTTTCTTTGAATGCAGGTACGCAAATAATTATTTCTGAGGACAATAAGGGAAATCCTAGCACGTTTATATCTCCAAATATTATATTTGCATTTCAAAGTGGCTTTACGCAGGTAAATGCCGGAGCATATATTCAGATGGAAAGTGTTTTTGGAGGTGCCTGGATCAGGCACACCATTGACAATATAGATGCCTTTATATTTACTTTTGGAGTAAACTTCAACAACACCAAAATTGGCTATAGTTTTGATTTGACATCCTCTCAATTGGGTTTACAATCAGGAGGAAGCCATGAAATTGCCATCACGGTTGCTTTGAAATCTTTGGAAAAGAAAGAATCGAAATACAACGATTGTTTCAGCTTATTCCGTTAATTTGCGGAACTGTTTTTGTTTGTATATACAATAAACCAATTAATCAGTTAAATAATGACACAGGGCTTTAAATCATTATTGCTAGTAATGCTAATCGTATCGCTTTTCGCCGCTTGTAAGAGTGGTGGAGGAGGAAGCGGTGAATTATCCACATCCACAGGTTGGGAATATAACAACCCGGAATATGGTGGATTCGAAAAACTTGACTATGAAGGTCAAATCAACGGTCCAAACCTCGTACTTGTGGAAGGTGGTACCTATAACATGGGTATTTCTCAGGAAGATGTGACTTTTGAGTGGAACAATGTTCCCAGAAGAGTGACAGTTTCTTCATTCTATATGGATGAAACGGAAGTAAGAAACATCGACTGGAGAGAATATGAATTCTGGACAAGAAATGTTTACCAATCCTATCCAGAGGTATGGAAAGAAACGCTTCCTGATACTTTGGTATGGAGAGAAGAACTAGCGTACAACGAACCTTTGATCAGGGCTTACTACAGACACCCTTCCTATGATGATTATCCGGTTGTAGGTGTATCATGGGATCAGGTACAGAAATTCTGTAAGTGGAGAACAAACCGGGTGAATGAAATGATCCTTATCGAAAGAGGAATCCTTAATCCAAATGTTTCTGAGCAATTGGATAGCGAGGCTTTTGATACTGAAGCATATCTTGCTGGTCAGTATACGGGTTCTGTGAGAAAGAATCTTGAAGATGTATCGACAGGTGGTGAAAGACCAGTTAAATTTGAAGATGGTATTCTTCTTCCTGAATACAGGTTGCCTACGGAAGCAGAGTGGGAGTATGCGGCATTAGCTCTTCAAGGCAATCAGCCTGAAACAGGAGATGAAAACATCACGGACAGAAGATATTTCCCTTGGAATGGTTACACAGCCAGATACCAAAAGCATAATAGAAATCAGGGTGATATTATGGCTAACTTCAAAAGAGGACGTGGTGACTATATGGGTATGGCCGGAAATCTCAATGATAAAGCTTCCGGACCAGGTCCAGTTAGAAGGTACCTTCCTAACGACTATGGCCTTTACAACATGGCCGGTAACGTCAGTGAATGGGTGCAGGATGTATACAGACCTATGACCTCATTGGATCTTAGCGATCCTGAAAACCATGATTTGAACCCTTTCAGGGGTAACATCTTCAGAGAATTGGTTCTTGACGAAGAAGGAAAACCGGTAGAGAAAGATAGCCTTGGTTACTTGAAAACACAAATTGTAGCTGATGATACGCTTGGATTCAGAGATAACTATCGTAAAGGTGATGTAAGAAACTTCCTTGATGGCGACAATAAAGAGTTTGTCAATTATGGATACGGTGAGTGGACACTTATCGCAGACAGCTCCAGAGTATACAAAGGTGGTTCCTGGGCAGACAGATTGTATTGGTTGTCTCCTGGAACTAGACGTTACAAAGAGCAAAACAAGTCAAGCAGTAAGCTTGGATTCAGATGTGCTATGGTAAGAGTAGGTGGTGAAACAGGTAATGAAGATATGGGTGGTCTTGAATTCCAGGAAAAAGGAAGAAATATCAAGCGTCGATACAAATAAGAAAACAAATTTATATGTAAGAAGGCTTTTGATTCTTGTCAAAAGCCTTTTTTTTTGTCCTGATGGAAGATATCAAAAAGCTATACGCGATATATAAGTCATGCAAAAGCGTTGAAATTGATTCGCGCAGGCTTGAAGCCGAGCAGTTGTTTTTTGCATTTAGAGGTGAGCATACCGATGGACATGAATATGTGAAAAATGTCCTTGAAAAGCCGGGATGTTATGCTGTAGTAGATAACCCAGAATTTGACTTTGGTGATAAGACCATCAGGGTTGAAAACACCCTTGATACCTTGCAGGAGTTGGCTCGGTACCACAGGGATCAATTCGATATTCCTGTTTTGGCTTTAACCGGTTCCAATGGTAAAACAACCACCAAGGAACTTATATTAGCCGTTCTTGAAACACGGTTTAAAATTCACGCCACACAGGGTAATTACAATAATCACATAGGCGTACCCTTGACCTTGCTCTCAGCATCCGACGATATAGAGATCATGATTATAGAAATGGGTGCAAACAGACTGAAGGACATAGAAGAACTATGTGAAATTGCCGATCCGGACCTCGGTTTGATAACCAACATCGGAACCGCACATATTGGAACCTTTGGTTCTCAAGAGAATATTATCCAGGGAAAAACAGAGCTGTACAGACATATAGCTTCTAAAATAGAGGGCAAAATATTTATTAATAAATATGATAAGCTACTTCTGGATAACGCTCCGGAGAACACTGAACTCATTCTATATCCTGATGATAGTATAGAGATAAGAGATAAAGGCATGTACCTGGAGTTGGAAGATAAAACCAATGCTGAAATCTATAACTCTCACTTGACCGGTATTTATAACGGCTCCAATATGCAGACTGCTTTGGCCGTAGGTACATATTTCGGTGTAGACAGAAATTTGGCTTTACAAGCTATTTCCCGTTATATATCAAGGATGAACAGGTCCGAACTAAAACTGATTGGATCGGTCAGACTGCTGTTGGACGCTTATAATGCCAATCCTACAAGCATGAAGGCAAGCCTTGAGAGCTTTGACAAGCAAGCCGGTGATGCCATTCGTAGTGTGATACTGGGTGATATGCTTGAATTGGGAAAACACGAGATTCAATATCATAGAGACATTCTCGATCTTGTCAGTAAAAAGAAGTTTTCAAAAGTTATCCTGATCGGTCCGCTATTCATGGCTGCTGATTCTGAAAATGCGTTCGAAAATTATCTGTCAATCGAAGATGCCATAGATGCGTATAAAGATAATACTGGAGCATTTGACAACAGTTACCTGCTTCTCAAGGCTTCTCGTTCTTTAATGCTTGAAAAGTTTGTAAGTATTTTTGAAAAGAAAGAGGACTAGATTTTAAGCTTCTAACCTGCCGTAATGCTTACAAGGATATCGGGGAGAACCCCTTCTCTGAAGGCGTTATAATCTTGTTCCGAGCATGGAACTTTTTCTTTGGTTTCCGGATGAATAAACCACCATCGCTTAGTCTGGCATGTCTGAATGAAACTGACAGGCTCGGCGAAAAAGTTGTTCTCAACCATATAGACATTGTTTTCCTCATGATCTATATTATCCAATTCTGCCTGGTTCTTGCCTTCAAGGTAATACCAGAACAATAGGGCAAGACACTCCCAGTTTTCACCAAGAAGATTGTCATCATCAAATAGATTAAAAAACAGGAAGAAATGTTCTGTAGATAATCCGCAATATCTCAAGATATTACATGCTTCATAGATGTCGAGGCCGGTAATAGCTGATTGCCTGAAATAACTGTCTTGCTTTCTTATGGCATTCATTTCGAACATTATGCCGTGCGCATTCCTGAGAGTCGACTCGGCACGACCGAAGTCCTGTTTAAATTCTCCAAGACTTACAGACCCGAGATGCAATTGATCGCAGAGATGCCTTTGGTAGGCAATTGTGCGAAAATTCTTTTTGCAGGTATTTGAAATGATGGCGGCTTTTTGGCCAAACATTTTTGTGAAACCTCTCATCTGCTCTTCGTCTCCAAAAAATACAAGGGGTGTTTCAGTAATTATCAAGTTTTCAGGATGAAAATCCGTTGGATTATAGGCTTCTGCTATTCCGAGCTGGAACTGCAGCTTGTTAAAGTCCATGTTAAATCTGCCCAGATTATTCATAAAGGTAACCAGTGATTTTCTTGAATTGAAAACCAGATTCATGTCAGCTTCCTTCAAGCGGAGGTTTTTGGCCAGGCTAATGTGTGGGTAAAGGCTTTCAGCAAGCTTTAAATCTTCCAGGTCAATTTTGCGTTCTAGCCAAAGGATTTTCATATTAGTATATTTTGTAATATAAATTGTATCAAAAATACTATTAACTGAAAATAATAGCATTAAATATTATAAAAAAATGTAATGTAATATTAATTTAGTATCAAAAGTGTGGGATGACTTATCCTCAAGGGTACTGAATAAACTACGCTTTTATGGTCTCTAGAGCTACAATAATGAATAACTACATTAAGCCTCCTGTGTACAGAAGAATCTGTATTCTTATAATTTGCATATTCCTGCCTCTAAGTATTATTAGCAATCAGAATCCAACTGCTGAAGCGGAGGAGAGTTTTGAGCCTGTCGATTACCAGGACACCTGGACTAGTCCAATGATCAGTGATGAATTGACAAGAGACCTGGAGCAAAACAAGACTTGGCGCATGGGAGATTACAAATTTTCCTCCCAGCCTAAAAACGCATAGGCATTTGGATTTTACCTGGGGCATTTTGCTATTGACGGGGATATCCCAAAAAACTTGTTTGGCTGTTATGGACATGGAGTTCATCTCAGGCCGGCTCTTATTATCAATAGTACTGAGAGCCCAGATGGATTTTTAAGCAATCAGGATGGCTCACAGCTATTGATACGAAACAATGAAACGTAAATTCTTTCCAATACAGTAACAATTGCGAAAGCAAAGGAAACACAAGGTTTCTCCAATAAACCGGCGTTCAGGATTCCTGAGGGGATCAATGAACCTGTCAGCATAAGAATACCGGAGTTAACAGAAACACTGGGCGATAGAATAAAAAATATAGCGAATGCATCCAAAGGTAGGAGGGTGTTTTCGGCATGTGGCAACTGTTTTTTACCAATGATTCACTTTGACCTCAAAAGGACCAATATAAAACCACAGTATTACAGCCATCTTCATTATGTAGCTGAGGTCATGCGTAAATGCCCCGACATATGTGTCACGGCTCAAGGCCATACCGATATACGCTTCAATAATGATTACAATACTGTTCTTTCCTACAAGCGTGCAAAGGCAGCTATTGATTATCTGACCGAGCGATATGACATTGGCAGGAGTCGATTGATACTCATGTATGGCGGAGAAGAGTCTCCAATGGTGCTGACAGCAAGCACAGAAGCTCAATACTTTATGAACAGAAGGGTTGAATTCAGAACCTGTGAAAAAAGCTACCAGGAGATGCCACTGCCTCCGGCATACAAAAGAACAGAATCTACTAAGCAAAAACCTGAAAGCAAGATAGGCAGGCCTTCAGGATATTGATTCATAATGGTCGATCGAATTAAAGCGAAACTTTAGGAATCAGCTAGAACAGGATTCTAACCGGGTTCTCCAGGTAAGCTTTCAGACTCTGCAAGAAGGTGGCCCCTTTAGCGCCATCTACAATCCTGTGGTCGCAGGATAGGGTCACTTTCATCATATTACCTACCGTGATCTCTCCGTTTTCGACAATGGGTTTTTGAACGATTGACCCCACTGCCAGGATACATGCGTCAGGAGGATTGATGATAGCGGTAAACTCATCGATATCGAACATGCCCAGATTACTGATGGTAAAGGTATTGCCAGACATCTCTTCAGGAGAAAGCTTTCTTTCCTTGGCTCTTCCGGCCAGCTCTTTCACCTCCATTTTAATCATGGACAAGGACTTAAGGTCGGCATTTCTGATAACAGGAACCATAAGGCCTTCGTCTATAGCTACCGCTACTCCGATATTTACATCCTGGTGGTAAGTGATTTTATCATCGAACCATGAAGCATTAATTTCAGGATGTTTCCGCAAGGCTGCTGCTACAGCTTTTATTATGATATCGTTGAACGAAATTCTGATTTCTGAATCCTCGTTGAGAGCTTTACGTGCTTCAATGGTTTTACCCATGTTCATTTCCATTGTCAGATAGAAATGGGGTGCCGTAAATTTACTTTGGCTCAGTCTCTTGGCAATGATTTTCCTCATTTGAGAAAGAGGCTTGTCGCCATAGACTGAAGGATCAGGAATATGAGGCATCGCCTGCATTCCTGCTGGAGCTGCTGCAGGTACGCCGTGCTTTATAGCTTCATCTACATCACGCTTGACAATTCTGCCATTTTCGCCGCTGCCCTGGAGTCTTGAAAGATCTATACCGCTGTCTTCAGCCATTTTACGCGCCAATGGAGAAGCTTTAAGCCGACCTTCATCAGTAGTAGTGCTGGGAGCAGTTGCCATAGGAGCAGCTTGTGGACTGGCTGTTTGCGGTTTAGCAGGAGCAGCTTCTGTTTTAACTTCTGCTGGTTCTGGAGCTGCAGTCTCAACAGGTGTATCTTCCTTGGCACCATTTTGAGATTCATTTTCAATTTCCGCAAGTACGGCTGAAATATCTTCACCTTTTTCTCCGATGATAGCTATGACACCATCTACAGGAACAGGACCTTCCTTTATGCCTATATGAAGAAGTGTTCCCTCATTGAAACTCTCAAGATCCATAGTCGCCTTATCGGTTTCAACTTCTGCCAAGATATCACCGGGTTCTATTTTGTCGCCCACATTTTTTTGCCAGGAAACAATATTACCTTCTTCCATCGTGTCACTAAGACGGGGCATTCGTATTACTTCAGCCATTTTTCTTTTTTAATGAACAAATGTAATGATCTATTTAAAAAAAAGCAGTCTCAAGGGAAAATCTAAAAATTATAAGGATTATAACAGTTGAAAGCCAGGAAAGTTATAACGCCGCTTATATATTAGAATTAGTTGTAATAAATGGGCCGCTTTCGTATCTGTAAGGCATCATTTATTATTTTTACACAATGAAATTTTCTTCCAAAACTCTTGAAAGGGCGGTAGAAGCGGTAAGTGCCTTACCCAGTATAGGGAAAAAGTCAGCCCTCAGATTGGTTTTGCACCTTGCAGCCAATAAGGGGGATAAAAAAAAGAGACTCGTTGAAGCCATTGAAGCCCTGGAAAGAGATCTCAAGCAATGCAAGCGATGTTACAATTATTCTGATGAAGATTATTGTGATATCTGTACCGATCCTGTAAGAAATAAAAGACAGATCTGTGTTGTGGAGTCTGTGAAAGATGTCATGGCGATTGAAAATACCCAGCAATACAGTGGTGTATATCACATATTGGGAGGTGTAATATCCCCTCTGGAGGGCGTAGGTCCTGAGGATCTTCAGATTTCAAGCCTTGTCGATCGCATAAGTATGGATGAGATAGACGAATTGATCATGGCCATCAGCCCTACAATAGAGGGTGATACAACCATTTATTACATATCAAAGCTGATAGACAACCAGGTTAAAATCTCTACTATAGCGCGAGGCGTTTCTTTTGGTGGCGAACTTGAATACGCTGATGAGTTGACACTTGGAAGATCAATTCATAGCCGCACAGAATACAATAAATCGGTTTCCCCGCAGTAATAAAGACCATGCCCAGTCTAAGCATTGTAATCGTAAACTATAATGTCAGGTATTTCCTGAGACAATGCTTGCAGTCCATATATAAGTCTGAAGTCAATGCGGATCTGGAGCTGATTGTTGTGGACAATGCCTCTGAAGATGGTTCCGTAGATATGCTCAAGAAAGAGTTTCCTGGCATAAGGCTGATTTGTAATTCTGAGAACCTGGGCTTCTCTAAAGCCAATAATGCGGCTTTCAAGATTGCTGCTAGTGATTTCATTCTTGTGCTTAATCCAGATACTATACTTCAAGAAGATACTCTTCAGTGCTGTCTTGATTTTATGAATGAAAACCCCCAGGCAGGGGCTGTAGGTGTGCGCATGTTCGATGGTTCAGGAAGCTACCTGCCGGAATCAAAGCGAGGTTTCCCTACAGTGCTCGGGTCATTATTCAAACTATCTGGATTGTCAAAATTGTTTTCTTCATCCTCATTTTTTAACGCCTATTATATGGGCCATCTCGATGCGGGACAGATTCAAAAAGTCGACGTGCTGAGTGGTGCTTTTATGTTCTTAAGAAAGTCTGTCATCGATGAGACAGGTGGTTTTGATGAGGACTACTTTATGTACGGCGAGGATATTGAATTGTGTTTCAGGATCAGGGAATCGGGCAAGGAGATCATCTATTTGCCTCAGACAAGCATCATACATTTCAAAGGCGAAAGCACGGATAAGAATACCATTGCCTACCTCAAACGCTTCTACGGAGCCATGCAAATATATTCGGCTAAGAGAAAGGTCTACTCTGGATGGCAATGGAAGAGTTTACTCAGTATAGGCATCTTCCTGGCTGCCCTAAGTTCTGTGTTGAAAACTCTTGGTTTAAGACTTTTATGGCCCTTGACGAACCTGGTGGTGCTTTTCCTTCTAGCCAGACTGATTCAATACGGGTGGGCAGTATTCTATTTCAAGGACGCCTCCTATTATGAATCGGCTCACAGTGATGTGGTTTTGCTTTCCATTTGCGCATCACAAACCGCTTTGTATTATTTCTTTGGTCATTTTGATAAAGTATATCGTCATAAGCAATGGATATATGCCTCATTGATAAGCGGCCTCTCGATTCTGGCGGCATATGGCTTATTCCCTGATGAGTGGCGTTTCTCAAGAGCTGTACTCGTATTTCTAGGCATCATATCTCCATTTGTGATGTATGTCTTGCGCATGATTTATAATAGGCTGTTCAATGGTCATTTTTCCATGGCGGGATATTCATATAAAAGGGTACTTATCGTCGGAGAAAAGGAGTCCACAGATCGTGTGAAGGAAATTGTAGATTATTATTATAAAAATCCGAGTTGCCAGATTTTTGATACCAATGTCGCAGGCAAAATGGAGGGTACAATAGATCAGGACATTCAGGCGGCCGCCCAGTCTTTCAAATGCAATGAGATTATCTTCTGTTCCAGGGATCTTGATAACACAACAATCTTTAAATGTATATCCAGTCCTACACTGACAGGAGTAAGTTTCAGGATAGCTGATAAGGATAATGCTGGCTTATTGGGAAGCCAGTCGAAAGATACATTAGGGGAGTGGTTTGCCATGGATATAGGATTTAAATTAGGCAGCTCTTTTCACCAGAGAAGCAAAAGGCTGATTGATATAGTTTTTGTTTGTGTCGCTGTACTGTTCTTTCCATTGATTCTTGTTCTAAGTAATAGCAAGAAAAAGATATACGGCAATCTTGTTCCTGTACTGCTTGGGAATAAAAGCTGGATTGCTTATGAATCAGCTGAAGCAAAAAAATCGGATGAACTGCCTGTTCTTCCAGAGGGTGTTTTTAAATGCTCTTCATTTTATATCGGGCAGGACTCAAGAACCTCCAATATATTGTATGCCAGACATTACAATATCTGGTCAGAAATTGAAAACCTATTGAAAGCCTTCTGCAGTTGATATTCTATAGCTTTCTACTGACCCATTATTATTGGCAACGAGTACATATTTGCTATTGCCTATGTCTATGATGGCAAGGTCCCTTATGTCTTGGCCAGCCTTTACTCCCAGGCGATTCGTGTCAATGGCTTTAAAGCCACCCTTCCCATCACCCAGGCAGAGCCCTAGGCATCCTGCATCATAGCGTACGGTTTCTGGTTCAACCGGGTAATGGTTGCCGCCGTAAAAGAAATCAAGATGGCCATCCTTGTTGATATCATCAATGGCAAAAGCTTTTATAGGCGCCAACTGGCAAAGGGGCGGGAGCTTATGCGCTATGAATTTGGCATTGCCCTGGTTTTCCAGATAATAATGAGCAAAGTCGTTCACCTCGGACTTTACAGCTCCTCCCAGTTGTTCGGGGGTATATATTTGATCAACTGCCGCCAGGGCATAATTTGAATAGGATTTGAATTTTTCCGAAATAAAAGGCATTTCTTCTGTCGAGCATTCTTTACCACGAACAGGAATCCACTGATTTTCAGATTGTTTGGTAAGTAAAATATCGTGGTCTCCATTTGAGTCAATATCGCCGGCAAACATGATCAGCTTATTTTCATCGCTCGGATGGAACTTGTTGTTTTCTCCATGATTACCCAACAGTAGATCCATGTCGCCGTCGCCATCAAAATCAGCTTTCTCAATCGACCAGTACCATCCCGAGCGTTCCCTACCATCGGAGAAAATGTTTTTTTGTACAATTTTACCTTCCGAGAGGATGCGTGCAGTGGGAGTCATCCATTCACCCACCAGAATCAAATCATCATTACCGTCGCCATCAAAATCATCAGATACAGCATCGGTAACCATACCATATTCACCAAGCTCCGGGCTGAGGTCCTCTGTTCGATCCTCGAATCCGGATTTATAATTCAGTAACCAGCGGCTTTTACCCGAAAGGCCGTAGGAACCAGGTGTTCCTCTGCCACCGATAAATATATCCTGAAGGCCATTATTATCTATATCCAAAGAAGTGATGCATTGACCATCTGATGCGGAGTGAATATCAAATTTTTCCTCTGTGAAATGGCCTGTTCCATCATTAATCCATAAGAGGTCTTTCAATGCCGATTCGTGTGTTGGTATTTCTGAACCCCCTGTCACTATAAGGAGATCGATGTCCCCATCTCCTTCGTAGTCCACAGGAAAGGATTCCAGTTGGTCAGATTCATTTATACCAGGTCTGGAGGAATGTTCTCTGCTTAAAAATTGATTATCCGGCGATTGAATATAAATTGCAGCTGTGCTGTTTTTAGCATTGGATATGAAGATATCATTCAGATTATCATTGTTGTAATCAGCTATAGAAAAGAAGGGGCCATTTTGAGAGACTTTATGAGGCAATAAGACCTGGCCCCGGTAGTCGTCATGGGCATTTTCTAGATGTGTAAAATCAAGGAGTTGGGCCTGCTTTAACAATGGGTTAGTTTTGTGCCGGTCTTTTCTATTTTCTCTCTTCGCCGTTTTGAACGAGATCTTCAGTGTCTGGTTGGCTTTGACATTCCTAAGTACTGTTTCTTCCAGGTGATCCCAATAGATGATTATGCTATCAGCATGTGACGAATTACCCATTCCATAAATGGCGAGGTCTTGGCTGGCTGACATATAAGCTCTGGCCGACAAGATGGTTTTTAACTGGGATTGGCCACCGCTGTATACAACAATCTGTGTTCCGAGTCCCCTTCGATTGCCTGGTTTGCCTTCAATGTCAATATTGATGTAGTTGTTTGAATTATTTGATTTGTTATTGTATATGCCTGCGATCCCGTTGGTATTGTTGATTACAATATCAGCATCGCCATCCCCATCCAGGTCGCCCCAAGCCATGCCACTAGAGAATGTGCCTTGTACAAAGCCTGCCTGCTTGCTGATATCCTTGAATTTGAGTTGCCCCTGGTTATGATATACTTTATTAGCAACAGGTGTACTAGGTATTGACGAGATAACTTCTGAGAAATTATTTTCATTGACCCGGATTTGGTTCTGATCTCGAAATCTTGTAAGAAAATCGTTATTCCGTAAATCCCGCAATATGCCATTACTAACTAGGAGGTCTGTTGAAGCGTCTTGGTCGAGGTCAACAAACAGGGGAGACCAGCTCCAGTCTGTGTGACTAACGCCAGCATAGTGGGCGATTTCCGAAAACTGTCCGTCCAGTCTGTTTAACTGTAGATTATTGACGGGATACTGGACTTGATTGCCTGCCTCGATGAGGCTTTGGAAGTAATCAGGCCTCATCGATTCCATATTTGTCTTAGACCGGTAATGATCTCCAAACGCCATATCCAGACTTATAAAATCTGCTAATCCATCATTATTGATGTCATCGATATCAGATCCCATGCTGTAGAAAGAACAGTGTCCGGTACGTTTCTTTATTTCGTCTTTGAATACAAGCCCGGACTTGTTTATATAAAAATTATCACCATCACCATAGTCGTTGCACAAGTAAATATCTGTCCATCCATCCATATTAAAATCAGCACAAATGGCACTAAGGCCGTAAGCCCTGTTTTCGAAGCCCAATGCTTTGGTTCTGTCTTCAAAAAAGCCATCTTCATTAATGAAGAATTTATCAGAATAGGGGAGAGTGTCCCGTGTTTCCGTCTTGGCTAACATGGCGGCATACTGGTCCATAGGTTGGTTGACCAAATAACAATCGAGGTCTCCGTCATTGTCCGCATCAAAGAAGTGGGATTGAATGCCATAACCGGCATCATCCAGACCAAATTCTGCGGCCTTTTCTGTGAAGCTCAAATCTCCGTTATTGATAAACAACTTGTTTGTTCTGACAGAGCGCTGAAGCAGGAAAAAGTTTTTGACAACATAAATGTCAAGAAAACCATCATCGTTGATATCCACAAAATTGACCCCTGTTGACCAAAGCTTATCCTGGATGCCTGAGCTAACACTGATGTCTTCGAATTGAAAATCGCCTTTATTAAGATAGAGCTTGTCGCTCACCATATTGCCACAGAAGTAAACATCCGGTAAGCCATCGTTATTGATGTCACCTATGGCTACGCCGGCACCCTGATAGATAAAATTCCATATAAAACTATGAAGCCGTTTATTTTCGCGAATAAGGTTGTTGAATCTTATTCCTGAGTGTTCGGCATCAATACTTTCAAGAATGATACTACTCTGCTCTTCGGTAATCATTTCGGTAGCATGATCACCACATGATTTCAGGGAAATTATCAAACCTAGAAATAGAATCTTTACGATTCGGTTCATGCTTGCAATGTTTTGGCTTGAATCTAAATTAGTAATTTGCATGATTTATTATAAAATACTGGCCCTTGAAGCTGCTTAAAAGTCATATTCATAAAGAAGTCAGGTCTTTGTACGAGGAATTGGTTTCCATCAGGAGGCATCTGCATGCTAACCCAGAACTTTCATTTAAGGAGAAAAATACCAGTGCCTTTATCAGACAGATACTCGACAGGGAAGGGATAAGCTATACCTCCGGCTATTGCAAATATGGGATTGTAGCCGATATAAGAGGTAAGAAAAAGCAGAAGACTATATATCTGAGAGGGGATATGGATGCTCTGCCTATTCAGGAGGTTCCAGGAAGAACGTATGGATCCAATGTAAAAGGTGTCATGCATGCATGTGGTCATGATGTGCATACAACCTGTGTGTTGGGATCAGCTATAATCCTCAACAGGCTCAAGAGTCATATTAATGGAACAATCAAAATTATCTTTCAACCTGGAGAGGAAAAATTACCTGGCGGTGCTTCACTCATGATTAAGGAGGGAGCCGTCACTACTGACGGATCATCTTTTATTTATGGTCAGCATGTTCATCCGCCTCTTGAAACTGGGATGGTTGGTTTTCGCCCAGGTCAATATATGGCATCAGCGGATGAGTTATTCATAAAAGTCAGGGGAAAGGGAGGACACGCAGCCTTGCCACAGGACTGCATTGATACAGTACTTGTTGGGTCTGAAATTGTCACGTCACTGCACCAGCTGGTCTCACGGTATTCGAGCCCTATGGTACCCACTGTATTAAGTATAGGAAAGATTCAATCCTTGGGAGGAGCCACCAATATTATACCTGATGAATTGGAAATGGCTGGGACATTGAGAAGTATGGACGAATCCAATCGGAAAAAGATGCACACTATGATTCGCCAAGTGGTCAAAAATAAGGCTGCCGCCTATGGTGCATCAGCAAAGGTTCAGATCAAATACGGGTACCCAAGCTTATTGAATGATGAGGAGCTGGTAGAGCGGTCTATGGATTACGCCAGAGAATACCTGGGAAGTAAAAATGTAGTGCTTCTTGATAAAAGAATGACATCTGAGGATTTTGCCTATTATTCCCAACTGATGCCTGCATGCTTTTACAGGCTGGGAACGGGTAATCGGAAAAAAGGTATAAAAGCCCCTGTACATACGGCAGAATTCGATATCGACGAGACAGCTCTTAAGGTCGGTGTGGGGCTGATGAGTTATATGGCCCTTCGTGAATCACAACTCTAATTCTAACATATTATAAAAATATTTTATTTGTACTCATCAAATTGACAATAATATATACATTATAAAAAAATATAATGTATCTTAGCTGCCTAATTAACTCAGAATTAAGAAAACTATGGCTAAGATTTTGATCGTTGATGACGACAAGAGCATCAGAAGAACACTCAAGGATATTCTCGAATTTGAAAAGTATGAAGTAGAGGAGGCTGAGGATGGTCTGACATGTATTGTTAAGGTTAAGCAGGAGAAATATGATGTTATCATCCTCGATATTAAGATGCCTAAGATGGATGGCATGGACGCCATCGACAGGCTGCAGGATCTTTGTCCGGATGTGCCTGTAATCATGATTAGCGGACATGGTGACATAGATACAGCCGTTGAAGCTGTAAAGAAAGGGGCATTTGATTTCCTTTCTAAGCCACCTGATTTGAACAGATTGCTTATCACAGTAAGAAATGCACTGGATAAATCCACGCTCATCGTTCAAAAGAAAAATCTTCAAACCAAAGTAAGGAAGAGCAAGGTAACTGAAATAGTAGGTAGCTCATCTGAAATAAACATTATCAAGGAAACCATTGAAAAAGTGGCACCTACGGACGCTCGTGTTTTGATCCAGGGCCAGAATGGTACTGGTAAGGAATTGGTTGCCCGTTGGCTGCATGAAAGATCGGCCCGAAAGGATGGTCCGATGGTGGAAGTCAACTGTGCTGCCATCCCATCTGAACTCATAGAGTCAGAGCTTTTTGGACATGAGAAAGGCTCTTTTACCTCTGCCCACAAGCAACGCATAGGAAAATTTGAATTGGCCAATAAAGGAACCCTCTTTTTGGATGAGATTGGCGATATGAGTTTAAGTGCGCAGGCCAAAGTACTTCGCGTACTACAGGAGAACAGGATTATGCGCGTCGGTGGTGAGAAGCAGATCAATGTGGACGTGCGCGTGGTTGCGGCAACAAATAAAGACTTGAGACGTGAAATCGCCAAAGGGAATTTCAGGGAAGACCTTTTTCACCGCTTAGCTGTCATTATCTTAAGAGTGCCTTCGTTGAATGAACGCAAATCGGATATACCACAACTTGTAGAGCATTTTAATGAGAAAATATGCAAAGAATACGGCACAAGTCCTAAAAAGATTGATGCAGCTGCTTTGAAAGAACTGCAACAAATCAATTGGACAGGTAATATCAGAGAACTGAGAAACGTTGTTGAAAGGCTGATTATCCTGAGTACGGATAAGATCACCAAGAAGGACGTTACAGATTTTGCTGTTTCCCTGAGTAACAGAAGAAACAATTTGCAGGAATTATTCGATAAATTTGATTCTTTTGCGGATCTCAGGACCTATCTTGAGAAAGAATATGAAAGGTACAAGGCTGTTGTAGCCTAGGCTTTACCGCTTATGAATTAAAATATGAATGCAAGGACTAATAATTTGAAGAAATGGTCCAAAATCAAAGGAGAGAACTCCTGGACCATGTTTAAGGTTATTGCAGAGCTTGTTGATGGTTTTGAAAAACTCAACAGCCTGGGGCCCTGCATCTCCATTTTTGGCTCAGCACGCACCAAACCGGTTCAGGAATACTACCAATTGACGGTGGAAATAGCGCGTACACTTGTCAATGAAGGTTATGGTATCATAAGCGGTGGTGGTCCCGGTATTATGGAAGCGGCTAATAAAGGTGCCTACCTCGAAGATGGTCTTTCAGTAGGCCTCAACATCGAGCTTCCCTTTGAACAATCAGGCAACCAGTATATTGATCCGGATAAGAATCTTGAGCACAGATACTTCTTTGTCAGAAAGGTTATGTTTGTGAAATACTCACAAGCCTTTATTGTCATGCCGGGCGGTTTTGGTACCCTCGATGAGCTTTTTGAAACAATTACACTCATACAGACTGAAAAAATATCGAAAATACCTGTTATCCTTGTAGGCAGTGAATTCTGGACCGGCCTTAAAAAATGGGTATCTGATGTGGTGCTTAACGAATTCGGTAATATTTCACCTGATGACCTGGACTTATTGCCTATCGTTGATACGCCGCAGGAGGTATTGTCCATTATTCAAAACTTCTACGGGGAATCCTCCGACAACAGGCTCGAACCTAATTATACCCTCTAGTCAAAAAAGATCCAACGCACACCCATGCGAAAGCGGTTATCAAATTGCGGGTAATTCTGGATTTGATAGTTGACCTCTGGTAAGAGCAGGTCAGAGAAATTGTCATACCTGAAGAACAATCGGAAGTTTTTCACCTGGGCTGTGATGTATACCTCAGATTCGGGATAGTATCCTGTCTCTTCTGGGGAAGGATAAAATGCTCCGTTCACTGGCATGAAGGAAAGGCCCGATCCATTGTAGTCAATATTATAATACATTATACCAACGCGCGCTTTCAGCTTCTTTTTGAAAAACCTGTTTTGCAGGTATAAATTGTGTCTGCTAAACAATTGCGGCAATTGGAATATGTTATCGTTGAAGCTCTGGTACAGTATTTCATTGTCAAAGCCAATAAATTTCCAGAACAGGGAATGTTTGGTTACAATCTGCGCATAATTTACGCTACCATCAAATTGCTCTGGGAGAGCACTGAAATTATAGAATACAGGATTGTCCTGCAAGCCTATTTTAGCTGAAATTTCGAGATTGAGTTTGTCAATAATCAGTTTTCCACCTGCACTGAGTTCATTTATTTTCGAGAAACTGTTGTCGATAACCCTCTCCGCCGTGACAACGAAATTTTCCTGTATGAAAAATGCATCGAACCGTGCCGAATGGAAGGTTCCTATAAAATCTCCCAAAGCACCTAGCTTTAGATCCAACTGGGCATCCAGGGAGAAATTACCCACATTTTCACCAATGGCCAGCCTTGCATCTGCTTTTAACTTTCCAAACTGTCTTACCGATAGTCCTGCCGAGGCATTTATGGAGGCATCATGCATATGATTTTTATCCAAGCTGTTGTCCAGCATCAGGTATCTGTAGCTGGCTCCAATATTAAGGCTGATACCTTTATGTGTAAAGCTGAAGTCAATATCATTACTGATTCGATTGAATTTATTGACTACACGCAGTCCACGGTCATTAGCGAGGTAGGACCTGTAAATGCTGATTTCATCTTCGCTGCCTGCATCTTCATCACTAAAGCGGTAATAACCTTTTTCCAGCCTTATATGATGGTGCAACCCCAGGTTTTGGGATTTGTTTTTCCAGAAATTATCTGCTGCATAACTGAAATACTGGTGCCTGCTGCTGGCATTATCCAGGTGGGTTCCTATAGAGCTGCGTTGATTGCGGTATATTGAGCTGATCATGTCCAGGGAATCGACGTCTTGTGTGACGCCCCCGTTATGTAGCTCATTGAAATTGTTGGCAAGAAAGCTGAAATAAAACTCATGTTTGTCTGCAATCCTGTTTAAGCTTATACCAAATCTGGTAGCTTTTGTTTCCTGTTCTCTGTAAAAGCCCTCCTGCTTGATGCGGCTGTAATCAATAGCGATATTCATTCCATCATCGAGGTTCCTGCTGAATTTGGCTCCAACCTGGAAGTTTTGCTGCCCGGACTGAGGACTGAAATACAATTCATTATAAGGTCTGTTCAATTCATAGAACGGGAGAGTATTTTGTTCAAGTCTATAAATATCGTATTGGTGATATCCGATATCTGTAAAAATGTTGTTCCTTTCCTTGAATGCAATTTGTATCGCTGAAGAACCCAGGTTGCCCAAAGTAAGAGCACCAGTATCGAATTGACGATGCGGAGCGTATATTTCAAAGCCGTTAAGACTTGTGTCCTTAAGTGTTGTTTTGTTTTTTCTCTTATCAAGCTTAAAGGTCTTGATCACAGGCTTTACCTTGGGAAGTTCTAGCTGACTTTGCTGACCTGGATATGTGCTGCTTGGAATGGTTGACCGGGGCTGCTGAGATAGTAATTGGTGATAGCCGATGCTTAGGGTGATCGGTATCAAAAGTAGCCTGACAATTATGCAAGAAAACCTAGACAAATTACGATGATATTTTAAGCCAATTACAAAAGTAAATATGGCTCTTTTTAATTATTGATTTGATTCGCTAAGCGAATAATTCAAAAGCATAAACGCTATGTAGCTGAAATCGGTATACAAATTTGAGAAAAAAGCCAAGAAAATATGGATCGTATCACCTGACCTGCACTTTGATACAGCAAAAGTTGAGTTTAGCAATATTGTCAGGCCCCAGTACGAGTTCGGTGAGTAGGCATTTAAACTGCTATCAAAAACGATTTGATTATTACCCGGGACCTGAGTAAAGAATTGTACTTATTACTTCCTCTGTCATAGTTCAAGAATTTTCTCAATGAGCTGGCCATCTATGATCCCAGCAATGGTGATAATCCGGTGACTTGGCTGGCCGTCTGGAGGGATTGTAATGAGTTCTATGAGCTGACCAGCTTTGATAATGAGATGACCACGGAACTCATCAAGCGCTTCCGCAAACGCTGGAAAAGGCATAATCCCATAAAAAAGCGGCTCGAAGGCCGCTTTATAATTTCAATCTGTTTCTAGTCCAGTTTTTTCTGTCTGGACTGTTCAATATTTTTTTGCTTCATTGCTTCTCCAATTTGCTGCGAAGCGGTGAACGAGCTCACCATTTCAGATAGCATATCGGATCCCGATGACGGAGAAGTAGGAAGCAGTATCAGGTTGCTGTTGGCATTTTCACCCATGGATTGTAGTGTATCATAGTGCTGAGTGACAACTATAAGCGCCGAGGCTTCCTGACTGTTAATTCCTACATTGTTCAGCACTTCCACACTCTCTTCAAGCCCTTTGGCTATTTCACGTCTTTGGTCGGCAATACCTTGTCCCTGAAGGCGTTTGCTTTCCGCTTCAGCCTTTGCCTTGGCCACGATGCGAATCCTCTCAGCTTCACCTTCATACTCAGCAGCAATTTTTTCTCTTTCGGCCGCATTGATCCTGTTCATCGCTTCTTTTACCTGTGGGTCAGGGTCAATATCGGTTACAAGAGCTTTGATGATATCATAACCATAGGTATTCATCGCTTCTTTTAGCTCCCGCTGAATCGCCAAGGCAATGTCATCTTTTTTCACGAAGACATCATCGAGTTTCATTTTTGGGACTTCGGCACGAATCACATCAAAAACATAGGATGTAATCTGATCGTGGGCATTGTGAAGCTTGTACATGGCTTCAAATATTTTATCCCTTAGAATGAGGTATTGGACAGATACCTTTAATCGAACAAAAACATCATCAAAGGTTTTGGTCTCCACCACCACATCGAGTTGCTGGATTCTTAAATTGAGCCTTCCTGCCAGGCGATCGACAAATGGAATTTTGAAGTGCAGCCCGGAGGTGCGGATGCTGTGAAAGCGACCAAGCCTTTCGACAATGGCAGCCGTTTCCTGTTTGACTGTAAAGAGCCCTAGTGATAAAACGATGAGAGCAAAGAAAACAATAGGAACAATAAATACCGGATTCATAATGACTAATATTTTTTAGTTGAAGAATGACAATTTAATAATTTCAACATGGAACTATGAGCTAAAATTCAAAATTGAATGAAAGTTCTACCAATCATCCGTTTTTTTGGTTGGACATCCTTAAATATTCGTTAAATAAATCGGGCAGTACCGTATCTCTCTGTAGAATACCTTTGATTACATATCATTCACAATAGCATCTTAAGATTAAAGCTCTGTCTAATGTCTGCTATTGTTTTATTTTTGCAATCTTAAACAGAGAAACAATGATGAAGAAAACATTATTACTTTCACTTATGCTGGCGCTATTATCTTCTTGTGGCGGAGATGGCAATTCAAAATCCAATGAATTATCACCTGAAAAGAAAGCCTACCTTGAAGAGCATGGCCATGATCATGATCACGATCATGGCGACACGCCCAAAGCGATAGAAAACAATTCAAGAACCAGTGTTCCTGTAGAGCGTAAGGCTACGACACCATTCAACGAGCCAGCAAACAACCCCTACAAGACTAAAGCTCAAATGCAAGCGGATGCCAAAGAGGAGATTAAACCTGCATCTCGTGAGGTTCCTGATGCCTGTACCCTGGTCACGGATGCTTTTATTGGAAAAGTTATTGGTGTGGACGCTATGGGCATCAATATCAAGGATGGATCAAGTGCTGCAAGCCCCTATGCACGTTCTTGTTTCTTCAGATGGGATCATAAAGGGATACCCAATTCAGGAGTTCTGATCCAGGTCTCAGATAATCCCGTACCAGAGGAATTCCCTGAATGGGCAGCCTATTACATTCAAGCAAAAAAGAATCAGGGTGAAAAGTCGCCGGATGGCGCTTTTGAATTCCGGTATGAAGATTTTAAAGGTCTTGGTGAGGCTGGTGCGTACAGTTTTGAATTGCACCGATATATGTGGAGGGATAAAGATGACTTTGTCTATCTCATCGCCTTCAATCTGCCGGCTACTGAAGCAGAGGAGCTGGAATGGGCAAGGGGTATTGGTGAGGAGATAATGAAGAACGTTAAATTCTAGTGGATGCTCCACGCTCTTAGAATTGAGAACTATGCCATCATACAGTCAGTCGATATTCGATTTGACCAGAGCCTGAATATTATCACTGGTGAAACCGGTGCAGGAAAATCAATTCTATTGGGTGCTTTAGGCCTTATCATGGGTAAAAGAGCCGACACATCTGTATTGTATGACAAGGCAAATAAATGTTTTGTCGAAGCCAGTTTTAATAATTATCCCGAAGAGATCAATACTGTTCTGCGAGCATTTGATTACGATGTGGAGGATGAACTTATTATCCGTAGAGAGATATCGTCATCAGGCAAATCGAGGGCATTTGTCAACGATACGCCTGCGAAACTTGAATTGCTCAAAAACTTGTGTGAACACCTGGTTGATCTCAATGCACAATTTGAGCTCAACTCCATACGGGAAGAGAAATTTCAACTGTCTTTGATTGATGCCTATGCCAATCACAATGATCTCTTGTCTGCCTATCAATCCCTTTATACTGAATGGAAAAAGATCAGTTCCGAGCTTAAAGCTCTCATCAATGATGAATCACAGCAACTCAAGGAAATGGACTTTTTGAGGTTTCAGTTTGACGAGCTTGATAAAGCAGATTTGGAAAATGAAGAGCAGGAAAGCCTGGAGTCCGAAATGGCTGTCCTGGAAAAGTCCGAAGAGCTGGAAGGCCTAATGCAGGAAACCCGGTTTATCTTGTCAGAGAGTGATACGCCTGTCAGAGAACTGCTCAGGCAACTTTTATACAAATGGGAGGGCTTTTCTGGAATTGATGGCGAGATTTCAAAGGCTAATGAGGTTTTCAATCAGATTGATGGCCTCATAGAATCCTTAATGGACAGTACCGACAGTATTTCCAATCGTCTTGAAGCAGATCCCAGGCGATTGGCTGAACTGGAGGAGCGTCTCAATACCATCTACACACTTCAAAGAAAACACCAGGTCAGCTCTGTTGAAGAGTTGCTTGGCATCTATAGTGATTTGCAAAACAGAATCGAAGGATTTGACAGCAATCAGCATCGCATAAAAGAACTGACACAAAAATCTCAAGTCCTTGAAAAGCAATTGCTTGAGCGATCGCTTATGTTGCGCGAATCCAGGAAGTCTGTCTTTCCATCTATACAAGAAGAAATAAACAAGAAGCTGGATCTTCTGGCCATGCCTTCTGCTGAAATCAAGATTGAATTAGGGGAGCGAGAGCATTTTACCAATACAGGTAAAGACGATGTCCAAATACTTTTTAAGGCTAATAGGGGGGGAGAGTTTTTGCCGATCAAGAAAGTTGCTTCAGGCGGTGAAACAGCCAGGCTTATGCTGTCCTTGAAATCTATGGTGGCCCATGTTCTTGAAATGCCGACTATGATTTTTGATGAGATAGACTCAGGGGTCTCCGGTGAAGTGGCCAATCGCATGGGCGATATTTTGAAAAATTTATCTTCAGCACACCAGATCATCTGCATCACTCATTCACCTCAGGTTGCTGCCAGGGCTGTAAAACACTTTTTTGTTTTCAAGGAAGATATCGACAGCAGAACCGTAACCCATGTCAAAGCACTGGAAGGTGCTGAGCGGCTCAATGAGATCGCTAAAATGCTGAGTGGAGATCCGCCAAGCGCATTCGCTCTTGAAAACGCGAAGGAACTCATCGGCTGATTGCTGAGCTTCATTTCTATTTTTTATTAACTTCACTCTTTCTAAAATCAGAGATATGTCATTTGGACTATTAAAAGGTAAGACAGGAATTATTTTCGGTGCACTGGATGAGAATTCAATCGCCTGGCATGTGGCTGAAAGAGCCCATGAGGAAGGGGCACGCATTGTATTAACCAATGCACCCGTTGCTCTGCGGATGGGAGCCATTCAGACCCTAGCTGAAAAGCTTCAAACAGAAGTGATAGGTGCTGATGCTACTTCAGAGGAAGATCTGGAAAACCTTCTGACCCGATCCATGGAAATTTTTGGAGGGAAGATAGATTTCATGCTACACTCCATAGGCATGTCTTTAAATGTCAGGAAGAAGAGAGAATATACGGATATCAAGTACGACTGGATGTCGAAGACCTTTGATATTTCTGCTATTTCATTCCACAAGTTGATGCAGACCGCTTATAAGCTTGATGCAATGAACGACTGGGGCTCTATCCTTGCTTTGAGTTATATTGCTGCTCAGCGGACTTTCCCTGATTACAGTGAAATGGCCGAATCGAAAGCTTTATTGGAGTCTTTTGCACGAAGTTTCGGATACCATTGGGCGAAAAAGAAAAATGTTCGTGTCAATACCATCAGCCAAAGCCCTACCATGACTACTGCGGGCAGTGGTGTTAAGGGTTTTGATGAATTTTTCGCCTATGCGGATAAGATGTCTCCACTGGGTAATGCATCGGCTGAATCATGTGCCGACTACTGTATAAGTTTATTTTCTGATCTAACCCGAATGGTCACGATGCAAAACCTCTTTCATGATGGGGGCTTTTCAAATATGGGTATGGCGCCTGAAGTGCTTGAATAGGATTTAAACTTTCCGGGCTGAGCTGATTACAGACAGGCCAATTTTGTTCATGCATAGAAAGTCTATAGTTTTCGCGATAAACAGAAGTTTATCATACAATTGCATCTCAGATTTGGCTATGGTCTTTTTCTTCAAAATACTGCCAGAAACCACCCATCCCAACATGCCGAATGCATTGAAATAGCGGGATTTACTTATTTTAAAGCCTTCTGTAAACAAGCTGTTCAGGGACTTTTTTGTGTATCTGCGGTAATGCTCCAAGGCAGTATCAAAACTGTTGTATAAAGCCTGGTAGGCCGGCACCAGAATGGTGAGTTGTCCACCTGGTTTTAAGAGCTTTCTACAGTTCTTTATAGCAAGCGCATCATCTTTTATGTGCTCGACCACATTCAATGCAAATATGCTGTCAAATTTTTCAATAAGATCCGCATAGCGCGTATTGAAGTCCGGCGCACTAATATCCATTTTGAGAACCGATTGAGCTGAATCACCAAAGCTGGTATTGAGTATGTCGATGTAATTATCTCTAATATCACTTAAGTGAATCGATGCACCTTCTTCTATAAAGTGGGCCGAAATATTGCCTATGCCTGATCCGATTTCGAGGATTTCTCCATGGCAAAAGTCCTTAATGTTTTCATACATCCAACGGTTGAAACGTGGAGCAAATGAAATGGCATCAAGGGTATCTATGCCTACTTCATCTAGTTCAGGAAAACTGAATTCTGAAGGATTCATCGACTGATAAAATTGTATTTGAAAATGCAGTACAAAGCCCTTAACCCATCCTTCCAGTTGATTTTTTTGCCCTCTTCGTAAGTCCTTCCGTAATAGGAGATACCGACTTCATAGATTCTTATATCCTTCATCCTTGAAATCTTGGCTGTTACTTCCGGTTCGAAGCCGAATCGTTTTTCTTTGAGATTGATGGACTTTATGATATCACTCCTGAATAGTTTATAACAGGTTTCCATGTCTGTCAGGTTCAGGTTTGAAAACATATTTGAGAGCATCGTCAGGAATTTATTGCCTATCGTGTGCCAAAAGAACAGTATTCTGTGTGCATTACCACCTAGAAATCTCGAACCATAAACCACATCAGCGTGGCCTTCCACTACCGGCTTCAATAATAAATTGAATTCCCGTGGGTCATACTCCAGGTCAGCATCCTGAATGATAATAAAATCTCCTGTCGCTTCCCGGATACCTGTATGAATGGCTGCTCCCTTTCCCATATTTTTTGGGTGGTTATGCAGATGTATTGAGCTGTACTTTTCTGACAGAGACTGTGCGATTGCTCCTGTATTATCTGAGGATGAATCATTGACAATAATGATTTCTTTGTCAACCGAATCAATCAATTCAACGTCAAGTACAGAATTTACAATTCGTTCAAGACTTGATTCTTCGTTATAGGCAGGTATGATTATAGAAAGTTTCAATGACTACTGGTTTAGTATCTTATTAATGACTTCCTGTTCAGGCTGTACACCAAGCTGCATAGCCCTGTTCAAACTTGCTTTGGCTTCTTGCAGCCTTTTAAAGGCATGTAAGCCGTTAGCCCTCTGGTAATGATACAAAGCTTTATTAGGGTCCATTTGGATCGCCCTGTTGCTTGCATCTATGAAACCCTGGTAATCATTAAAGAGCTGATGTAATCGCGCTTTTTCATACCACATATCGGCATGATAGGGTTTCAATTCTAGGTATTTCGTTATGTCATTCAGTGCATTTTGCCACTGACCGGAATTGTTGAATATCACCGATCTGTTCAGGTATAGATTGGCAAAATTAGGATCAAACTCCTGGGCTTTGTTAAAATTTTTGACGGCGTTATTAGGGTCTCCCAGTTTAGCGTAGGTGGCACCACGATTGGTCCAGTACTCAGCATTATCCGGGTCTAATACTATGGCTTTATTATAATTGTCAAGCGCTTTGAGCAGTGAATCCCTTTGAGGGAAACCGAAATACAATTTTGCCCTGGAATTATAGGGTTCGGGTTTGTCCTGAACCAACTTTATGACTTCAGAGTAATCATGAAGGGCTTCCGCGATCCGCCCTTCATCACGGTAATAATTGGCGCGGTTGCCCCATGGCAGGGTTGATTTAGTATGGTATTTAAGTACGTGAGTCCATAAGGTACCGCTGTCGTGCCAGATTTTATTTTGCTGAAAGCACATCATACCATAGATCGCTAATATAGCTGCTACCAATCCTGTAACCAGGGGTTTTCGTTTCGGATTGGTTTTGACATACTGTTCAATAAAATAGGCCATGATGAAAAACAGGCCAATGTATGGTATGTATGTAAATCTGTCTGCGAGGAATCCCTGTCCGGCGCCCAGTATTTGCAGAAGTAAAACAACATTGACCATAAAGAACCCAAGACCGAAAAACCAGACATAATATTTCTTGAAGTATGATCTCCAAAGGGCCCAGCCCACTAGAAGGAAACTTATGGGCGACACAAAATAGTACCAGTCAAGGGAAGAAGGGTAGGGATAGAGGGGTGACATTTTGTATGGAACAACAGACTTGACCAGATAGATCAATAGTGAAAAGCTGCCGATGAATATTCTTGAAATTCCTTCGTATACCTGTTGTGTCGATCCTTCATCCTGCAGAAAGTAGATGCCCAGGATTCCCACAGCCAGCGAACCGATAAAATAAAGCCATTTATTCAAAATGCTCTTTAAAGTGATGGTCTTTTGTCTTGAAAGATAGTAGTCAACAAGGACCAAACTGACAGGCAGGACAACAGCCTGTATTTTAGAGAATAGTGAAAGAATGAAGCAAAGACCTATAATTGCATAATAAGATGTCTTAAAGCCTTCTTGTTTGCCCCGGATATAATAGAGCATTGCTGCCAGATAAAAGGCACCGAAAAGAACATCTTTTCGCTCTGTAACCCAGGCCACGGATTCAACCCGCATGGGTTGGATAGCAAACAAAAGGGTTAGTATTATAGTACCATAATTGCCCAATCCCAAGCGCAATCCTATCCAGAATACAAACATACAACACACAAGGTGTAATAGAATATTATCCAGGTGCCAGTACAAGGGCTGATCCAGTCCAAAAAACTTGTTTTCCAGTAAAAATGTCCAGACAGTCAGTGGGTTATACCCCCCAATTACGTCGGATTTGAATATTTTGGCTGTATTCTCCCAGAAGTTCTGCTTATTGAGACTCGTAACCAGCTCATTGTCAGTAAAGTTTCTGTCATCATCCCAATTGACGAATCCATTATTTAAACTGGGGCTGAAGCATGTAAATGCGAAAACAAGAATAAGGGCGAGGTAGCCCCATTGCTTTTTTCCAGCTTTCTTTTGTTGAATTTTTTCTTGCTCAAAAGCCTTCTGTTTCAACTTTTCTTCCTTGAGTTGCTTTTTCCTTTTCTTGGAACCCATGGTATAGATTGCGGAGTAAACCACAATATAAACCATTGTTTTATATATATAATAAATTATTAATATAAATTAACAGCCTGGAACTAACAAAGAAAGCCATCCTGAGTGAACAGGATGGCTTTCTTTTCTGGAGGAAAATATATTTTAAGCTCCTTTCTTTTTCGAAGCGCAACATGATTTTGTACCTTCTTTAGAACATGTTTTTGCTTTTGACTTTTTTTCAACATCCGCTTGCTTTTCAGCAGACATGACAGAAGTTTCGTCAAGGCTTACAAAGCTTTCACTTTCTTCGTCAAATTTTACTTCAGTCATTTTAACAGCTCCTGAATGCTCGCAATTTGACTTCATGTAGTAGCTGACATTACCTGTTACACTACATACTTTTTTCTCGATGTTTTCATCTTGAGCAGCAGCTATTTCTGCAGCTTTTTCAGCGGATGCTACTTTTGTTTCGCTATCGGCAGAAGCTGATGCAGTTTTAGAAGCGCATGTCTTAGCACATGTTTTGCTGCAAGACTTTTTTGCTGAATTTGATGTGTCCTGAGCTGAAACCAACCCTGCACATAATACGAAAACTGAAAGGAAGAATAATTTTTTCATGTTATTTGAATTAAATGTAAGCAAAATGAGAACCCAAAAATGATCAGAATTTTTGACAATTCCAATGATTCACAGTCCTTTGTAACAATTATATAAACCATACTTGTTGCTAATATTAATTTTGTCGGGTTTTAAACATTTCATTAAGTACTTGTCAAGTGAAGTATATGCTTCCTTTTAATTTTATTATCTGGATAATTTCTGATATTTTAGAATGTCTTTCCTTCTGTAATCATAGTATTCCACAACCCATGTAAATGAAGCTATTTCTTCCATTATATTTTTCCGTTTTTTTCCTCGCTACACGATGCAAGTCTGTGAATTATACGCCGTCAGACTATGAGGGTCAAATGATTACCATTGGGACAGGAGGAGGTTTTACAGGCTTAATTGAGGAGTACACTATCCTATCGAATGGCCAGTTTTTTTATGGGAATGGCAACGGAAACTATACGATGGAACTGGATCGCTTTGATAAAAAGCATGTTAAACAATTATTTAAAAACTATAAATTACTTGGCTTTGATGATATAAACATTGACAAACCCGGTAATATGTATCACTACCTTCTCTTTAAGGACAAGGACAATATGCATAAAATACAATGGGGAGCGCATGATTCAAATGCACCTGCCGAGTTATTGATTTACTTTGCCAATTTGAAAAATATCTGTAACCAAGCTAAGAAAGAAAAAGTTAAGAGATCTTCAAATCTAAAAACGGAAAAAAGATGACACGTATAATTTTACTGGTTTTATGTTTTGGTCTGGGCAATATCCTGCATGCTCAATTTGATGAAAAAAGAATAAAGAATCCTAAGCCAACAATGGGAAGGGATTTTCAAAATATCATTAATACTCAGCTGATTCCATACTCGACACTGAAGTCAGCTAATCCGACAAAAGCTTCTTATAAGGGTAAGTTAGGACTTGATTTTAGTTTGAGTGAACAGGACTATGTCAAACTCATCAAGAAAAACGATGCATCCGGATTTTATTGGCTTTACAGTTATGCGCCAGGACTCACCGGGAGACAACTTGGTGACAATAAAAAAGAGTGGCTTGAGATAAGCTTTCGCAAATTGGGATTTAAATCGGAAGGTCTTGGCATTGAAACCCTTGATGAGTGGACAGATGAGCAAGGGGTATATCATGCGCGTATGCGACAGACTCACATGGATGTTCCGCTGTATGATGCCGAAATATTGATGCACACCAAAACAGACAGGCATAGGCGATTCAATGGAAAGATGATTGATCCCGCCCTTTTGCAAACCAGCAAACCGGAAGCAATATCACTGGACAAATTGAAGAATATTGTCATTTCACATCTGAATAATTATAAGGAGGAAAGCCTCAATATAAAATCCTTACAACTGGATTTCAGCACCAGGCAGTGGCGCGAAGAGCTGGTTTGGTATAAGGATTCTGAAGATAATTATGTACTCAGTTATCATGTGCAAGCCTATGCTAATCCTGCTGAACGTTATGAGTATTTTGTAAATGCTGAAACAGGCGAGCTTTTGGATTATTTTTCCAGTATTTGTAAGTTTCATGGAGAATTTGATAAATGCTCACATAAGCCCAGTTGCATATCGAATTCCCGACCTGAACTCAGCACAAGTACATCATCCGTAATATCAAGTACTGTCGTTCTAGACGGACCGACGATGAGTAATGCAACAGACCTGTCAGGTTCAGAAAGATTGATCAACACCTACGAAGTTGATGATGAGTATTTCCTTATAGACGCCTCACGAGAAATGTTTCAAATAGGCCAATCGGTTTTGCCTGACGATCCAGTTGGGGCCATATGGACTATTGATTTGAATAACACGTCTCCTGTAAATGAAAACAGTCTCTACACCCATGTTATATCATTGGATAATCTATGGAATGATTCCCCTGAAGGTGTATCAGCCCATTTTAATGCCGGCTTGGCTTATGAGTATTTCAAGGAAAACTTCAATAGGGAAAGCATCTCCGGTACGGGGCAGAGCATTATTTCTTTTATAAATGTGACGGACGAATTTGGCAATTCCATGGGTAATGCTTTCTGGAACGGCATAGGCATTTATTATGGCAATGGTGATGATGCCTTCGAGTCACTCGGACGTGCCCTGGATGTAGCTGGTCACGAAATATCACATGGTGTCATTGAAAGTACAGCTAACTTTGAATACAGGGATGAGTCGGGCGCAATGAATGAAGCATTTGCTGATATTTTTGGCGCTATGATAGACAGGGAAAATTGGTTGATCGGGGAAGATGTAGTCAAGCTGGAGGCTTATCCGTCGGGAGCTCTCAGAGATATGTCTGATCCTTATAATGGAGCACAGACAGGTGATTTTGGAGCAGGCTGGCAACCACGACACTATGATGAAAGATATACCGGTCAAGAGGATAATGGAGGTGTTCATATCAACAGCGGCATTATAAATCATGCTTATTATCTCTTCGCAGAAGATGTTGGCAAAGTAGTGGCCGAACAGGTTTATTACAGGGCGCTTACTACCTACCTGACCAGATCATCAGGGTTTCAGGAATTGCGGTTTGCTGTGTTGCAATCAGCTGAAGATTTATTTGGATCTGCTGTAGCAGTTTCAGCAGGTAATGCCTTCGACCAGGTAGGTATTCTTGATGAAAGTGAAATAGAATTTGAAGAGGACTTTGATACCAACCCGGGATCAGACTTGCTTTTGGTTTCTGACCAGGATCTCAGTCAATTGTACCTTTTTAACTTGCAGACAGGCGAAGAAATTTACAATCCTTTGAGTACAACAGAGATATTATCTAAGCCAAGCATCACGGATGACGGCTCGCGCATTGTTTTTGTTGGTACTGATAATCACGTGCACCTCATCGACCTGGATTGGAGCACAGACCCCCCAGCCTTTACTGAAAATGTTATTACAGTCAGTCCGGATTGGCGTAATGCTGTTATTTCAAAGAATGGACGCTTTTTGGCTCTCCTGGAAAATGTGGTTTCCAATAATATCATTGTATTTGATGTTCTTAATGATAATGTCAATGTGTTTGAACTTACCAACCCGACCTACACTCAAGGTATCAATACTGGGGAAGTACAATTTGCAGATGTTATGGAGTTTGATGCAACAAGTACGAGCATCATGTATGATGCTTTCAACCAGGTACAGGGTAGTGCTGGTGCACTCGAATATTGGGATGTTGGCTTTATTGAAGTGTGGAATCCTCAAGCCGATACCTGGGCATTGGGTGATATAGAAAAGTTATTCAACAACCTGCCGGAAGGCATCAATATTGGTAACCCCACCTTTTCAAAGAATTCTCCATATATAATCGCATTTGATATTTTTGATGGGGCCGTGTATGAGATTATTGGTGTCAATCTTGAGACTCAGGATCTGAATACTATTTTACCAAATACTGGCCTTGGTTATCCAAGTTACAGCAGGGATGACGGTTTTATGATATATGACCTGGACATTTTTGGATATACAGATCTTGGCGTTATGCAATTGACCAGCGATAAAATTGGACGTGTCGCCAACTCGGATGAGATTCTGCTTGTCGGTGGTAAATGGGGTGTCTGGTTTTCCAACGGCGAAAGAACTTTGTCTTCGACGAATAATTTGCTTTCGCCAGATCAATTTGGATTGACTCTAAGTCCTAACCCGGCAAGTGATTTTATAAATCTAGAAATACTTGACAAGTCATTATACTCAGCTAGCAAAAGCTATTTTCTTTATGATATCCATGGTCGATTGCTTAAATCTATCGTGGACAAAGGCAGCTCTATGCAAATAGATGTCAGGGAATTACAAATCGGAAGCTATAACCTTGTAATGGAAGCAGGTGGCAAGACGACGTCTTTACTTTTTATAAAGAACTAATTGCTCCTGGCTTGATGTCGAAGAAAATTCTTGTTATCCGCTTCAATGCGATAGGTGATATAGTACTGACAAGTCCTGTCGTGAAGGCTTTGGCGATATCTGGTCACGAAGTTCATTACCTGTGTAAGAAAACTTTTTCTTCATTGATTGATAGCAACCCGCATGTCAGCAAAACCTGGTTCCTGGATACAGACTGGACTAAACTGGTGGCTGAATTAAAGAGCGAGGGCTTTGATTGCGTATTGGATCTGCATAATACATTGAGGTCTAATAAGCTTAGAAAGGCCCTGGGTTTGAAGTCTTACGCATTGAAGAAAGACAGGTGGAATGATATGTTCATTACACGTTTTCAATTTGCCAGAAATCAAAGGCGTCATATTGTCGAACGCTTTATGGATGCTGCATCAGAATTACTTGATGGTGCATATGAGACCAATCCCGAATTTTACTTTCCCGGCGGCAAATCATATCTCGGAATTGATTTACCTGGTGAAGCCTATGTCTGTCTTGCTGTTTCGACGGCGCACCGCACCAAGAATATCCCACTGCATAATCTCAAAGCAGTGATTAAAAATCTGGATGCACATATTATATTAATAGGAGGTCCGGATGATAGAGAAGTCACCAAGATATTGCTTGAGGATGCATCCAATGATAGGCTTATAGATTATGCAGGTATATTGAGTATTGATGAATCGGCCTATGTGATTTCGAAATCGGAATTACTGATCACGGGGGATACAGGCATGATGCATATTGCTGCAGCATTAGATATTCCTGTGGCTGCTGTTTTTGGAAGCACGCATCCTATTTTAGGGTATACGCCATATTACGGAAGCAAAGCGGTCAACCATGCCATCATTCAAAATGAGGAATTGTCATGCCGACCATGTACGCGGCAAGGCAGAGAATCCTGCCCCAAAGGTCATTTTAAATGTATGAAAGGCATTTCTGTAGATAAAATAGTGTCTACAGTCGAAGCCTTGCTCAAAGCCTGAATCTTTTCCGGCTTTGTACTGTTATAGATTTGAAGTATTAATTAATAAAAATGAATTTTATGTCTACCAATAGGAACACTGATTTCCCTTTCCAGGGTAAATTGATGAAATACGCATCATTCTTCATCATCTTTTTGATTTTTTCGGTCGTACTTTCCAATACAACATTTATTACCATACCGGCAGGTCATAAAGGCATTATGTTTAAACGATTTGGAGGAGGTATTGATAAAGAAAGGATTTATAACCAGGGCTTTCAAATAGTTGCTCCATGGAATGATCTTATAATTTACGATGTGAGAACAAATGAAGGATCTGAAGAAATGGAAGTACTTTCAAAGAACGGATTGAGTATATATGTCGATCTGTCTTACAGGTTTAGTCCTTCCATGGATAAAATAGGATTTCTTCATGATGAAATTGGTCCTTCATATATCGAACGTATTATAATTCCAGAAATCAGATCGGCGACCCGTGAAGTTATCGGGCAATACCTGCCAGAGGAGTTGTATTCAACCAAACGCGAAGCCATCCAGGATGAGATATTTGAAGAAACAAGAGCATCGGTTGCAGAAAAATATATTGATCTGGATGCCATTTTGATCCGTGAAGTGCGCTTACCCGAAAAATTGAAATCAGCTATAGAGCAAAAGCTTGAGGAAGAGCAAATGTCCTTCCAGTATGAATTCAAACTCGATAGAGAAAGAAAAGAAGCGGAAAGAAAGATAATTGAAGCTCAGGCCAAAGCTGACGCAAACAAGATTCTAAATGCCAGTCTTTCAGATAAGATATTGAAAGATAAAGGTATTGAGGCGACCTTGAAGCTTGCACAGTCTCCCAACTCCAAGATCGTCATAGTTGGAGGACATGGTGATGGGCTGCCACTCATACTGAATAATTAATTATTGTAAGAAAGGGCTGAGTAAATCGGCCCTTTTTCTTTTATTCGTTTTTCATTCTAGAAGTCCTTTCTCGATGCGTACTTAGAAGTAGTTGCATCACTATTATGTATCAGTTTTTTCTGCGGACTCCAAGAAATATCAAAAAACATCCAATAATTATTTGAATTACTGAACCCCAAACATAGCCTTTCCCATACTCTGTCAGTTCCTTATACTGGAAGAGGTATTGTCCTCCCTTATAAAGTCCATAACACAAAAACAATATACCAATTGCAATGATGAGTTTTTTCATATGTATCAATTAAACTCAATATCAGAACAGAAGTCTGGAATCACTTTGTCTGGTCTACAGAGTACTATTTTCTTACTGTTGTTGTAGTTGGTGTATAAAGGCCAAAAGTAATAGCATTGATTAAGCCATCAACAAAGGAGTGTTGAATAGTAACTGTGTAATCAGTTGCATTACCTGCCATTTTTCCAGGATCTGAAGTCTTTAATGGAGCTAGACCTGCAATAAGATAATGATTTTTTTCTTTGACCTCAATGCCTGTTTGAGCACCGTTTCCTACGTTGTAAGTTAAAGTATAACAAGAAGACATCGTTAAAGCGATGCAAAAAGTGAACGCAATGCCTTTCAAAAAATTTTTCATGATAAATTTATTGGTGATTAAAATTTGTTCTATACAAAATAAAAAAAAGCTTTTGGCTCTTTTCCTAGCTCTTTAAATATAAGCTAAATATATTTTTGGCATATTGAATATCGGATCTAAGAGTGTTAAAAAAATATAAAAAGTTGAACATACTGTATATAAAACAAAAAAGGCCCGACAAAACGTCGGGCCTTTTTAATATTTCATTTGTTATATTATTAAACGGCGAAACTCTCACCACATCCGCAGGTACGCGCTGCATTGGGATTGTTGAAATAGAATCCTTTACCATTCAAGCCCCCTGAAAATTCAAGAGTCGTATCACACAGATAAAGAAAACTTTTGAGGTCTGTTACGACCTTGACGCCATTATCTTCGAAAACCTGGTCATCTGCGTGTGAACTGTCATCAAAATCGAGTTGATAGGTCAGACCAGAACATCCTCCTGATGTCACCGACACCCTCACGAAGTGTTCGTCGCCGAGCTCCGCTTTTTCCATCAGTTCCCTGATTTTGTCTTTGGCAGAATCTGCTACAAAAATCATATCTACAAGGCTTCCTGGTTTGAGTTTTTCTCCTGGTAATCGGCTATAGCGCTTTTGATGGCGTCTTCAGCCAAAACAGAACAATGGATTTTCACCGGCGGAAGTGCTAATTCTTCCACGATATCCATATTGTCGATAGACATGGCTTCGTCGATGGTTTTTCCTTTCAGCCATTCGGTAGCAAGAGAAGACGAAGCGATAGCGGAACCACAACCGAAGGTTTTAAACTTGGCGTCTTTGATGATTTTTGATTCCTCATCGACCTCTATCTGAAGCCGCATTACATCACCGCACTCAGGGGCACCTACAAGTCCTGTGCCCACATTTTTAGAATCCTTATCAAGAGATCCCACATTGCGTGGCTGCTTAAAGTGGTCTAATAGTTTTTCTGAATAGGCCATTATTTCTTGTTTTAATCTTTAACGAATATAAGTTTATACGAGTTTCAATGCTTTTAATGCTCAGACCATTCGACCGCATCAAGATCGATACCTTCTTTATACATTTCCCAGATCGGACTAAGGTCTCTCATATGGTTTACACCATTGGTTACCTGTTCGATCGTCTGGTCTATTTCTTCTTCTGTAGTAAATCTGCCCAGGCTGAATCGGATCGAAGAATGTGCCAGGTCATCACCAAGCCCTAATGCAATCAGCACGTATGAAGGCTCCAGGGAAGCCGAGGTACATGCAGACCCAGATGATACGCCGATATTCTGATTGAATGTCATCATCAAACCTTCTCCCTCAACGTGCTTGAAAGATATGTTGCTTACATGCGGCATCCTGTGATCCCTATTCCCATTGACATATACTTCCTCAAGATTATTCATTAGGGAACTCTCGAGTTTATCTCTCAACTGAGACAAGCGCTTCGCTTCTTCCTCCATTTCAAGTCTGGCTAGTTTGGCAGCTTTGCCCATTCCTACGATACCCGGAACATTGAGCGTACCCGAACGCATACCACGTTCATGACCACCGCCATCAATCTGCGCTGTAACTTTAACACGAGGATTCTTTCTATTTACATAAAGAACACCAACACCCTTAGGGCCATACATTTTATGGCCAGTAAAAGCCATCAGGTGAATACCAAGTTCTTTTGGATGAACAGGAATTTTCCCTACGGCTTGCGTGGCATCACTCATGAACAAAACACCTTTTCGTGCACAGATCTCACCAATTTCTTTCATCGGTTGGATGACACCTGTTTCGTTGTTGGCATACATAATTGATACCAGAATGGTATTTTCTTTTATAGCTGCTTCGAGCGCTTCAAGATCGACAAGTCCATCGTCCATGACGTCAAGATATGTCACCTCGCCACCCATTTTTTCGATCTTCTTGCATGAGTCGAGAACGGCTTTATGTTCTGTTTTTAAGGTGATAATGTGATTTCCTTTGCGGGAATACATTTCAAAAACACCTTTCAGTGCCAGGTTGTCAGACTCGGTAGCTCCTGATGTGAATATAATTTCTCTTGGGTCGACTTGTATCAACTCAGCAATCTGCTGACGCGCTTCATCCACGCCTTCCTCTGCTTTCCAGCCAAAAGGGTGATTCCTACTGGCTGCATTACCATGAAATTGGTTGAAGTATGGCAGCATGGCCTCTACAACACGCGGATCTGTTGGTGTTGTGGCATTATTATCAAGATAGATCAGTTTTTTGTCCATTTTTCAGGGTCGAAATTTTTGCAAATATATATAATAAACCATCTGAAAACCCATGTCCACGGGCATTACCTTCATTAACACTAAGTTATTGCTAAAGTTCTAAATTTATTTAGATTAAATAAAAAAGCCAATCTATTAAGATTGGCTTCGTTGAGTTTTGACTAAATGCTCAGTTGGTTTTCAGCAACTGATTCTTAATAATCAAATGATTGATTTTCTATAGAAGCTTTTCTGACAAGCTCTTGGTATTCTTCAAGGGTCAATCCATCCATGCAATAATCGATAGGATTTACGACGCGATCGTTGATGCGTACTTCATAGTGAAGGTGCGGAGCAGTGGATGTACCTGTACTACCGATCGTTCCGATTTTCTGACCTTTGACCACTTCGTCACCCACCTGTATATCAATTTCACTCAGGTGAGCATATAGGGTAGTGTACCCGAATCCGTGGTCTATAATTATATTGTTTCCATACCCGTACCTTCTTTTCTGAACACGGATAACCTTTCCATTGCCGGTTGCCTGTATGGCTGTACCACGTGGTGCTGTGAAGTCAATGCCTTTATGAAACTTCTTAACGCCATGCACCGGGTGTATTCTGTAACCAAATCCGGATAATGAGTGCATATTTCTTTTCAGCTTATCTTCTCTTACCGGTTTTATTGATGGGATAGACAGCAATTTTTTTTCTCTTTGCTTAGCCAGGGCCATTAATGTGTCGAGTGAATTTTTCTGCAGCTCAACTTTATACTGTAGCTTTTCAAGTCTTTTGCGTGTCGAACTGGCAAAATCTTCGGAATTCTTGATGCTTGATAAATATTCCATGCTTTCGGAACCCCCTGTACCACCTTCCCAGACAGTCTCATCAATCGGGTCAATACCAAATATCACGCGGTGTACCTGGGCATCTTTTTCCTGCAATTCATTCAATTCAACGGCGATTTTTTCAAAATCGCTTGAAATGCTGGAAAACTGATACTGCATTTGCTTCAGCTCTCTTTCCATAGCCTGTTCCTTGGGAGTTGGAATAACTGTGTAAGCAATGGTATAGAGTATGAAGGAAATCGATACTATCGTCAGCGAAAAACCGGTGAATTTCACGATCCTTTTCTTCCAGCTTACGCTAATCTTTTCATACTGCAGCGTATTCTGGTTAAAAACGTATTTCTCTTTACTCATGAGGTTTTTTAACTATTAGAATTAGTAGTTTTGATGCTTGTTTGAGCAAATGTGTCTAAAGGATCATTAGAAGCTGTAAAAATAAGCCCGATGTTCCTAAAATCAAAATTATTTGTTTCATAAAATTTGAATATATATAATTTTTGGTAATATGATTAATGTTGATTTGTAATTAATTATCAAATGAGCTAGAACATATTATAAAAATATATAATATTAAATAATTCATATTTAACCGAATTAAGCATGAACGCGCAGTCCATAAGGAAGACTTTCATCAATTTTTTTGAGTCACGGGGACATCATATTGTGAATTCAGCTCCTGTTGTATTAAAGGATGATCCAAGTCTGATGTTTACCAATGCGGGTATGAACCAGTTTAAAGATTTCTTCCTGGGCAATCAGGCACCCGATTATACTCGAGTTGCGGATACCCAGAAATGTTTGAGGGTTTCCGGTAAGCACAACGACCTGGAAGAAGTAGGCAGAGATTCCTACCATCACACGATGTTTGAAATGCTGGGCAATTGGTCTTTTGGCGATTACTTCAAGGAAGAAGCGATAGACCTTGCATGGGAACTGCTTACTAAAGTATATGGATTGAACGAGGAAGATCTGTATATCACTGTTTTTCAGGGAGACCCGAAAGACAAAACAGAGGCAGATGCTGAAACCACAGCATTTTGGAAAAAACATGTACCCGAATCCCACATTCTGTATTTCGATAAAAAGGATAATTTCTGGGAGATGGGCGAAACCGGTCCATGTGGGCCTTGCTCAGAAATTCATATAGATATAAGGAGTGATGAGGAGAAAAAGCGTGTTCCCGGGAAAGACCTGGTCAACATGGATCACCCCCATGTCATTGAAATTTGGAACCTTGTTTTTATCCAATACAATAGAAAAGCAGATGGAAGCCTGGAAGAATTGCCGGCCAAGCATATTGATACAGGTATGGGCTTTGAAAGATTGTGCATGGTCGTACAAGGAAAAACCTCCAATTATGACAGCGATCTTTTTACACCATATATCAAGGCTATAGAATCCAAAACAGGCATCAGCTATGGCTCTGATTATTCGGGTAATTCCATGTCAGATATTGCCATGCGTGTTATCACTGATCATATTAGGGCTATAAGTTTTACCATTGCGGATGGCGAAATGCCCAGCAATACAGGAGCAGGTTATGTCATCAGAAGGATTTTGAGACGTGCTGTCAGATACTATTATTCATTTCTTGATATCAAAGAGCCATTCTTGCATGGCTTTGTCGATATGCTTGCTGATCAATTCAAAAATATTTTCCCAGAACTGGATGCACAAAGGGAGTTTGTTACAAAAGTGATACTGGAAGAGGAAAAATCTTTCCTCAGAACACTCGATGACGGACTCAAACGTCTGGCCGCTTTGAAAATTGATGATGGAACGCTCAGCGGGGAGGATGCATTTGAGCTTTATGATACCTATGGCTTTCCTTTTGATCTCACACGCTTGGTCGCTGAGGAGAAAGGATGGAATGTTGATGAAAAAGGATTCAATCATGCTTTGGCTCAGCAAAAAGCCCGAAGCAGGGCAGACGCCAGCAAGGAAACAGGTGATTGGGTGGTTGTTAATGAGGATGCAGAGACAGAATTTATTGGTTACGATGAACTGGCAGCGGAAGATATAAGACTTAGTAAATACAGAACTGTTAAAGAAAAGGGTAATGAATATATCCAATTGATGCTTGACAGGACGCCTTTCTATCCGGAAGGCGGGGGACAGGTTGGCGATACGGGGAAATTACTCTTTGGCAATGAGAGCATAAAAGTTTTGGATACGCGCAAGGAGAATAATGCCATTATTCATTATGTGGATAAATTGCCATCCAATATTCAGCTTCCCATAAATGCCTTTGTGGATATCAGGAAAAGAAATTTCACAGAGTGCAACCACTCTGCAACACATTTGCTTCACGCCGCGTTGAGACAGGTTTTGGGAACACATGTACAACAAAAAGGATCCCTTGTGCGGGAAGATATGCTGCGCTTTGATTTTTCCCACTTCGAAAAAATGTCTGAGGAAGAAATTAAGCAGGTAGAGCAAATCGTTAATATGCGTATCAGGCAGAATATTAAGCTGGAAGAAGCTCGCCAGATTCCTATAGAGGAGGCTAAAGAAGCTGGAGCTATGATGCTATTCGGAGAAAAATATGGAGATGCCGTGCGCATGATCACTTTTGACAAAGAATTTTCCAGAGAGCTTTGCGGGGGATGCCATGTCGATTCAACTGGCGAGATTGGCTTTTTTAAAATTCTTTCAGAAACGGGTATTGCGGCCGGAGTCCGTCGTATAACAGCGATAAGTTCAGAATATGCAGAAAAACATATTGCTGAGCAGTTTGAGCTTATGGATCAGATTTCCAATATTCTGAAAAATCCTCAGGATCTCTTGTCAGCTGTAACCGAACTTCAGGAAGAAAATAAGAATCTGAAGAAAAAGATAGAAAGCCTGCAGTCTTCAAAGGCGGGCGACATTCAAAAGGAACTGGCTGCCTCTGCCAAGGATATTAATGGTGTCAAATTAATAGCCAGTGCGGTATCTCTTGGTGACAGTAAGGCGATGAAAACCCTGGTTTATAATCTTGAAAGTGAACTAGGCAATGCCGTAGTCTTACTTGGAAATTCTACTGATAATAAGGTTCAGCTTATGCTTAAGATTTCTGATGAGTTGGTAGAAAGCAAATCCTATGACGCCGGTGCTATGATTAGAGAGTTGGCCAAGGAAGTCAAAGGTGGTGGCGGTGGTCAGAAGTTTTTTGCGACAGCAGGAGGATCTGACCCTTCGGGCCTGGACAATGCATTGAATAAAATCGAATCGCTTCTGTAATGAAATTGTATTGCTCGCTTACAGTGTTTTTTTTACTTTTAGCAACAACATCATGTGGTGTTCGCATTGAACTGGCGATTCCTGATAATATTCAAGAGTATGAGGATGAAATGCAGCGTTGGCGTAATGATCGTATACGATCATTAACGGCTCCTGAAGGCTGGTTGTCACTCGTCGGGCTATACTGGCTGAGTGAAGGATCTCATACCGTGGGAGCGTCAAAGAATATGGATATTGTACTTGAATCCCCTGCCCCTGGAATGTTGGGTCGTTTCACTGTCAAAGGAGACAAAGTACATTTTGAAGCTGGAGGGGAAGCTTATGTAACAAGTAATGGCGAACGATTTGTGGAAGGGCCTGTGTTTTATGATCAAAGCGGCAATCTCACCAAACTTGAATTCAGGTCGCTGGTGTTCTATATAATTGAGCGACAGGGCAGGATAGGCCTTAGAATAAAAGATACATTGTCTGATAACAGGTTCAGCCTGGATTCTATTCCGCACTATCCGCTGGATACAGATTACAGGGTTTATGCCAGAATAAAGGCAACGGAAAAGTCCAGGCAAGTAACAGTAGAAGACATAACAGGAGGTTCCCAGGAATATACTGTTGAAGCCATGCTCGAATTTGGACTGAGCGGCAAGGCCTTTTCATTGGCTGCCTTCGATGGTGGAAAGGATCATTATTTTGTCATATTCAAAGATAACACCAATGGTGACAGAAGCTACGGAGGGGGACGCTATTTATATGTGTCGAGGAAACCTGCAGACAATGGTTTGGTCATCCTTGATTACAACCAGGCTATCAATCCTCCTTGTGCTTTTACAGACTATGCGACATGTCCTATTCCCCCGCAGGAGAATGAGCTGGATATTGAAATAAAAGCAGGAGAAAAATATCCTATAGTCTATAAGGAAAGATAGGAATGGGTATCAATGTTCCTTTAGTTGCATAATAACACGGGCGCCGTTCATTTCTTTTACTGTTTGTTCTTTTCTGATCAAAACGCTTACCTCTTCGATATCAGCCACGTAATATCGAGATGGTATTTCCGGATCATCAATATCTCTTAGCTCGTACACAGTGCATGCATATCCATTTATTTCATGATCCTTTGCCTGGCGCATCAATTTGTACAGTCTTATATTCTGCCTCTGGCTATCAAATAACCTTAAAATATGTTCTTCTCCTGCCGCTAAGTTAAGCGAGGCAATATAGGAATCCAGGGCATTGCCGTCAGCAAGCAGCTGTAGATCGGTTTGTTTTTCAAACATCGTTTTCTTGTCGTTCATACTCATGCTACCTGAAATCCTGTCTTTTTCAAACTGGATCTCTATTTCCAATGGTCCTTGCTTCATAGACTTCGAAGCAGCCTGGAATGATTCCAGCTTAATGAGTGTGTTTTCTTCCATCTCATTCATACCACTACCTGCTTTGTCTTCAAGAGTCAGCATATTGCCCTCTAATCGTATGCTTCGTTCAAGTTCAAATTCTATTTCCTGACCTTGCATGTCAATGGTCAAGGTATAAGGAAATGTTCCAGTTGCCGGGGTTTTTGTAGCCAAAGGCATGCTTGCCTTTCGTTGCGACTCACTAAGAATTTCAGGCATTTCCAATCCAGCTATGTCTACACGGGCATTTGAAATAATTTGCTCAAGCTTTTCATTAACAGTATCCTGGTATCGTCCACCAAGATGGTGAGCCAGGAATTTTTCCATAACAGATATAAAAGCCATGCTGTTTTCAGGACGGGCAAAACCATGACCTTCATCAGGAAAATTCAAATACTCTACAGGCAAACCGTGATCCCTCATGGCTATTACAATCTGATCCGATTCGGATTTTTTGACCCGGGGATCATTGGAGCCTTGAGCAACGAGGAGTGGCGCTTTGATTTTGTCGGCATGGAAAAATGGGGACTGTCGTTTTAATTGTGCCCTGCCGGATTCTGTTGTAGGGTCGCCCATGCGTTTGTGAAACATGACCCGTGCAGATTCCCAGTAGGGGGGTATGGTTTCCAGGAGTGTAAATAAGTTAGACGGTCCAACAATAGAAACACCGGCAGCATACAAGTCAGGGGTAAAGCATAAGCCTGCCAGGGTTGCATAGCCACCGTAAGAGCCACCCATAATGGCAATTTTATCTGGCCTGGCATAAGCCTTTTCTGACAGGTAGTGTGCTGCTGCAGTGATATCATCCTGCATTTTTTCTCCCCATTGGTTGATGGCCGCATTAAGGAAAGCTTTTCCAAAGCCCGTAGACCCTCGGAAATTAACCTGCATAACGACATAACCTCTGTTAGCCAGGAATTGGGCATAGGAATTATACCCCCAGTAATCCCGTGCCCACGGTCCTCCATGAACCATAATAACAGCAGGAAGGTCTTTTTTTTCCTTTACAGGTGGAAAAGAAATGTAAGCCGGTATTTTCAGGCCGTCCAGGGAATTGAAATGAACGGCTTCCATTTTAACGAGGCTCGCCTCCGACAGTTTAGGTCTGGGACTGTACAAAAAATCCAGTTCTTTATTCTCTCGGCTGAAAAAATATGCTGAGCCGGGATCATCATCGCTTGACACATAAATTATCCAGCTCTTTTCATCCAGGGTGGTGGAACTGATGGATATTTCTTTTTGTGGAAACTTTGCTTGCAGGTAATCGTAATCATCTTTGTAGCTGTCGTCTTTCCAGTAGATTCTCTTTTTATCGCCTACATATACTGTTGCAATAAGCTCATTTGAACTGGCAGAGAATACAGCATTTTCGATGTCCACTTCCTTTTGAGGGTCAGATTCTATGAATTCAAGATTCTGGGTTAGTCTATCATAGAGATATAATCCTGCCAGGTCCGGGTCGCCCAGGTTGGATATAAAATAGGCTTTGCCATCCTCTCTGAATTTTAAAGGCGAAATCGACTCTTCTAGGCTTGATTTAAATATGCGGTTTAACGAACCATCAGGACTGATCTCTAAAATTTCATTGCCGCCATCAGACAGAGATCTTCCTGCAAACACAGCTTGACCCTGTAGATCCAAATACAAGCTGTTGAGTTTTTCGGTGTTTTCAAAAATGCATTTTTTACTGCCACTTGATATGTCCATTTCATAATAGTCATGCCAGGCTTTATCTCTATCATTTAAGGCAATGAATATTTTATCGGGAAAGGCTTTAGGCAGAGACACGACATAACTTGTGGTATTTTCTTCCGGAGTTAGCAAATAGGCTTCAGTATCTTTCGAACGCGGATCCACTCTAAACAAACTAAAATTCTCATCTCCTCCAGTATCCTGGGCATAAATGATGTATTTGGAGTCCCAGGTCCAAAAGTAGGACCTGATCGGTCGTTTGTCTTCCTTTGTGAGTGGACGTGCTTCGCTAAAATCAGCTTCTACTGTTTTGATCCAGATATTGAGTACACCTTCATACGCTTTAATGAAGCTGATGTATTTACCGTCTGGACTCAGTGATGATGCAGTGATTTCAGGGTTTCCAAAAAATGTATCTCTTTCTATTAAGGGGCTTGTATAGTTTGAGTTTTCACTTCTGTTAGGATGCATGTGTCTGTTTCTTTTTGTCTCTCCAATGTTCCATGAGTTTGCTTTCCCTGTAATAGATATAATGCGCTGTGGTCTTAGCCATAAGGTAGCCATAGAAGCCATCAAGGAAACCAAGTCTCAGGATATATTCAACGAAAAACTTCCAGCTCGGTTTGATCAGTATTCTTAAATAATTTGTCTTTATGCCATTTTCAAACCTGTGGAGGGCTGCTATGCTGCTGTGTTTGTTTACCGTTGTGATCCGATCGTGTATATCCTCATTGCAATGATGCAAAAGGAGTGATTTCAGTTTTTTTGATTTTGTATCCGGACCAGCATAAATGCGGTCATGTGGCGGGTTGCCTGAAAAGCTGACTTTAGTTCTGTCAAACAAACGAATGATGCGGTGGGGAAACCAGGATCCGTGCTTTAGAAAATAGTTGTTTATGGCGTTGGACCTGTTCAAATAGTACGCGTCGGCATCAGGATTAAGGAGTATTTGCTTGATTTCTTCTATGAGGCCAGGACTTAAAAATTCATCGGCATCCAGGGCCAGGACCCAGTCGTTAGTGGCCAGGGATACAGATAAGGCTCTCTGTTCAATGTATCCTTGGAATGCCCTCGTTTCTATGCGGGCACCCAGGCTTTCAGCTATTTCTACGGTTCTGTCTGTGGAAAAGGAGTCTACAATAAGGACTTCGTCACTTATCTCTTGCACAGACCGAATGCAGCGAGCAATCTTGTCCTCTTCATTCATGCACATTATGACTGTGGACAGCTTGATCATAGGGCAGATTTAGTGCTTTCTACAAACTTCATACAGAAAAGGAGTATAAATATATATACAGCAACGCCAATTTGTGATTCAATCGTGTGTTCAACCATGAAGCTTCCGAAGAACATCAAGTTGCTGGCGGGCAGTAAAAGGTCTTTATGTCCTCCCAAGTAGAATACAGGCCATATTGTGCACAGGATAAAAACAATCATTGCTGGAATCCCCAGGCTGGCAGAACTCAGCATATATTGGTTGTGCGGTAATAGTTCCAGATCTGTAAGCTCAGGATAGTGAGCATCCAGGTATCGGTTGGTTTCATCCATAATGTCACCGATTCCGACACCAAGGATCGGATATTCTTTGGTAAGGCTCATGCCTGCATAAATGCTACCAAGTCGCCTCGAATCCGATAGGTCACGGATATTTTCGTTTTTATCGAACAGCTCTAGGCTGTATTTCATGTAGCCAATTTTATTTCTTACCGTTGGAATGAAAACAAGAGAAATGATAATGAGCAGGACCATTGTACTTGCCAGTGCAATAGCCCACTTCCTGTATTGCTGCTGGAATGCCAGATAAAGAAACAAAGCGACGCCCATGAGGTACAAGCTGAGCAATCCCGAGCGGACAGCCAGGAAATGAAGATAGATGCTGAGCAGAATGGCGGTGCCAGCGAGTATATACCTTTCTTTTAGAGCTAATTGCCTGTGGCGAACCACTAAAAGGTAAACCGAAAATAAAACAGCAAAGCTAATCAGTATACTGTATCGTATGTGATGAATGGGTGTAGGGAGTATTTGCCCCTGACCATAGATCTTAATAAAATGCTCAAAGTCCGAAAGAAAAAGGCTTATAGACCATAATGCGGAAAAGCCAAGAATTCCTATGAAAAAATACATTAAGTTCTTCAGCTTTTTTTCATCGATCCTTGGAGCTGCAAAAAAAGCATAGGGCAGGAATAGGAAAGGGAGCTTTATCCGCATTCTGTTCAGGAAATAATCCGTATTCTCCGACCAGAGACCTGAGATGGCAAAAAGCAGAAAAATGACAGAGACGGAAAGATAGTATCTGTTTTTGAAGAAACACCTGACACCTTTATTGGGATTGTCATTAACTATTCCAGAAACGAGAAAGAATACCATTCCCAGGCTTATCATGAATCGTGAGTACAGCAGACCCGTAACAAGGCAAATAAAAGCCACTATAAATATGTTTACGGAGTAGCTTTTTCTCATCTTCAGTTTTTGAGTCTGGCACTGGCGAGGAAGTGGGGGTTCAGCAGGTTTTCCTTGTTGTATTCAAGGGGGTCCTTTGTGCCATATTGTACAACAGAGCCTCCTGCTTCTTCCAGGATGATATGTGCCGCAGCTGTATCCCATTCCATTGTAGGTGCCAGACGAGGGTAAAGTTCAGCGCCTCCTGAGGCGAGAACCAGAAATTTAAGGGAGCTTCCCTTTGCTACTGTCTCTGGCTGCTTGAGCTGACCCATGAATGCTTCGGTTTCAGGGTTTAGGTGTGAGCGTGAAGCTACAACACGTATGCCTTCATCATCCATTTTAAAATTGTTACAATGGAGTTGGCTAACCACACCATCTTTGTCAATGAGGAATGCGCCTTCTCCTTCGGCGGCATAATAGCATTTGTCTTCAACAGGAACGTAGACGACACCCATTATAGACCTATTTTTATGAATCAAGGCGATATTAACAGTGAATTCTCCATTGCGCTTTATAAACTCCTTGGTCCCGTCAAGTGGATCTACCATCCAGGCATATTCATAGTCCTTTCTTTCTTCGTAAGCAATTTGCTTGTTTTCTTCAGAGATTATAGGATAAGAGGGGTTCATGTTTTCCAGGCCCTGACAGATAATTTCATTGGATGCTTTGTCAGCTATAGTTAGAGGAGATGAATCTGATTTTCTTTCAATTTCTACATCTTTTGAGTCCATGTAGATGCGTAGAATTTCCTGTCCTGCAAGCTTTGCAATATGACACAATTCATTCAGGGTTTCTTTTCTGCTCATTATCTGATTCAATTTCCCGCAAATATAAAATTCATTTTATGTATAGCTTCTATCAGTTTTGTTTCTCTTTCTTTTTAAGAATTGCTTTTTGAAAAGCAAGCACAGAGTATGATGATACCTCAGGTACATCTTCACCTCCAATTTTTTCGCCTCCGGTTTTACGAACCTCCTGAGCACCTGTTATGTAAAACCGCACTTCCATGCCTTCATCTATGAGGCTGTAATCAATAACTAAATCAGAATTCAGTACGGCAAAACGGCTAATGAAATGTCCAGCTTTATAATACGCATCTAATATTATGCTGTTGTACTCATCAATTCTGTAGTGTCCTATTTCAGGGTTTACCGCTTCAAGACCATAGGAACGAATGTCTTCATCATTATAAATAAGTGTCCAGGGATAATAGCCTTCGGCATTAGGATAATCTATGATCAATTCCATTTTTGCATTCAAGGTATCATTGTTGGCGTTAAAGATGAGTAGCTCGCCTTCGTAATGGCCAATCCAGTCCAAAGGAAAAATAAATGATTTTTCAGCTTGCAGAATATCACTTCTTTTGAAAAGCTTACAGGATACACATATCAGACAAATTGTCAAAAGCAGATAAATTCGTTTATTCATAAATGGTTATAATTGATTCTGAAAAGCCAGCTGGACAATTAATACGGAATATATGAGATTTTTTATCCTGTCCCAACTCTTGTTTTGCCTCTGTTGCGGTTATGTGTCAGCCCAGGACTATTTTTCAACAGGAAGTAGGTTACAGGATTAAGGCTGAGCTGGATGTTGAGGATCATTTAATTGATGGTCGAGGGTGAGATGCAATATTTTGATAATTCCGAAGACACTCTCGATTATTTGATAGTGCATCTGTGGATGAATCCATTTAATTATAAGCAATCGCATTGGGCCATACAGCAAATACAAATGGGCTCGAGGGATTTTCATTTTTTGACACAAGAAGAAAGAGGGTCATACACATATCTTCAAGTCAGGGCCGGCTGGTCCTCGCTAGGAGTAGAGGATTACATTCAGGCCTTCAGTCGGATTGGTGCCTCATGTTTTTTTAACAGCTATGAAGCTTTGATGGTAGGCCCTAGCATGTATAGCAACCCGTTTCCTCAGCCGGATCTGTGCTACGTGTTCAGCCCATCCTTTGCAGTTGGCTCTTCAGAACTTGTTGGCTTTGCTGCAGTAGAATAAGATTTTTTTACTCAAGGGAAGGTCTAAAAGTAGAAAGTTAAGTCTATCCCTTTCAGCCAAACGATTTAATTCTAGTGAAGGCGATGAGCTGCTTGATGAGCCCGCTTTTTGGAAAATTTCTCCCAAAATAGCCTGGCATGGAAAAGCAGGACTTACACATTTTTGGAGTCTTGATTATCGCTTCCTTTTGAAATGCGAATCAGCCCTTATATCAATCTGGCACGTGTAAGTACGAAAAAGCTTAGTCCATATCCCCTGAAACAGAGTTTTACCACATTGGAGACTAGTCTCTTGCAATAGGTGAAGTGTTCGGTCTTTTTATTCCATTGCTTAACGCAGGTAATATTGCTTCTGGATATGATAGCTCCAAGATTTTGGATCACTTGAGCTTTAGGATTAACTTGCAAGCATTAAATCCCTGGTAGATTGCAGATCACCCCGGAAAGTTTTATTCTTTATATTCCCAAACCAGTTTTCAAAGAGATACTTTATGATTTATAAATTCAAAGGTTTTGTTCCAGTTGTAGATGCGTCTTCATTTATTCATCCCCAAGCTGTTGTGACCGGAAATGTTATTATAGGCAAGGATGTTTACATAGGGCCGGGTGCCGCCATCAGAGGGGATTGGGGCGGTATTCATATAAAGGATGGATGCAATGTTCAGGAAAATTGCACAATTCATATGTTCCCCGGCGTTACTGTCGTCCTTGAGGAGTCAGCCCATATCGGTCATGGAGCCATCATACATGGAGCACATATCGGACGTAATTGCATGGTCGGAATGAATGCTGTCATTATGGATAATGTCGAGCTCGGTGATGAGTGTATCGTCGGTGCACTATCTTTTGTGAAGGCTAAGGAAAAAATCCCATCCAGGTCTCTCGTCGTAGGAAATCCAGCCAAAGTCATCAAGGAGGTTTCAGATGAGATGATTGCCTGGAAAACCAAAGGCACTCAATTGTATCAGAAATTACCAGGTGATTGCCATCAAAACCTTGAAGAAACAGAAGCCTTAAGAGAAATACCTGCAGACAGGCCAGCACAGGAGAGTCTTTATAAAACATGGAATGAAATCAGAAATGCCTAGTCAATTCGAGCTTCAAACCAAAACCGAGCTTATTCGATCCATGGCCATTGAAGAAGGCTTTCTTCTTGCAGCCTTCGCCAAAGCCGAGGAGATGGAACCGGAACGAGAAAAGCTTAAGCAGTGGCTTGACCTGGGTTATCATGGAACGATGAGTTATATGGAGAATCATTTTGAGAAGCGTACCGATCCGACAAAACTCGTTCCCGGAGCAAAAAGCATCATTTGCCTAGCCTATAATTATCACACAGACACAAAGCAATCCGATTCCAAAGCTCCACGTATTTCTACCTATGCCTATGGCCGGGATTACCATAAAGTGGTAAAGTCGAAAATGAAGAAACTGGCCAAGCGGATTTCTGAACGATTCGGAGCTTTTACGCACAGGAGTTTCGTCGATTCTGCTCCTGTTCTCGAGAGAGACTGGGCACGTCGTTCAGGGCTCGGATGGGTTGGTAAGAATACTATGATTATTAACCCCTTAAAAGGATCCCGTTTTTTCCTTTCGGAAATGCTCGTAGATTTCGAGCTGGTATATGACGAACCCATTAAAGATTATTGCGGGACCTGTACACGTTGCATTGATGCTTGTCCTACAGATTCGATTTTTGAAGAAGGATACAGTATGGATGCATCTCGTTGTATTTCATATCTTACAATAGAACTGAAAGACGAGGAAATACCGGAGGAATTCAAGGGTCAAATGGAAAACTGGGTTTTCGGTTGCGATATTTGTCAGGACGTATGCCCTTGGAATCGTTTTTCTGAACGACATCAAGAGGCCGATTTTGAGGCTTCTGATGCTTTACTTTCTATGAGCAGGGAAGATTGGGATAATATGGACCAGGAAAGCTTTGACGAACTGTTTTTTGGCACACCCGTTAAAAGAACAGGCTTCAGTGGCTTGAAACGGAATATCCGTTTTCTTGATGAAAATTAGGATTTATCAACAAGATCTTTGTTAATCCCTCATTAAAAACATTAAAGATGAAAGACATCAAAATTAATATAGCCTTAATTGCGCATGACGGCAAAAAACCGGAAATGGTTTCCTTTGTTTTGAACAACCAGGAATTCCTGGCTAATGCAAATCTCTACGCCACAGGCACTACCGGATCCAAGATTGAGAAAGAAGGACTCAAAGTCAATAAATTGCTTTCCGGACCGGTAGGGGGTGATGCCCAAATAGCATCCATGGCAGCAACCGGTGAGCTGGATCTTATTATTTTTTTTCGGGACCCTTTGGACAAACACCCGCACGAACCGGATGTCCAGATGCTGATGCGTTTGTGTGATGTGTATAATATTCCTTTAGCGACTAACCCAAAGGCAGCATATTATTTGATTAGGGGTATTATTGCTGTTTTTGAACATAAAAAATAGTTTTTCTTGACGACAGAGGATTACAAGAAAGTCAGTTCAGAAATTCCGGATGAGCCAGGGGTTTACAGATTCCTTGACGGTGAGGATACGATAATCTATGTGGGTAAGGCCAAAAGCCTGAAAAAGCGATTGGCATCGTATTTTGGTGAGAAAAAACACCAGCAATACAAGACAAAGACCCTGGTTAAAAATGCCGATCATTTTGAGTACACTGTCGTTGAAAGTGAGCATGATGCCTTGCTGCTAGAGAACACACTCATCAAGAAGTTTCAGCCCAGGTACAACGTTATGCTTAAGGACGGAAAAACCTATGCCTACATCATTGTCAAGAAAGAACGTTTTCCCCGTGTCTTTTTTACGCGACGGGTTTATCGAGATGGATCTCAATATTTTGGACCCTACACCTCGAAGTACCGTGCCAATATTTTGCTGGATATAATCAAAAAGTTGTTCAAACTCAGGACCTGCAAGCTGCATCTGAGCAAGAAGAATGTGGAAGAAGGCAAGTTTAAAGTCTGCCTTGAATACCATATTAAAAACTGTATGGGGCCGTGTGCAGGTCTTGAATCCGAGGAGGAATATGATGAAAAAATCAGGCAGGTCATCAATATTCTGAAAGGTCAGATTCGTCCGGTGAAAGATTACTTGAAGAATCAAATTGAAAAGGCTTCGGAAAGCCTCGAATTTGAAAAGGCCCATGAGTTTAAAGTCAAGTTGGACTTGCTGGATGATTATCAATCCAAGTCTCAGGTCGTCAATACATCTATCAAGGACTCTGACGTATTTTCAATAGCCATAGAGGATGATCTGGCTTATGTGACCTATCTGAAAATTGTAAACGGGGCACTTGTCAACAGTGATAATTTAGAGTTGAAAGTTAATCTCAATGATGATCCAGATGATCTGTTGGTTTTTTCTGTCAATTATCTTAGAGAAAAATACAACAGTATCGCTCCTGAAGTTATTCTTTCCAAGAAATTGATACTTGTCGAGGAAGCCCAGGTTGTGGTGCCACAAAGAGGTGATAAGAAACACCTACTGGACCTGGCTGAAAAAAACCTCAAGTACTTTATACTTCAGAGTAAGAAGGAAAAGCTGAACAGGAAGAAAAAGCAAAGCTCATCAGAACGTATTCTGAAGACCATGCAGGAGGACCTGCAGATGGAAAGCCTTCCGTATCACATTGAATGTTTTGATAACTCCAATTTACAAGGACATTATCCTGTGTCCAGTTGTGTTGTATTCAAGAATGCGCGGCCTTCAAAAAGCGATTACCGTAAGTTCAATATTAAAACAGTAAAGGGTCCGGATGATTTTGCATCTATGAAAGAGGTTGTATACAGGCGGTACAAGCGTCTGAAAGAAGAAGCTGAGGATATGCCCCAACTGGTTATCATAGATGGGGGCAAGGGGCAATTGAATGCGGCTCATGCCATTCTAAAAGATCTCGAACTGGATGAAAAGATTACACTTATCGGTATAGCCAAACGCCTCGAAGAGATTTATTTTCCTGGTGACCCTATTCCACTTTATATCAATAAGAAATCAGAATCCTTAAAGCTTATTCAACACCTTAGAAACGAAGCCCACAGGTTTGCTATCAGTTTCCACCGAGATCAGAGATCTCGTTTTGCCCTGGGAACTCAACTCACGGGTATAAATGGCATTGGAGAGAAGACGGCTCAAAAGCTTCTTAAGCATTATGGCAGTGTTGAGAGAATCCGTGGTGCTACTTATGAAGACATCAGCCTTAATTTTGGAAGCCGGATAGCTGCCAGTCTGGAGACTTATTTTAAACAGCTGGAAGAAGAGGAATAATGCCCATAATCTCAACCTTCTAAAAATATTTGCAAGCCGTAAATAAATGCCGAAATTTGCGTCTCGTAAAAACAGGCACAAAAGGAATGAAGACGATAAGAGTAAGATTTGCACCCAGCCCAACAGGGCCCCTTCATATTGGCGGGGTCCGCACTGCATTATATAATTATTTGTTTGCCCGCAAGCATGGAGGCAAATTTATCCTGAGGATAGAAGATACCGACCAGAACAGGTATGTTGAAGGTGCCGAGGATTACATCAGGCAAAGTCTTAATTGGTTGGGGCTAAGCCCAGATGAAGGTCCTGTACAGGGGGGTGATTACGGTCCATACAGGCAATCCGAGAGAAAACACTTGTATAAAGAATACGCTGAGAAACTTATCGAGGCTGGACATGCCTATTACGCTTTTGACAGTGCAGAAGAGCTCCAACAAATGAGGGAAGACAAAGAGAAGGAAGATGTGCATTCTGCCAAATATGACCAATCCACGAGGCTGGACATGAAAAACAGTCTCAGCTTAAGCGCTGAAGAAACGGATCAGCTGCTGATGGATTGCCCGCATACTGTGGTCCGGCTGAAAGTTCCTGAGGGTGAAACAATAAGCTTTGATGATAAAGTCAGGAAACGAGTAAGTTTTAACAGTTCTGAGCTGGATGATAAAGTTATCCTGAAGGCTGACGGTATGCCAACATATCATTTGGCTAATATCGTTGATGATCATCTGATGGAAATCAGTCATGTCATCCGAGGTGAGGAGTGGCTATCGAGTACGGCCCATCATATACTGATGTATCGTTTTCTGGGTTGGGAACCACCGGTGTTTACGCACTTGCCACTTTTGCTCAAACCATCCGGAAAGGGTAAGTTAAGCAAAAGGGATGGTTCTAAATTTGGCTTTCCTGTATTTCCCATGGAGTGGGATGCCGGAGATGAAAAGTATAGTGGCTTCAAGGAAGAGGGATATGATCCAGCGGCATTGGTTAATTTTCTTGTACTGCTGGGTTGGCACCCTTCAGATGATACAGAAATATTAGATAAGGAAACTATGGCTGAGCTTTTCGAGCTCGGCCAGATTGTCAAGAGTGGTGCTCGATTTGATATAGAAAAGGCCTTATGGTTTAACCAGCAATATATAATGTCATTCGAGGACGACTATATTCTTGAGCAAATAAAAGATCATGTCCCTGAAAGTATTTTCAGTAGATATGATGAGTCGTTTTTAAAAGAGCTTATTCGCCTCATGAAACCGCGTGCCCGATTGTACGGAGACTTTTATACCGAAGCCAGGTACCTGTATGAAATGCCTGATTCCTATGACGAAAAGCAAGTTGTAAAACGCATCAGTTCCGAAGTGATGGATGTATTGGAAGACTTAAAAAATATGGTATTGGACAGTACAGAATTTAATGCAGAAAGCCTTTCTGCAGTCATCAAGGGTCACTTGTCTGAAAACGCGTTAAAGATGGGAGTTTACTTGCCACTTATAAGGATCATGATGTGCGGGGCTATGACAGGACCGGATCTGTTTGAAATATTTGCCCTATTGGGAAAAGCATCCGTAATCGAGCGGTGGGATAGGGCATTAGAGGCATTCAGGTCTTACCTCTGATCAACAGCCTGGGTAGTTTTGTTTTCTTTCCTGTAGCAGGCGCGAAGAAAGAACAGGGCAGAAAAGAGTGCCAAAGCCAGGCCTAAGGAATGCATCCATTTATTCTGTTCTATCAATGCTTCCAGAATAATCGTACTCAATATATAGGGAATACAGGCAAGCCTTATCAACTCCAGGATTACAACCAGGCGTTTTTGATGCTCAAACATAAAACCAAAAATCAAGGTCGAGAATACAATCCAGGCTGCAAAAATGCTTTTTTCAGTCAGTGCGAACTCTGCATGCTTGAAGAAATAAAATGAATTGATGACCAGCGCTAACAAAAATTGAAACAGGATATACCATTGAATGCGGTCAATCTTACGGTCATACTTGTGATAATCATCAGGCACTTTTTTCGGAGACTGGTAACCACCCATATAGGGTGGAAACCATCCGGGCTTGTTGAATAGAAGTTTTATCCCATCAACCGGTGATTTAACCTGTTTGAGCCATTTCCCCAGATTGATATAATGTGAAAAATTGGCAAAAACCGGATTCCAGCTCATCAATGGAGTGGTAATTCCATAATGCGGTCTTTCTTCCTCTTCTTTACATGTGCCAAAAAATCTATCCCAGATTATAAATATCCCTGCGTAATTTTTATCAATATATTTGGGGTCTCTGCCATGATGTACCCGATGATGTGAAGGGGTGTTGAACAGCCATTCAAACCATCTTGGTAATTTGTCTATATGTTCAGTGTGAATCCAGAACTGGTATAATAAATTTATACCGCCCACCAGAACAAATTGAATAGGGTGGATACCCAGGAAAGCCATAGGCAGAAAAAAAGGAAAACCCCAAATAAAGCCTGTTGATGTTTGACGCAGTGCCACCGAAAGATTATATTCTTCGCTTTGGTGGTGAACGATATGCCCACCCCAGAACAGATTTATGGTGTGGGCCATCCGGTGCTCCCAGTAGTAGCAAAGATCCCAGAATGCAAGGGCAAGCAGGAATGTCCAGCTGTTCTGGGGTAACTCAAAAAAGGAGGCAGTATGATATACCCATGTATAAATGCCAATTTTGAACAGGCTGATGAATGTATTTGTAAGTTGCTGCAGTATTCCTGTTGAAATATTTGTCACAGCATCATTGACTCTGTAGGATTGTTTGTTCTTGATACGCTCATAGATTATTTCTACAGCCATCAGGATAAAATACATTGGAATAGCCAGTATGACAGGGTTTAGATCCACCTTTTATTTTCAAAGTAAAATAAAATTGTACGAAGTCGGAAATAGGACTTTCACTAACATGTTAAAATTGATTATATGAAATTACAGTGAATTATTTTTTTCATATATATTAGCGATAGAATCAGGATGAAATATCCCCAGTACGAACTGGAAGATTTATTTACTCAATCTCGAAGACCGGTTTCAACAAACTGGTCTTTTTTATTGCCCATCACCAGGATTATTATCATAAAAATTATTCTGCATTTAATCTTGCGCTTCTAATTGGGAGTTTTTATATTTGCGCCGCAATTAAATATCAGATATGTTAATAATTAATGTAAAAAGCGACGAGTCAATAGACAGGGCTCTTAAGAGATACAAAAGAAAGTTCAAGAAGACCCGTGTGTTGAAAGAATTGCGTAACAGAAAGAATTTCACAAAACCTTCAGTTAAAAGACGAAATGAAATTCTAAACGCCGAGTACAGACAGAAGTTCTACGGAGACAACTAATTATTGCTCCTATTCAAGATATATAAAGGCTTCAAAGATTCTTTGAAGCCTTTTTTTATCTTCACTGTTCCAGACAAGCCTCACAGCTGATCCTGACTTCCATCCAATAGAAAGCCCCGTATATTCGTAGAATCAAAGCAATTTTTGATTTGATATACAGGGAAATTCTCATCAAGCTCATTAAAATTGAAAAGGCCATAGACACATGGAAAGATAAAGAAGATCAGCGTGTCTGCTCGAGCTTTATAAAAATGTCCTATTGGGAAACGCTAAGCAGCCGCAAATCTCTTTAGGAGATAGGCAGCTTAAGGTTATTGATTAACCATTATTCATCATGCCACCGCCTTGTCCGCCACCTTGTCCGCCACCCTGACCATCACCCTGGCCACCTTTCTGGTCTGAGTTTCTGATTTTAGAGCGTCGTTCCTTGAAGTCTACCTTACCGAATTTATACCTGAAATTGATACCAAATGATCTGAATGGGATACTAAACATGGTTATTTGTCTGAAATCATTTCCGGTTATATCTGAATCAAAATTCTTCCTTTCGAAAAATGGTTCTATGATCCTGATGCCAATACTGGCATTTTTGATATCTTTTCTGAATCCAATTCCAAATATTGAGAAGCTGGCATTTTCACCCTGTAGGGTAAATCGTGGCGCCTGAAAAAAGCCAAAGAAATCGGCTTTCAATGTTCCGGTAAAAGAGAATTCCCCGTTGGTGAATAAGCGATAAGAGATGGCATTATTAGATACTTCTTCGCCATCAATCACGCCATTTGCATTGTAGGTGTATACATCACCGCCTCCTCGAATTGTGAATTTGCCGATCGTCTTTGAGGTGAAGATATTTGTACCTATTGAGTGATTTTCACCCACGTTATTAAAAGTATTTAGACTCAACATATTTTCGGTTAGGTTGACCTGCTCAATGATGTCACGCGTATGTCTGTAATAGAAACTGCTGAATATGGTGAACCCCAGAACGTTTGTATTATAGCCCAGTTCGTATTGATCTGTGACTTCGGGATCAAGGAGTGGGTTTCCAACGACTACATTACCTATATCAGCTGTATTCCTGAAAGGGTTTATAAAGAATAAACTAGGCCTTTGTATGCGTTGGCTGTAGGATAACTTAAGGGTTTTGAATCCTTTGAAGGATCGGGATACAGCAATATTCGGCAGGTAGTTGTCATAGCTGTTTTTAAAATTCTGATCATCCAAAGCGCCATTGCCACCTATTTCAGTACGTTCGAATCTTAAGCCTGTTACGAAATTGAGTTTACCAATATAAAAGTTATATGAAGCGTAGGCCGCATAGACATCCTGGTCGTAAAAAAATACATTTGATCGTGATGGATCTATAAGGTAATCATTTCCATCAAAAGGTCTGTACTCTGAATCACTGTCAATGTCTCTTATTACCGTCTTGGCACCTATTTCTAGTTTATTAGCTTTGCCAACAGGGTGTACATAGTCAACCTGTGCTGTTATCTCCAGGTTGTCACCATCGTTTTCTATTTGCTCATCTCGAAAAAGGCTTCCTGTTTCCATAAAGGCATTCTCCTGGTTTTGGATATTACCTGAAATCTGGACGGCAAAACTGAGTTCCTGTTTGTCATTACCAGCAAATTTTTTAGTGTAATCTGTATTCCAGTCGTATCCACTGAACAGGTTATCTCCGCTTGTGATACGATTAAATCCATTTCCAAAAATCTCACCACTTGCTGTACCGTTTTGGTCAAATCCGAATCCTCGAAAGCTGATGGAACTATTGATTGCATTGTAAGCATTGAAATCATAAAATGCACTTGCTGAACCATTGAAACCCAGTCTTTCTGTATTGGTGATCCCGTTGTACTGGTAGCTGGTATCGCTGGTGAATAATTCCGTTCTTAAAAAGCTGTTGGTAGCATCTACAGGTAAGGACCAATACACAGAAGAATTGGCAGTAAAACCGAAACGACCCTTGCCAATATTCAAGGAGGTATTGGCATTGGATGACCTGTTGCCGGCTGAAGCATTAATACTGCCAGCAACACCCTCTATGTTTGCTTTTTTTGTGATAATATTTATGATCCCTGCACTTCCTTCACCATCATATTTGGCTCCCGGAGAGGTAATTACTTCCACTTTCTTGATTTGATCCGCTGGAAACATTTTCAAGGCATCGGCCACATTGCTGGAGAACATGCCAGATGGCTTGCCATTGATCAAGATTCTGACATTGTTTGATCCCCTGAGAGATACATTTCCATCCAGGTCAACGGATAGCGAGGGAACCTTCCTTAATACTTCCGTAGCATCACCACCGGCAACACTGGAATCATCTTCTGCATTGTAAATGATTTTATCTACCGTAGACTCAATCAGGGCTCTTTTTTCGGACACTTCGACTTCATCAAGTATATAGCTGACGGGAGCTAGAGTAATGTTTCCAAGGTCGGCATCCGGATCTTTCAGTGTCAGTTCCACATTGTTGATCATTTTCTCCTGGTAGCCAAGAAATGAAATGAGGATATCGTATTTACCGGTACTCACTTCGGATAATTTGAAAGAGCCGTTCTCTTCTGAGAGTACACCGTTGATTTCTTTTGTAGATCCTGCTTTTGTAAGCACAATCGTTGCATAGGCCACGGATTGGTTTGTAATGGAGTCTGTAAGTGTTCCTGTGATTTTACCCTCTATTTTCTTGGACTTGCTTCCTCCAAAGCCCGGGAATTGGGCTGTTGCAGTCTGACAGAATAAGAAAATCAGGCTTAGTGGAATTAGGTTTTTCATAAGCTTTATAAGTGTACTGTGTTCGTTTCAAAGTTATTGTAACATGACACATGGCTGATCGATTTTTAGATAATCGACTGTTTTTTGTCTATGAATTCAGTATAAACCAAATATGGCCTATTTGGTTGCAGTGATTTTAAACTACCACTCTATTTTATAGATGTAGGATCCGGATGAGTCTGGGCTTTTCTTCTGCTCTTCAGAAGGTGTTTTTACCCCCGTATAGGTGATTTTATGCTCTGGCTGGACTATGGGTATTTTCTCTGGTGGTATTTTAAAGAATATTTTATTTTCCTTGTGAAATAATATCCTGAGTTTTCTGGGTTTCTTGGGAATTTCGAATTTCAGCATTTTGATCACCCTGACGGCTTCTTCATCACAACCATATCCCAGACTTTTAATGACTTTGACATCTTCCACTTTTCCGGTATGATCGATGGCGTATTTTAAGACTACTGTACCTTCAATATTCTTTTCAAGAGCTTCTTTCGGATATTTCAAGTGGTCTGCAATAAATTTTTTGAATGCCAGCTGACCACCTGGGTAAATGGGCTTTTTGATGAAGTGCTTGTCCTTTTTTTCTTGCATGGTCAGGAATTAATTCCAGTCGATTGAGAACAGATAATATAAAATAATACAATTATTTATTTTGATAGTTTAAAAAATTGCCTTTAGAATATTAAAGCAAATAGAGTTTACATCATAAATCCAGTATACAGCAGTTTAAATTATTAGCTTGAAAACTCTTCGATCTATGAATTTCATTAACTTCAAAACTCTAGATTTGAAATTAATACAATATTAAAAGAGTTGTTAAATGAGAGCGTTGGTTATATCTGGGGGTGGATGCAAAGGAGCTTTTGCTGGCGGTATAGCCGAGTATCTGATTGCAAAACGTGCCACTCATTATGACATTTTTGTAGGTTCGTCCACTGGAAGTTTACTGATACCACTGCTATCAATAGGTAAGATTGATCAGATACGAGAGGTATTTACATCTGTAACACAAAATGATATTTACAGTAATTGTCCATTCAGGGTAATTAAAGACAAAGAGGGACATATCAGGAAGATAGGTATCAATCATTTCAATTCCATCAAGATGTTTGTAAAGCGAAAAAAAACCTTTGGTGAACATTATGCTTTGCGCAAAACCATCTCAAAAACTATTTCTCATGAGGATTTCAATGCCATCAGGAATTCAGGTAAAAAGGTCGTAGTTACCGTGTCAAACATTACCAAGACTAATGTGGAGTATAAGTATGCGACAGACCATGCGTACGACGATTTCCTGGACTGGATGTGGGCATCCTGCAGTTTTGTACCTTTCATGAGCCTGGTAGAAAAGAATGGATATGAGTATGCCGATGGAGGCTTTGGTAATTACCTCCCTATTGAAGAAGCTATTGATCTGGGTGCTACAGAAATTGATGTTATTGTTCTGAATCCGAGGAGAAAGCGGCAAACAGAAATACGGATCAGCAATGCATTTGATCTGCTGTTGAAGACCCTGGTTTTTATGCAAAAGCAGATTGCTTATGGAGATATCCTGACAGGACACCTGGAAAGCATTTACAATAAAAGTGTAAAGGTCAATTTTATTTTTACGCCAAGGCAATTGACAGAGCACTCCTTTTATTTTGATCCTGTGCAAATGGCAGCCTGGTGGAATGAGGGTTACCTTTATGCTAAATCACTATACGACTGATCCTGTAAACCTAAAAATCGAATTCAATTGTATCGCCAGGTGAAAGATCTCCCTGTTCTTTTTCATCCGATTTACCATTTTCATTATCTGAAGACGTTTTCTTTTGAGTCTCTAGCTCCTCTATTTTGAGGACTTTGAATTCACCCAGTTTATTGCCCAGGGCCTTATAGCCCTTGACATCAATGAAGTCATTGACATCCATAACATGCTCAACTTTCTTATTATTGGCTTTATAGGAGTATTTCAATTTTGGTTCTTCCGAAAGGCTGGCGTAATATAATTTCGATCCGTCAGAATCTGAAATAAAAGTAATCGGCGTATTTAGGGATTTTGTTTCAATCATAAAGCGTTTGACCATCGTCCATCCCTTACTTCCTTCCCAATAGATGCATGATACAACGGTATCGTCAGACAGCTTTCCGATATCAATCAGTGAGGAAGCTTCAAATTTCTTATTGAAATCCAGTTCGGTAACTTCGTAATTTCCGTTTTTATATAGGGCAATAATCTGATCACCGGTATCAAATGCCCCAAGGTATTTTCCACGTTCTTCTTTGTTGATGCGTCCACTTACCTCATCTATCCATATTTTAATGGCGCCCAGGGAGGATTGGCCTAGCTCTAACTGGGTGATTTTCCTTACAGGATATTTCGTGACAATATTTCCTTTTGACCCACGGCCTTTAATATCAATCTCGGCAAAGTCAAATTCAAAAATCTTTTTCTTGGCCTTACAGGCTTGTGTTAATTGTATCTGTATTGTTTCAGCCTCCCCGTTTTTGTGAGCGGCAAAATACAGGACCTTATTGCCTTTTTGAGCTGTTGTCAAATCGTAATCCTTGTCACGTGTAATCGAGGTGACATTGAATCGCTTTGCCATGGCCCTCCCGGTTTTGGCATCAAGGTATATCATGTTGTAGGTAGTTCGTTCATCTGCTTTTTTCCAAACATCAGTATGCAGAATATTCTTCCCAATAAATACCTTGTCGTCAACCCGGACAACCTTCATTATGCCTGCTCCTGTAAAAGCAATGATATCATCTATGTCCGAACAGTCACATATGTATTCATCCTTTTTCAGGCCTGAACCTATAAAGCCTTCTTTGCGGTTGACATAGAGTTTAGCGTTTTTGGCTGCTACCCGTTTGACTTTGATGGTATCAAACTCTGTAATTTCTGTTCTTCTTTCCTTTCCTTTACTGTATTTATCCAGCAGGTTCTGAAAATACTTTATGGCAAAGGGTGTCAGATGTTTAAGGTCGTAGTTTACCTGGTCCAGTTCTTCTTCTATGGCTTTGAGTTGCTCATCGGTTTTGAACTTGTTGTATTTGGATATTTTCTTGATTTTGATTTCGGTGAGTCTTATGATGTCATCTTCCGAAATCTCTCTGTTAAGTTTAATTCGCGTATCTGATTTTTTGGCCTTTTCATTTGGCGTAATCACATATTTTCGCAAGCCTTTGTCAATAATGGTGATGACCTGTTCAAAAGATTCAGCCTCTTCTATATCGCGGTATATCCGGTTTTCAATAAATATTTTTTCAAGACTGACACCATGCCACTTTTCCAGTAATTCATGTTTCTTAATTTCCAGCTCCTGACGGAGGAGATTTTTTGTGCTTTCGGTGGACAGTTTCAGCAAGTCTTCTACCGAACTGAAAACAGGTTTATTGTCAATGATGACAACGGCAGTCGGCGAAATAGATACTTCGCAATTGGTAAATGCATAAAGCGCATCCAGTGACACATCCGGTGAAACCCCTGATGGCAGTTCCAGCATGATCTCCACGTCTGCAGCTGTATTGTCAATTACTTTTTTAATCTGAATTTTACCCTTGTCGTTTGCTTTGAGTATGCTGTCAATGAGTGAGTCCGTAGTCACGCCATAGGGCAATTCGGTGATGGCAAGCGTTGATTTATCCCGCTGTTCTATTTTAGCTCTAACCCGAATTTTTCCACCGCGTTTACCAGAGTTATAATCACTTACATCCACAAGACCCCCAGTAGGGAAATCTGGATATATTTTAACGCGCTTCTCCTCCAGGGTTTTTATCGATGCTTTTATCAGTTCGTTGAAGTTATGCGGAAGTATTTTGGTTGAAAGGCCGACGGCTATACCTTCAACGCCTTGCGCCAGGACGAGAGGGAATTTAACCGGCAGGGTAATGGGTTCTTTGTTTCGACCGTCGTAGGAAATTTGCCAATCGGTTGTTTGTGGATTGAAGACTACCTCTAAAGCAAACTTTGTCAAACGAGCTTCTATATATCTGGGAGCTGCGGCAGCATCACCAGTCCGGTAATCACCCCAGTTGCCTTGCGTTTCTACCAGCAGGTCTTTCTGGCCAAGATTAACGAGCGCTGCTCCAATGGCAGCATCACCATGCGGGTGGTATTGCATGGTTTGGCCAATGATGTTTGCTACCTTATGAAAGCGTCCATCATCCATTTTTTTCATAGAGTGCAAAATTCTTCGCTGCACAGGCTTGAGTCCATCATTGATATGAGGTACAGCCCTTTCAAGAATGACATAGGATGCGTAATCCAGGAAGTATTCTTTATACATGCCTTCCAGCGATACAGGATGCCCTCCGTTTCCTTCAAGATTTTCAAGATCTATATCCTTAATTTTTGCCATCTGCTGTTAAATTCTCAGTAAATACTAGAAAAAAATTACACGATAGTATGAAATTTTCTAACTTCATGTAGGCAATAGATTCAATATTAAAAATGCTTTTAATATTTAGTCCACTGGTAATGTAGCAAATATACCAAGTTCTTATGATTTTAAGTATTTGCTATTCCTTCAATTTTGCAATATTCCAAGAGACAATCATTTATTATTTAACGGCAGCAACACGCCTTTGCCTTTCGTTATAATAGGGCAAATTGTAGTCGGGCTCGTGCAGCTGCAGCAGCAAAGCGTCCATGGAAGTAACTTTAGACATTCATCAAAGTGAGAACGATTTCATTTGTGCCTGTATCAACAATGAATCCTGGGCACAGAGAAAATTGTATGAGGATCATTATTCAATAATGTTTCCCATCTGCCAACGCTATGCCTGTGATGATGATGAAGCCCTGGATATCCTCCATGAAGGATTCATCAAAGTATTCAGGCATATTTCCAAATATACCGTGGGCACCTCTCTGAAGGCATGGATAAAGAGAATCATGGTCAATACAGCCATTGATTATTATCGTAAAAGAGCGCGCAGAAGGGTCGAGGATGTAGACCAGGCCTATGATTTGCAAATAGCTGATCCCGATGCTGTCAGTTTGATGGCAGCAGAAGAGATCATACGTGCCTTGCAGGTGCTCTCTCCGGCCTACAGGTCTGTCTTTAACCTGTATGTTATCGAAGGCTATTCGCATAAAGAGGTGGCCGAACAATTAGGGATATCTGAAAGCACTTCACGTTCGAACCTTGTGAAGGCGAGGCAAAAACTTAAACAATTATTATTGGTTAAGGAAAATGTGTATGAGTAAACAATCATTTGATGATATTATCAGGGCTAAGCTTTCAGGCTTCCGCAGCGCGGGGCACGCTGACTGGCATGCATTTGAGCGAATGCTGACACAGAGGAATGCTGAGATGTCTGATAAATCATTTGATACTCAACTGGCCAGAAAACTCAATGCGCACGGAAGCTCAGTTCCCGAAGGTAGTTGGGAATCATTCAGTCAAAGACACAAACTGGTCCTGCATCTGCAATCCAATCTGAAATCTCTCAAGTTGGTTGAAGCGTGTATTGTGCTCTTGATGCTCTTCATATTATCAGGGCCGATTTTCCATTATAACACGCCATACACTGTCGAGAATAAGACAAATGCTATAATATCTAGCCCCGAATTTGAAAAAACAAATATTGATTACAGTGTGGCAGAGCTTGGAATGGGATCAGTCAGCGATAAAAGGAATGATTTGAAAACTCAGGCTGAGGGCTCGACCTTCGAGATGGGAAATCAATTTCCTAAGGAATCTGAAGTATCCAAAGTACCCTTCAGAATCACTAACAGAAAGCTTTCGACTGCGCCTGTACATGATATCATAAATGATGTATCGCGTAACGATGATCTTAGTCCTAAGAATACTGATCTAAGTCATACCAAAGCCATGGTTGAGGAACGATCGGCATCAATCTTTTTACAGGATATAGAAAAGCTTAGGATGCATCCTTTTAAGATAAGGGAAGATGTTAAACCTATGGACGTGCTCTATGCGCCCATTCGCATTTATATAGAAAAGCGACTAGATGCAGACTATATCTCCTTGTGCAGTGCTTTTGATAATAACTTCATTCATACACCCGATGATTTAGAATACAACACGGATGCGAGAAAAACAGAAATGTTTGGCTACAGCATTGGCTTAATGTATTCCCGCAAGCGAGGAGCCTTCGAATGGCTTACTGGCTTGATGTATTCATCCCTTGACAAGCCCTGGGACTTTACATTGCAATATGGTGATTCCGGTGGGTGGTACAGATTTATTATGACAAACCTGCATTTTAAAATGGCAGGTTTGCCAATGGAACTTAATTACCATCTTGTGGAGAACCATGAATGGTCTTTGATTGCCAGACTTGGAGTCACTCATTCATTTATTATGAAAAGCCAGTACCAGACATCTAACAGTTATCTGGGAGGTGGATCTATTGCACCTGGTGAAGAAGTGCCTGAGCCTGATGATGGTTTCTCTCCATTTGAAAATGAAAGGGCTTTTACAAAAGGACTTTTGCAGGGCGGAACACTTACGGATAACTATTTTATGAGAAGCTTTGTAGGAGGCGGCATACAGCGTAATATCTCTCCTGCAGTCGCCATCAATCTTTCAGCGGCTTACCATTGGAATATTATCAACACTACTATTGGCCCTAATAATGACCGTTTTGACAAGTTCGAAATCTCATTTGGACTTAAGCTGAGGATGCGGTAGTGCTCATTAGATCTTCAAGCGCCTGTCCAGGTCCCGTTTAATATCTTTTTGTTTGATAGATTCTCTTTTATCATAGGATTTCTTTCCCTGGGCCAGAAATACCTCCATCTTGGCATAACCTCTCTCTGAAAAGAATATCCGGTATGGCACGATAGTAAAGCCTTTCTCTGATACCCTCTTTTCAAGTTTGGTAAGTTCTGACTTTTTTAATAGCAATTTGCGCTCACGCCGCGTTTCATGATTGTTGACGTTGCCGTGTGAGTATTCTCCAATAAAGAGATTTCGAATATATAATTCACCGTTATTAAACAAGCAATAGGCATCATTCATATTGGCATCTCCATTGCGCAGGGATTTTACTTCAGTTCCCTGGAGCATGATGCCAGCTTCAAAGCCTTGAATAAACTGATATTCGAATTTGGCCTTTCTGTTAATAATTTCACGGACGGTCTTCATCAGAATTTTTTCTCTTAAGTTTTTGCTCGAGGAAAGAAGTCATTTTAGTGTATAAATGCTCTCTTGTAACACCGCCATAGATGCCATGGTTCCTGTTCGGGTAATAATAGGTTTCAAATTGTTTGTTGGCACTAATCAAAGCATTGGCCATTTCAGCGGTATGCTGAAAATGCACATTGTCGTCTCCCATACCGTGAACCAAAAGATAATCTCCTCGGAGGCGATCAGCAAAATAGACTGGAGAATTTTGCTTATAGCCTTCAGGATTTTCTTCTTCAGTACGCATATACCTCTCAGTGTAAATGGTGTCATACCATTTCCAGTTGGTCACAGGCGCTACGGCGATAGCTGCCTTAAAAACATCATTGCCTTTAAGCAGACATAGGGAAGACATATATCCTCCATAGCTCCATCCAAATATGCCAATTCTTCCGGGATCTGTATACGCCAAAGATCCCAGGTAGCGAGCAGCTTCAATCTGATCGATGGTCTCGTAATGTCCCAGATTCATGTAGGTCATTTTCTTGAATTTTTCACCTCTGCCTCCCGTGCCCCTATTATCTACGCAGGCTACTATAAAGCCATTCTGAGCAAGCATTTGAAACCACCAGTAGTTCTGTCCCTTCCAGGAGTCTATAACATTCTGGCTACCTGGACCGCCATATACGTACATGAATACAGGATAGGTTTTAGCTGGATCCATATTTGGTGGCTTAATCATATATCCATTCAGCTGAACATTTTCTGAAGTTTTAAAGTCGAAAAATTCAACAGGAGATGTTCCATAGTCCTTCTGAAGCTGATTGACATTACTGTTGTCTTCAAGCATTCTGACCATATTGCCTTTCCTGTCATATACTTTGAATGACGGAGGCGTATTGATCGTGCTGTGTGTGTTGACGTAATAGTCAAATGTGCTGCTGAATTGCGCATTATTGCTGCCTTCAGCACCTGCTACGATTCTCTTTTTTCCTGAAGAAAGGGAAACAGCATAAATCTGTCTTTGCATGGGGCTGGTTTCTGCCGCCTGGTAATAGATTTCACCATTCTGTTCATCGATACCGTAGAATTGCGTCACATCATATTCTCCTGAGCTTAAAGCCTTTACTTCTTGTCCTTGCATATTATAGAGATACAAATGGTTGTACCCGCTTTTTTCACTCGACCAGATGAAATGCTCACCATCATCCAAGAATCGGATGTCATCAGTGATGTCGATATAATAATTGTTTTTTTCGTCAATAAGGGTAGAGTATTCACCACTTAAGGCATCGACAGCGAGCACTTCAAGGTGGTTCTGGTGTCTGTTGAGCTTATATACAAAGAGTGTGTTTTCATCATTGGTCCATTTTATCCGTGGAAGGTAAATGTCTTCATCTTCCTCTACTATTTCAGCTTTGATTGTTTCGCCAGTGCTGAGCTTGTGAATATGCGCTGACACTTTTGAGTTTGGAGCACCTACTTTTGGATATTTGAACTTCACGTATTCCGGATAGAGATCGTCTTTATAATTGGTCATAATGAACTCAGGTACTTCTCTTTCATCAAAGCGGAGATAGGCAATTTTTTCTGAGTCTGCACTCCACTCAAATGCTTTTGACATGGAAAATTCTTCTTCATACACCCAGTCAGCATTTCCGTTGATGATCTCATTCATTTTTCCATCGCTGGTAATTTGCAAGCTTACACCTTGTTCAATAAACTGGCAGTACAGGTTATTGTCATAGACATAGGCCAGCTTTTTGCTATCGGGTGATAAGCTGGCATACATGACTTTAACATCTTTTTTTACGGCTTTTATACTATCCTTATTTCGGTCATAGATATAGAAATAGGCTTTGGAAGAACGCCTGTATATACTTTCTCTTTCGGATTCCAGGATAAGGTAATTTTCATCCTGACTGAATTGATATCTTGAGAAGAGTCCGCTGAAACCGGAATCTTCCGTCATTCTGGCGCCATCAAAAAGTGTGTCAACGGCCAATCCGGTTGTCAGATCATACTTGATGATAAGATTGGATGAGCGCCTGGTGTAATGCCGCCCATCATTCATGAAATTAAATCCTGAAACGCTTCGGCTACTGAATGTATAGTCTTTCCATATTTTTTGAACATCGATCTTTTCCTGGGCCATTTGAGGCTGCAGGAATGAAATGAAACTTAGGATGTAAAGTAAGCTCTTATGCATGGGACATGATGTGTATGATCATACGAATATCTGATTTTTTAAAAACATAATAAGCCTGCTCAAGTTTAACCCTTTAAAATATCAATTGATTGATTGACAGGAATCCAGTCTTATGTATACGTGACTGCATTAGACTTGGCTAATTATGTGTATTATTAGAAACAATTTAGAACAAAATGAACAGGAAATTCAAAATATTTTCATTGGCTACAGTTGCAGTGCTTTTCATTTCTTTTAGCAGTTCGCATCCCGTGGGGCGATCTGGAGCCCCTGGTGATGGGCTTTGCAGTGATTGCCATAGTGGAGGAACATATTCCGGCAGTATCGATTTAACAGGAGTTCCTTCGAATCCGGTTGCAGGTCAGATTTATGACCTTACTCTTGAACTGAATGTCAGTTCAGGTTCACCTGTCAGAGGAGGATTCCAGGTGGTAGCCCTTAGAGATGCTAATAATTCACAGGCTGGCGTTTGGTCTAATCCTGATAATTCAAGCTCTTTGAAAACAGGTTCAGGTCGTGTTTATTTTGGACATGAGCCGTTTAGGAATTTTGGCGGTAATACCTCTGTAAGCTGGGATGCTGAATGGGAAGCTCCAAATATTACGGATGATGTCAACTTTTACATGGCAGGAATCCTGGCTAATGGAAATGGATCCTCAGGTGGGGATAAAATTGTGGTGAATCAATTAACGGTTGAAATTACGGCCATAGAAATGCTTGAAATCAGTTTCGATAATATTATTTCTGTGACCTGTGAGGGTCTAGATGATGGATCAGCAGAAGCCCTGGTTAGTGGAGGCGTGCCACCATACAGTTTTGAATGGGATAATGGAGAGGATACAGCGGTGGCAATTGCTTTAAGTGGTGGCTCCAGAAGTGTTACGGTTACAGACTCAAATGGGGAGCAGGTCACAGATAGTGTCAATGTCCCGGAACCAGATGCTATTGATGCTGATATTACGGTAACGGCTCTTAGCTGTTTTGATTCCAAGGATGGAAGTATTGAAGTGGATGCTTTTGGAGGAACAGGGAGTCTAAGCTGTATGTGGCAGGAGTTAGCTGATGATTGCAATCCTGATAATCTGGATGCTGGCACTTATTTTTTAACTGTCACCGATGAAAATGGATGTGCCTTTGAAACTGAAGTGGAAGTGACTGAACCGGACCCCTTAATCCTTAATATGGCATCTACCAATGCCAGTGCATCAAATGATGACGGTACGGCGACATGTGTACCTGCAGGAGGTATGGCTCCTTATCAGTTTGCCTGGTCGAATTTAGTGATTGATATGGGATTGGAAAGCACCATCAAAGGCTTGTCGGTTGGCGAGTATCAGGTTACTGTCACGGATGCTAATGGTTGTCATGAAGAAGCTATGGTTGAAGTGTCAGGTATAACCTGTAATATTATTTTGAACCTGAACGCCGTCGATGCTCTTTGCTATGGTGATTCAACAGGGCTTATCAATTCAACTGTCCAAAATGCCACGCCTCCTATGAATTATACCTGGTCAAATGGGGACACCACGGATGCATTGAGTTCTGTTCCTGCTGGAAATTATGCTCTTACTGTTACTGATGCAAATAGTTGTACCGCTATAGCTGCTGCGCAGATCATGGAACCTGACAGCATTTTTATCGATAGTCTTGATATCCTCCAAAATGCCTGTGCCATGGCTTCAGCTGGGAGTATATCATTTATTACTAAAGGAGGCGTATCACCTTATTCCCTTATGTGGTCTAATGGACTGACTAATGATACCATAATTTCTGGATTGGATACCCTTATAAATCTTCCCGATACACTTAATTCACTTGTGAGTGCATGGTATAGCCTTACCGTCACAGATGCTAATAACTGTATGTTGATAGATAGTTTTTTAATTGAGGACATAGATTTACAGGCACCAGTGATGCAGGTGGAGGATATGGAATTATTCGTAGATGAGAATGGATTTACAGATATTCTTGAATTGGGAAATCTCAATTTAACCATTGATGAAAACTGCGCTATTGATACTATACTCTTTTCACCAATTGTCTTCAATTGCAGTTCTAACCTGGGGTCAAATAATCTTGAATTAATTGTGTTTGATACAAATGGTAATTCGGGTGTTGATCAGTTTGAAGTTCTTGTTTCAGATACTATTCCCCCTCAATTGGATTGCAACAATACCGATTTTACCTCAAACAGTTGTGGAGAAATTGAGTATGATGCACCTGTGTTTAGTGACAACTGTGATCAAGTGGTGCTGTCTATGACTAATGGCCTACCCTCCGGTTCTGTTTTCCCTGAAGGTGAAACTATCATTAGTTATATGGCGACAGACGGATCCGGAAATACAAGCTCATGTAATTTTACGATCACTGTTGACACGGATTTGGAAGTTCAAATCAGTGTTACAAATGCCAGCTGCACAGGTGATGATGGAATGTTAGAGATTGAAATTACGGGAGGAACTCCTCCATATACTGTTGAGCCTCAAAACCTATCTTCACTGAGTGCTGGAAATTATAACATATCAGTAATCGATGCTTCCGGTTGTATCTATACAGAGGAGATTACGATTTTTCAGGATGATGTGAATTTTGAGTATGATTTCACGACAAGTGATGTTAACTGTAAAGATGGATCTGATGGATCCATTAGTGTTGAAATAAATGGTCCAGACCCCATTGACAGCTATATCATTGCAATTGATGGCGGACAGTCTTCGGCAGAAGCTTTGACTGCTGGCGAGCACCTGCTGACTATTGAAGCTTCGAATACAGGCTGTACGGTTTCTCAGATATTTGTGATTTTTGAACCAGATAATGATCTTGAAATTCAGCTTTCGGAATTCGTTTTTGATCCTTGCACTATGGAACTCCTGGATTATCAATCCGCTGCCTCAGGGGGCACAATACCCTATATGTTTTCAGAAGAAATCTCAGACCTTGCCGCTATTATTACTGTTATTGACGCCAATGGATGTATGGATAGCGACACTGTTGAGATAATGGCTCCCGACGAATTGCTCAATGTTGAGCTTGTGAATATTATGAATGCCGATAATGGTGATAATGGAGCAATTGAGGTGATAGCGAATGGTGGTGTGCCACCCTACAGCTATGAATGGACGGATGCGTTGGGAACCCTGGTAGGAAATGGACCTGTTCTGGATGGGCTTGATGCCGGTATATATTCCCTTGTGGTCACTGATGCGGCAGCTTGTGTTTTGGGTCCTGAAATTTATGAGGTCGATAGAATTTCTTCAACGGGGGATATTGAGACTTCATCGAACATAATACTCTCACCGGTGCCGGTCGAATGGGTTTTGAATATTCGCTGTTTGGATAGGATGCCAGAAAGTGTTTCTGTTTATGATATCAACGGGCAATTGGTTTATTCTGTTTCTCTTAATAAGTCAGAAGAGCAAATTGATTTTTCAAATATGTTGGACGGAATTTATTTGATCCGTTTTGATTTTGATGATGTAAAAATTATTAAGAGGATAGTAAAAATGTAAAAACAAGAAGGGGCTGCCCACCGGCAGCCCCTTCTTTTCTCAATCTCATATTTTGTATTTAGCTGGTGACTGCCACAGCAATTTTGGGTGCTGATTCTCTGATCTCCTCAGCGACTTTGTCTTGAAATTTTTTGAAGTTTTCAACAAACATGCTGGCAAGTTCTATTCTTTTTTCAGTGTATTCTTCCTTGTCAGCCCACAGGTTCCTTGGATGTAATACATCACCAGGAATGTCAGGACAGTACGATGGAATCTTGAAGTCAAATACAGAAAAGTTTATAAATGATATATCATCAAATGTTCCGTCCAAAACAGCGGAAATTAACTTTCGGGTATACTTCAGCGATATCCGTGAGCCTTCTCCATAGGCACCGCCTATCCAGCCGGTATTGACAAGCCATATGTTGACCTTGTGTTTTTTGATTTTTTCACCCAGCAATTGAGCATAATCATTTGGGTGCAGCGGAAGGAATGGAGCACCGAAGCATGCCGAGAAAGTCGCCATGGGCTCCAGTACACCTTCTTCCGTACCTGCGACTTTGGCTGTGTAACCTGAAATAAAGTAAAACATAGCCTGTGCAGCACTCAATTTGGATAGGGGAGGTAAAATGCCGAAAGCATCACAACACAGGAAGAATATATTCTTCGGATGTTCGGCTAAATTATTTTTATAATGATTCGGTATGTAATGTATCGGATAGGATACCCTTGTATTTTCAGTTATGCTTGTATCTTCGTAGTTGGGTCTTGAGGTGCCTGGATGGAAACATACGTTTTCAAGTATCGCTCCGGGTCGAATTGCGTTATAGATGTCCGGTTCATTCTCCTTGGTCAGGTTTACACATTTCGCATAACACCCGCCTTCAAAATTAAAAAGACCCTCATTCGACCAGCCATGCTCATCATCACCGATCAATTGTCTTTCTGGATCTGCAGAGAGCGTTGTTTTGCCCGTGCCACTCAATCCAAAAAAGACAGCACTGTCTCCATCTTTGCCCACATTGGCAGAACAATGCATGGAAAGAACGCCATTATCCTTGGGCAGAATATAGTTAAGCACTGAAAACATGGCTTTTTTGATTTCGCCGGTATAGGCTGTGCCCCCAATTATAATTTTCTTCTGGCTGAAGTCGATGATGGAAAAGTTTTCAGAAAGGGTTTTATCAGAAGAAGGACATGCCTTAAACCCGGGAGCACAGTAGATAACCCATTCCGGATCAAAACTCTTCAGTGCCTCATTGTCTGGTCTGAGAAACATATTGTGAACGAAATTGGCACTCCAGGGAAACTCACATATTACCCTTACGTTCAAGGCATGTAAAGGATTATGGCAAAGAACACCATCTTTTATAAAAAGGTCTCTTCCCTGCAAGTAAGCGGTTACCTTTTCAAAGAGGATGTTGAAGTTTTCTTTTGTAAATATTTTGTTGATGTTGTTCCAATCGACGCTTCCTCTGGTGATATCGTCTTCAACGATATACCTGTCCTTTGGAGAACGACCTGTGAATTTTCCTGTCTTTATGGTAAGAGTGCCGTTGTGCGTGAGTGTCCCCTGATTTCTTCTTAGCGTTTGTTCTATAAGCTTGTTCGGTTTGAGGTTCCAGTATACCTGTCCTGCATTACAAATCTTGTAATCCGAAAGCTTGTGCTCCGGATTTTTGATACCGCTTTCTTTCGTCATAACCTACCTTTATAATTTGGTTAACATTCGTGACACGAAGTAAAGCCCATGCTTTGGTTTTCATAGTGTGAGAATTACAAAAAGTAGTAAGATTTTTTCTAATATGTATTAGTGTATAAAAAACATAAAGTCTGTCATTATTGGATTTCGGCAGGGTGAAATCCTGATAGCTTTTAAATGTTAAATAAATGTTAAAAATTTAGTGTTAAAATGACTGTTTATGGACTACAAAAGGAATTTACTATTGGAAATTTTGATTTTTCTAAACTCAGAGCAGGGGTATTTGGTTTGAGCTTCATCTAATAGAATAAAATCACTTGATATGCACCAATCTTCGAAATATTTGATTCTCAGGTCACTCGATATCTTTTCTTCCTTAAGTGATCAACAGATTGAGCAATTGTCCAATCAATCTATCCATGGCAAATACAACCGGGGTTCCTATCTTTTTAAAATTGGTGAACCTGTAGCATATGTATATGTTTTGACTAAGGGTACAGTAAAGGTTGGTCTAGACACAAGTAATGACAAGACCCTGATAAAAGAGATAGCCTACACTAATGACCTGGTCGGTGAAAATATTTTGACGGGACTTAATGAAAGAAGATTATTTGCTCAGGCTGTAAAAGATGCTGAAGCTTTCAAAATACCGGCAAGCTTTTTCAAAGCCCTCCTTGAACAAAACAGTCCATTTTGCCAGGATGTTACCAAGCTTTTGATAAGCAAGATAACCGAGCTGGAAGAGCGCATGAATAACTTTGTCTTCAAAAAAGCTCAAAGCCGTATAGTTGACTTTTTAAGGAATATGGCTCAGGATAAAGGTCTTAAGATCGGACTGGATGAGATATTGATTAACCACGGATTGTCACATAAAGAAATAGCGCATATCACAGATACGTCCAGGCAAACGGTAGCCAGGGTGCTGGGGGATCTTAAGAGGCAAAACATAATTCATTTCAGTGCCAGGAAGCCACACAAGATACTTGTCAGAGATATCCTGAGCCTTACTTAAAGCTTATTAAAATCTTAAAAAAGCTTGTCTAGCCCAGTATTTTATAAAATGGTGGGCTGTTATTGTTTTCCTATCTTTAAGACGATTTTAAGATTATTTGCAATGATGTATTTACTGACCATGCCGGACTTTTCCAGTTCTGCTGTTTGGTTAAGCCTTTTTACCCTAAGTTTTCTGGAGATTGTTCTGGGTGTAGACAATATTATTTTTATTTCCATTGCTGCAGGTAAAATACCTGAAGAGCAGCAAAAGAAAGCAACCAATATCGGTCTTGTCTTGGCCATGGTGATGAGGATCGTACTTCTATTTTGTATTTCATTGCTTATCGCTATGAATGAGCCTTGGTTCAGTATTCATACCGAACATGTGAAGGCAGGATTCTCAGGGCAGAGTCTTATCCTTTTTGCGGGGGGTGTATTTCTCCTGTATAAAAGTGTTATAGAAATACACCATAAGCTTGAAGGGAGCATCAACGATGATTCTTCAGGCAGTAAGATGTCCAGTTTCACCAGCGTTATAATACAGATCACCGTTATCAATATTGTGTTTTCCTTCGACTCTATTCTTACCGCAGTGGGAATGACTAATGGTCTTCAAGGTGCTCTCGTTATCATGATAATTGCCGTGGTTTTGTCTGTTTTGATAATGATGCTCTTTGCAGTGCCTGTTGGCCGATTTGTCAACAAACACCCAACAATACAGATACTGGGTTTGGCATTTCTTATCCTGATTGGATTTATGCTGATCATAGAGGGCGGTCACCTGGCACATTTGCAAGTCATGGGCACAGAAATCGGAGCGGTGCCAAAAGGTTACCTTTATTTTGCGATTGCATTCTCTCTTTTTGTGGAATTTTTGAATATGAGAATCCGTAAGAAAAAGGATACATTACAGTTGCATGGAATTATGGAGGAAGCAAAAAATGAAGGATTATTATAATGGATGGTATGAAATTTAATTTAAGCAAGGACATCGTCTTTTTTGATATAGAAGCAACAGGACTTAATGTTGTGAAGGACAGGATTATCCAACTGGCTATGATAAAATACAGGCCGGGTGCAGATGAGGCTGAAGAATGGACTTCGCTGATCAATCCAGGTCCTGTTATGATATCGGAGGAAGCCTATAGGGTGCATGGCATTTCAGCGCAGATGGTAGCCAATAAGCCAAGGTTTGAGCAACTCGCAGACAAAATCTGGGACTTCATTGGTGATGCAGATTTGGGTGGTTATAATTCTGATCGATTTGATATTCCCATGCTAATGGAAGAATTTGCCAGGGCTGGGAAAGATTTTAACCTTGAAAACAGGAACACCGTTGACGCTCAAAAGATATTTTATAAAATGGAGCCCCGTACCTTGTCTGCTGCTTACAGATTGTACTGTGGTAAAGAGCTTGAGAATGCACATGACGCTTTAGAAGATGTAAGGGCCACTGTTGAAGTTTTGAAGGGACAGATCGAGAAGTATAAAGACGCCGAATATATAGACCAGGATGGCAATGTTCATCCGGGTGTAATCAAAAATGATATGAATGCATTAGCCAGTTTCACTAATGATTCCAGGACTGTCGATGTGACACAAAGACTGAAGTATAACAACAATGGAGAGATCATTTTCAATTTTGGAAAATACAATGGTCAAAAAGTGGTAGATGTACTCAGCAGAGATCGTCAGTATTACAATTGGATATTGGAGAAAGACTTTTCTGTTCAGGTCAAACAGATCGTGAGGAAAATCATAAAAGATTATGAGAGTTCCAATAGCGGTTCTTAGTATTGCAGCCTTCTTAATGTTTTCATGTGACGAGACAGCAGAAGGATGTCTTGATCTTCTGGCTGAAAACTACTCCTTTGAAGCGGTTAACGCTTGTGATTCCTGCTGTAGCTATCCGACAGCTTCAATCAGCCTCAGTTTTATTCAAGATACGCTGTCCTTTGACATAAACGATACCCTCATGGTTGGAAATGGTGATTCTGTGCTTATTCAGGATTGGGTTTTTCTGTTGTCTGAATTTGTGTTCAGTTCCCAAACAATGGATTATACCGTAAGAGCCAGTGTCCGCACCAGCATGGTAAGTGCACAAGATGATTTTATTGTATTTCTTGATAAAGGTTCAAAGCAAATCGGGAATACAGCTTTTCAGGATACGCTGAATAGGGTGCAATTCAGAACCGGATTCAATACGGAAGAGATGGAATTATTCAAGCCATTTGATAATCTGGATCAGGACAGCCGACTGGATTTGGCATTGGATAGTATGTACAACAGTATGACGGATAAGTATTATTCCATGCGGTTTGTGCTGGAATTTCCTGAGCAGGATAGGATTGTTCATGTCGACATTGAAAACAATGATATCCTTGTATTTGACGGGTTCAATTATTTTGTCAAGGGAGGCAGTGACTGGTTTTTGAAAATGAACCTTGACCTAACTAAATTATTTTCCGGAATCAGTAGTGATTTGACGGATGACGACATATTGCAAATCATTGCTGGAAATATTCAATCTTCTATCCATCTTGAGTAAACCATTCTTTTAAAATACGCGTTCACTAAATAAGAATGCATAAGTGGTTTTACATATTCCTTATGGCCGTGTTCGTTTTGGCATGCGGTAAAGATGAAACGCCCTTGCCGGGGGTGGATTTGACAGGTATCCCTTACGATCCTGTATTGTATCAAATCGAAATTCCGGATGATTTTCCAGCCCTGGAACAGCCGGAAGATAACATGGCGACCCTCGATGGTGTGATCCTTGGACGCAAACTCTTTTATGATCCGATCTTGAGTGTTGACAGTACTATGTCCTGCTTTTCATGCCATTTACCTGAGCTGAGCTTCACGGATCAAAAGTCCTTCAGCATTGGTGTTAACGGTGAGTCTACACAACGAAGTTCAATGTCCCTGATCAATGTGGGCTTGTATTATAACAGTTTGTTTTGGGACGGAAGGTCGCCAGACCTTGAAGACCAGGCCATACACCCGATTGAAGATGTTATCGAGTTGGATAACAGTTGGGAAGAGATGGAAAAAAGACTTCAAGGTTCTGATCATTATCCTGCTCTTTTCAGGAAAGCCTTTGGAATCAGTTCGAGCAATGAAATTTCACGTGATTTAGCTACAAAGGCCATAGCCCAGTTTGAAAGAACTCTCGTTTCATCCGGAAATAGCAAATACGATAAAGTGCTACGCGGCGAAGCTGTTTTTACCGATGAAGAGCAGCTTGGCTTCGATATCTATTTCGACCGCGACCCGGCCCTTCCGGATGGAGAATGTTTTCATTGCCATAGTGCGCCATTGCTGACCAATAATGAGTATATGAATAATGGCCTTGATGCAGCGGAAGAATTTGAGGACTTTGTTGACGGGGGAAGAGGGGATATTACAAATAACAGAATTGATCGTGGAAAATTTAGGGTACCCACATTAAGAAATATAGAGTTTACAGCACCATATATGCATGATGGTCGCTTTGAAACCCTAGAAGAAGTACTGGATCATTACAATTCGGGTGGTGCTGAATCCAAAGGTAAAGATGCGCTGCTTGTTCCTCTTGGCCTTGATGAGACACAGCTCAAAGCTTTAAAGGCTTTTCTCAAAACCTTCAATGATGAGGACTTTAATACCAATCCTTCCTATAGTAATCCTGACGGCTAGACTGGTAAACTGGTTCAATGATTTCAGGATATTGGTAAATTTTATCGCTCAGGCAAGCATGGTTCTCTTCGCTATGGCCAGCAAGAAGCATACTGCCGGCTGCATAACCGGTCATGCTGAAGTCGCCATGAATATAATAAATGAAAAAGGTCTGGAAGAAACTTCCCTGTGTGTAGGTGAAAGTATACCACATCCCTGGAGGCTAGAAAGATATAAATCAGTGCAGAAATCTAAGCTTCTGTCTTTATATTGAAAAGAAGATATCGGATCCTGTATACGTATACGGCAGACAGTGAGATAAATACAAACCGGATACTGCTGCGAAGAACCGGCCACGAAGAGGGACAGATGAATTTTAAAACAGCCATGGTCCAGGGATAAAGCGGCGCCGTAATAAAGGTCGTTATAACCAGATCGTAATTGCCATTTGGAATGCCCTTTTAGAATCCGGTTGCTGAGCATGTCATAGCGCAGTGCATCACCAAACAATTCATAATTATCATAACCGCTAATATACTTGAAGGCCAGTGTGGAATGAAGGCATAAAATGAAGAGGCCGGAGCGTATTCCTCGAATGCTTTTTCGAGTTGCTTCTTTCAGGATTTATAAATGAGGCTAAAAGTTTTATGAGCCATATGAATTTTGTAACTTGCATCTATTAAATCATTGTTTCAAATAATGAAACATCAAATATGAACTATTGTAAATTAGCAGAAATTCTTGATGAGGCTGCGCGTTCAGCCACATCTGTCGAACAAATATCAAAAAGCAGGCCTATAAACCTTGAAGAAGCCTATGCTATCCAGGCCATTTCTCTTTCCCGGCGATACAAACGCCTGGAGAAATTTACAGGGATTAAGCTTGGATTTACCAGCAGGGCCAAAATGGAGCAAATGGGTGTGCATGATCTCATTTGGGGCAGACTGACTGACAGGATGGCCTATCATGAATCAGAAAAAATGGACTGTTCAGAATTCATTCATCCCCGGGCAGAGCCTGAGATAGCGTTTAGGGTATGTAAGGACTTTGACAGGCAACTCGACCATACATCCGTATTTGATTATATAGATGCTGTCGCGATTGCCATCGAAATCATTGATTCTAGGTTTAAGGATTTTAAATTTTCCCTTGAAGATGTGGTAGCAGATAATTGTTCTTCCTCTGCCTATGTGATTGGAGAGTGGAATCCGGTGTCAACGGACTTCAGAAGTGTGGCCATCAATTTATCAGTGGATGGATATACTGTTCAATCCGGTAACACGAATGCTATTCTGGGAGACCCTGTTGAATCTGTTATTGAAGCTTCAAGACTATTGCAGGAAAATGGCGAGTCTCTTGAAGAAGGGCATGTTATACTGGCGGGTGCTGCGACAGCAGCCGAGTATATCAAGCCTGGTCAGTTGATTTCTGCTGAATCAGAATCTCTTGGTATTGTAAAACTGGAAATTATCTGATATGTCAGTTAAGCCGGCAGGACATCTGAATAATAGTATTGTTAAGGCATTCACCCTGCTGGAATATTTTTCAAATGTAAAGACACATTGGGGCGTTCGTGAATTATCGAGGGAAATAGGGGTGCATGAGAGCACGACCTACAGGCTGATGTCTACTTTAGAGTCCCTGGGTGTGCTCTACAAGAATCCAGAAACAGAAAAATATGCGCTTGGATTGAAGTTGCATGAATTGGGCAATCGTGTAAAAGTTTTTGATTCTGTCGTTAGTTTATCCCATCCTGTTCTCAATGAGGTTGCACTTGAAATTGAAGAGACTGTTCACCTGGGAATATGGCATAAGGGCGAGGTTTTAATGATTGATAAGGTAGAGTGTGAAAAAGGACTCAGGCTCGATTCCAGGATTGGACAGACCAGTCCTCCCCATTGTACCGGCTTGGGTAAAATCCTTCTGGCTTTTGACTATATCCATAAAAATGAATTCCTGGAAGCCTCCGACAGGCTGGTAAGCTTCACGCCCAATACAATCACACATAAGGATAAGCTCAAGGAAGAACTCGAAAAAATCCACAGACAACAGTATGCATTGGATAACCAGGAATTTGAGTTAGGACTTATCTGTCTTGCGGTTCCTGTGTTTAATAATAAAGGCAAGCTGATCGCAGCCATAAGTGCTGCCGGACCATCTGTCCGCTTTAAAAAAGATCAGCTTAAGGATTATGTTGAAATTCTGAAAAGAGGGGCTGAAAAGCTAACTCATAAAATTGGCAATCTATAATAAATGTAAAACGAGATGAAAGCACAGGAAAAGTACAGTACAGTGCACTACAGGAATTACTTGCAGCTGGATCAGCTGCTTTCTGCGCAAAAATTACGAAGTGCAGACCTTGAAGAGAAACCGGCTCACGAAGAAATGTTATTCATAATTGTCCACCAGGCCTATGAGCTTTGGTTCAAGCAAATAATCCATGAGTTGGAATCCGTGCTGGCTATGTTTCGCCAGGAGGTCGTTGACGAGAAAAATATAGGCACAGCCGTAGCACGTCTTGAGCGTGTCATAGATATTCAGGGCATACTGATTGAGCAGATCGGTATTATGGAAACCATGACGCCCCTTGATTTTCTCGACTTCCGCAAGTACCTCTTTCCTGCATCAGGATTTCAAAGTTTCCAGTTCAGAAAGATTGAAAATCTGCTTGGTCTGGAATCTGAGCAAAGGATGACTTATAATGGATGTCCATACAGCAGTGTTTTCAGTACAGAAAGAGAAACTGAACTTTTACAAATGGAAGAAGACAGCTCATTGTTTGAAGCGATGGAAGAGTGGCTTGAGCGAACGCCTTTCCTGAAAACGGGTGATTTTCATTTTCTTGATGCCTATAAAGAGGCGGTTAACCGTATGCTGGCAGACGAAAAGGATGCAATTCAGGATTCTATCTTCCTTAATGATCAGGAAAAGAAAATGCGGGTTTCCATGCTTGAAGGAACCGATAATTACTTCAGCGTCGTCCTCGATAAAAAAAAGTATGAAGAATTGCAGTCCAAGGGTCAGATCAGAATGAGTTACAAAGCCACGGTTGCTGCGCTTCTCATCAACCTATACAGAGATGAACCATTGCTTCACCTTCCTTACAGACTGTTGACATGTTTTATTGAGATCGATGACGCCATGACTACCTGGAGATACCGACACGCTCAAATGGTATTGAGGATGCTCGGCAACAAGATCGGTACCGGTGGGTCGACAGGACACAGCTACCTCAATGAAACAGCTCAGAAACATATGATTTACAGGGATCTGCATAATATATCAACCTTGCTCATCCCTCGATCCGAATTACCTGAATTGCCGGAAGATCTGAAGAAAAACCTGAGCTTCTATTATACCAATATCAAATTATGATTACGATAAATAATTTTATAAATGGTGAATGGCGGGAATCAAAATCTGGCCAATGGATTGATCTGATAGACCCCTCAAGAGGTAAAGCTTATGGTATAGCACCAGACTCGACTAAAGAAGATGTTGAAGATGCGGTTTCAGCTGCCAGTGCAGCTTTTCCTTCCTGGTCGTCTATGAGCGTTGAACAGCGATCTGAAATTCTCTATGGCATAGGACGGCGTATAGAAGAAAAACTGGAATACCTGGCCCAGGCCGAAAGCCGGGATAATGGAAAACCAATTTGGCTTGCTCGGAATGTTGATATTCCTCGGGCATCCTCGAATTTCAAGTTCTATGCTAAAGCTATCTCCCAATACGACAGCAAGGCTCATGATATGCCAGGGGCTATCAATTATACTTTACGGCAACCGCTTGGTGTTGTAGCATGCATATCGCCATGGAACCTACCGCTTTATCTTTTTTCATGGAAGGTAGCCCCTGCACTTGCAGCAGGGAATACTGTCGTGGCCAAACCCTCTGAAGTTACACCTCTCACGGCCCATCTTCTTTCTCAAATCTGCCAGGAATCTGGTTTGCCACCGGGCGTCTTAAATATAGTACACGGTTATGGCCACAAAGTAGGTGATGCGATTAACAGGCATGCACAGATAAAGGCGATATCCTTTACAGGCAGTACAAAAGTGGGTGCAGAAATAGCATCTATTGCCGCTCCAAAGTTTAAAAAACTCTCTTTGGAAATGGGAGGTAAAAACCCCAATATCATTTTTGCCGATTGTGATTATGATAAAATGCTTAAGACAACCCTTCGATCGTCCTTTGCCAACCAGGGTCAGATATGCTTGTGCGGTTCCAGGATTTTTGTTCAAGCATCTATTTACGATAAGTTCAAAAACGACTTGGTAGATAAAGCCAGGAGAATGGAACCGGCACCTCCGCATCTTGAAGATACTCGCATAGGAGCGGTTGTGTCTAAAACACATTACGATAAGATCTTATCATATATAAATCTTGCAAAGGAGGAAGGCGGCAGAATTTTATGCGGTGGGCATAGCGTTCATCCTCCATCTTTTGAATCGGGGTATTATATAGCACCCACTGTTGTTGAAGGTCTTGATTTTGATTGTCGAACCAACCGTGAGGAAGTGTTTGGTCCATTTGTGACTATTACGCCATTTGAAACCGAAGCAGAAGTCTTGCGTATGGCGAATGCAACAGATTATGGTTTGTCAGCAACACTCTGGACAGAAAACTTATCCCGGGCGCATCGAATGGCCAAAGAAATCGAGGCTGGTATTGTTTGGGTCAACACCTGGTTATTGAGAGATCTTCGGACGCCATTCGGTGGTGTCAAAAATTCTGGGATAGGGCGTGAAGGTGGATTTGATGCCCTCGACTTTTTTACAGAACCCAAGAATGTATGTATTGCTTTTTAAACATGAATAAAGCGAAAATATGAGAATCAATGGACATGCACATCTTCTTCCGAACCCTGAAGATATCCCGGCTTATCTAAAGGAAAATGAGATATTTTGGGTGGATGAGGAAAAGAAATACATGCTTCAGAAAAACTGGAAGCGTCCTGTGACACATTCCAGCTTTTTCCTAGAGGAAAAGCTGGAATGGATGGAACAGAACAAGATTGATCATGCCATAGTGCTGACATTGTCTCAGCTATATGGTAATGGACTGCGTCTTGAGGAAATGAAGCAGGCTTTGCGATTCCAGAATGACTTTAATGCCCGGATTCAGAGGGATTATGGGGATAAGTTTACCTGTGGCTTTGTCATCCACTCTGGATTTATACGCAGTGCGCTTTGGGAGATGGAGCGTTGTGTCGAGGAACTGGGGCTGAGGGTTTTGTGTTTGCCCACGCATTATATGGACTCTATAGGCACCTGGCGCAGCATATTCGATGAGGAAGTAGAGCCTGTTTTTGAGCTTGCCAATCAATACGGTTTGGCGGTGGAAATTCATCCATATGATGGAGAGAAATTTATCAAACTTGAGAACAGGGCTTGGCGGTTTCACCTTGTTTGGATGTTGGCGCAATGTGCTGATGCATACCATTTCTACACATTGAATAATTATCATGAGCGTTTCAAGGACATGCGTGTCTGTTTTGCTCATGGAGGACAGTTGGCTCAGATTAACCTGGGGAGAAGGATACAGGGTTTTGACGGGCGACCTGATTTATTTGAAGGAAAAACACATCCGCGCAAGGCTGTTGCGCATCCCAATATATTTTTTGATACGCTGGTTCACGATTGCGACTCCCTTGAGTTGATGATCCGCCGCAATGGCACGGACCAGATTATTTTGGGTCTCGATGATCCATATCCATTGGGCGAAATGGAAAGTGAGAGGCAATCCTCTTATCCCGGAAAATTGCTGGACCTAGCACTGGAAAGGAATATCATTAATGAAGATCAATATCAAGACATTTGGGGAGATAATGTTCTGAGATGGCTGGGTGGAGAGCGGAGTAAGTATATACGACAAATTATAAAAACAAAGAATGCTGTTTAGATGTATGATAAAACATTAGAATATGCCAGAAAGCAAGATGAAGCTGATGAATTGAGAGAGTTTCGCGATGCATTTTATTTTCCTGAGATCAATGGAGCCCCATCCATATATATGTGCGGCAACTCGCTTGGCTTGCAGCCTCGACGCACAGAGGCTATGATTCTTCAGGAGTTGCAAGACTGGAAGAATTATGGTGTGGAAGGACATTTTGAAGCCAGTAATCCATGGATGCCATACCATGAGTTTCTAACTGAAGCCATGGCTCATGTAGTAGGAGCTAAAAATCATGAAGTCGTGGTTATGAATACATTGACGGTAAACCTGCACCTGATGATGGTATCCTTTTACAGGCCTGTGTCCAGGCGCAACAAAGTTCTGATTGAATTTGATGCTTTTCCTTCGGATAAATATGCTATTGCTTCACAGATCCGTTTTCATGGACTGAAGCCTGATAAATGTATGATCCAACTCAAGCCTAGGCAAGACGAAGACTGTCTGAGGCACGAAGATATTATCAAAGCAATTGAGGAATGTGGCGATGAACTCGCTTTGGTTATGCTGGGCAATACGAATTACTATACAGGGCAGTTTTTTGATATGAAAGCCATCACTAAAGCAGCGCATAGTGTAGGGGCGATGGCTGGTTTTGATTGTGCTCATGGCGCTGGTAATGTGAAGCTCAATCTGCATAACTCGGGAGCTGACTTTGCGGTATGGTGCAGTTACAAGTACCTCAACTCTGGACCGGGAAGTATAGCTGCTTGTTTTGTGCATGAAAGACATGCGAATGATAAATCAATTCCTCGCTTTGAAGGTTGGTGGGGTCATAATAAGGAAACGCGTTTCGGAATGCGTGATGACTTTGAACCCATTTATGGTGTCGAAGCCTGGCAATTGAGCAATCCTCCGATACTGTCCATGGCAGCTGTGTGGTCCTCACTAAAATTATTTCAAAAGGCAGGGATGGATAGACTCAGAGCAAAGTCGATTCGCTTGACAGGCTATCTGGAATATCTACTCGATGGCTTGAACTGTGATAAGATAAAAATTATCAGTCCTCGTGACCCTATCCAGAGAGGCAGTCAATTATCTGTCAAGATAAGCCATGGAGGAAGAAAAGTATTTGAAGGTATTTCAAAAAGAGGGGTGATATCTGACTGGCGGGATCCTGATGTCATAAGAGTGGCACCAACAGCCATGTATAATAATTTTGAGGATGTTAATGCCTTCGTTAGGATTCTTGATGAAACATTGAAAACCCGATAAATGAATTTTCAGTATGAAAACAAAAGATAAAATAATCATAGTGGGAGCTGGCCTCTGCGGGTCAATGTTGGCATTGCGACTCGTGCAAAGAGGATTCAAGGTCGCGTTGTATGAGAAAAGGCCGGATTTAAGAAAATATGTACTTGATGCGGGTAGGTCTATCAACTTGGCACTTTCACCTAGAGGTTTATGGGCCCTTGAGAGGGTGGGGCTCAAGGAACGTGTTCTGGAGCAATGTATTCCTATGCAAGGACGGTTGATACATCCACTTACTGGGGATGCTTTTCTATCACCATACAGCGGTCGAAAAGATGATTACATCAATTCTGTTTCCCGTCCCGGGCTGAATACTATGCTTCTTGATGAAGCTGATAAACATGCGGACATTAATATACATTTTGATCATGACGTCAGGAATGTTGATCTGGAGAATGCACGTATAAACGGTTATGACCATGCCACTCATTCAGACTTTAGTGATGAAGGTCTTGTCGTTATTGGTACGGATGGAGCCGGTTCGGTGGTGCGAAGAGCTATTATGGCTAAAACGACAGATTTATTATTTAACTATTCACAGAAATTTTTAAGACACGGATATAAAGAATTAAGTATTCACCCTGGAGAGGGTGGCGCATTCAAGATTGAAAAAAATGCACTTCATATCTGGCCGCGAGGAGAGTTCATGATTATCGCTCTTCCGAATCTGGATGCCAGTTTTACCCTGACCATGTTTCATCCCATACATGGAGATATAGGTTTCAATGCTTTGAATAATGAGGAAAAACTGAAAGCCTTTTTTGAAAAATACTACCAGGACCTACTCCCCTACATTCCGCATTATGTTGAAGAATATTTTGAAAATCCAGTAGGAACATTGGGTACCATCAAGTGCTATCCATGGCAGGCGTATGGACGTACTTTAGTAATGGGTGATGCATCACATGCTATCGTTCCGTTCTATGGACAAGGGATGAACGCCTCATTTGAAGATGTGCGTGTATTTGATGAACTCATGAATGTGCATGGTGAAGATTGGAAGAGTCTGTTTGAAGCGTTTCAGGATGCACGGCATAAAAATACGGATGCGATTGCTGATTTGGCTATCGATAATTTTTACGAAATGCGGGATCATGTGGATGATGAGGACTTTAAGGCTAAGCGGGAGCTTGAAATGAAAATGGAACAGCAATTCCCGGAGTATTATTCAAAATATTCCCTTGTGACATTTAAACCCGAATGGTCCTATGAAAAGGCTATGATTGTTGGTCGAAAGCAGGATGAGCTTTTATTGAATATTGTGAGAAGTTGCAATGGTCACACAGATCCCGCATCAGCGCTTGAAAAAATTAAAGAACTGCATAAAACACTGGAATATGAAATCTGATTCTAAAGTCATAGAAGGAAGAGCCATGCCGCTTGGAAATTATCCGCATGTCAAGCGTGTCGGTGATTTTATCTATGTTTCCGGGACCAGTAGTCGAAGACCTGATAATACCCACGTTGGAGCCGAAAAGCAAAGCGATGGCAGCTTTAAGCTGGATATACGCAAGCAGACAGAAGCTGTCATCAAGAATATTGACACCTTACTCAAAAGCATGGACTCAGGCCTTGCTGATCTTATAGATGTAACAACTTTCCTGGTTGATATGGATGATTTCGAGGGCTATAACGAAGTATATGGCCAGCATTTTGATCACACAGGCCCTACGCGCACAACGGTTGCTGTCTCGCAGTTACCACACCCGAATCTTTTAATTGAAATAAAAGCGCTTGCATATAAACCGCTTTGATATATTTACAGCACCTAAACAAACAAAATGAAACCTGAAACCAAAGTCGAATTCCACAATCTTAAAGATATTGAGATTGCGCAGGCAGCTGATATGAAGTTGATCCGGGATATAGCTGCCCGTTTGGGCTTGGATGAGTCCGTACTCGAAAGCTATGGAAAATATAAGGCCAAGCTTCCTCTCAGCCTGATTGACAAGGAGAAGCAGGATCGTTCCAATCTTATTTTAGTAACAGCCATGTCTCCAACGCCCGCGGGAGAGGGAAAAACAACCACATCTATCGGTTTGTCAGAAGGCCTTAACAAGATTGGCAAAAAGTCTATTGTAGTCCTCAGAGAACCATCCTTGGGGCCCGTATTTGGTATTAAAGGGGGTGCAGCCGGAGGAGGCTATGCTCAGGTCATTCCGATGGAAGATATTAATCTTCATTTTACCGGTGATTTTTCAGCAGTGGAGAAAGCCAATAACCTTCTTGCAGCATTGATTGATAATAATATACAGAGCAAGACACGAAGCCTCAATATCGATCCGCGCACAGTCATTTGGAAGCGCGTCATGGATATGAATGACAGGTCTCTCAGGGATATTGTTATTGGATTGGGAGGTACTGCCAATGGTATACCACGCCAGGATGGCTTCAATATCACACCCGCCTCAGAGGTGATGGCTATTCTTTGTATGGCTGAAAATTTTGCAGATCTCAAGGAGCGTCTCGGTAATATCTTCGTGGCTTATACCTTTGATAAAACACCTGTGTATGCCAGGGACCTCAATGCGCAAAATGCCATGGCCATACTTTTGAAAGATGCCATAAAACCCAACCTGGTTCAAACCCTCGAAAATAATCCCGCCATCATTCATGGTGGTCCATTTGCTAATATCGCTCAGGGTACGAATACGGTCATTGCCACAAAAATGGGGATGTCCCTGTCTGATTATGTAGTTACAGAAGCGGGCTTTGGCGCTGACCTGGGGGCTGAGAAATTTTTTAATATTAAATGTGTGTCAGCAGGTCTTAAGCCCAAAGCGCTTGTACTTGTTGCAACCATACGCGCTCTCAGACACCATGGGGGTGCCAGGAAAGAAGAATACAATACACCGGATCTTGAAAAGATTGAAGCGGGCTTCCTGAATTTGAGAAAGCATATAGAGAATTGTAAGCAGTTTGGATTGAATCCGATTGTTGCCATAAATGGTTTCCCAAGTGATAGTCCTGAAGAAATAGAGTTGGTCAAGGTCCGATGCTCGGAATTGGGTGTAAAGGCTGTTGAGGCTTATGGTTGGGCTCTAGGAGGAGACGGTATGACGGAGTTGGCCAATGCCGTAGTAGAATCCATCGAAAGTGGTGCGAATGAATTCAAGGCCCTCTACGACTGGGATTTGAGTATTAAGGAAAAGATTGAAACCATTTGTCGCAGGATTTATGGCGCCGACAATGTCATCTATTCTAAAACGGCACTTATCAATTTAAGGCAGATTGAAAAACTGGGCTTGGAAAAATTACCGGTTTGCATGGCTAAGACTCAGAAGTCATTGAGCGATGATGACCGCCTCCGAGGTGCGCCCAGTGGCTTTGATATCAATATACGCGAATTCGAATATGCGGCAGGTGCCGGCTTTATTATCCCGATTCTCGGCAATATGATGCGGATGCCTGGACTTCCGGCAACACCGGCCTCAGAAAATATGTATATCGATGATGAAGGAAATATCTCCGGATTGTCCTGATATCTGATTAGCTCCGGTTATTTTTTAGACACCAGTTTCGAGCGTTTACGAATGCCTCCAACCAAGGCGATACATGATCTTTCCTATCCGGGTAGTGTGCCCAATTCCATTTAAATATAGACCTTTCTATATGTGGCATCATCACCAAGTGTCTGCCATCAGAGTTGCACATCATTGCCGTGTTGTAATCGCTTCCATTCGGATTGGCAGGATATCCCTCGTAGCCATATTTGGCAACGATATTATAGTCGGTCTCTTTCATAGGTAAGACAAACTTGCCTTCTCCATGCGATATCCAGACGCCCAGGCTTGAACCTGCCAAGCTGCCAAGCATGACGGAATTGCTTTCCTGGACTTTAACCGATGTAAAAGAACATTCGTGTTTGTGAGAGTCATTAAAATCCATTTTAGACCTGTTATCGTGTTCCGGGTTGATCAGGTTTAATTCTACAAACAACTGGCATCCATTACAGATGCCTATTGAAAGCACATCTTCTCTTGAGAAAAAGCCTTTCAAAGCCTTACGCGCATTTTCATTATATAGGAATGCACCGGCCCATCCTTTTGCTGATCCAAGTACATCGGAATTGGAGAATCCACCCACTGCTCCCAGGAACTGAATGTCTTCAAGGGTTTCTCTCCCGCTCATAAGGTCAGTCATATGTATATCCCTGACGTCAAAGCCTGCCAGGTACATGGCATGTGCCAGTTCTCTTTCAGAGTTACTTCCTTTCTCTCGAAGTATGGCAGCAACAGGTTTATCTTTCGAATCCGTATTGGCAGGTAACTTGCCAGTAAAAGATGAAGGAAAGCTGTATTTAAGAGGCTGCTGTTTGTAATTGTTGAAACGTTGTTTTGCAAGCTCTCCAGCAGTTTGTTCCTTATCAAACTGGTACGATGTCTTGTACCAGTAATCCCTCATTTCTGCCACGTCAAAATCATATGTCTTACCTCCATGTGCTATGCTTAGTTCTGCTCCTTCAGAAATTCTACCGATATGGTGACATATAACTTCTTTGTTTGTTAAACGGTCAAGGATTGAAGGATCATCCGACTGGATTAGCAAGCCATTATTTTCAGCAAAGAGGAGCTTTATTAAATCATCTTCTCCCAATACATCAAGATTAACTGATGCTGCCACCTTTGTATTGGGAAAGCAAGACTCCAGTAAGCATGTAATCATACCACCGGCAGAAATATCATGTCCTGAATTAATATTTCCGTTTTTAATTTCTTCTTGTACGGCATCAAAACATTTCTTAATGTAGGAGGCATCAGCTGCTTCGGGGCAGTCAGATCCGATGGTATTGCGGATCTGGGCAAAAGATGACCCCCCCAATTTGTATGCGCCCTTCGACATATTGATATAGTAGATATCGCCTTTTCCAATTTTAAATCCTGTAGTGACTGCTTTTGTAAAGTCTTCGCAGTGGGCAGTAGCACTGATGACTACGGTGCCAGGTGCCAATACTTCCTTGTCAGGATATTTTTGTTTCATGGATAATGAATCCTTGCCGGTCGGAATATTGATACCCAATCCGATAGCATAGTCCGATAGGGCTTTTACAGCTTTATAAATACGCGCATCTTCTCCAGGGTTATTGCAGGGCCACATCCAGTTGGCAGACAGTGATACAGACCCCAGTGAATTCTCCAGTGGAGCCCAGATTATATTGCAGAGACTTTCGAGAAGTGCAAGTCGTGATCCTTTGGCTGCATCAATCAGGGCTGGCAGAGGGGCATGTCCCATGCTGGTTGCAATACCATGGAGTCCATCAAAATCCAAAGCGGAAATACCGTAGTTGTTAAGAGGCAACTGCAATTCTCCACTGGTCTGCTGCATTGCTACTCTACCGCCGACACAGCGGTCGACCTTATTGGTTAACCAGTCCTTACAGGCTACCGCTTCTATTTGTAGAACAGACTTAAGGTAGCTGTTCAGATCTTCGAGTTTGTACTCTGGATTTTTATAGTTAACAGGAAGACTGTTATCCTGCATAATGGTCTTTGGAGAGTTGCCAAACATATCTGAAAGCTGAAGGTCGATAGGCTTCTCTCCTGTCTTTTCTGATACGAATGAGAAGTGCATGTCACCGGTAACCTCACCCACCACATACATAGGCGCCCGTTCTCTTTCAGCAATAGTTCTGAGCTGTTCCAGGTGTTCTTCAGCTATGATCAAACCCATTCTTTCCTGTGATTCATTGCCAATGATTTCCCTTGCTGAAAGGGTAGGGTCTCCCAGCGGGAGTTTGTCCAGGTAAATAATACCGCCCGCTTCTTCAACGAGTTCTGACAAACAATTGAGGTGCCCACCGGCTCCGTGGTCATGGATGGAAATAATGGGATTGATTTCCATTTCCGACAATGTCCTGATGACATTGCTCACTCTTTTCTGCATCTCAGGGTTGGATCTTTGGACGGCATTGAGCTCTATGCCTGAGCTGTACTCTCCGGTATCGGCCGAAGATACTGCAGCGCCACCCATGCCGATCCTGTAATTATCACCTCCCAGGATGACAATGCGATCTCCTTTATTTGGTTTAGCTTTAAGGGCCTGATCTCTTTTGCCATATCCAATGCCTCCTGCCAGCATAATAACCTTGTCATAACCAAGTATTCTGTTGTTCTCCATATGTTCAAAACTGAACAGGGAGCCATTTATAAGAGGCTGACCAAATTTATTTCCAAAGTCAGAAGCACCATTTGAGGCCTTTATAAGTATGTCAAGAGGAGTCTGGTATAGCCAATTCCTTTTTTCAATGGCATCAACCCAAGACCTGTCTCCAGCAAGTCTTGGATAACTGGTCATATAGAGAGCAGTACCAGCTAGGGGGATAGCTCCCTGTCCACCGGCCATCCTGTCTCGTATCTCTCCTCCTGAACCGGTAGCAGCGCCATTAAATGGTTCTACAGTGGTAGGAAAGTTGTGCGTTTCAGCCTTCAGTGAAAGCACAGATTCAAAGCTGGTCTTTTGGTATGTATCGGGAATATCCTGCCTCTTGGGAGAAAACTGGACAACTTCGGGACCTTTTATAAATGCAACATTATCCTTGTAGGCAGAAACAATGTCATTAGGGTTTTGGGCTGATGTTTCTTTGATCAGTTTGAAAAGGCTTTTCTCCTTTTCTTTGCCATCAACTATAAATGTGCCATTGAATATTTTATGCCTGCAGTGCTCGCTGTTGACCTGTGAAAAACCAAAAACTTCTGAATCCGTCAAGGGTCTTCCCAGACGGGAAGCGAGATCTTCCAGGTACTCAATTTCATCGCTACTTAAGGCAAGGCCTTCTTGCTGGTTGTAGGCATTGATATCCTCTATAGATTGAACAGATTCTGGTTCTATATGTATCGTGAAGATCTCCTGGTTCAGCGCAGTATACTTCTGGTGAAGCATCGGGTCAAAATGAGGCTTTTTATCGCCGCCGTAAAAACATTCAATTCTGTCGATGCCTGATATGCCCATATTCTGGCTGATTTCTACGGCATTGGTGCTCCATGGTGTGATCATATTGGCTCGAGGTCCGATAAGGGAAGCTTGAATGCTTTCAGAATCGATCAGCTTGGCGTCACCAAAAAGCCATTCCAGGCGCGCGCGCATGGAATCATTCAGGGGTTCGTGAGTATCTACAGCAAAAATGTGTGAAGATGGATCACCGAAGAAAAGTATCATGTCAGTAGCCTTTGAAGATATATGACAAATTTCGATTATTTAATGCACATATTTTAATTATCACAAGGCTAATACAGCTGGATTCTATGATATTGTTTTCATTAGACCCTTTCTGTATTCTGAGGGTGTCTGTGATGTTATGCGTTTAAATTGTTTGATAAAATGTGACTGTGAATTAAATCCGCATTCCATATATATCTCGGTCAGGGACAGCTGGCCTTCGGCAAGAAGCTTGGTGGCGTGCACTATCCTGAATTCATTAAGATATTCTGTGAAAGTTTTTGATGTTGCCTTTTTGAAATATCTGCAAAAGGCCGGTACTGTAAGACTCACTGTATTGGATATCTCTTCAAGGCTTATGTCGCTGTCAAAATTATTGCGGACATACTTGAAAATCTGGTCCATACGGTCGTTATCCTGTTGTTTACTGACCAGCATATGACTTTCGGCATTAAGCAATTCATAATCTTCATATTCTGCCAGTTCGTCAAGGAATTTTATGAAATAAACCAACCTGTTTAAGGGTGTCATCGCCAGCAGATCTTTAAGCTTATTACCTACATCCGGAATTAAGTGATCGGCAAAGCGAATCCCTGATCGCGATCTGTCCAACAAAGCATTTATCTTATACAATTCATCTGCTTTGAAAAATCCTTCACCCAGGAAGTCAGACCTGAATTGGACTATAATTTCCTCTTCATTGAGCGTCATCCTGTCTACGAAACCCAGATGTGGTACATTGGGACCAATCAAGAGCAAAACACCTCCGCTGTAATAGGATAGATGCTGTCCAATGTGAATCTTTCCGGAGCCTTTGGCAATATATACCAGCTCTATCTCAGGATGATAATGCCATGTCGGTTTGCTGTCGGGAGCATCCTTGAAGAAGCGCTTCATGAGAAACGAACTTCCAAACCCTGGTTGTACCTTTTCGAGGACCGGGTTTTGCTTTTTTAATGGACTGTATTTTTTCATTTTTGCAGAATAAATGATTGATACAATATTAAATATTGAATTAAATTAACACAAAATTATCAAATATTGTAAATATTTGTTAAAATAATACAGTTAATTGAAAATATAGTTCAATATTATATTGTTTAACAGTTCTAATTTTGTATTATATAATTACTTAATCTTTTAAATTGTTTATTATGAAGACTTTCTTAGTATTGCTTTTAGCAGCCAAGTTGTATGGTAATGTGTCAGTGGATTACATCAGCACATTCTACTATGAGCCAAGCGTAACAATCAGCTTCGAAAACTGGAAGAAGGGTGATCTTTCTGTAACGATTACCTCAATGGGAGGACAGATCATTTTTAATGATAGACTCGATACAAGAAAAGCAGATGGTATTAAATACAATCTTAGAAATCTTGATTCTGGTAAATATGAAATCGTATTGGAGAACAACGACAAAAAAGTTGTTGAGACTGTCATTCTTTTTGATGGCAAAATTGCAGAAAAAGAAGCTCAGGTATATTACAAGCCTGTTATCGAAATGGTTGATAATAAGCTGAAGGTTAATTTCCTGAGCTTTGACGGTTCAGCAAGCATTAAAATTTACGATGAAGCATTAACGGTCTATGCTGAAAGATTTGAGAATGCTAATCCCATGAACAAAGTATTCGATCTTTCAAGACTGGAGCCGGGTAAATACACGGCTGTAGTTGGCGATGGTTACACCTCTAGAACAGTAGAATTCGAAAAATAGGCCTACGCCTATTAAAGACTGATTTTATTCTGGGTTGGCATTTTGCCAACCCTTTTTTTTGTTTATACATTCCGCCACTTTCTCAGCTAATATTTATCTTGGGAAAAAACCTGGAATGATACAGCAAGCAGTCAGGGCCAAAGTCAGATTGTCTCTTTATATCAATTATTTTGTGTTTGCCATACTTCTCAATAGTGTGGGTATAGTTATACTGAAGTCACAAAAAGTATATGGCGTGGATGAACTGGCTGCCAGCACTCTGGAGCTTTTCAAGGATATGCCCATCGCCATAGTTTCTTTTATTATGGCCAGTTTCCTTCCCAGGATTGGATACAAGAATTCCATGTTGATCGGATTGGGTCTCGTCACTGTGGCATGCCTTTCCATGTATTTTGGCAATTCCTTCTGGTCAGCCAAAATACTCTTTGCCTGTGTGGGATCTGCTTTTGCCCTGATAAAGGTTTCGGTGTATTCAGTGATTGGTTTGCTGACTGATGATGAAGCCGGCCATAACAGTCTGATGAGCAGCATTGAAGGTGTTTTTATGTTTGGGATAGCGCTGGCGTATTTTATATTCCCGGCTTTCAACAGTGCTGATGACCCCAATGCCTGGCTTAATGTATACTGGCTGTTGTCCGCTTTATCACTGCTCTCTTTTCTTTTTCTCTTTTTCTCAAAATTTGAGGAAGGAGAGCTCATCCCTGGAGCGAACCTGGCTGATGATTTTCGGCAAATGCTCTTGCTGATGCTAAAGCTGCTGGTTCTTGTCTTTGTCTTAAGTGCTTTTCTTTTTGTAATGGTTGAACAGGGTATAATGACCTGGTTGCCGACGTTTAATGAGAAGGTGCTGCAGTTGCCTGAAAACATGGCCATTATGATGGCCAGTATCCTGGCCGTCTCCTTAGGGATAGGCAGGATTATTGCAGGCTGGCTTTCTCAAAAATTTCATTGGGTATGGATCCTATGTATTTGTATGGTTGTAGCTATGATCCTGGTAATTACTGTCTTGCCTAAAGCTGTAAGTTCTGAGATCAGGGTTATTCATTCTTTTTCAGATATTCCACTGATAGGTTTTGTCTTTCCTCTTGTTGGCTTGTTTATAGCCCCTATTTACCCTTTGCTCAATTCCGTTGTATTAAGTGCATTGCCTAAAAATCTTCATAGCCCGATGTCAGGTTTGATCATTATATTTTCAGCTATCGGGGGAACCCTGGGATCACGATTGATCGGATACCTGTTCAAACATGTTGGAGGAGGAAATGCATTTTATTACACCCTCATTCCGATGTCTGCCTTGCTTATATGTTTTTTTATCCTGAATTATCTGACAAAAAAATCAAAGCTCAATGAAGGATCAGTCGCCTGAAATCGTTTTTGCTGAATTATTCAGGGATTTACATCTGGAGCCAGTTTTGGATGATGGCAAACTGATTACTGACGCATTGCCTAAAGGCGATCCTGAAATAATACTGAAAACCTATCGACAGACCAGATCAAATCCTAATTTTAATTTAAAGTCATTTTTTGAGAATCATTTCGAGATTCCTGAAACCTCGGATACAGGCTTTAAAACGGACAGGGATAAATCTTTGTCAGAACATATAGAATCTCTGTGGGAAGTTTTAAGTCGAAAAAGCCTGCAGCCAGTAGCTGGTTCCAGTGCTTTGCCATTACCATATTCTTATATAGTTCCGGGAGGGCGATTTAATGAAATATATTACTGGGACAGTTATTTTACGATGCTGGGCTTGCGAGTCAGCGGCCGCATCGATCTTATCAGAAATATGATCGAAAACTTCTCCTTCATGATCCGTGAATACGGCTGTATTCCCAATGGAAATAGGACTTACTTCCTGGGTAGATCCCAGCCGCCATTTTTTGCCATGATGGTTGAATTGCTGGCAGAGATCGAGGGTGACCAGGTCTACCTGGATTATCTTGATGTACTTCACAAGGAATACAGGTTTTGGATGGAGCAGGATCACGAACTATCAATGACAGGCGACTCTTCAAATCATGTAGTCTTTCTTAATGGTAAAAAGCTGAATCGCTACTATGATGAAAATACAACACCGCGTCCCGAGATGTTTGGTGCGGATTATTATCTGGCAGAGAGTGTTCATGGCAAGCCTGAAGAATTGTTTGCCAATCTTCGCGCCGCATGTGAATCGGGTTGGGATTTCAGCAGCCGGTGGCTCGATGATAATTTAAACTTAAGCAGTATTCACTGCCTGGACATCCTGCCTGTAGATTTGAACTGTTTGATCTGCAAATTGGAATCTGTGTTGGCACATGCCTTCAAGCTAAACAATGACAATGATCAATCAGAGTTACATAAGCATCTCGCTTCACAGCGGGCTCAGCAGATAAAGGAGCTGTTCTGGGATGGGGAAAATCAGTATTTTATGGATTATAATTTCAGGCAGGGCAGATTAACATCTGTCAGGTCTCTGGCAGGAGTATTCCCACTGTATTTTAATTTGGCTTCTGAGACCCAGGCCAAGCACGTTGCACATCTTCTCGAAACTGAATTCCTTGAAGAAGGAGGTTTATCGACCACTACGATTGATTCAGGACAACAATGGGATGCACCAAATGGCTGGGCCCCCCTTCAATGGATGGCTGTTTGTGGATTGCGGAATTATGGCTTTAATGAACTTGCAGATCGTGTGGCTGAGAGCTGGTTAAACTTGAACGAAAAAGTTTTTAAAGATACCGGCAAGATGTTGGAAAAGTATAATGTCAGAGATGTCACTCTGATTAGTGGGGGAGGAGAATATCCTGTCCAGGATGGGTTTGGTTGGACGAATGGGGTTGCCCTCGCTCTCCTGCAGCAGGTTCGTTAATCTATCTAAGTAGGCCAGGGCTTATAGAGCCCATCTAATACTACAGTCCATTCTACTATCCAGAAACTGAAATCATATTCCGGTGCTTATGAAAGCTTTAACGCGGTAATTTGTCTTCAAGGAACAAGCGGATATAATGACAGATTTCTTCAGCTTTGTCCTCCTGAAGAAAGTGACCGGCATTCTTGATAATGATGCGGGGTTGGTTTTTGCAGTAAGGTATCAGATTCAGAAAAAACTTTTCTATGCCAGAGAATAAAGAATCCTTATCAGAAAACATGACCAGGGCTGGTTTATTCCATTCTGATAAGACCTCTCTGGCGCGCAGGAGGTATGGAACTGCAGGGTCTACAAGATTTGAAGGAACGAGTTGTGGAAACGCCTTGACAGATCCCTTGTAGCTTTTATCCGGATAGGGCATCTTATAGGCTTCAAGTGTTTCTTTGGAAAGTTCCGAGACTGTCAGTTTTTGCATTATCCAGGATACAGGAAGAGAAGGGTGGTGTTTGGCAAATAACTGCCAAAGCCTGAATGCAATAGGCAATTTCTTACCCTTTGGCAGGAAAGTGTTCATAATGATTACCCTCTTAAATCTTTCCGGATAAGCACCCAGAAGGCTAAGGCCTAGTAATCCGCCCCAGTCTTGAACAATCAAATTTATGTTTTCAAGATTCAGTTTTTGAATGAAGTGCGAAAGGGAGTCAAAATGAAATTCGAAACTATAGTCTTCCCAGTTCAATAATTTATCGGATTTGCCAAAGCCAATAAGATCTGGGGCTATAAAGCGGGTTCCAGGAAGAAGGCCAACAAATTTTCTATAAAGGTATGACCAGCTGGGTTCGCCATGCAATGCAAGGAAAAGCTCACCGCTGTTTTCATCGATGTAGTGCATCTGCATCCCTTTAAATTCCAGATAGTTAGCATCAAATGGATAATCAGACAGTCTGGAAAATTGGCTGTTGTTGGTTTTCAGAAATTCCATGTAAGTCCTGGCTTTCAGCTCTCTAAGGATGCCAAATTACCAATTGCAGTTCATCGAAGCCATTTTTGTCCGATAATTTGTAAAATTATGATAACTATCATTATTTACATTGAGGTGGATCATCCATTATAACCTTCAAAGGAGGGATATTTAAATTAAAATGAAAGCTATGTTAGTTCATAGAGATTTAACGATTCGGGATATAAAAGATGAATTCACTAAGGTTTTTCCAGGGCTTAAACTTGAAATGTATAAAGTAGCTCATAAAGAAGGCCAGGGCAGTCTAAAATCGGCTGAATTGGCTCATGATTTGAAATTGGGGGATATCAGCGCAAGACTCCATGAAGAGGACTATAATTTTGATCCTGCTATGGTTGTTGCGGATTTTGAAGCTGATTTTGAAGAAAAGTTTGGATTGTTTGTGCAGGTTTTCAGGCGATCCAATAACTTATGGTTACAGACATCCACAACGGATGATTGGACTTTGGAAAAACAAAATGCCAAGGGTCTGAATTCTGTTCAGTTATGAGAATGATGCTCTAAAAAATACTGGAATGAAAATATTGGTACCAACGGATTTTTCGGAATGTGCAGATTTTGCGCTTAATGCAGCATGTCAATTTGCGCTTATAATGGATTCAGACATTACGCTGTTTCATGTTGCAGATTTGCCTGATGAGTTTGGTGCGAAGTCTTCAGATGATAGCCTGGCTGAGCGGGTACAGGAAAGGATGAAGAATAATATCGATGAGCTGATGTCACAGCGTGAGGCTATGGCGGGTTCAGTTGGCGTAAAACTGCATAAGGAATCCTGCTTTGGAAGCTTTACAGAGTCTTTGATTGACTATGATAAGGAACATCAGTTTGATCTTGTCGTTATGGGATCATACGGAGCTTCCGGTAAACAAGAGTGGTTTATTGGGTCTAACACTCAGAAGCTGGTAAGAAAGCTTCGTAAGAATATTCTCGTGATCAAAAATCCGATTTCCAACCTCAGACTAAACAAGGTTATGTTCCCTTCAAATCTAACTGAAACAGACAGAGAAGCATTCATTGAGTTCCTTGAGTTTTTGAAAATATTCAAGACCAAAGAGGTACATATTCTTGCGGTCAATACCTCAGGCTGGTTCAATCAGCCCACACCCATAATGCTAGAGTTATTGAAGGACTTTAAAGCCTTAGCAACCGGAGATTACGATTGTCAGACGCATTATTATTCAGATTATTCGGTTGAAGCAGGTATTCGGCATTTCGCTGAAAAGTATGAAATCGATCTTGTAGGCATTTCTAATATTGGCAGGAGTCCAATTAAAAGACTCTTCCAGGGGAGCAATGTCGAGATGCTGATCAACCACTCTGAGATCCCCATATTAGTTATTGATAACAAGAAGTAGCCCTTAGTTTTTTCAGGCTATGACAAGCATCAGGAGTCCTCTTGACGCAAATCATTTAATAATGCTCTGTAATTGGCGAAATTTATTTTAACACTCCTATGGGAACCTGTGCCATTTAAGTTTTGAAAATACAGTGACTTATGAAGATCAATGAAATAATGACCGACAATGTCCTTAGTAAAATAAAGGATTACAAATTTACAGAGGTCTGCCGTTTGATGCAGCAACTGAGAATCCATCATCTTCCGCTTGTCGACGAAAAAGGGGCTTTGGTTGGTATGTTCAGCGCCAATGACGCTCTGAAAGCATTCAGTGATGTATTGGTTGGGCGCAACATCGAATCAGAAGCACATATCAATGACATGATAGGAATTGAGGATTGTATGACTAAACGCAAGCTGTATTTATTAGACTCAGAATCAAATGTCAGATATGCGCTTACCGTTATGCAGGAGTTTGATGTATAATCTGTACCTGTAGTGGAAGAAGGTGTAGTGATTGGCATAGTAACAAGCAAAGATGTATTGAATCATACAACAAATTTAGTATCGTGAGCTATAAGCATTTTATGAGTGAATTACTCCTGGTTTTTCTGATGCCATCATTATTTGCATTTCAGGATAGCCCTATGGATTTCAGCTATCCTGAGTTGGATAAGCAGTTATTGTCTTTATGGTTGGCTGCAGATCAAAAAAACGGTGAAGTATGTTACAGCTCAATCGAAGCTATAGAGGCAGAATGGCAGGCTGTGAAGGAATCCCTCGAAGGAAAAGAAGTTTTGCATATCAACATTCCTGAATTTTCAAACAGGGTAGAGGCTTATGTAAAATCTCTGCGTCCGTGCGCGTCTTCAGACAATTGGTCCTGTTTGAAAAGTATTGCTTATCACCTGATGTATGAATTCAGATCGCTCAGACAATGCCTCTTTAAAACAGAATACCCGGTAGATGTTCTGTGGGAATCCATTGATTCTTATAACCGGATCAAAAGAACCATAAATGACAGGATGTTTGATTTACGTGAATGGTTTGAATTTGAAGATCAAGTCAATGACTTTATATGTAAATGGGAATACTATGACTTGCGTCATATCAATGAAATTCACGAGTATTTTCCGGGTATTAATAAAACAAAACACAGTGAACTCAAAAACGATATCAAGAGTTGTATCGTGCGTTTGCTTGAATCAATTGACACGGGCTATCAAAGCAATTTTGTTTTGCCATGCGATGAGTTGGGGGCAGCCCTTCAGGCACTTCTGAAAATGTACTCTGAATCCAAGGTGATAATGTTGATGTAGAATAACAGCTACAAAGTAATCCCGAGTTGAAGATTGAGTCTTGGCTTTACGCCAAAATACCCGAGATCAAATACGCTGTCATTATCTCTTACATAGTAGTCATCTATATTGAGTCCGGCTTCGATACTGTCTTGAATATCCGAATATCTAACTCCTCCACCGGCCAAGAAACCAAGTGTTACACGTTTCCCCAATGTGAATTTGACCCCGATAACTACACCACTTTCTATGGCAAGAATATCTTGAGTTACATCTGCTTCTGTAATGGGTTCAGGACCGAAACCATTGTACCAGGCTTTATAATCACGACTAAAAATGAGTCCAAGGGCATAGGCACCGGCAAACATATCAATATCCGAGAACATCCAGGTATCGGTTTCTTCCCTGTCCAGTCTCAATAGATATGACCTGTATTGGATTTCGGCCTGGATACCAGTGAACTCTTCGAAATTATCTTTTTTCAAAAGCGCCATTGGAGAAATCTGCAAAGATGATTTTCCGCCATTCATATCGAATTCCATGGATAACTCGAAATAGGATTTCCCAAATTGAATAGGGCTTATTTTCAAAGTCTTATTGTTGTCTGCTATTTGGGCATTGGCATGTGGCGCCATGATAAGGCCCATCATAATGAGGACATATTTTAGTACTCTTTTCATTGTATAACTTTTAAATTGTGCGTTCCAAAATATCATAAGAAGTAAGGATATCCACAATATTGTTGGTCTTGTCGACGACAGGAATGCAATTAATTCTATGTTCTACCAACAACCGGGTTGCTTCTACAGACATAGAATCCTGAGTCAGACTGTAAGGATCAGATATCATAATATCTTTGAGGCTTTTATTCATTCAGGCTTCTTTGTTAATAAGAGCTGGCACCACTACTGATTTTAGTATGTCGAGAGGTGTGACAATGCCAACCACCTTTTTTTTCCTTACGATGATGATAGCGTGGATTTCATTCTTGATAAAAACGTCTACCGCATCGGCAATGGTGTCGTTTTCATCTAGGCAAAAAGGCTCACGGGTCATAATTTCTTTAGCCAGTACAGAACGAAATATTTTTTCATTGTGCTGTAGGGACTTGGTAATTTTCAGTCGTGTTAAATGGTGCTGCAACTGATGGTAGTCGGAAGCGCTTATAATACCCAGAGCTTCCCTATTTTCATCCACTACAGGAATATGATGAAAATTGTTCTTCTCAAACAAGTCAGCAATTTCAGATCCTATACAGTTGGGTCCAACTGTTTTCAGGTCTTGTGACATTATCGTATTTAAAGCCTTATCCAAAATAATATTCATTGTCTTTATTTTCTTTTTTCAGAATAGAGCGCTTTTCTGTTTCTAAAGAAGCAGGCCACTATTAATTAGCGATGATTCAGTCAGATAAAACCAGAAGAGGTTTGTCAAGCTCGAATAATTCCATCTTGGTGACACTGCGATTGAACATTTCCTGGAACCAGTTTTTCCTGTGGTGTATCATCACGAGGATATCTGCCTCATTTTCTTCTGCATATTGACTTAGTGTCTGTGATATCGTTCCTGATTTAGGAATAGAAACCAACTCGTAGTTAAGATCACGAAAGTACCCCTCATAGCCTTCATCTCTGTTCAGGGCATCGTTGTCCATGGTCTTAATATGTACCAGTTTGATCTCTGCATCATATACATTACATATGCTGTAAACCGGTTTAAGGACTTCCTTGTCATTGATGAGTTTGTTATCGACACCCATGACAATAGTCTTCATTTGACTGTATTCTGCCGACTCTGGTATGGTTAATACGGGCTTGCCAGATTTCATTATGCAGTGTTCTGTTACCGAACCAACAGTGACATCTTTCAATGCTGTCAAGCCTTTAGTTCCTGTAACAATCCAGTCGTAGTGTTTGTGTCGCGCATAGGAAACAATATATTCCTTGGGCTCTGCTCTTACGATATGATAATCATATTCAACGTCGCTGGTGACCTCATGGAGACGCTTTAATAGTTCTTGCAGGTCACGTGTCGCATTTTCCTTAAGCATATCATCCATGTGATTAAAAATGCTTGACCTATGTTGTGTTTCCATACAGTGAAGGAACGTAATCTGTCCGCCTCCTACATCATTCAGGAACAAGCTTATCCATTTGGCAGCTCTGACGGATACCGACGAAAAATCAATTGGACAAAGTATTTTCATGTTTTAATTATGTTGATCCTAATTTAACGATTAGTCATGAAGAAACAGTACAGGTATTGAGGATTTTAATACAAGTTCCTTAGATAGGCTGGTAAACATAAGGGAGTGCATGAACGATTGATTTTCTGCAATCACAATCATCAAATCCGCTTTGAAATTATAGGCAGATGCCAGGAGCGAATCTCCGATATTCCTGCTGCTCAAGGTAGCTATCTCAAATCCAAAATCCACGTTTTGTTTTTCGTACAATTCCGTGACTATTTTTTCAGCTTCGTCTGTATAGTAGCTGTTTTCTCTTTCTCTGACGTGAAGGAATTTCATATAGGCATTGTAGGAAGAGTTCCAATCTTTGATCTGATGTAGGATCTGTGGTTTGGCTAAATGGTGATCGCTGGCTACCAAAACTTTCGAATAACCCTTGAAGCTGGCTAATTTTGGAACCAGGTAAACCGGGATGTAAAGACTTTTTACAAGACCAAGGGATATTGTACCTACCCATCGGTCAATCAGATCGTAATTATCGCGCGTACCTACAAATGCGATATCCATAAGATGTTGTCGGGAATACTTTGACAGGGCAGCAACGGGTTCTCCGCTGATGGCCTTTATCAATACAATCGATGGGATCTTATCGATTCCCAGGTTTATTTTAATGGTTTCTTCCACTTCTTCGGTAATGCTTGAAATGTAATCCTGCCCAGCCCTAAGCATCAGTGGGCTTTGGATACTCAGGAGACCGGCATGGACATGGATGATATGAAGTTCATCGCTGTCATCTGCAAAATCCAGGGCATATCTGACAGTATTCAACGATACCTCAGAAAAATCAAAGGGTATCAGTATTTTTCTCATAATATTAGGGTTTCGATTGAAGCACCAATAAAGGAGTTCTTGAGTTAATACTCATCTCCTTGGTGTGACTTTTATGAAACAAATCATCAAAAAAGCCTCTTTTCCTGTGGGTCATGACCAAAAGCTCTATATCCTTTTGTTCCACAAATCGGTTGAGGGCTTCATTAACATCTTCAGATTGTATAAAATGGTTCTGAATCGAGTTATCTGGATATTTTTCTTTCCAGGCTTTTATCAGATCAAAGTACATATCCATTTCTTCTTCCTCTTCTACATGAACCAGGTGAATCTCGGCGCCGGTTACCGTAGCGAGCATGCTGACGGCATCAATATTGGCATCAGGTATTTCATCTGCTTCGCAAGCATAGGCTATCCTGTTGATGCCTGAGAATGTAGCGTTATGTGGAATGATGAATACAGGACGCTCCGACCTTTGCGATACTGCCGTAGATATAGAGCCAAAAAACTTTTTAAATGCACCGGTATCTCCTGTGCTGCCCATGACGATGAAGGCTTCTTTTTCCTTGGCCATCTGGCAAATCTCTTCAACCGGGAAACCCAGTTTGAAGGTTTTTTCAATCATGGGTTTGCTGGACTTTTCACCTACCCACTCCTTGTTGACTTTTTCAAAAAACTCGTCAAGCTGTTTCTCCTTCATTTCCTTAATGGTATTTTCTGTCAATGTATTGACATCGACAGCTGATGGAAGGTAGCAATGTGTCAAATTGATGACGCCACCTATCGCATCTGCCAGTCCATAGGCATATGCCATGGCATTCCATGATGTTTCAGAAAAATCCGTCGGTACAATTATTTTTTTCATAATTCCATAATCCCCTTCCTGCAAAAGAGCAAGGTTTACTTTTTTAATAAAATCATTGATTTCCTCATTCTTATTAAAGCTCAGATTGATATGGTTATTCACCTTGACAGTGGGAATAGATTCAATACCTTCGGATATCAACTTTTTGATATCCTTAATTTCGTCAATCCTAATTTTAATTCCCGCTTTCTGAGCATGTTCTTTGATTTTCATCTTGACATACTCGTAGGTCGAGGTGGGTTGGCCATATAGTTTGAGTCTAATCATAATTATATTGAATTATTCCTCTGACAATTTTTTAATAATGTCAAAAGTGGTGATTATACCTTCCAGCTTACCGTCATCTACAATTGGTATGGCATGAAAAAGATTTTCCTTGAATATTTCTAGCGCAACCCCAATTCTGTCTGCCGTCTCCAGTTTGGCTATTCCTTTGGTCATAATATCTTTGACTTTCCTGGTCTTCAACCTGAACTCATCAATTCTGTTATCTGTCGTTTGATCATTAAATCCACGTTTAAAAAATAAATAGTCTGATTTGCTAACGATGCCTAGGAGTTTACCTTTCTCTACCACGGGGATGTGATGAATCCTGTTTTCACGGAATACCTGTTCAACTTTTTTCATTGTATCTTCAGGTTCGACTGTTTTGACTTCGGTAGTCATCATTGAAGACACAGGAGCTAATAAATCCATATTGAGTTAATTTTATTCAAATCTATATGTAGCTTTAAGTTTTACGGATGATGATCATCATTCAGTTCTATGAGATATATCATAAATCGCCGTATTGACTAATGTAACGAACGATATAGCCCTGCGGCTGCAGGCCGTAATTGATACTGCTATTGATGGTATTATAACCATTAACAGGAACGGATTTATTGAGTCGATCAATAAGTCTGCCTTGAGACTTTTTGGTTATCAGGAGGATGACCTTATTGGGCAGAATGTATCCATTTTGATGCCTGAACCCTACAGAAAGGAACATGATTCCTACCTTATGAAATATCATGAGACACGCAAACCTAAAATTATAGGTATAGGTCGTGAGGTAGAAGGAAAGACCAAAGAGGGAAGGATCATCCCGCTCAGATTATCAGTTTCTGAAGTCATTTTGAACAATAGGATCATATTTACGGGTATCGTTCATGATTTAAGCCAGATAAAGGAGACGCAGAATGAACTACGTAGAGCGAATGAAGCACTTGAAGAAAAAGTCGAAGAAAGGACTATCAAACTGGAAAAACTGGTGAACGACCTTTTGCAAACAAATCGTAAACTTGAACGGAGTGAACTTGAATTAACTGAGGCTCTAAGAAAGGAAATAGAGCTCAACGAACTGAAGTCCCGCTTTGTATCCATTGCTTCACATGAATTCAGGACACCATTGAGCACAATAATGTCCTCTGTAGCGCTTATATCCAAATACACAGAATCGGAACAGGATGACAAGAGACAAAAGCATGTCACGAGAATAAAATCAGCTGTGGTCAATCTTACAGGGATACTCAATGACTTTCTTTCTTTAAGCAAGATTGAAGAAGGCAAGATTGAAATCAAAAAATCCAATGTGGATATTTTGGCCCTTTGTGAGGAGGTCCATGAAGAGGTCAAGGAAATATTAAAAGAGGGTCAGGAATTGTATATTGAGAAAAATGGAGACAGTGCGATTTTCTTTACGGATGCCCGAATTCTGAAAAACATATTGTTCAATCTTGTTTCGAACGCGATAAAGTATTCAGATGATCGTATTGATTGCTTCATCAACATGCAAAACAGAAATTTGGTGATTGAAGTTAAAGACAGGGGTATTGGTATTCCCACCAGCGAACATCACCATTTGTTTGATCGTTTTTTCAGGGCTTCCAATGTCGAAATGATTCAGGGGACGGGCTTGGGCTTGAATATTGTAAAGAGATACGTAAACTTGCTCCACGGAGATATTGATTTCGAAAGTGTGGAAAATTTAGGAACGACTTTTAAACTCAGTTTTCAAAATAGCCAATAAAACTTGAAAATGAAGAAGATACTAGTTATTGAAGATACCCTTGAAGTCAGGGAGAATATATGTGAAATCCTTGAATTGGCGGGATATCAGGTAGATGATGCCCCGGACGGTAAAATCGGTGTGGAAAAGGCTATGAACAACGCGCCAGACTTGATTTTATGTGATGTGATGATGCCTGAGCTTGATGGCTTCGGTGTGCTGAAGATTCTTAACAAGCGTGCTGAAACGAACAAGATACCTTTCATTTTCCTTACGGCTAAAGCGGAAAAATCAGATTTCAGGAAAGGCATGGGTTTGGGTGCGGATGATTATATCACAAAGCCCTTTGATGATGCCGAATTGCTGGATGCCATAGAGATGAGATTGAAGAAGCATGAACAATTTGCCAGCATATCCGGTAATTCGGATGAAGGTATAAAGCGCTTGTTCTCCGAGGCACGGGCGAAAGACGAGTTTGAAAAGCTGTCGGAAGGTAAAGAAACGAGAAGCTTTAATCGAAAAGATATGGTTTTCGAAGCCGGTGGCGTACCCAGGTGGTTATATTTAATCATTGAGGGTCAGGTCAAATTGTACAGAAACAATGAATTTGGGAAGGAGCTGATCACACACCTTTACAAGGAAGGGGAGTTCTTTGGATATTTCCCATTGATCAATGAATCCAACTATGATAATTCTGCGGTGGCATTGACCGATTCCAAACTGCGTCTAATCCCTAAAGAGGACTTTATGCTTTTGCTTTACAACAATAGGGAGTTTGCGGCTCAGTTTATTAAAATGTTATCCAATTCAATGAATTCAACCGAACAGGAATTGATAGAGCTGGCCTATAGTTCTGTGAGGAGAAAAGTGGCGAATGCACTTGTTGCATTCGCCACTACTCAACTAAATCAAACCAATATGGTGATCAGGGTTTCTCGCGATAACCTCGCCTCCAGAGCGGGCACGGCCAAGGAAACGCTGATCAGAACACTGTCTGACTTTAAATCAGAGGGATTGATCGACATTGACGGGGGGGCTATCTCTATACAGGATCTGAAAAAACTTCAGTCAATGCCGCAATAGAACTTATATCCCTAATGACTTAGGTTCCTTCCTATTACTTACCTATCTTAACGGCAAGTAAGGCACTGAGAAATAATGGTACGGCTAACACGGCCAGAATAGGGATATTCAGAAACAGGCTTATCACAACGACTGCCATCATTAGGTAGTACCTTAGAACCACAGTTTTAATATTGGCTTGAAACAATTGCATGACTATTGATTTTTGTTAATGTAAATATGTCACGCAGTATGCTTGATTTTAATGAGTAAGATCAGACGTCATGATGAGTGTAGTCATCATTTTATAAAGCTTGATACATGCGATCATCATTATGGGTTAGGAGATTGCCGCGGCGGCAATGCCATACATGAAAAAGATGCAGCACCAGCGGAAGTATTCAAATTTTTTCCCCAGATATTTACCCAGTAAAAAAAAGGTCCCTGGTCATGCTGTCGTTAAGGATTTCATTTGAACGAATCACCTCCTTTATGGAGTCGTTGTATTCTTTGATATTCATGTTTTAGTGATTCCCGAAGAAAAAGAGCTTAGACTCTTTTTTTGAGAATGTTTTCAGGTTTCCTTCGTCCACTCATTTTTATTGGACGCTTCAAAAGGTTTGCAAATATCATGAAGACGAGAGACATGAAGGCAATTATAGCCTTTGGGATATACAATTGATTATGAATAGAAGCCTTATCGATGATAGCGGGAGACCCAAGCTTATTATTACAGCATTGACACTAAGCATAATATTGGCTTTGTTGTCAGCGATCGCTGAGAGATCGAGTTGATTTCTCAGTGGGGACTTGAATTGGGTCTGCGCACTTTAATTACTGGCAATCGTCAATGTTTCACTCTGATTTTTTCTAAATTCTATATTCTCTTTCATCCAGCTTTGCTTGTCGGTGATGGCCTTGTCTCTGAATACCAGCTTCTTCCTGAGCTGTTCTGTTGTTTTTTAAAATCAGTCTTCGCCCATGAGAACCCTCAGGATCTGACTAGCTGCTTCAGAAATCACGGTACCTGGGCCGAATACACCCAGAACGCCTTTTTCAAAAAGGAAATCATAATCCTTTTGAGGGATCACACCACCTACAATAACAGCAATATCTTCCCTTCCTTTTTCCTTAAGGAGGCCAATCGCTTCTGGAACCAGGGTTTTGTGGCCTGCGGCTAGGGAAGAAATCCCCAGGATGTGAACATCATTTTCTATGGCTTGTCTGACTGCTTCAGCAGGCGTTTGGAATAGTGGCCCTATATCGACATCAAATCCTATATCTGCGAAGCTGGTGGCGATGACTTTTGCTCCACGGTCATGACCGTCCTGTCCCAGCTTGGCAATCATAATGCGTGGTCTGCGACCAAATTTATCTTCAAAGCGATCTGACAATTCCCTGGCTTCCATAAATTTTTTATTTTTCGAAATGACTTTGGAATAAGCACCACTTATGATTTTATTATTGGCGCTGTACCGTCCAAAAACTTTTTCCATGGCCAATGAAATTTCACCGAGTGTGGCTCTGGCCCTGGCCGCTTCTATAGCAGCATCCAGTAAGTTACCTTCAGATGTTCTAGCATAATCAGTAATGCGATTCAATGACTCCTGAACTCTGGATTCATCCCTTTCGGATTTGATTTTACCAAGTCTTTCAATCTGTGCCGTTCTTACTTTTGTATTGTCAAGTTCAAGGATGTCTATGTTTTCTTCATCTGTTACGCCGAATATATTGAGCCCGATGATTTTATCATCTCCGCTGTCAATCCTGGCTTGCTTTTCTGCTGCCGCTTTTTCGATCCTCATTTTAGGGAGCCCTAATTCAATAGCTTTTGCCATGCCCCCATGTGCTTCGATTTCCTGGATTATTTTCCAGGCTTTTTCAGCGAGCCGCTCCGTTAGATATTCAACATAATAGGAACCAGCCCAAGGGTCAACCACCTTGGATATATCTGTCTTTTCCATGATATACTTTTGAGTTTCCCGAGCTATTCTGGCAGAATAGTCTGTCGGCAGGGCCAATGCTTCGTCAAGTGAATTGGTATGGAGGGATTGTGTCCCCCCGAATACCGCTGCCATTGCTTCGATTGAGGTTCGTGCTATATTATTGAAAGGATCCTGAGCTGTCAGACTCCAGCCAGAGGTCTGCGAGTGTGTTCTCAGGGCCATAGACTTTGGATTCTTGGCACCAAAGGATTTAATGATTTTGGCCCACAGTATACGTGCGGCCCGCATTTTGGCAATTTCCATAAAATGATTCATACCGATACCCCAGAAAAAACTGAGTCTCGGTGCAAAGTCATCTATATCAAGCCCGGATTCTATGCCTGTCCTGACGTACTCCAATCCGTCGCTCAATGTGAATGCGAGTTCAAGATCTGCTGGAGCACCTGCTTCATGCATGTGATATCCGCTGATACTGATAGAATTGAATCGTGGGATATGCTGAGAGGTGTATTTGAAAATATCTGCTATAATCCTCATCGATTCAGCAGGAGGATAAATGTAGGTGTTCCTAACCATGAACTCTTTGAGGATATCATTCTGTATGGTGCCGCTTAGCTGGTCCTGGCTGACTCCCTGCTCTTCACCAGCGACGATATAAAAAGCCATGACAGGAATAACCGCACCATTCATGGTCATACTGACTGACATTTTATCCAGGGGAATCTGGTCAAAGAGTATTTTCATATCCTCAACAGAATCAATGGCTACACCTGCCATTCCTACATCTCCTTTAACGCGCTCATGGTCAGAGTCGTATCCCCGGTGTGTTGCCAGGTCAAATGCTACAGATAGGCCTTTTTGGCCTTGTGCGAGATTGCGTCTGTAAAAAGCATTACTCTCTTCAGCGGTAGAGAAACCAGCGTATTGACGTATTGTCCATGGACGAGATGCATACATGGAAGAATACGGGCCTCTCAGATAAGGTGCTATGCCAGCTACAAATCCTCGTTCTTTATTGTTTTCAAGGTCTGTTGGATTATATCTGCTTTTGATTTCAATTTCTTCGGGGGTTTCCCATTTCGTCAATGCTTCACCAATAGAGGATGTCTTTTTGTCGAATTGAATTTCTCCCTTAAGCTTTTGGTGGATATCGAAGCTTAGGCGTTCGAAGAAATAAGAACCCGATGCAGGGTCTATTACCCTGTCGATATGTGATTCCAACCTCAAGAGGTGATGGATATTTCTGCTGATACGTCGCCCTGTCTGTGTGCCATGCGCTTTTTCCTTTGAATCTGATGCAGGTATACAAATGTGATCTGCGCCAGCTATAGCAAGTGATAAGGCTTGATTACTCAAGCTTATCTTGCTGTAATCCTTGTCGTTGTTTTCATCGATTCGGGCCATACTGATAATTCTTGTTCCGACAGGTAAGATGCTTCTTAGTACTCTCACCAACAGTATATTTCTGTAAAACCGATCATCAGCCTGAATGGCAACTTCCAGCTTGTAACTTATGCGATTGAATTTATCTTCACTCTTTGACAACAGTGTATTTAGGGTTTTTATAATTTTTTTGCCCGAATCAGTAATACTTGTGTTCAAGGTATCGGTATTGTTCAGGCAGAGGTGTGCCCAATCGAGCTTTTCAAACATCGTAAGAAACTCCCCTCCAATATCATGATCCTGTACTGTTATACTGATGTGTAATTTTAAAGGATCATAGTTTTTGTCTTCAAGAAATTTCTTAATAATATACGTCAGCTCAACAGGATTGTCGAGCCTTGAATGAAAGCTCAGCTCTATAAAATCAAGATGGATTTGAGCTAAGAGGGCATTAAGCTGATCGATTGATGTCTTATGGTTCAGTATAAAGTGTAAGCGTTCCGCGCCTTGTTGAAGTGCTTCCAGCGCTAATGAATTGCCGATAGAGGGATTTTCAACGCTTATAGACTCAGTAATTTTCCAGTTGTTTTGACGCGATGCGTATCTGGGAGAAGGAGTCTCTTTCGGAAGATCATCTTCATGGTAAAACGCATTGCAGGGAATACCTTCGTCAAGAAGCCAGTCAAATTCGGAAATAGCTTTTCCCTTATGGTCTTGGCTAACTTTTTCCAACCAAGCCTCTTTGCTGGTATAAGGAAAATCCTTGAATAAGTCCTGCTTGTCCATTAATTCTTGTTTGTCGGAAGCGATCTAAAAATAAGGTATAAATTTACCAAATAAGAAACACTCTCTTTATCTCATTTAAAGCAACTCCAGTATGGAAAACGGGTTCAGTTATTTTAGGATAAGTAAAAATCAACATGTAAGCACACTGCTTATATCCAGGCCTGATAAATCGAATGCTTTCAATGAAGAGTGTTGGTTGGAGCTCAAAACGAGTATTGAATGGCTGGGCCAGGATAAGGATACCAGGGTCATTATATTGAAAGGGGAGGGTAAGAATTTTTCAGCGGGTATGGACCTGTCTACACTTATGGGGATTCCGGGTCGCTGGCAGGATGATTGTGAAGCGCGTAAACGCGAAGATATTGCAGGGTTTATAAAGCATATCCAGGAATGTATATCCAGCATTGAACATTGCCCGGTACCGGTTATAGCCTGCATTCATGGGGCTTGCATTGGCGGTGCCTTAAGTATTGTGACGGCTTGCGATATGCGCTATTGCAGTCATGACGCCTATTTCTCTGTTCGGGAAACATTACTTGGTATCGTAGCGGATATTGGAGTGCTTCAGCGTATGCCTGCTATGATAGATCCCGGCACTATGGCTGAACTCAGTTATACCGGGCGCAACTTCTATTCCGAAGAGGCGTTAAACTATGGTCTTGTTACCAGGGTATATGAGACCAAGGAAATGCTTGAGACTTCTGTTGAAAAACTGGCGCATGATATTGCAAGCAATTCGCCTCTGGTAATCAGGGGCATTAAAAAAGCCTTATTGTACAGGCGTGATCACAGTACAGATGAAGCACTGGATCAGATAGCTCTTTACAATGCAGCCTATCTGTTGTCAAAAGATCTCGCAGAAGCAATGTCAGCATATATGCAGAAGCGGAAACCCCGTTTTGGCTAAAGAGGAATGTTACCGTGTTTTTTCTGTGGTAGTTTTTCCACTTTGTGTTCAAGAATGGCATAGGCTCTAATGAGCTTACGGCGAGTGTCGGATGGATCTATAACCTCATCTATAAAGCCTCTTTCAGAGGCACTGTATGGGTTTGCAAACAACTCAGCATACCTGTGTTCTTTTTCAGCCAGTGTTTTTTCTGGGTCATCAGACTCAGCAATCTCTTTCCGGAAAATTATTTCGCTGGCACCCTTGGCTCCCATCACGGCAATCTCTGCTGTTGGCCAGGCATAATTGAAGTCTGCGCCTATATGCTTTGAATTCATAACATCGTAAGCACCGCCGTAAGCTTTCCGTGTGATGACCGTGACTTTAGGAACAGTAGCTTCACTGAGGGCATAGAGCAGTTTGGCGCCATTCACAATTATCCCGTTCCATTCCTGGTCGGTACCCGGCAAAAATCCTGGTACATCAACAAGTACTAGCAGGGGTATATTAAAACAATCGCAAAAACGTGTAAAGCGGGCTGCTTTTTTAGAACTATCTACGTCCAGACATCCAGCCAGACTCAGGGGCTGATTGGCTACGACACCGACAGCGCGACCGGCTATTCTGCAAAATCCGACGATGATGTTGTCGGCATAGTTTTCATGAATTTCAAAAAAGCTTTCTTCATCTACAATTCCCTTTATGACGTCCTTCATCTCGTAGGGTTTATTAGAACTTTCCGGTATGATACTTTCCAGTTGATCCCTCTTTTCATCACCCATATCATAAGCCAAAATGGGTGTTTTTTCTTCACAATTCTGAGGAATATAACTCAAGAGTTGTTTGAGCTTTTTCATGCAATCCAGGTCATTCATGGCCGTCAGATGGGTAACACCTGACTTGCTGGCATGTGTAGAGGCGCCACCAAGCTCTTCGGCTGTTACAATCTCGTTGGTAACTGTTTTTACAACATTGGGTCCGGTTACAAACATATAACTGGTATGTTCAACCATAATCGTAAAGTCTGTGATGGCCGGGGAATACACAGCACCTCCGGCACAAGGTCCCATGATAGCTGATATCTGAGGGACAACGCCAGAGCTTAATACATTCCTGTGAAATATATCTGCATAACCACCCAATGATCTAACCCCTTCCTGGATACGTGCGCCACCCGAATCATTGAGACCTATAACCGGTGCACCGGTTTTCATAGCCAGGTCCATGATTTTACATATTTTCTCGGCATGTGTTTCCGAAAGCGAGCCACCGAATACCGTAAAATCCTGTGCAAAGACATAGACCGGCCTCCCATCAACTGTTCCATATCCGGTAACAACTCCATCACCATAAAACTGCTGGTTTTCCATGCCAAATTCTCGCGTTCTGTGCGTCACCAGCATACCTATTTCCTCGAAGCTTCCACCGTCAAGTAATAATAGAACACGTTCTCGTGCCGTTAGTTTTCCTTTTTCATGTTGCTTGGTAATTCTGTCTTCGCCTCCCCCTAGCTTGGCTAGTTGAATTTTTTCTTGTAATATCTTTTTTTGTTCTTTCATTTCCCGGGACTCGATTTAAATGATTAAAGGTGTCTGGAATTAAACCATGCAGCGTTGCTGTTTTTTGCAACCGTCAATTTATCTGTTTGTGAAATCCAGGCCCTGATTGCCAGTTTTGCTGCCACACGACTGAGTTCTTTGTCACTCGATTGCAATGCTTCTGGTGAAAAATATTTATTGACAAAATGCGTGTCGAAATCACCCGTTCTGAATGCCTCATTTTCGCATACAAAATAACCAAACGGCAAGGTAGTCTCAACACCTTTTACCCGGAATGAACGTATAGCATCTTTTAGTTTTTGAATAGCTTCAATACGGGAAGATGCGTGACACACCAGTTTAGCGATCATTGGGTCATAGTAAATGGGAATAGTCATGCCTTCATAGTAGCCGCTATCAAGCCGCACACCTTCCGATTCTTCGAGGCTATACTCCTCCAGTTTTCCTACTGAAGGCAGAAAGTTATTCATAGGGTCTTCGGCATAAATCCGCAATTCGATGGCGTGGCCTTTGATTTTGATCTGATCCTGACGTATTGACAAGACTTCATTTCTGGCTACCTTGATTTGCTGTTCAACCAGGTCTATGCCTGTTATCATTTCAGTCACAGGATGTTCAACCTGGAGCCGTGTATTCATCTCGAGGAAATAGAAGTTTTTTGCCTCGTCGAGAAGGAATTCTACAGTGCCTGCACCCGAGTATTTACATGCGTGAGCAACATGAACCGCCGCCTCACCCATCTTTTGGCGGAGCTCCGAATCCAGTATAGCTGATGGAGCCTCTTCTACAACTTTTTGATGTCTTCTCTGGATCGAGCACTCCCTTTCGAACAGGTGAATCACATTTCCATGGTTGTCGGCAAGTACCTGGATTTCAATGTGACGTGGCGAGGTGATATATTTTTCAATAAATACTGAACCATCTCCAAATGATGACTCTGCTTCGCTGATAGCGCGTTTCATCTGGCTCAGTAATTCCGATTCTTCATAGACAATACGCATTCCTTTACCGCCACCACCGGCAGATGCTTTTATAAGGACAGGGTAACCGATCCATTCTGCTACTTCCCTGGCTTCAGCAGGATCGGATACTGCTTCATCTGTTCCCGGCAACATGGGAATGTCAAATTTCTTTACGGCTTCCTTGGCAGCCAGTTTACTTCCCATAAGACGAATGGCATTCGGCTTGGGACCTATAAAGGTGATGCCATTCTCTTCAACCTTGCTTGCAAACTCAGCATTCTCGCTGAGGAATCCATACCCGGGGTGTATGCCTTCGGATTGCGTTTCTTTGGCTACCGATATAATCTTATCCATGTCAAGGTAGGATTCTGTGGAAGCATTTCCTCCAATACGATAAGCTTGATCAGCATAGAGCACGTGAGGTGCATTTCGGTCTATATCAGAATAGACAGCTACAGTTTTAATCCCCATTTTTCGGGATGTCTTCATAACACGCAGAGCTATCTCACCTCTATTGGCTACAAGAATTTTCTTCATGGTACTGTATTAATTCAGTTTGATTAAAACCTGGTGCTTATCTACCGAATTACCCTTGGAAACGAGAACCTCTTCTACACTTCCGTCCGCTTCGGCTTTTAAAATATTTTCCATTTTCATAGCTTCAAGTATGACCAGATCCTGGTCCTTCTTAACCTCGTCCCCTGCTTTAACAAGGATTTCAAGTATGAGACCCGGCATAGGTGCCATAATTTCCTTCTGTCCATTGTCTGCTACAGCGGTCATACCCATTTTATCAATAAGTTGCTCAAGGATGGTTTCAATTTTTACTTTGATTTCCCTGTTATTGATATTGACTGTTACACATTTTGAATCCTGGTCTATGTGGAGTATAGAAGCGATGTAAGAGACCTTATCGTCAAGCAGGTGGAATTTTGAATCTTTGAGGGGGATTAGATCCATATGCAAAATTTCTTCCTCTTCAAAGATGTACTCCTTATCATCAATTCGCGCGGTGTAGTGCATTCGGGTTATTGGTTTTTTATGTAAATATTTAAACCGTATGTGGCCCTTATTGATTTAGCTACATCTGGATTAATCAGCTTTTATTAATATTGGACCTTCAAAATCTAGTTTTCTAAGGGAATATAAACTTAGGAATAAAATATACTTTAGATATCTAAAATCAATACTATGAATAAAAAAATAAGTCTCATCACTTTGTTTATAATGGCTTTAATATGGTTTTCCTGTGGGGGTGACAACCAGACCAAAAAGAGTTCTGAGCCTCAGCCAATGCCTAAAAGCATGATTGTTGAAAAATCTGATAACCATGAAAGCGACGCAACTAAAGAAAATGAGACAGCAGCCGAAATTGAGGAAGAAACAATAGAGGAAGTACCGGAAGAAACACCCGAAGAAGTAGTAGAAGAATCCGAAGCTATGACAGATGAGCAACTGTCGAAAGCAGATAAGATAATTGCATCTGTAAGTGATGCGGTTGTAGATGCCGTAGACAGCAAAAAGCTGTTTAGGATGCACTGTGCAATTTGTCATGGCTTTAAAGGCAACCAGATGATTAATGGTGCCAAGGATTTAACAAAGTCAAAAATTTCTCTGACCGAAAGTGTAGCTCAGGTTTATCATGGAAAAGGCCTGATGACTCCATATAATAATATTTTATCTGAGGCAGAAATAGTCGCTTTAGCGAAATACACGGAGACATTGCGCAAGAAGAAATAAATGGAAACGCTCTCAGACCTTCTCAATATCCTTGAACTTGAAAAAATCAAGGAAAACAGTTTTGTAGGTCAAAACTATATTACTCCCTGGCGTATAATATTTGGTGGCCAGGTCCTGGGTCAATCTCTTCATGCTGCTTATGCCACGGTTCCGGAGGATAGGTTCGTTCACTCCCTTCACGGCTATTTTATACTTCCAGGCAATGTCGATATACCTGTAGAGTATGAGGTAGATATTACCCGTGATGGCGGCAGTTTTACCACTCGTCGGGTGCAGGCGCGTCAGAAAAATAAAACCATCTTTGTAGCAGCCATTTCATTTCAGGTAAGGCAGGAAGGTCTGGAACACCAGATTTATATGCCCAATGTAGTTTCTCCAGAAATCCTTATGACGGACCTGGAGCAACTGCAGGATATCAAGGATAGCCACCCCATGCTCTACCAGCGTTTATCGCGATTGCATCCCAATCCTATTGAATTCAGGCCTGTGGAGCAGGTTTTTACCCGTGAAATGAAAAAACTGGCTCCATTCCGACACGTCTGGATGAAGTCAAAGGAATTATTGGAAGCAGACCCTCGTGTGCATCACCAGGTGCTGGCCTTTGCATCAGACTATAATTTATTGGGGACTGCCCTGCTGCCGCATAGAGAGACCTTGAGTGATCAGAACTATTTTATTGCAAGCCTTGATCACGCCATGTGGTTTCACAGGGATTTTGATATCAATGAATGGTTGCTTTTTGCTATGGACAGTCCAAGCGCATCAAATTCAAGGGCATTGACCCGAGGTAATATTTTCAGTCGTGAGGGCAAACTGGTCGTTTCACTGGCTCAAGAGGGTTTAATACGCATTTTTCGAAACGAAGCCTGATCTATTTGGCTTTATTCTGAACATTGGGTACTGAAATTATGTATATATTCATGGTTGAGGCTTAAATTGAAATGATGAAAAAAAGAGAATTTCTTAAAACCAGTTCTATATTAACCGTGGGTGCACTGACTGTGCCCATGTCTTCCTGTAAAAGTGGAGGTGAATCTCCTCAGCAAGCAGAAAATACAAAAAGCTTCACACCTTTTGCACTTCCACAGCTGCCCTATGCTTTTGAAGCCCTGGAACCAAGCATAGATAAAATGACTATGGAGATTCACCATGGAAAACACCATGCGGGATACGTCAGGAAGCTTAATGCTGCCCTTGAGTCTCATGCCTTGGCTGGAAAGTCACTCGATGACATTGTTTCTTCAGTTGGTCCTGATGACGCAGCAATAAGAAATAATGGTGGAGGTCACTATAATCATAGTTTGTTCTGGGAAATAATCAAACCGGGTGAATCTCAAATGCCTTACGGAAAATTATCAGATGCCATTAATTCAAATTTTGGCTCCTTTGAAAAATTGAAAGAAGAGTTTTCTACAGCTGCCGCAACACGATTTGGTTCTGGTTGGGCCTGGTTATCTCTGGATTCAAACAACAAATTATTTGTGAGTTCTACACCAAACCAGGATAATCCACTGATGTCTAAGCTTGTAAGCACACCGGGTCATCCTATCCTTGGACTTGATGTATGGGAACACGCCTACTATCTTAAATATCAGAATAAGCGAAAGGATTATATTTCCAATTTCTTCAATATAATCAATTGGGAAGAAGTAGCCAGGAGGTATGATGCGCTAGTCTAGTTCCAGAATATACCACTCGATAGATGCCAGATCCAGGTTGGGCCGCCGGCCTGTATCCTCGGGGGCATAATGTTCCGCTAAATAGTCTAGTATGGGAGCTTCTTTTTCTCCCAGATCGGGCAGGTTCTGTGTTTCCTGCATCCATCGTATCATTTGTAGCCATCCCCCCCGGTTAGCTCTGTTTTGAGTGATCATTTTTGATGAATGGCAGGATAAACAGGATGACTTTATATGCTTGAAATTCTTATCGAAGACCATGCCCGTCTTGATGTGGATTCCGTTTTCCACACGATCCCAATCATTTCGAAGGAGGGCAGCGCGTTTATCTGCCAGTCTTTCTAATTTCTCCTTATCGTAGTGTGGTTTGTTGAAATAGGCGTCTATGTCATTCCTTACCGGGAGATAAACAAGCAAGGCCACCATCAAAAACACGAGTGAGCCGAGCATACCCAGTAATATGTTCCACAGGTAATCGGTGTTGTTATTTGGCTGATTTTTCACTTATACTACTTTTACAGCTATACGATGACAGGCATTATTCAGATACCCTTTTGGATTCCACCCTGGAAGGATGATAGGCTGTGTATTATTATCCGAATCTGTTGCCCGCGCCCAAATTTCGTAATAACCTTTTTCCGGGAATTCTATTTCAGCTGCAAAGGATTGCCAGGCGTACCTGTTGGCTTGTTCCTCCAAATTGCAGGCCTTCCAATGCATGCCAAAATCTATCGAATATTCCATTTTTATGACTTTCTCAGCACTTGTCCACGCATGTCCATTGATAGGTAATTTCTGTCCGAGTTCTATGGTAGCGCCTGTTTTTGGAAAGGTGATGAGTGACTTGACGGGCATATTTTTAATGATACACATATCCTCATCTTTTACTTTTGTGCCTGGCGCAACAGCTTTACATGGTACTCTATAGGATTGTCCACCCATTTTTGCACCATCATGCACTTTGTCGCGTACAACCAGTTTGTTGACCCATTTTCCTGAACACGAAGCCGGATAGCCTCCGAATACCAGTCTTAGAGGATGACCGTTCATCAAAGGCATATCCTCATCATTCATGGCCCAGGCCAGGAGGCTTTCTGATTCCATCGCTTTGGCTATCGGCACACCGCGAGATATGCTGCTTTTATTCGGGTCACCACTAAGGTGCGTATCGGCGCCATAATACCCCAGGTACTGAGCACTGTCTTTTAAGCCGACATCATTCAGAAGATCAGCAAGCCTTATACCTGTCCATTTGGCACAACCCACAGCTCCTGTACTCCATTGATTTCCTTTTGCAGGTGGATTGAATTCACTGCGGCCATTGCCGCCGCATTCAATGACAAGCTTAAGGCTTAGGGTCTGGAATTTTTTCTTGAGCTCATTCAAGGTATATGTTTTCCTGGAGCGCACAGCTTCGCCAGCTATTTCAATTTTCCAGTTGGACGGGTCGGGATTTACAGGAGGTATTCCGTTGTTGCGGACAAAGAATAATTTATTAGGCGTCAGAGCATCATTAAGAAGATGAGCCGGCGTTTCGGCATTTAACGGCCTGTCATTCAGAACTATGAGCTCATCACTTTTACCGGGAATTCCCACCAGGGGAAGCATGTCATAAGTCAAATTTCTCCCGAATACCAGGGGCATCCCTATCATGGCCGCTACGCTGTTAATCGCAGATTTTTTGAGAAATTTTCTACGCGATGTTACTGTCCGTTTATTCTTCATTAACTGGATTTTTCATGGACTCCTTATCCTGGAGCACGGCCAAATGATCCGAAAAGCAAAGTTCATCACAATTCTGTGCGACAGGATAAATGTCCGGATTGTTTTTATTCAAATAACTCCATTCAATCCAGGAGCCATCATAATTTTTTACAAAAGGATAATTCAAAATATGGCGCAATACAAAATACGTATGCGCAGATCTGGAACCCGATTGACAGTAGACGATAATCTTCTTGTCAGGACTTATGTTTTTTCTATCCAGATCATAATGGAGGTCCTTAAGGGACTTTATTCGATGATCCCCATTCAGATCCACCAGTTCCGACCAGTTCAAATGCACTGAACCCGGAATACGACCACGTCCAAATGCTCCTGGTTTGTAGGAGTGAATGCCGTCATTATATATGAAGGGTTCGGCATTGTATTCATAGGGCTCCCTCGTGTCTATGATCAGGTAGTTATCATCATCAATGGCCATCCTGACTTCTTCGGAAGTGGCGGAGCCCGAAGAATCCATCTCCTCCAGGGCTATATTCGTGCTGTCCACAATTTTTGCGGGCCCTGAAGACAGAGGATAACCAGCTATTGTCCAGGCTTTTAATCCTCCATTAATAATTTTAAAATTTTTAAAACCATACAGCTCCAAAATCCACGCGAACCTGAATGCGTCGACATTGCCTTTTCGATCATAAAGAAGCAGTAGGGTGTTTTGGTCTACACCGGATTCAGACAGAATGTTTTGGATCTTGTCTTTTTGAGAAGCCAATCCCCCAATACTATCTATGCTAGTGCTGTAGTCTTGACGCCAGAGATTGGTGGCGTCTTCGATATGGGATTTTTCAAAGTCCTCTGGTTTTGAAAGCTGGATAATTCTTACCTGATGCACACCGGAATTTATACTGTCCAGGGCTTCTTTTGCTGAAACCAGATAGTTTGAAAGCACATCATATTTAGAAGCTGAAAATGTTTCTTCCTTTGCCTTGGAGTCATTACAGCTGAGCTGGCTTAAGACCATTAAAAGTGATATAGCTAAAAATCTGATCCTCATTTTTCGCTGCTTGAACTGGACATAATCTTTGGAAGAGTATCCTCCAAAGGTCCTAAATATAAATCTATTCGATTTTATCTACTGTATCCTGGGTTACATAGCATTTTAGATTTTTTCTCTTTATAACCATATACAGTATGCTTTTGATAGCTTTAGCGCATATGGATTTTAGCTGTTATGAAGCAAAATAAAATGTAAATGACACCACAGATCTTTGAACTAGTGGCCGGATCGATGGGCTTTAAGTCTGATGCATCAGATTGGACCGGAGCACAATCTGTCATTGTCACTGCGACGTATGCGACAGAAGAATTTAAAGCTTTTGATAACATCCTGGCCTTCATTGAGGGTTTCACTGCAGTCGACTGTGAGCATAGAGAGAGTGCATAGATTAAACAAATTGTTACTGTTATAGTTTATTATTGTGGACATCGAAACATCGAATCATTAAAGCATTAAAGCAATAAATCCATGGGATATCTAGAGACCACTAAAGATGTATACAAAGAAGCAGCGTTGACGCCTGATGTAGGCTTGTGCTGCACGACGAATCCAATCTGGGAATTGCCGGGATTGAAGATTCCTCTTATCATGCAACAGATGAACTATGGTTGCGGGAGTACGGTGCACCCGCGTGACCTTGTAAATAATCCACGGATACTGTATGTCGGTGTTGGAGGTGGCATGGAATTGCTTCAATTTGCCTATTTCTCAAGGCAGGAAAATGGCGTAATCGGCGTTGACGTCGTAGACGAAATGCTTGAGGCGTCGAGGGTGAACTTCAAGGAGGCAGAAGCTATGAATCCCTGGTTCAAATCTGAATTTGTGAACCTCAGAAAGGGCGATGCCTTGAATTTGCCACTCGATGATAACAGCATTGATGTGGCGGCACAAAACTGTTTGTTCAACATATTTAAAACTGAAGACCTGAAAAAGGCGATTGCAGAAATGTACCGTGTCCTCAAGCCACACGGGCGTCTCGTGATGAGCGATCCTACTTGCGAGCAGGAAATGAGTGATAAGTTGAGAAATGACGAACGGCTCAGGGCATTGTGCCTGAGTGGTAGTCTGCCGATAAATGAGTATGTCAAAATGTTAACAGATGCGGGATTTGGAACGATCGAAATACGAGCGCGCAAAGCCTATCGGATCCTCGACCCTGTGCATTATGGCGTTGACGAACTCATCTACATAGAATCCATAGAGGTGGCTGCCATAAAAGACTTGATGCCAAAGGACGGTCCGTGTATATTTACCGGAAAAGCAGCCATATATTATGGCGAAGAAGATTATTTTGATGATGGCAAAGGCCATACTTTATTAAAGAATCAGCCGCTGGCAATCTGCGATAAAACGGCTGGTGCCCTGGCTTCCCTGGGAAGGGATGACATTTTTATCAGTCCTTCAACTTTCCACTATGATGGGGGAGGGTGTTGCTGATAAAAGTCTTTGGAGTTGCCATTCTATTAGTATAGGAAAGCTCGAAAAGATTTTTATAAATTTGCACTCCTATTCAAGTTGAGGGTATAGCTCAGTTGGTTTAGAGCGCTTGCTTGACAGGCAAGAGGTCGGCAGTTCGAGTCTGCCTATCCTCACCCGGAAAGCGTCTTGCGGAAAAGCATGGCGCTTTTTTTAATGCTTCAATGCTTCATTCCATTAATGCGTTAATTATTAATTGTGGGGGTATTAAGTTAAATAAGCTATTGCAGCTTGAATGTGAAAGCCTTGCCCAGAGGTATTTGATTGAAGGCATAAAGTTCAGCAGCTTTGATATAGGCAATACGAGGATAGCCTCCTGTGGTTTGTCCTTCCATGAGGATTACAATCAATTGTCCTGCCGGGGTAAGTTGTATGAATCCGGGTAGTATGGGAACGCTTTTTTTCAAATGTTTTTCCAATCTTAGTTTCGGCCCTGACAAGCCGGCACCCATGCGGTTGGCATCTCTGTGCAATTTGAATTCTTCGGAAAAAAGAGACTTGATAGAATCGGGGCTCATGAAGTCGAATTCTGGGCCTTTACTGATGTTAATCTTCGATCCATCTGAAATGCTTTCTTTGGTTATGCCGGTTTGGAATATTTCTTCAGTACTATTCAAAAACTGCCATGGGATTTCCATGCCTTTGCGAAATGGCTTGCCCCCATTAAGACCCAGTCCCGAACTCATGCACGATGCAAAGGATCCATAGTATGAATCTGCGTCAGTTTTTCCTTTGATGGCCAGGTAGGCCCGGCTCAGCCCCCGGGCTGAGCCTCCGCTCAGGCGCCCTCCTTCCGGCACGGTAATGCGTTCATTGAGCGGGATGGCGAAGCCATCAAGCCTGAAGTCCATATCAGCGCCCGTTACAGCGATATGTGCTGGTTTGGAAAATTCGAGTGTAGCGGATACATAGTTCATTTCGAGGCATGCCGTGCCGGGGGGATTACCCACAAGCGTATTGGCCAGGCTGGCAGATCTCTGGTCCAGGGCGCCTGAGCGCGGTATGGCATAAAAGGCCATACCGGGCCTGCCGGAATCCTGTAGGCTTGTATAAACACCGGGCGATATGATTCTAATGAAGCCCATTATATTCTGCAATCGTGAGTTTTTTTTCTAGCAAGTTCAAATAGCGTTCCCCGGATATAGACTCAAGCCTGATTTTGTCACCCGGATTCAGCCATACAGGCGGCAGATTAGGGATATTGAGGATACTGCAAGGCATATGTCCAATAATATTCCAGCCTCCAGGACTTGTCAGGCTATATACGCCCAGATAGTCTTCTGCAACAGCTACGGAGCCAGCTGATACACGCTGGGAAGGCCCGTCTTTTCGAGGCACCTGAAGGGATTGATCCAATGAACGGGCATAGACGAATCCGGGTAAAAAGCCGCGCATACTTACCTGATATTCCTTGCTAATGAGTCTATCAATGTATTCTTGCTTATCCAGTCCACTAAGAGCTGACAACCGGTCCCAATCCGGGCCATCAAAGCAAACCGGCCAGAGGTATTGATTCCCTGTGCCTTCACCCTTGAATTTCAATTGTGATAATTGATACATCGACTGGTAATTAAAGAGATGATTAAGCTTGATAAGTATTTCGGTTTCAGTATGAATGACTTCTTCAACAAAAGGCAATCGCGAGTCATGGATTTGTTTGGCCAGGGGATAGAGCTCCTCAGCTTTTGCGTCATTTGCTTTAAGGATAAGAAAATCCTTTTCAAAGACTTCGATCCTAAGAGACAGATCAGCTATGCGGATGAATCCTGACATGATGCGATTTCAGATAATCATGGATGAGAGCTGCCTTCTTGACGGCAGATGAGGTGTCGCTATGCAAGCAGATACTATCTGCTTTTAATTCCAGTTTCGAATCCCGGCTCGTCACCACATACCCATTTAATATATTCTTTACTTGATTCATGAGCTCCTCGTCCTCATGAAGGACGGCATTGTTGTATTTCCTGTTTCGCAATCGACCATCGGGTTCATATCGTCTATCGGCGAAACACTCATGGATAAAGGACATGTCATTTTGCTTGCACAGCTCTCCAAAGCGGCTTCCAGCCAATCCCATTATTTTAAGATCATTATCGATCTCACGAATCAATTTGATATATGCAATTGCTATGATGTCATTTTCATGCAGGTGATTGTAAAGCGCTCCATGGGCTTTTACATGTCTCAGTCGGCCACCCAATGATTCACACGTAGCTTTGAGTGCACATACCTGGTATCGTATATCTGCAAGAAGTTCACGATCATCCTGGTCAATTAGTAATCGACCGAAATTTTTCCTGTCCCTGTAAGAGGGGTGAGCGCCAATATTCAGCTTTCTTTCAATAGCAGCAGACAAGGTATTTTGTATCAGCATTGGATTTCCCGAATGGAATCCACAGGATAGATTGCAACTCGAAATGAAAGGCATGATTTCTAAGTCATGGTTCTCACCTGTTAAAGGGTGTTCCTCACCCATATCGCAATTGAGATCTATGCTTTGGAACATGAAAGGCATTGAATTTAAAGTCTAATTATTTAATTTAAGACAATATACTACAGAATGAACCGGATATCAGCCTTGCTCATATTTTTTATTATTCTATCTTATCAGGGACTTACCCAGTCCCTCGAGCGTGTTGAACCTCCTTTCTGGTGGGTAGGAATGAATAATACGGAACTGCAACTCTTGCTTTATGGCAAGGATATATCTGAACTCACACCCGTCTCTTCCTCCATGAATATAAAAGTCATGGCTGTTCATAGGATGCAGAGCCCCAATTACCTTTTTATTGATCTCGATATCGACGAAAATGCTCAGCCTGGACATTTCACTATTATGTTGATGCGCCAGTCCCTTAGCGTACTTGAATTTGAATACGAATTGAAAAAACGTGAAATGACCGGTGAAGAACGTAAAGCTTTTGATGCTTCTGATGTTCTCTATTTGATTACGCCGGATCGATTTGCCAATGGCGATCCTTCCAATGATGAGATAGCCGGCATGAAAGAAGGCCTTGACAGGTCAAAGGAATATGGCCGACATGGTGGAGATATCCAGGGAATCATTGATCACCTGGATTACATATACGATATGGGCTTTACAGCGATCTGGCTAAACCCTCTATTAGAAAACGATCAGGCGCAGTGGTCCTATCACGGTTACAGTACCACGGATTATTATAAGGTTGACCCCAGGTTTGGAAGCAATGAAGATTATAAATGCCTTTGCATGGAAGCTTCTGAAAAAGGGATTGGTGTGATCATGGATGTTATCGTGAACCATTGCGGCAGTGAACACTGGTGGATGAAGGATTTGCCTGGCCCGGACTGGATCAATAATTCCTCGGGTGAGTATGTGCAGACGAATCACCGCAAAACAACATTGATTGATCCCTATGGCTCATCAAGAGACAGGCGATTGATGACTGAAGGATGGTTTGTTCCCAGTATGCCTGATTTGAACCAGAACAACCCGTTTATGTCCACTTACCTGATACAGAATTCGATTTGGTGGATTGAATATTGCGGCCTTTACGGATTGCGACAGGATACTTATTCCTATCCATTCAGGGATTTTATGACGGATTGGACATGTGCGATAAATTATGAATATCCTCATATGAATATAGTAGGAGAGGAGTGGACAGATAATCCATCGCTGATATCCTATTGGCAGGAAGGAAAAGTCAATCAGGATGGTTATACCTCCTGCCTGCCATCGCTGATGGATTTTCCCTTGTGTATGACATTGCATAAGGCCCTCAACGAAGATGAAAGTTTTATGACCGGGCTTTCCAGGATATACGAGCTCCTTGCCAATGATTTTCAGTATGCTGATCCATATAATCTTGTCATTTTTCCTGACAACCATGATATGAGTCGTGTATTTACCCAGTTAAAAGAAGATACCGCGCATTTTAAAATGGCCATGATTTTTTATGCTACTACGCGGGGGATCCCCCAGATCTTTTATGGGACAGAAATTTTAATGAATAATAAAGGCACTGAAAGCCATGGAGTCATTAGATCTGATTTTCCAGGGGGCTGGCCAGGTGATAGGCATAACGCATTTACAGGTCAGGGTATGGATTCAGATATTATTGATATACAACAATGGGTATCAAAACTTCTAAACTGGAGAAAGACAGCTTCCGCAGTGCACTATGGGAATTTGATACACTTTAACCCAGCCACTGGTGTCTATAGCTATTTCAGATATAATAAGGACCAGTGCGTTATGGTTGTTATGAATGGA